>Ga0255047_10000048_pt1 | contig 72381 bp, 65 predicted proteins | sample JV7_2_1_MG_FD_183640 | JGI IMG/M metagenome (GOLD analysis project Ga0255047, IMG submission 183640) | Seawater microbial communities from Jervis Inlet, British Columbia, Canada - JV7_2_1 | ecosystem: Environmental > Aquatic > Marine > Inlet | place: Canada: British Columbia | collected 2016-10-06
GTGATGCCGGGCGATAATGTGAAGATGGAAGTGAGCCTGATTGCACCGATCGCGATGGAAGACGGACTGCGCTTTGCAATCCGTGAAGGTGGCCGCACCGTGGGTGCCGGTGTCGTCTCTAAAATTATCGACTAAGACGGGTTCAGGTGTCTATTATTGGGTCGATGAGTGGAGAGATTGCGATGCCTTCAGACTACGATCCAAACCTCGATCTAATTAGTTTTATTGGCCTATATGATTGACCAGGAATTAATCGGGATTTCACTGAAATAATATCATTGCATCGGGGCGGGAGATGGGCTACCATCCCCGCCCTTTGTTTGATGGCAGGGATGGTTACTGCCGCCAGATTAGGACAGTAGCTCAACTGGCAGAGCAGCGGTCTCCAAAACCGCAGGTTGGGGGTTCGATTCCCTCCTGTCCTGCCATTTTAGACGATTTTCGACGCATTTAGGGGTATTTTGTGGTCACAAAGGTTGAGCAAACAACGTCAGGATTCGATACAGTTAAGCTCATGACTGCCTTGCTAGTGTTGATTGCCGGCGTCGTCGCATTCTACTATTTTGAAGATGAATCCCAGCTTTTTCGGGTAATTGGATTATTGGCGATTGCAGCCACCGCTTTTTTTATTGTTTCGACCACGGATATAGGTCGACGTGGCCTGGGTTTTGTACGCGATGCCCGGGTCGAAGTACGCAAGGTGGTCTGGCCAACACGGACAGAAACCACGCAAACCACTATTGCTGTTCTGATCATGGTATTTCTGGTGGCTATTATGCTCTGGTTAATTGACATGACCCTGGGATGGGGCGTGCGCAGTCTACTGGTTTAAGGTGAATTGATGTCCAACGAAGAAACTGTTGCAGATGAAATTGCCGCGCAAGCTACTGCTGCGGAAGAAACAACTAAGGAAGAAGAGGCTACCAAAGACAGCACAGTGAAAGACAATGCCACGGCCGGTAAATCATCTATTCGCTGGTATGTAATTCACGCTTATTCAGGTTTCGAGGCCTATGTAAAAAAGGTGCTTGAGAGTCGTATCGCCAGTGCAGGCTACGAGAAAAAATTTGGTCAGATTTTAGTGCCTACCGAGGAAGTGGTAGAAATGAAAGAAGGTACCAAGCGCAAAAGTGAGCGCAAGTTCTTTCCCGGGTACGTATTAGTGCAGATGGAAATGGATAACGATACCTGGCATCTGGTGAAGCAGGTACCGAAAGTCCTCGGATTTATTGGTGGCACGAGCGACAAGCCGGCACCGATTACCCAGGCCGAAGCGGACGCTATTTTAAGCCGTGTCGAGGAAGGTGTGGACCGACCAAGACCCAAGGTATTGTTTGAAGTCGGTGAGGTGGTGCGCGTTAATGACGGGCCATTCAATGATTTCAATGGCGTGGTCGAAGAAGTGAATTATGAAAAGAGCAAAATGCTCGTTTCAGTACAGATTTTCGGTCGTTCGACCCCGGTAGAGCTGACCTTTGGTCAGGTGGAAAAAGGCTAGGATTTCGCGGGGTTAGTTGGGTAATGCGCCAGCTTTTGCATGAGCCAGAGTCAGGGTCGCAGGATCGGGTAGTTTTATTTAGTATAGTTTAGATGGGGAGGGCGAAATGAGTAGTCCGATTGCACCCAGGAGATAGCATAGTGGCAAAGAAGTTAGAGAAGTATATCAAGCTGCAGGTGCCCGCAGGCTCGGCAAATCCGAGCCCACCGGTGGGTCCTGCTCTCGGCCAGCACGGCCTTAATATCATGGAGTTTTGCAAAGCGTTTAACGCGCAGACCCAGGATGTCGAAAACGGTATGCCGCTTCCGGTTATTATCGCGGTATATTCCGACAAGAGCTTTACATTTGAAATAAAGACCCCGCCAGCGGCAGTACTACTGAGAAAAGCGGCTGGAATTGCCAAGGGAAGCGGCACGCCTAACTCGGAAAAAGTTGGTGTGGTGAGTCGTGCACAACTGGAAGAGATTGCCACTGCCAAGATGAAAGATTTGAACGCTAATGATATGGATGCAGCTGTTCGAATTATTGCAGGTAGTGCCCGCAGTATGGGCCTGGACGTGGAGGGCGTATAGATGGCTAAGGAATCTAAACGTGTTGCTGCTATGCGCGAAAAAATTGACAGGACCATGCAATATGCAATTGATGAATGTCTGGCACTACTCAAGGAACTGAGTACTGCAAAGTTTGACGAATCTATCGATGCGGCAATTAATCTCGGTGTCGACTCGCGCAAATCTGATCAGAATGTGCGTGGTTCGAGTGTACTGCCCAATGGCACCGGTAAAGTGGTGCGAGTCGCTGTATTCACGCAGGGTGACAATGTCGATAAGGCAAAGGAGGCGGGCGCCGACGTGGTTGGCATGCAGGAACTGGCTGATTCAATGAAAGGTGGTGATTTGAACTATGATGTCGTCATTGCCAGCCCAGATGCTATGGGCGTGGTTGGCCAGTTAGGCCAGATTCTAGGGCCACGCGGTCTGATGCCTAATCCTAAAGTTGGTACCGTCTCAGCCGACGTTGGCACGGCAGTGAAAAATGCCAAGTCAGGCCAGGTTCGCTACAGAACTGATAAGGGAGGCATCATCCATTGCACCATCGGTAAATCCAGTTTTGAAGTGATGCAGTTACGTGAAAACCTTGAGTATTTGCTCGCTGATTTGAAAAAGGCGAAGCCTACCAGTTCAAAAGGTGTGTATTTAAAGAAAGTTTCAATTTCGACCACGATGGGACCTAGTGTTGTAGTTGACACGGCGTCGTTGGATATTTAGTCGTTAAATCTTGAGTCATTATTTATTTAATAGTGGCATTGGTTAGAATCTTTGAGAACGCGGTGCCAGGGGGTGCCGATCTCGTCAAAGACCGTGGGTGGTTTAGCTCATAGCGAGTAGGACCTTAATTTCCTACGTAGATGATCTTCTGAGACAGGATTACCTGGTTAAGAGATCGTGACGGAATCGATAGAAATATCGGACAGGGATGCAGGGCTGAACATTGGTTCAGTATGGTTTAATAATCAGGAGAACTTAATATGCCTTTAACACTCCAGCAAAAACAGGAGGTAGTGAGCGAAGTAACTCAAGTTGCTACGCAAGCGCACTCTGTGATTGCGGCCGAGTATCAGGGCTTGACAGTTGGTGAGATGACCCAGTTGCGGATCAAGGCTCGTGAATCCAACGTACATTTACGCGTGGTCAAAAACACCCTCGCTCGACGTGCGTTTGAAGGTACGGATTTCGGCTGCATGAATGACGAGCTGCAGGGTCAGATGGTTTACGCATTTTCGATGGAAGATCCGGGCGGAGCTGCACGGGTTTTGAAGGACTATGCGGAAACCAATAAAAAATTAGTCGTTAGACTGATCGCCCTTGGTGGTGAGTTGCTGGATCCGTCCGACATTAAACGACTGGCCTCGATGCCAACATACGATCAGGCGATCAGCCTGTTGATGGCCGTGATGAAAGCGCCTGTCGATAAACTTGCGCGTACCTTGAATGCGGTGCCGAGCAAGTTAACCCGTACAGTCGCTGCTGTTCGCGACCAGAAACAAGCTTAATTAACTTTTTAATTTTCTGTATCAGGAGAAATAGTAATGGCAGTTTCTAAAGATGACATTCTTGAAACTATATCAAACATGAGCGTGATGGAAGTCGTAGATCTGGTTTCCGCAATGGAAGAGAAATTCGGCGTTTCAGCCGCCGCAGCGGTTGCCGCTGTACCAGCAGTCGCAGCCGGTGATGCGGGTGGTGCTGCTGAAGAAAAGGATGAATTTGACGTGGTACTGGGTAGTTTTGGTGACAAAAAGGTAGCCGTCATCAAAGCAGTCCGGGGAATCACAGGCCTGGGGCTGAAGGAAGCGAAAGACATGGTCGAAAGCGCGCCTACTACCATCAAAGAAGGGGCTTCCAAAGGCGAGGCCGAAGAGCTAAAAAAGCAGCTTGAAGAAGCTGGCGCAACTGTCGAACTCAAGTAGTTAGCGGTTGTCCGGGTTTTGATACCCACAACTTGACTGAGGGGGCTGATGGCTGAAAAGTCATCGGCCCGTCTGTGCTTGTAATCTTTTTATACGGGCATAGTGATGATATTGATATGAAAACATGTGTTTTTAAGAGGTTTAAAAATGGCTTACTCTTTTACTGAGAAAAAACGTGTACGCAGAGATTTTGGTAAACGACCAGCAGTGCTCGATGAACCTTATCTGCTGGCTATTCAAACGGATTCCTACAAGCGTTTTCTCAATCCAGAAGGAAAGCAGAAGGGCACTGGATTGCAGCGGGCCTTCCAGTCGATTTTTCCGATTGTCAGTTTTTCGGGCAGTGTCGAACTGGAGTACGTCAGTTATCGCGTAGGCGAGCCGGTATTCGACGTTAAAGAATGCCAGATTCGCGGACTCACTTATGGTGCGGCATTACGCGTACTGGTCCGTCTTGTCATCTACGACAAGGAAGCTTCCGCTAAAAATCGTTCCGTCAAGGATATCAAGGAGCAGGAAGTTTATATGGGTGAAATGCCACTGATGACCGATAACGGGACCTTTGTCATCAATGGCACTGAACGTGTCATCGTCTCCCAGTTGCATCGTTCGCCCGGTGTATTTTTCGATCACGACCGGGGAAAGTCACATTCGTCTGGGAAATTATTATTCTCGGCGCGGGTTATCCCTTATCGGGGCTCGTGGCTCGATTTCGAATTCGATCCAAAGGACGCGTTGTTTGTGCGTATCGATCGCCGCCGTAAACTACCGGCGACTATATTATTACGCGCGTTGGGATTCGATAGTGTGCAGATGCTTGACATGTTTTTTGACCATAATGTGTTCAAGATTAAAAAGAATGACATCAGCATGGCGTTGCAGGCCGAGTGGCTAAGAGGTGAAACCGCCACCTTCGATATTAAGGTCAAAGGTGAGGTATTGGTGCAGCAAGGACGTCGAATTACGGCATTGCATATCAAACAGCTGAAAAAATCGAGTATCAAGTCATTGATAGTGCCCGATGACTATCTGTGGGGCAGGATTCTCGCTAACAATCTGGTCGATGCAGAAACCGGCGAAGTGTTTGCCAGTGCTAACGATGAAATCACCGAGGAATTACTGATCCTGATTCGAGAAAAAGGAATCAAGGAAATCAGAACCATTTTCATCAATGAATTTGATCGGGGTGCCTATATCTCCAATTCCCTGGCACTGGACCCTACTACCAATGACCTCGAAGCCAAGGTGGAAATCTACCGCATGATGCGCCCGGGTGAACCGCCAACCAAGGATTCTGCTGAAAACCTGTTCCAAAACCTGTTCTTCAATGATGAAAGATACGATCTGTCTGAAGTTGGCCGGATGAAATTCAACCGCCGACTGGGCCGCGAGGAAATTGAGGGTAGTGGCACCCTGTCAACCGAGGATATCGTCGACGCAGTGAAAGAATTGATCGATATCCGAAATGGTAACGGCTCGGTCGACGACATCGACCACCTCGGCAATCGGCGCATCCGTAGTGTTGGCGAGATGGCTGAAAATGCATTTAGAACCGGTATCGTTCGGGTAGAGCGCGCGGTACGCGACCGACTCGGCCTGGTTGAATCAGAGGGTCTGATGCCCCAGGATATTATTAACGCAAAGCCGGTGGCAGCGGCCGTCAAGGAATTCTTTGGTTCCAGCCAGCTTTCTCAATTCATGGATCAGAATAATCCACTCTCGGAAGTTACCCATAAACGCCGTGTATCGGCGCTTGGACCGGGTGGCCTAACCCGCGAACGGGCTGGATTTGAGGTTAGAGACGTACATCCGACTCATTACGGGCGGGTATGTCCGATCGAAACACCTGAAGGGCCGAATATCGGCCTGATTAATTCTTTGTCGGTGTATGCCCGAACCAATCATTATGGATTTCTCGAAACCCCTTATCGCAAAGTGACTAAAGGTAAGGTAACCAGTGACGTTGTTTATCTCTCGGCAATTGAGGAGAGCCAGTTCTCGATAGCACAGGCGAATGTCGCTCTCAACAAAAAAGGGGCTATGACGGATGGGCTGATTCCCTGCCGTCGCAATAATGAAGCCACCCTGAGCACTTCGGACAAGATTGATTATATGGATGTGTCACCCAAGCAGATCGTTTCGGTTGCCGCATCGCTGATTCCGTTTCTGGAACACGATGACGCAAACCGTGCTTTGATGGGGTCAAACATGCAGCGCCAGGCCGTCCCCTGTCTGCGCGCGGAAAAACCACTGGTCGGTACCGGCATGGAGCGTGTGGTCGCGGTTGACTCGGGCACTACGGTAAAAGCTACTCGTGGCGGAGTGGTCGACTCGGTGGATGCCAGTCGCGTGGTAATTCGGGTTAATGATAAAGAAACCAGCGAAAGCGAACCTGGCGTCGATATTTATAACTTCACCAAATATACGCGTTCGAATCAAAATACCTGTATCAATCAGAAACCACTGGTAAAACCTGGAGATGTCATCGAAAAAGACGATGTACTGGCCGATGGCGCCTCCACTGATTTGGGTGAGCTGGCATTGGGACAAAACATGCAGGTCGCTTTCATGCCCTGGAACGGATACAACTTCGAAGATTCGATTCTATTGTCGGAACGCGTGGTAAAGGAAGACCGGTTCACTACCATTCACATCGAAGAGCTAAGTTGTCTGGCGCGTGACACCAAGCTTGGCACCGAGGAAATTACCGCAGATATTCCGAACGTTAGCGAGGGGCTGTTATCGAAACTCGACGAATCCGGTGTTGTTTATGTTGGTGCCGAAGTCAAAGCTGGCGATATTCTGGTCGGCAAGGTAACTCCGAAAGGCGAAACGCAATTGACACCGGAAGAGAAGTTATTGCGCGCAATATTCGGTGAGAAAGCCTCCGACGTAAAGGATACCTCTTTGCGCATGAAGTCCGGCGTGGTTGGTACTGTTATCGATGTACGCGTATTTACCCGGGATGGGGTGGAGAAGGATTCACGTGCACTGGATAACGAACGTGCTGAAATCGAGTCGTTGAAAAAAGACCTCGATGACCAGTTCCGTATCATTGAAGAAAATATTTACCAGCGCGTCGCACGACTCATTACCGGCAAAAAAGCAACTGGCGGCCCGGCAGGCCTGAAGAAAAATGCGACCATCACCGCAGATTACCTGGAGTCGATTGGCCGCGATCAGTGGACAAAAATCCGCCTCACCAATGACAAGATCAGTAAGACCCTGGAGTCGATGAATCAGCAGCTTGAATCTCAGCGATCCGGTTTTGACCAACTGTTCGAAGAAAAGAAAAAGAAGGTAACTGCGGGTGACGATCTGAAACCGGGTGTACTCAAGATGGTTAAGGTATATGTCGCGGTCAAGCGTCGCATGCAACCGGGTGACAAGATGGCAGGACGCCATGGTAACAAGGGCGTTGTATCGATGATCGTTCCTGAAGAAGATATGCCTTATCGTGAAGACGGCACCCCGATCGATATCGTATTGAATCCACTCGGTGTCCCTTCGCGAATGAACGTCGGTCAAATTCTCGAAGTCCATCTGGGCTGGGCTGCCAATGGGCTCGGTCTCAAGATCGGTGAAATGTTCGAAGCGAATAAAAAGGTCGAGGAGTTTCGAACTTTACTGAAAAAGATATACAACAACAGTAGTGAAAAGTTGAATATCAAGGAATTCAGCGATAAGGAAATCCTTGAGCTTTGCAATAACCTGCGGGGTGGTGTGCCTATGTCGACCCCGGTATTTGATGGTGCCGAGGAAGAAGAGATTAAAAACATGCTGGCACTAGCGGAATTATCAGAAACGGGTCAGACCCTGTTAATTGATGGCCGTACCGGCGAACCGTTCGATCGTCCGGTGACCGTAGGTTACATGTATATGTTGAAGTTGAACCATCTGGTTGACGACAAGATGCATGCACGCTCAACGGGTCCTTACAGCCTGGTCACACAACAACCACTGGGCGGTAAAGCCCAGTTTGGTGGTCAACGATTTGGTGAGATGGAAGTATGGGCGCTCGAATCATACGGTGCAGCCTATACATTGCAGGAAATGTTGACCGTCAAATCCGACGATGTGAATGGACGAAACAAGATGTACAAAAACATTGTTGACGGTGATTTTAGTATGGAGGCAGGCATGCCCGAGTCATTTAACGTGCTACTCAAGGAAATTAGATCATTGAGCCTGAACATAGAACTTGAACAGGAATAAACATGAAAGACTTACTTAATCTATTAAAGAAGCAGGGTCAAAATGATAATTTTGACCATATCCGCGTCAGCCTGGCTTCGCCCGATATGGTGCGGTCCTGGTCTTATGGCGAGGTCAAGAAGCCCGAAACAATTAACTACCGTACCTTCAAACCCGAGCGCGACGGACTATTTTGCGCCAAGGTATTTGGCCCTATCAAGGATTTCGAATGTCTCTGCGGTAAGTACAAACGCCTCAAGCATCGTGGTGTAGTTTGCGAAAAATGCGGTGTCGAGGTCACGCAGACCAAGGTACGCCGTGAGCGCATGGGTCATATCGAACTCGCCTGCCCGATCGCACACATCTGGTTTTTAAAATCATTACCATCACGCATAGGTTTGTTGCTGGATATGACGCTGCGGGACATTGAGCGGGTACTTTATTTCGAGGGGTTTGTGGTGATCGATCCCGGTATGACCACCCTCGAAAAAGGTCAGTTGCTCAATGATGAAGCTTACCTGGAGGCTATCGAGGAATTTGGCGACGATTTTAACGCCAAGATGGGTGCGGAAGCGGTGTTCAAACTGTTGCAGGATGTTGACCTGAACCTCGAGGCCCAGCAACTGCGTGACGAAATTGAAAGTACTAAATCCGAGACCAAGTTCAAGCGCTTGTCCAAGCGTTTAAAACTGGTCGAGGCTTTTACCGATTCGGGTAATAAGCCACAGTGGATGGTAATGACCGTGCTACCGGTATTGCCACCAGATTTGCGCCCGCTGGTACCACTCGACGGTGGTCGTTTTGCGACTTCCGATCTGAATGATTTATACCGCCGTGTGATCAACCGTAACAATCGCCTGAAGCGCCTGCTCGAACTCAGTGCGCCGGATATCATCGTGCGTAACGAAAAACGCATGTTACAGGAATCGGTAGACGCACTGCTCGATAACGGTCGCCGTGGTCGAGCGATCACCGGGACCAACAAGCGTCCATTGAAGTCCCTGTCCGATATGATCAAGGGTAAGCAAGGTCGTTTTCGTCAGAATCTGCTCGGAAAGCGGGTCGATTATTCTGGCCGTTCGGTCATAGTGGTGGGTCCTACCTTAAAACTGCACCAGTGCGGCTTGCCGAAAAAAATGGCGTTGGAACTGTTCAAGCCTTTCATTTTCAGCAAATTGCAGCTGCGTGGTCTGGCGACCACGATAAAGGCGGCCAAGAAACTGGTAGAGAGTGAGGTTACCGAGGTCTGGGATATTCTCGAAGAGGTTATTCGTGAACACCCGATCATGCTTAACCGTGCTCCAACATTACACCGGCTCGGGATTCAGGCATTTGAGCCGATCCTGATCGAAGGTAAGGCGATTCAGTTACACCCGCTGGTTTGTACCGCGTTCAATGCTGACTTTGACGGTGATCAGATGGCAGTTCACGTGCCGCTGTCGATCGAGGCGCAACTTGAAGTTCGCACCTTGATGATGTCGACCAATAACATCTTGTCACCCGCAAATGGTAAGCCGATTATCGTTCCCACCCAGGATATTATCCTCGGTCTGTATTACATGACGCGAGAGAAAATTAATGTGCAGGGCGAGGGCATGGTATTCGCTGACTCGAAAGAAGCGGCGCGTGCCTATCATACCAAGGCTGTGGAGTTGCAGGCGCGGATAAAATGCCGTGTGATCGAATATCAGATCGACGAGGACGGTAACAAGGTTGAAGTCCGTCGATTGGTCGATACCACTGTCGGTCGTGCAATTTTAAGCGATCTGCTGCCCGAGGGTCTCTCCTTCGACCAGATCAATAAAACCCTGGATAAGAAAAACGTATCGATACTGATCGATGCCTGTTATCGCGAAGTTGGATTAAAGGACACGGTTATTCTGGCCGACCAGCTGATGTATACCGGTTATCATTACGCGACTAAATCGGGTATTTCAATCGGTGTTAATGACATGATTGTTCCCGATTCGAAAGCTGAGCTGATTAGCAATGCGGAATCCGAGATAAAGGACATTGAGAAGCAATGGACTACGGGACTGGTTACTTCGGGTGAACGCTATAACAAGGTTGTCGATATCTGGTCACATGCCAACGACAAGGTCGCGCGCGCGATGATGAATGAAATTGGCAAGGAAACCGTAATCGATGCCGAAGGTAAAGAAGTAGTTCAAGATTCATTCAATTCGATATTCGTCATGGCTGACTCGGGTGCACGGGGTTCGGCAGCGCAAATAAGGCAATTAGCCGGTATGCGTGGTCTGATGGCGAAGCCGGATGGGTCGATTATCGAAAATGCGATTACGGCAAACTTTCGTGAAGGTCTCGACGTACTGCAATACTTCATCTCTACTCACGGCGCTCGTAAAGGTCTGGCCGATACGGCATTGAAAACTGCCAACTCGGGTTATTTGACTCGCCGACTGGTCGATGTCTCACAGGACCTGGTGGTGAACATGGACGATTGCGGTACCGAGCAGGGTATCGATTTGCGGCCCGTCATTGAAGGTGGAGATATTGTTGTCGAACTGGGTGAGCGTGTTCTGGGTCGAGTTTTACAACAGGATCTAAAAGGCAAAAGAAAGAAAATATTGATCCCGCGCGGAACGCTAATTGAGGAACGCGAGGTTGATTTAATCAACGAGATCGGGGTCGACGAACTGAACGTGCGTTCAGCAGTGACGTGCGAAGCCCGACATGGCCTGTGTGTCAAGTGTTATGGGCGAGAGCTGGCACGTGGGCACCTGGTCGGAAAGGGCGAGGCGGTTGGCGTTATCGCCGCTCAATCGATCGGTGAACCCGGTACCCAGTTAACCATGCGTACCTTCCATATCGGTGGTGCGGCCAGTAGTTCGGCTTCGGTTAATAGTATCGAAATCAAAAATAGCGGTACTATCAAGTTCCATAATATCAAGGTGGTCGAGAATTCATCGAAAAAACTGATCGTAGTGTCACGTTCCGCCGAGGTGGGTGTGATCGATGAGACTGGACGTGAAAGGGAAAGACACAAGGTTCCTTATGGATCGGAATTTACAATCAAGGATGGTGAGGAAGCCAAGGCCGGCCAGATCCTGGCAAGCTGGGACCCGCATATGCATCCGGTCATTACCGAGGTTGCGGGCAAGGTCAAATTTTCAGATTTTGTTGAATCGGTAACGGTTCAGCACCGGGTTGATGATATGACTGGCCTGACATCGATCGAAGTCATGGACGATTCGATTCGCTCCAATGTGGGCAAGGAACTTCGCCCCACGATAGAATTGATCGACGCCAAGGGTAAGCCTCTGTGCTATGCCGGAACCAGTATTCCTGCCCACTATATGCTACCCGGTGGTGCCCTGGTCAATGTAGAAGATAGCACATCGATCAAAGTCGGTGACGTAATCGCGCGGATTCCGCAGGAGTCTTCGAAGAACCGGGATATTACCGGTGGTTTGCCCCGGGTAGCCGACCTGTTTGAAGCGAGGAAGCCGAAGGAACCGGCCATAATGTCGGAAATGACCGGTACGGTTTCCTATGGTAAGGAAACCAAAGGCAAGAAACGCCTGGTTATTACCGATAGCGACGGCGAATCGACAGAGACCCTGATTCCAAAATTCCGCCATATTAATGTGTTCGAAGGTGAGCATGTAGCAAAAGGCGAACTACTGGTTGACGGTGAACTCGACTCGCACGATATCGTGCGTATCAAAGGCCTCAAGGATTTAACCAACTACATGGTGAAGGAAGTCCAGGATGTCTATCGTCTACAGGGTGTTGCGATCAATGACAAGCACATCGAAGTTATCGTACGCCAGATGTTGCGTAAGGTGACGATTATCAACGGTGGCGATACCCGCTTACTTCGTGGTGACCAGGTTGATAAGGCACGTGTGCTCGATATTAACGACAAGACGGTCGCGGCGAACCAGAAACCGGCAACTTATGAGCAGGACTTGCTCGGCATTACCAAGGCTTCGCTGGTAACCGAATCGTTTATTTCGGCCGCATCCTTCCAGGAAACTACACGAGTTCTTACCGAGGCTGCTGTGCGGGGATCGAAAGACGACCTGCGTGGACTCAAGGAAAATGTCATAGTGGGTCGCCTGATCCCGGCAGGAACCGGACAGACCTACCACGAAGAACGCCGGCGCAATCGCCTGCAACCGATGATGCCGATAATACCCGCAGCTGAAGGTGAAGAAGCAGTGGTAGATGCCGGGAGTGAACCAGTAACCGAGGAAGTTGTTACCACCACGGAGTAAATCACCAGACCAGGCGCACAGGGAAGTGCGTCCTGTTATTAAGAACGCAACCGCGAATGACGATTGCATGACTGAATTAAAAATTGACGATAAGGGCTGGTTGCGGACCGTGGACCTGGTTCAATCACCAAATTGTGATGCCAGGCCGGACCAGGCCCCAATAAAACTCATCGTCATTCATGCAATAAGTTTACCGCCATCTGAGTTTGGCGGCGGCTATATTCAGCAATTTTTTTGCAATCAACTCGACGCGAAGGCACACGATTATTTCCCTGCTATTTGTGATTTGCAGGTATCGGCCCATTGTCTGATTGAACGAGCTGGTACTATTACCCAGTTTGTATCTTTTCTTGATCGGGCCTGGCATGCCGGCGCCTCAAGCTGGAAAGGTGAGCAGGCCTGTAACGATTTTTCGATAGGCATTGAGTTGGAAGGCACTGACGAAATGAGCTATACCGACGCGCAATACCATCAATTGAACGCCCTGCTTGGCTGTTTGAGAGCACACTATCCGGCTATTAAAAACGACGCCATCTGTGGCCATAGCGAAATATCGTCTGGTAGAAAAACTGACCCCGGTCCCTCTTTTGACTGGGCCCGAATCGCCCGGTAAACCCCTGATTAAGGCCCGGCCAACGATTACCTCTAGAATAATACCCACTGATCATTGATAAACCCTTCCAGCGGTTTATAACGTCGTTTGTAACTCATCTTGTCGCATTTCCTGATCCAGTATCCGAGGAATAAATAATCGAGGTCGCGTGCCCTGGCCTCGCTCATTTGAGCCAGAATAGCGAAGTGTCCGGGACTGCGAGCAGCATATTGCGGGTCGAAAAATGTATAAACTGCTGAAATGCCAGTACTCAAAATGTCTGAGACAGCCACTGCAATTAAATGCCTGTTTAGCCGAAACTCGATAAATATGGTATCGGTCCAGTCGCATATCAAAAATCGGTGATAATCGGCCTTGCTCGGATTCGCCATACTGCTGTCATTATGTCGGGAATTAATATAACGCTTATACAGGTCGAAATGCTCGGTTCGAAACTTTCCCTTTACCGGGGTTACAGTGAGATCCGAATTACGTTTGATTGTTCGCAGTTCATTGCGTGTAAATTGTTGTTTTTTAAGCGGAACTCTGACTGAAACACATTCGTTGCAATCGGGGCAATGGGGGCGGTAGACGTAACCGCCCGACCTTCTGAATCCGTGTTGAATCAGTTCATTGTAAGTTTTCATATCCATATCGATATTCGGATTTGCAAAAGCGCTTACCGCATTCCTGTCGTCCAGGTAGCTACAGGGCTCGGCTGTCGATGCGAAAAAACTTAGTTTGGTGTGATCGTTCATTACCGATGATGAATTTAGGATTTAGGGAACCTCTTATCAATTATGTCATATCTCTGCGGGTTCTGAAGCGTACAGCTACAAGGCTTGCTTCGCAGCAAATGGCTTGAGTCCTTTGTAAGAAGTGTAACGCAGTAGATGTGCGTTTCAGAGCCCGCCCTACGGGGCCCACAGGCTGACCCGCACTTTGCGTTACAACTTTTCACCAGGCCGGTGCATGCTTTCAAAGTTGCGCCTTGATTGCGAATCAGCCTGTGAGCCAGAGACATAACATAATTGATAAGAGGCTCCCTAGAGTTATTTTACCTAAAAAGAGTTTAGACCGGAAATCGGCACTTGTAGGTAGATTATGTGCAACTTTTTTTCTGGATCGGCTGTGTGAAGAATCGATGCCAGACTTTATTATAAAAGTGTCTAACTAAATGGCGAAAAATAGCTGGCTGGTTTTCAGGCACTCGGCGGCTACCTGATCGGCTGGCCTGTTCTGGAAATGGGCAATAGATTTTATTATATGGGGCAGGTAGGCAGGCTCGTTGATACGACTCGCTGGCTTTTGCGGTAAATTCCGGGGTAACAAATAGGGCGAATCGGTTTCGGCCATCAGGCGGTTATCGGGAATATATTTAACCAGCTGCGCCAATTCTGTGCCACGACGTTCATCGCAAATCCAGCCGGTGATACCGATGTGGCAATCCAGATCAAGGTAATCAAACAGTGCTACTCGGTTGTCGGTAAAGCAATGCACTACGATATTGATCAGGTTGTCACGATACTCGCGCAGGATGTCGATAAAAACAGGGTGCGCATCGCGCTGGTGGCTAAACACCGGTTTATTCAGTGTTATTGCCAGCTCGAGCTGTCGTCCAAAGGCTTCGATCTGGGCATCCTGCGGGGAAAAGTTGCGGTAGAAATCGAGACCGGTTTCACCGACCGCCCGCACGCAGGCACTATCAGCCAGGTCGCGTAAATTCCCGGCCGACTCGGGCATCCAGTCGCTGGCATGGTGAGGATGAACGCCTACCGTGCAAAGCAGCTGGTCAGGGTATTGTCTACATAGCCGAATTGCCTGACTACTATCTTCGATACTGGTGCCGGTGACTATAATTTGTTTCACCCCGGCTTTATCTGCTCGTTCGATCACCGCGTCGAGGTCGTGCATCAGGCTTTTATTGGTGAGATTGGCCCCGATGTCGATAAACTGGGTCAATGCCGAATTCCCGTACCGCGTTCGAGCAGGGCCATGCAGAAAAGAAACAGGATCGCCATAAATACTAGAATTACTATTATCGCCGTACCCAGCTGGATGTCACTCACACCGCGGAACCCATACCGAAAGCTGTTGACCATATAAAGTATCGGGTTGATCAACGATACCTGTTGCCAGAAATCTGGCAACAGTTTGATTGAATAAAATATTCCACCCAGGTAGGTGAGTGGTGTTAATACGAAAGTAGGGATAATGGTGATATCGTCAAAGGTTCTCGCAAATACGCCATTGATCAAGCCAGCCAGGGAAAATAAAAAAGCTGTCAGGAAGGCAATAGCAACCACAATCACTGGCGCGTGTATCGAAAAATCGGTAAATAATAACGAGACCAGCGTAACGGAAATACCGACACACATGCCGCGGACAATCCCACCAGTGACATAACCCAGTAGAATGACAATATTCGGGATCGGTGCAATTTGCATCTCCTCGATATAGTGTGAATATTTGGCGCCATAAAAGGATGACACTACGTTGGCATAAGAATTGGTAATAATCGACATCATCACCAGCCCCGGCATTATAAAATCCACATAACTCATGCCATCCATCTCGCCTATCCTTTGTCCGATCAGTTCGCCAAAAATTATAAAATAAAGACCAACCATGACCACTGGAGGAATGATGGTTTGTACCCAGATTCGCGCGAATCGCAGGATTTCCCGCCGCGCTATAGTCTGGTAAGCAACCCAGTATTTAGCCCACTGTGTCATGCGTAATTTCCAGTTTCGAAGTGATCGTAATAAATAGTTCTTCCAGTCGGTTTACCTTGTTTCGCATTCGGTCGACCACTATCTGTTGGTTGTCGAGTTGCTGGATCAGGTCGTTCAGTGAACGAGACTTCGGAACCTCTACCTCAAGGGTGTGGCTATCGATGAGGGCCGTCTTAGCAAACCCGTCAAGCACCGGTGGCTGGCTGATGTCGTCGCGTAGATAAAATATAAATGTTTCGCTGCTGAGGCTCTTGAGCAGGGATTTCATGCTGGTATTTTTGATAATTTCACCCTGGTCGATGATCGCCACGTTATGGCACATTCGTTCGGCCTCTTCCAGATAATGCGTAGTCAGGATGATAGTTGTACCCTGCTGATTGATCTGGTCCATGAACTCCCACATCGAACGACGAAGTTCAATATCGACCCCGGCGGTAGGTTCATCCAGAATCAGCAGGCGCGGCTTGTGTATCAATGCGCGCGCAATCATCAGGCGTCGTTTCATACCCCCCGACAGGTATCTTGCCTGTAAATTGCGGTACTGCCATAGCCCCAGTCGTTTTAAATAGTGATCGGTTTGCAGCCGTGCCTCCTTTGCCGGCACACCATAAAACCCTCCCTGATTAGTGACGATTTCATGTACCGGTTCAAAGGTATTGAAATTAAATTCCTGCGGCACGGATCCCAGTATCGACTTCGCCATTATCAACTCGTCGTCGATCGAATGGCCGAATACCCTGACAGTGCCACTGGTTTTATTGACCAGTGAAGTGATGATACCGATACAGGTTGATTTGCCGGCACCATTAGGCCCGAGGAAGGCGAAAAAATCGCCCTCCTCGACGGTGAGGTCGATCCCTTTCAGTGCCTGCAATCCATTCGCATAAGTCTTGTGTAATCGAGATATTTCGAGAGCGTACATGCGGGTTATCTTACAATAATCAGCCGATAGTCTTAGACATTCAAAGGCAAAAATCAAGCCGGTGTTTGGGCTTGTCGGATAAAGCTACTGTGCCTGTGCTCTTTTGGGCTGGCATATGATATATAGAACAGCCAGGCTTTGTTTAATTCAAACCCGACCGGGAAATCATGCTATACAATGCCTGTCATTCAAAAGTAATTTTTTCACAAGGTCTGAGGGTAAACGGTGCGTTAAGCCAGGATTCAGCGGCCACTGTTTATATTGCCAGTCACCAACTAACATCTGGAGATTGACATGAAAATCAGTAAAGCAGTAACAGCGATTGTTTTAATTCTAATGTCTGCAACAGCGATGGCGGGTTCGAGCCACAAACGATACCAGCATGATTCGGGAAATGTGTTCTATGACTCGGCAAAAGTTGTTGATGTAAGGCCAATTTATAAAGAAGTTGAAGTAAACCACCCGGTTAAGGAATGCTGGCAGGAACCGGTTATCCATACCAATCATGAATCGGGTCACAAATCAGCCAGTGGCATGGCTGTTGGCGGTATATTAGGCGCAGTGGTAGGGCACCAGTTCGGAAAAGGCAGTGGTAACAGGCTCGCTACTGCGGTTGGTACTATCATTGGAGCGCAGATAGGTCACAACGCCGTAAATGGACACACCCGGACCGATACCACTAGCTACACTGAATACCGGCAGCGATGTAGCCTGCGTGATCAGGTGAGCTACGAGGAGGTACTGGATGGCTACCGCGTAACCTATCGATACCTGGGCGAGCGTTATCAGATAAAAATGCCCTATGATCCGGGTAAACGAGTCAAATTGCGCATCCAGTTTGAACCAGTAATTTAAGCGCGTAGCGCTCACTAAACAGGCGGATAAATCAATGCGAGCAATAGTCATCGAAGATGATCTGGATATTCAACGACAGATTGTCGGGCGCTTAAAGAAAGAAGGATTTGCGGTCGATAGCGCCGATAATGGCGCTGAGGGATTATACCTGCTAGAGGAGTATCCCTGTGATGTTGCCATTATTGACCTCGGGTTACCCGAACTATCAGGGCTTGAAGTCATTAATACCATTCGGCAGGCGGGGAATAGTATTCCAATTTTGATCTTAACAGCGCGGGGGCGATGGCAGGACAAGGTAGAGGGGCTTGATGCCGGTGCTGATGACTACCTGGTCAAGCCATTTCATCACGAAGAAATGATGGCCCGGATCAGGGTGTTGATTCGCCGTGCCTCGGGTTGGTCGGATTCCCGAATTGTATGTTCTCCGGTGATTCTCGATACCGCAACCCAGAGAACCTATGTTGATGAAAACGAACTGGAGCTAACCGCATTTGAATATAAGGTCCTCGAATACCTGATGCTCCATGCCGGGGAGGTCATTTCTAAAACCATGTTGACCGAACATCTGTATGACGATGAGGCGGACAATGACAGTAATGTAATCGAGGTTTTTATTCGACGCTTGCGCCAGAAACTTGATCCCGATGAAAGTTTGCAACCTATTGAAACACTGAGAGGAAGAGGTTACCGTTTTACCCTGGCTCGTGTTGAGTCAAACTGATACAGGCAGGTGCCTTCGAGCGCATACAACATTGTGGATGGTCGCGTAGCGCGTGACTGATTCCCTCATTATCACATTCAAGGACCACCGTCGTCGATGAAATCGATTAAATCCCGGCTTACACTTGTCTCGATGATCGTATTGGTCATGTTTATGATATTGACCGCGATAGCGCTTGAGCGGGCGGTCGTCAAACGGGCGTTACAGGCCGAGGAAGACAGACTGCAGGTATTGATTTACAGCCTGCTGGCTGCGGTCGATCGAAACCCGACTGGTATGAGTATTACTGTTTCCGATGACCGGTTATTTGAATCCAGTCTGTTAAACAGGGATTCGGGTCTGTATGCCATGCTTTACGACAAAAATAAGGTTGAGTTATGGCGTTCGCGCTCAACCAGCCAGCAGTTTCCGTGGAATGATTCAGTCGGGCTCGGGATCTGGCAATTCAGCACGCTGAATTTTAACCAGAAGAACTATTTTCGACTCGTGTTCGCCATTCAGTGGCCGGATATCGGGGACAGGTTACAGCGTTACGATGTAGTGGTCTGGCAGGAAGCGGCCGATTATTTCCGGCAACTGGACCGATTTCGACAAACACTGTGGGCCTGGTTAATAGTCACTACCCTGTTACTCCTGGTCTTGATGTATTTAGTCATGATGTGGAGTCTGAGGCCACTGAAAAAAGTTGGCCTTGAAATCAAGGCGATCGAGGATAAACAGCAATCAGGGTTTGAACACAGTTATCCGTTGGAAATAACACCCCTGACTGAAAATTTAAATATCCTGCTGCGACGCGAACAATATCAGCAGCAGCGTTACCGCAATGCACTGGATGATCTGGCACACAGCCTGAAAACCCCGCTGGCGGTATTAAGCGGTTTGTCGGATAGCGAAAATCCAGGCCCGGAAGATTTGCAAACTCTGGGTGAACAGGTCGATAGAATGAATCAAATCGTATCTTACCAATTACAGAAAGCGAGTAGTGTTACAGGCATGCAAATGAGTAAACCACTCGATTTGGTCCAGATTATAAAAAAAATAGTGTCGGCGTTGGAAAAGGTATATCGGGATAAACTGGTACAGGTTGACTTGCATGTTTCCGGCACAGCGATGTTCAGGATTGACGAAAGTGACTGTCTCGAGGTTATCGGTAATTTGCTCGATAACGCGTTTAAATACTGTCAGCGAAGGGTTGTCATCGACACTGATGCGGGTGGTGATGGTGGTATGCGTCTCACAATATCAGACGATGGTCAGGGGCTTAAGCAACAGCAGGTAGAACGAATTCTGAATCGGGGAACACGGCTCGATCAATCCAACGAAGGGCAGGGAATAGGCCTTGCGGTAGTGGCGGATATCGTCAAATCTTACAAGATCGAAATGACATTTGAGCATTCAGCGCTCGGCGGTCTTAGTGTAGTGCTGGTTTTCCCGGCAGCCTGACTACCCGGTTTCAAGGGAAACAGGGTAGTCAGTCGTCGCAGTATTTACTTTTTCGCAGTGATTACCAGGTCAACCCGGCGATTGATCGCACGACCTTCTGTAGTATCGTTGGAAGCGATAGGTCTGGACTCTCCGTAGCCGATGTAGCCTATCTTATAACCACCTGAAAGAGATGATAGATAAATTGCTACCGAGTTTGCTCTTTTAGTCGACAGTTTTGAGTTGAGATCGGCAGCGCCTACCGAATCAGTATGTCCCTGTACCGCAACCAGTTCAGCTTGCAGTGAACTTATAATGTCATTTACCTTTGATAATAGCGGTTTTGATGCGCCTGGAATAGTTGATACCCCGGAGGCAAAATTTATTTTCTTCAGCCTGAAAATAAGTTTGTTGCCCTGCTGATAAACCGACGCCTCGTCTTCAGAGAATTGTTTCCCTGCCTCTTCCATTGCTTCCTGGAACCTGACCTGGGTAGAAGATTTCTCCAGTTTCTCGTTTTGTCTTTTTAGCGCACCTTCGGTCTGGGTTAAATCTGACTTTGCGGTTTGCAGGTTTTTTTCCAGCGTTCCAACATTTTTAGAGAGTATTCCCAGCGCCCTGTTCTGATTAACAATTTTCAAGGCGATATGCTCAGGTGTGCCTTTGGCGTTTAATATAACGTCCATTACATCTAATAATAAAATAGAACTTGCCGCAGCCTTATTCACGCTTTTTTTATGAACCCCGGGATTACGCGGGCTCTGAGCAATAAAATTTTCAGCCTCGTTAAGATCCAGCTTAGCCGTTCTTAACGTATTTGGCGCCAGATCCTCGGCGCTTTTGCGATTAGCTTTATGAATAGCTTTTTTAACTCTATCAAGCTCTCTGAACTGGACAGCTTCGATTTCTAAAGCGAAGTATTTTATTTGAAAATCCGAAAACTCATCGGGATCGAGGGCCTTTGAAAAATTGCCTGTTTCGCTTCTTAATCCCCTGTCGACCTTGAGCAGGGCTGCAGTCAAGGTTTCACTGTTTCTTATACCGGCATCAAGCGCGGCCTTTCTAGCCTGAAGTATGCGAAACGGGGTAGAGCTTCGAGCTTTGGATTGTTCAGCGGCTTCCTGGAAATAGCCTTTAGCTTTTGCCGCGTTATCCAGAATAACATCATCTTTACTACCGCGGGACAAGGCTCGTTGTGCTCGCTTCAGATACTCGCTTCCTTTCATATACTGTTTAAAGGACAACAGATCAAATTGTGCTTTCTCTGTTTTGTTGTTTAGTACAACGACCTCATAAACAGCCGTTTTTGGTGTAGCGCCTGAATTAAGCTCGGCCTTTTTGGTGCTTGAACAGCCAATTAGTAAAAGCGTAAGGCCAAAGCACAAGATTAACTTATTGTTTTTCATACTGTATTACCCTGCGTGTCTATTTTTTCCGAGTATAGTTCAATTTGGTAAATATGCAGGGTAGATGAGACATATTGAACAAGCCCGCAAAAACAGGCGTATGGATACCTCAATATGAGGCCAGCCATGATTGAGGCAGGATCCTGTTTCGAATTTTTTCTTATGCTGGGTGTTCAGCCCGAACAATTCATAAACATGCACGTGCCTTTGCTTGTTCTTTGATTTTACAGAACATTATCCTCAATCGACCGGATCAATAAGTCCGGCGCTCAATCGGGTAATTCCCTGTAAAATCAAAGCCAGGCGCAATCATCACGGCAGTTTATGAATTGTTCGGGCTAGATAAAATATCTGGCTGGCGGATATAAAAAAATAGCATTAAAGAGGAAAATCGAGAAGCGTAAACGAGGCGGGTAAATAAAATTTATGTAATAATATCAATGCCTTATCGGCATTAAAACTGGCAGGGCGTCCCTCTGTTACTAAAATATCCGGGTAGATCGGATACTCCTTAAATCATTTGAAAATGTCTATCCCTTGCAACTGGCCCGGAACCCAGAAATTCGACTCTTGTATCGGAGCTACGAATGCTTTCCATCAGTGGTTCGGATGAAACATGCTCACCTATGCAATTGGTGCACCGATAAAACTTGACCAGGCTCCGCGCTGTTGCATTCTCATCGGCAACAAGCATCGCAGAATTACAATTAGGACATCTCATTGATTCGCTCGTATTGGTGTAGAAATCGGATAAGCGGGTAGTATATCTTTATTTGGGTAAATCACAATATATTGTGAAATTATGTGAGGTATTCCACAATATATGGTAGTGAATCCAGCCTGCTGACGAAAAATGATTATTATTATTTGCCGTGGGCGGGCAACAATGATTCAAAAAAAGACTATGTATCCGGGACGAGCGCTTTGGATCCTATATCGGTACGATAATAGGCAGTCGCCCAGTCGATTTCGGCAATCAAATCATAGGTTTTTTGTTGCGCCGCCTCGACATTATCGCCGAGACACACGACACAAAGAACACGTCCACCATTTGAAACCACGTTACCCTGTGGATCTGTGAGCGTGCCGGCGTGGAAGACCTTCGAGGATTTATTTTCGGCGGGTATATTCCGTATCAACTCACCCCTGGCATAGGAGCCGGGGTAACCGCTCGCCGCTAGCACGACTCCAACACCGTAACGGTGATCCCAACGGGCGCTTTGACCAGATAGTCGGCCATCGCATGCAGCCAGGCAATGCTCAACCAGGTCGGACTGCAGTCGCATCATGATCGGCTGTGTTTCAGGGTCACCAAAACGGCAATTGTATTCGAGTACCCGCGCCTCGCCATTCGAGTCAATCATTAATCCTGCATATAGAAAACCGGTATACCTCGCACCTTCTTCAGCCATGCCCCGAACGGTCGGCATGATAATATTTTGCATGACATAGGATTCGACCGCATCGGTCACTATCGGTGCGGGTGAATAGGCGCCCATTCCACCGGTATTGGGTCCCCGGTCACCATCATCTCTGGCCTTGTGGTCCTGCGACGTGGCCATCGGCAATACATGATCGCCATCGACCATACAGATAAAACTTGCTTCTTCACCAGGTAGAAATTCCTCAATTACGACACGATGCCCGGCTTCACCAAACAGGTTAGCCTCAAGCATATCTTTAATCGCGTCGATCGCCTGGGCCTCGGTGTCAGCCAGGATCACGCCCTTGCCTGCAGCGAGGCCGTCAGCCTTGACGACTATGGGCGCGCCCTGTGATTTAACATATTCAATGGCTGGTCCAATTTCAGTAAAGCTCTGATAACTGGCAGTGGGTATGCGATGGCGGGCGAGGAAGTCCTTGCTAAATGTTTTCGATCCTTCGAGTTGTGCGGCGGCAGCACTTGGGCCGAAGATAGATAATCCGGATTGCTGAAATCTATCGACGATACCGTTCACCAGCGGTGCCTCCGGCCCTACAATAGTCAAATCGATTCCCTCTTTTAATGCGAATTCGAGCAAGGCATCGATGTCTTCAGCAGCAATTTCGACATTACCAAGTTTGTCTTCCCGCGCTGTTCCAGCATTACCGGGCGCTACAAATACCTGTTGCACGCGCGCAGATTGAGCTGCTTTCCAGGCGAGGGCGTGTTCGCGCCCACCACCACCTACAATCAATACTTTCATTCCCAGACCCCGGTGAATAGCAACCTTAAATCAAAACCATGCGCACTCAATGTCTGAAATGACGCATACCGGTAAATACCATGGCCATGCCATGTTCGTTAGCCGCGGCGATGACCTCATCGTCTTTAATTGATCCCCCCGGTTGAATAACTGCGCTTATTCCCGCCTCCTGTGCAGCATCGATGCCATCACGAAACGGAAAGAATGCATCGGAGGCCATCACTGACCCTGCTACCTGGAGATTTGCATGCTCGGCCTTAATACCGGCAATGCGGGCGCTATTAATCCGGGACATCTGGCCTGCGCCAACGCCTATGGTCATATTATTTTTTGCATATACGATCGCGTTCGACTTAACGTATTTTGCCACTTGCCAGGCAAATAGCAGATCCAGCATTTGTGCTTCGGTGGGTTTTAAATCGCTCACAACGTCGAGTGACTGGTAGAGTTCTGCGTCGACGTCCTGAACCAGCAGTCCGCCATTCACGCGTTTGTAATCGAGCCGGTAGACCGGTTCATGCCATTCGCCACAATTGAGCAACCTGACATTCTGCTTTTTAGCAACAATAGTATTTGCTGCCTCGTTGACCGATGGAGCAATGATGACCTCGACAAACTGCTGATCAATAATTGCCTGGGCTGTGACTGCATCGAGCGCACGATTGAAGGCTATGATGCCGCCAAACGCAGACTCAGGATCAGTGCTAAAGGCGCGTCTATATGCCTCGTAAATATTCTCGTCGACGGCAACCCCACAGGGATTAGCGTGCTTGACGATAACACAGGCGGGTTGCTCGAATTGTTTGACACACTCCAGGGCCGCATCGGTATCACCAATATTGTTGTATGACAGTGCCTTGCCCTGTAGTTGTTTAGCACTGGCGATGCCAGGTTCAACCAGGTTTGATTCGACATAAAATGCGGCATTTTGATGTGGATTTTCCCCGTACCGCATACTCATTGCATGCTGGTACTGAAAGTTGATGGTACGCGGAAATTGCTGATCGTCTGGTTGCAGGACCATGCGGCCGAAGTAATTGGCTATCGCGCCATCATAACTCGCGCTATGTTCAAACGCCTTGATCGCCAGCGAAAAACGGGTTTCATCACTGACACTGCCATCGCTGCCATCCATTTCGCCGAGAATTGTGGCGTAATCCACCGGATCGACCACAACGGTTACGCTGCTATGATTTTTCGCCGCTGCGCGGACCATGGCTGGACCCCCGATATCGATATTTTCAATTGCATCTTCAAAGCTGCAGTCTGGTTTGGCCACTGTTTCCTGAAATGGATACAAGTTGATGATAACCAGATCAATCGGCTGTATATCGTGTTCCTGCATGACTGCTTCGTCGAGACCGCGACGCCCCAGGATGCCGCCGTGTACCTTCGGATGCAATGTTTTGACCCGACCCGCCATCATTTCGGGAAAGCCCGTATAGTCCGATATCTCGGTTACCGGTATGCCCTGTTGTGCAATTAGTCTGGCGGTGCCACCGGTGGACAGAAGTTCTACACCTTTAGTATTCAGAGTTCGGGCGAGGTCAACAATACCTGATTTATCGGAAACGCTGATCAGGGCGCGTCGTACAGGCGGAGCAGAATTAGGCATAGAAAGTGTACTGGCGGAGGCCGGAAAAAAACCGGCATTATAGCGGATCGGAAAGGGAGAAGTATAAAAACCGCCGTGCTACTGCTAATGCTCGATCTGATAGTGCTTCAATTTTTTGCGTAGCGTGCCACGGTTAATACCAAGATAGGTAGCGGTTTTACATTGATTGTTGTTGCAGTGCTGTAAGACGGTCTGTAACAGGGGTTGTTCGATTTCAGAGATTACAGTCTGAAACAGATTGTAGGGAATTTCTCCGTCTAAATCGGACAGATACTCGCGTATTGCGTGCTCGACTGATCGCTGTAATGAGCTTGTCTGCTGCCTATTTTTCACGACAACCAACCTTAAATCCCCCCGCAGATTCATGAAGCCTTGGCAAATCTCCCCAGGAGCCATTGCTCAAAGTACGTATTAACAATTTCTAACTGGGTGTCGGCTGCGGTCGCCCGCATTAATGCAGGCTTGACCTGGCGATATGTCGTAAATTGGCCGAGCTGCCAGTTAATGTGCTTGCGCGCAATTTGTACTCCCTGAATCTCTCCATAAAACGCGTACAGATTTTTTAGATGGCTAATTAACCATATTCGTTTTTGTTGATCTGTCGGTTCCTTCGCTGTTTGGCCAGTCGCCAGATAGTGCTCTATGTGTCTAAAAATCCACGGGCGACGCTGCGCAACACGGCCTATCATGATAGCATCCGTGGCTGTGAAGTCCATGACCATTTTGGCTTTTTTCTCAGAATCGATGTCGCCGTTTGCGATAACGGGAATCTGAACTGCCTTTTTTACCTGCCGTATAGTCTCGTATTCCGCCACCCCAAGATACTTGTCTTCGCGAGTTCGTCCATGCACGGTTAAAGCCTGAATACCGCAGTCTTCAGCTATCCTGGCGACTTCTAATGCATTCCTTTTTTCACGTGACCAGCCGGTTCTAATTTTAAGTGTTACCGGCACCGGGACAGACTTGACCACCGATTCGAGAATGCTGGTTACCAACGCCGTATCTTTCAAAAGAGATGAACCCGCATCGACCTTGCATACTTTCTTTGCGGGGCAACCCATGTTGATATCGATGATTTGCGCCCCCTGGTCGACGTTATAGCTGGCCGCATCAGCCATCAGTTTCGGGATACCACCGGCAATCTGGACGATAATCGGGCCAGGCTCTCCGGCGTGGTCCATGCGTAGCTGAGTTTTACGGCTTTGCCTCAAATCGGGTCGACTGGAAATCATTTCCGATACCGTCATACCGGCACCGAGTGAACGGCAAAGCTGTCGAAATGGTCGGTCGGTTACACCGGCCATCGGTGCCAGTACCAGACGATTTTGGAAAGTATAGGGGCCAATGCTGAATGACATAATTAATTTTCAGTTTATCAGGTGTTCAGGCATCGGGTTCAGTCTTTCTTCGACTGCTTGGATCCGGGGCCCCGCATTCGAGAAAGATACGATTGGTACAGGTGGCACATATATCCCTGTCAAGTTTTTCAAAAATGCCTGAAATGGCATCGGACTTCGAGTCGAAAATATTTTCAGCCTTGATTTCTTCGGTATAACCACCCCGGTCCATAACCCTGGCAGCTTTATCCTTGAGTCGATACATATATAAATCACCACCCATTTCCCGTCTGGCCCTGGCTTCATCAACCAGTAACTCGGCACCCGCTACATCTATTTGATTGATACCTTTAGTCAGCAGGAATAAATTTCTTTGTTCCGGGTAATGCTCGCGATAGCGCCGCAGTAATTCACCGACGTGCGAAACCGATCCAAAATAGAGTGAATCTTCCAGCCTTAGAATTTTTAGCTGGGGGCACTCGGGTAGGGTAACACCTGTTTTAAATTTACGATGCCTGGAATCCGGATCGGGAACCCGAGGCGCAAGTTTCGGTCGCGAGGTTCTGCGTAAAAAAATCATCAGCGATAAAATGACCCCGAAAAGAATAGCGAATTCGAGCTTGAGAAAAAGGGTACTGAGAAATGTGACGCTTAAAACCGCGGCTTCATTGAGATCGGCACGAAGAATTTTAATAATCTGAGAGAAATTGATCAACCGCCAGGCCACCAGAATCAACAGGCCAGCGACCGCCGCCTTGGGTAGATAGGCTGTTAACGGTGCAACTGCCAGTACAAAAAAGACCAGGATTACACCTGCCGAAGCCGCTGCCAGGGGCGTACGGGCACCCGCATCGTAGTTAGCGCCACTGCGGTTGAATGAGCCGGTAGCCACATAGGCAGAGAAAAAACTACCGACGATGTTGGAGAGCCCCTGACCGATGAATTCCTGGTTTCCGGAAATTGGCTGTCCCGATTTAATCGAGATTGAGCGAGAAATTGATACCGCTTCGGTCAACGCGAATAGCGTCATTGCCAGCGCCAGAGGCGCCAGATCTCTAAGTACGCTGAGCGAAAACTCAGGTGACGACAAGGGCGGTAATTGTCTTGGTAATGCGTTCAACATCTGAATACCTGTAAATTGTTCGCCGAAGGCCTGATTCAATAACACAGCGACGATACTACCCAGCAACAGGGCGGCAATCATGCCGGGAAACCTGGGGTTAATCCTGTGAGCAAGTACACCCGCTGCCAGCGTTGTCAGCGCGACTACCGAGGCCAACGGGTGCAGTGCATCCCAGTGAGTAAACAGGTAACTGATGTCCTGGGCCAGGTGTTCACTATCGTGCAGGTCGATACCGAGAAAGGTCTTGGCCTGTTTTGCCGCGATCAGGCAGGCTGCGCCCGCGGTAAATCCGACGATCACCGAATGAGATATAAAATTGACCAGTGTGCCGAGTCGCACCAGGCCCATCGCGAATTGCAGGATACCAACCATGAATGCAAGCGTTATCGCCATCGAGATATATTCCTGACTCCCGGGTATAGCGATGACGCTCAGGGACGAAAACATGACGATAGAAGCGGCTGTAGTCGGACCCGAGACCAGGTGCCACGAAGATCCGAATAGCGCGGCAATAACAGCCGGTACCATGCTGGTGTAAAGGCCGTACTCAGGCGGCATGCCGGCGATGGCTGCAAACGCTACTCCCTGGGGCAGGACAATGGCAGCGCCAGTCAAGCCGGCCAACAGGTCGACCTGCACAGTCTCCCGGTTAAGATTTTTACTCCAACGTAAGAAAGGAAATAATCGTGTTAGCTGAACTGAAATTTTCATGTTCGATTCTGTTCGAATAATATATGGACAAAGGCACGTAAGCGAGAGGCTGATTACCCGGGATCCATGTGGTCGATAAAAATTACTATAGTCGATTTAAACGACACAAATCAGGTGTTTATTTCGGTAGTAAACAAGTTTTCTCACCCGACAATATAACCGGGTTTATAGCCGGATTATAGTCCTTAAACCCCATCAAAGATGCGCGTAAAATTCGATGCAGGCATTAAACGGACTAATGCCAATTACGCAATCACATAAACTCGAATTCGTAAGTCAATGCATCGATACCCGGGTCACTAATTTCAAGCCGAAACTGCACCGGTTTCGCAACTTCCATTAGCCTTCGGTTTTTATCGGTTTGCAGGTATTCACCCGGAGTAAATAATCGATTGGCGATCAATTTACCCTGAAGGTCGAACAGGCTAACCAGAAGCCTCGGTAATTTTTGGTCAAAAATAGCCTGATTTACAAACGAGCCGGTGACCATTAAAGCGCTAGACTGCACTGGGTGGGTAAATACGTTTCGATCCAGCAGTTTGATCTGCTGGGTGCTGGAAAACCGTGACTCGTCGCATGGCACTAGCTGGCACAGACTCAAAACCTGTTTTTGATAACGTGCATTTTCGATCAGGGAAAAACGCTGATAAAATAATGCCTGGGCAATGCTCATAGTGACCAATAATAAAATACCGACCAGCCAGAATAATGGCGCAAACTGCGATAGTCTGTTGCGCCCGTCACCGTACATGGCTTCGTGCAGGCTAAGCTCGGGTAGCTGTTCTGAAGTTATACCGATGTCGTCTGACGATTCGTGTTGATCGTCATCCTCGTATTTCAATGATTCCCATGCGTCGAATATTTTGCCACATTCGCCGCATTGAACCTGCCCCATGGCAAGCTGTATTTGCTGCTCTGAGACTCGAAATCGACTCTGACAATGGGGGCAACTGGTTTCCATAATCTCAACCGGTTTGGCATCATTCATGTTGTCGTGTTCCGCTTATCATGACCCAGTCTTCCCGAGTTCTTTTCAGATCCAGATTAAAACAGGATTGGTAAGCGCATTTTATATCATTTACCTGTGTTTTGAGTATCCCTGAAAGTAAGATTTTGCCGCCGGGTTTAATCATGTCGGCAAATTTCGGTGCCAGTTCGACTAAGGGCCCGGACAGAATATTGGCGATCAGCAGGTCAACTTTGTCAACCTTGAGATCTGATACCAGGCTAACGCGCAGCAAGCCCTGGTTAATGCCATTTTTTCGAGAATTTTCCAGGCTCACGTCAACTGCCTGTTGATCAATATCAACGCCGAAGACCCGATAGGCCCCGAGTTTGCAGGCGGCAATCGAAAGTATGCCGGAACCACAGCCATAATCGATAACAGATTGATTATTAAAATTTTTATCAGCCATCCAGGCCAGGCAAAGTGCAGTGGTAGGGTGGCTCCCAGTGCCAAATGCCAATCCCGGATCGAGCCGTATGATAATTGCCTCTGGGTCGGGTGGTTGCAGCCAGCTGGGCACTATCCACAATTTGTGCGCGCATCGGATTGGCTTGAATTGCTGTAAATGAACGCGTTCCCAATTCTGGTCCTCGAGTACCGACTTGTGCACCGTTGCCGACTGATGATCGGGCAGTAACTCAAGTAATTTCTCGTATAGCTCTTCACCCTGACGATCCTGTTGAAACATGCCAGTCATTGTCATGTGCGGCCAGACCGGGGATTCACCGGGCAGTGGGTCGTAGATAGGACTGTCCTGTGCATCACACATCGTGATACAGACAGCACCCAGGGAGAGTAAAACGTCTTCGGTTTGCCCAAGCTCGTCGTCGGTGCATTGAATGCTGATTTGCCACCAGGCCATCGGTGCTCTAATCGCTGATCCCGAGCTTTTTTTCCAGGTAGTGAATATTGGTTCCACCGTTTGCAAAATTACCGTCGCTCATTATTTCTCTTTGTAGCTGAATGTTGGTTTTGATTCCTTCGATCACGATTTCGGATAATGCGCCCTGCATACGCGCAATCGCCGATTCCCGGGAGTTTCCATAAGTAATTAGCTTACCTATCATCGAATCGTAATGAGGCGGAACGGTATAGCCATTGTAAATATGGGAGTCCATGCGTACACCGGGTCCGCCGGGTGCATGGTAAAGCGTAATTTTACCGGGTGATGGCATGAATGTTTTGGAATCCTCGGCATTGATTCGGCATTCGATCGAGTGGCCATGCACCACAATATCTTCCTGTTTGTAACGTAGTGGGTTACCTGAAGCGATCGAGATTTGTTCCTTGATGATGTCAACCCAGGTAATCATCTCGGTTACTGGATGCTCAACCTGTACACGGGTATTCATTTCGATAAAATAAAACTCACCGTTTTCATACAGAAATTCGAAGGTACCCGCACCCTCATAACCCATTTGTATGCAGGCATTGGCACAGCGTTCGCCAATTTCTTTGCGTTGCTCTGCTGTTATTCCCGGGGCCGGTGCCTCCTCAACTACTTTTTGATGTTTGCGTTGCATCGAACAATCGCGCTCAGCCAGATGAATGGCGTTGCCATGCGAATCGGCCATCACCTGAATTTCTATATGCCGGGGCGAGCCAAGGAATTTTTCCATATATACAATATCGTTATTGAACGCGGCGCCAGCTTCCGATTTCGTCATTTGAATCGAATTTAACAAACTGCCTTCTGCCCGAACCACGCGCATTCCACGGCCACCGCCGCCGCCGGCTGCCTTAATAATAACCGGGTAGCCAATTTCACGTCCGAGTCGGAGATTTTTTTCCTTGTCGTCGGTCAGCGGACCGTCAGAACCGGGTACTGTCGGTACCCCGGCTTCCTTCATTGCCCTGATGGCGGCAACCTTATCACCCATCACTCTTATCGCAGCCGCGCTTGGGCCGATAAATTTAAATCCACTGGATTCGACCTGTTCTGCGAATTCTGCGTTTTCCGACAGGAATCCGTAGCCCGGATGAATGCCTGCCGCATTGGTCAATTCTGCGGCACAAATCAGGGCTGGAATATTGAGATAGCTTTCCAACGATGAGGGGGGTCCAATACAGACGGACTCATCGGCGAGCCGCACGTGTTTCAGGTCCCGATCGGCGGTTGAGTGCACCGCTACGGTCTGAATCCCCATTTCACGACAGGCACGCAAAATACGCAGTGCTATTTCACCCCGGTTGGCGATAACAATTTTTGCTAACATTGATTGCGCACTATGGTCACTCGATGATGAACATGATCTGATCAAATTCGACCGGGCTGCCATTTTCCACCAGGATCCTGCTTACCGTACCTGATTTGTCCGATTCGATTTGATTCATCATTTTCATCGCTTCGATAATACATAGAGTATCGCCTACTTTTACCTCCTGACCCTCGACCACAAACGGATCGGAACTGGGTGAGGCGGCGCCATAGTATGTGCCAACCATTGGCGATTTGATATGGTGCCCGCGGGGTTCTGAAGCGGGCAGAGGTGGTGGCATTACAGAGGGCGAAGCAACCGGTACAACGGTGGCTGCTGGCGCCGCGTTTTGCGTGGACACAGAGAGTCGGGAGATGCGAACCGATTCCTCGCCTTCCTTGATTTCCAGTTCAGCGATATCCGATTCTTCGAGTAGCTCGATTAGTTTTTTTACTTTACGTATATCCATTATTGATTTCTCTTTGAATTGGACTGTTTGCACAGATTGACTGCAGCTTCTAAGGCGAGCAAATAGCTGTCTTTACCCAGCCCGCTAATCACACCGGTGGCGATATCAGACAGGTAGGAATGTTTCCGAAAATCTTCACGTGCATAAATATTTGAAAGATGCACTTCGATAAAGGCCACTGTAGAGGCGAGGAATGCGTCTCGGATGGCGATGCTGGTATGGGTAAATGCTGCTGGATTGATGATGATAAATCGGGTTTGGTCAGTCCCGGCCTGTTGAATGCGGTCGACAATTTCACCTTCGATGTTCGACTGCATTGTTTCAAGTTCGATATCGTTTTGTGCGGCTATCCGGGCCAGGGCCTGGTCGATTGATTCCAACGTATCGGGTCCGTAGACCTCGGGTTCCCGGCTACCCAGAAAATTCAGATTCGGTCCATGTATGACCAGTATTTTTGTCATTAGACGGGTTTTGTTATCGCCCAGGGGCTTTAGCTAAGAATAGACGTAATTTTCACATAGTGCGGAGATAGAGTCCAGATATACCAGGTTTTTTAGATTTTTGCCGAAGTTGACGACATTTTTTTCGATGAACGCAACCTTATCAGAGTAATTTCGATACCTGTTGGCGTAATGTCTGAAGGCTAATGATACCGCTATGAGTGAATCTAATTTTACGATCCCGACCAATAATTGCGGTGAACGGCAGGGTACCGCTTTTATTTTCGAATACCGCGCTATACATGGCAATATGCTGGTTGGCGAGAAACGATGGATAGTTCATTTGATATTCATCGATAAATGATTCGATATTCTCAACGCTATCGAGCGCAAGGCCCAGTATCTGAATTTGATCGCCATACTCCAGTTGCAGTGCTATCAAATCAGGTACTTCGCGACGGCAGGGAGCACACCAGGGTGCCCAGAAATTGACGACTAAAACAGGCTGTTTCCAGTTACCCAGCGTTTGCCGTTGACCTTTTAGGTCAATCAGAGGCACGGCCTCTAAAGATGCAGGAGTGTCGAATGGTGCCTGAGTAGGCTCAGCCGATCTGATTTCAGGTGGATTTAACCAGAATTCCGATAACTGGAACAACGCGATGCCCGCAATCACCGAAACTAGTCCAAGCAAGATCGTAACCCGGGTTTTTCGATTCATGATACCGGCTATCACTACTGAAAGGTGGCGATCAGGTGCGCCGCAAACTCTTCGCCCGACATTTCGCCGACCACGCGACGATGGCGAATTTCTTCACCCCGGGCATCAAAAAATAAAATTGCCGGTGGTCCGTAAATACCGAACGAATTCATTAACTCTGTATCGATCGAGTCATTATCGGTAACATCGGTCTGGAAGGTGCCAACTCCGTTCAGAGCGTTAATCACACCTGCATGGGTGAACGCGTACTTTTCCATTTCCTTGCAGGAAATACACCAGTCGGCGTAAAAATCGAGCATGCTCGGGATGTTCTGCCGGACAGAATTCGCCAGCGCCTGTTGCAGTCCTTGTTTGCCCTTTACCTGGCGGAAAATCACGCGATTTTCCTGGCCGTTTGTCGCGGTTTTGTTCGACACGATATTGACAATACCCTTCAGAGGCTGCACCAGATCTTTACTACCCGCGGCTGCGCCAATCAGGTAGGCCGAACCGTAGATCAAAATAATAATGCCCAGGCCTTTGTTGAATTTCTGCCAGCCCGAGGCTTTCTCGGGTAAGGATTCAAGTGCGCCCATATAAATAGCTGAAGTAATAACCAGAATAGCGATCAGCAACATGGTTATATCGGTGGGCAGGAATCGTTCCAGCAGCCAGATCGCCACCGCCAGTAAAACCACCCCAAACACAGCCTTGACCCTGTCCATCCAGAGCCCGGCGTGCGGTAGTAGTTTTCCAGCAGAAGTGCCAATCAGCAATAGCGGTACTCCCATACCCAGTCCGAGTGCAAATAGAGCGAGGCCTCCGAGCTGCCAGTCCTGGGTCTGTGAAATAAATATCAGCGCACCGACCAGTGGCGCGGTTATACAGGGGCCGACGATAATCGCCGAGAATATTCCCATCAAGCCAACCCCGATCAGGGTACCACCCTGCTGGCTATTGCTTAGCGAAGTGAGCCGACTTTGAACCGCACTCGGCATTTGAATGTCGTAAAAACCAAACATCGATAACGCGAGTAATACGAATATAGTGGCGAATACACTGAGGATAACTGGATCCTGAAACCAGATCTGTATATTGTATTCAGCGCCGTAGTAGCCAACAATGGCGCCGACGATGGCATAGGTGACCGCCATCGCGAGGACATAAACCAGCGAAAGTATAAAGGCTTTATGGGTACTGATTGATGCTCCCTGGCCCGCGATTATGCTGGAAAGTATCGGGATCATTGGAAATACACAGGGCGTGAAAGTGAGCCCGATTCCACCGAGGAAAAATAGAAATATGATCAGTAAAATGCCCTTATCCCGGAGTATTTGAGCGTATCTACCCTGTTCTGATTGCGGCAGCGTCATTGATTCTGACTCAGATGCCGCGATACTGGCGGAGGTAATGACTGTTTTAATTGCGGCTGGTTGATTGCTAATCTGGACCGAACCGGTGCGGGTATTGACCTGCAGGTACTTGCTGATAGGCGGATAGCAGATACGGTCTTCGACGCATCCCTGGTAGCGGTAGGCGAGCGTATACTGATCACTGGCGCCGGTCTGGGAGATGATCGGCAGCGAGATATTTACCCGCTCATGGTATACCTCCATGCGACCAAAGAATTCATCATCTTTTAAATCACCATCCGGCATGGCTATCGCGCCAAGGGCATGACCGGTACCATTGATAATCTCGAAACTAAATTTGTCTCTGTAGAGATAGGTAGTCGGGTAGAGCTGAATTCTGGACTGGATAATATTGTTACGATCAATATCGGCCGACAATACAAATGCGGTATCGGGATGCGGTATATCATCGCCATCACTGAGACCGATACTGTCACCGAGCGACTGCAACAGGTCCAACGCCTTGCTATCGCTATCGCCATCGGTAGAGGCAGGAGCAACTTTGCTGGCGTTTTTTTGACTGGAATCACCGGTTATCTCGGAGAGCAGTGCCTGTAATAATGCGATACTTTGCGAGTCTTCAATACTGGTGTCGCTTGAGCTTACGACATAGGCTGTGGGCAGTACGCGGGCACTGGAACGGGTATTCAGGTTCAGTATCTGCCTTAATGGTGGATAGCAGACACCTATATCCGCGCATCCCTGTCCAGTGGCCTTGACGACAAGATCTAGCGCTTCCTGGTTACTCGATAAAATGGGTAAGACGATTCTAAGATTGCCTCGATATACTTCCATATCACCGAAAAATTCATCATTCTTGATTTTGCCGTCGCGCAGGATTGCCCTATCGAACTGCGCATTACCCGATTCAATCTGAAAATCAAATCGCTCCCGATACATATAATAGCCAGGCGCAATTTCATATTCCGCGACCAGGCGGTCGCCCTCCATCCAGGCGACCAGGCTGAAAGCCTGTTCGGGTGGTAACAATTCGTCACTTTGCGCGAGCACCAGCGTGCCGCTAAACAGCAATATGAATATCAGTAAACTTGCTTGGTATCCGTGGTTTAAGTGATTCAGAGTGCTTTTCATCGAGTGGCCTTTGAAATCCAGTTCAGGTAGTCCTGGTTGCCCGAGTCTATTGCGACACGAAGTATTTCGGCCAGCGGGTACGGATGGTTCTGGTGTATTTCCTGTTCCAATAGTTCAACCTTTCTCGCTGTTGTCTTGAGTAACATCTGATGCTCAGTACCGGTTTTGAATCCGCCTTCCCACAAATACATAGAGTGCATTTTTGGCAAAATGTTTACCGAGGCCACCAGTTTTTTATCTAACCAGGTTCGAGCCAGTCGTGACGCCTGTTCGAAGTCGGGCCAACTTGTGATTACTAGATAATAGTCGGACATTATTTTCAGGCCAGAGTTTTCATCGATTAATTATTCACTCAACCTATAAAGCCTTGAAACTATGATATGTTACGCGCATATAGATAGTAATGCTGTATCACCAGTGGGATAGCAAAGGTACAAGCGCCTCAGATTGGTATATCTTTCAGGGTGGTTGTCACTTTCTGACCTCGCACGGCGAGCAGTGTAGTTATAGGATAGATATGTTTCCAGTACTCACCATAATATTTTTGATCGTGCCGGTGGTTGAAATCTACCTGCTAATTGAAGTGGGGCAGGTTATCGGCGCCTTATGGACCGCCTTCCTCGTTGTACTTACTGCCGTTATCGGTGTGAGGTTGCTAAAATTTCAGGGTATATCGACCTTGATGCGAGCCCAGAGCAAAATGCAGACAGGCCAGATGCCGGCACAGGAAATGTTCGAAGGTATCGGTCTTGTTCTGGCGGGTGCTTTTTTACTGACCCCCGGTTTTTTCACCGATACGGTTGGATTTATGTTGCTGTTCCCTCCGGCCAGAGTCTGGCTGGTCAGTAAAGTTGTCTCCAGACTGATGACGACTGCCAGGTTTACTCGACAGGGCGGCCTGGATGGTTTTCATTACGATTCCAACGCGCAACCGGAAAAGTCCGAGTCGAATGTGATTGAAGGTGTGAATTATAAGCGCGAAGACTAGTATTAAAACGCTGAATCTTTAAACTCTCTGCACAAAACCACTTCTAAAAAAATAGTTCAATTCGGTACTGATGAGCAAATTCTGGGCTGGGAAAGTCCATTCGGTGAGAAAAACTGAATAAAACGCTTGAAAGTCCTTTTTTATTCCCCATATCGCTTGACTACTAGGAGTTGCTGAATATTATTGGCACTCACTAAACGCGAGTGCTAACTCGTAGCGAACTCTAACTGCCATCCTGCTAGGTTGGCGAGTAACTTTAAACAAAAAATATTGGAGAATAGCAACAATGAAAATTCGTCCCTTGCATGATCGTGTGGTGGTCAGGCGTAAAGAAGAAGAGAGCACTAGTGCCGGTGGCATAGTGATTCCTGATTCAGCAACCGAGAAGCCAAGTACTGGTGAAGTACTCGCCACCGGCAACGGTAAGGTTACTGACTCGGGTGAAGTTCGAGCCCTCGATGTCAAAGTTGGTGATACGGTTTACTTTGGTAAGTATTCCGGTACTGAAATCAAGGTTGACGGCGAAGAACTGCTGATCATGCGCGAAGATGACATCATCGCTGTTGTTGAATAATTCATAGATTAAGAGGTTAATTCTCAATGAGTACAAAAGATATAAAATTTGGAGATGATGCGCGTTCGCGTATGATCAATGGCGTTAATATCCTGGCTAACGCGGTTAAAGTCACATTGGGTCCGAAGGGACGTAACGTGGTTCTGGACAAGAGCTTCGGTGCCCCGACGGTAACCAAAGATGGTGTTTCGGTAGCGAAGGAAATTGAACTCGAAGACAAGTTCGAAAATATGGGCGCACAAATGGTCAAGGAAGTTGCTTCACAGACTTCTGATGTTGCCGGTGATGGTACGACAACTGCAACGGTTCTGGCCCAGGCGATCGTTCATGAAGGTATGAAAGCTGTCGCCGCTGGCATGAACCCGATGGATCTGAAGCGAGGTATTGATAAAGCCGTCGTTGCCGCAGTCAAAAACATGGAAACCAGTTCAACACCCTGTGCCGATACCACAGCGATTGCCCAGGTTGGTACAATTTCTGCCAATTCGGATAGCAGCGTCGGTAGTATCATCGCCGATGCGATGGAAAAGGTAGGCAAGGAAGGGGTTATTACCGTAGAAGAAGGATCATCATTCGACAATGAGCTAGACGTCGTAGAAGGTATGCAGTTCGACCGTGGTTATCTGTCGCCTTATTTCGTCAATGACCAGTCGACTATGTCTGCCGAACTCGAAGAACCGATGATCCTGCTGTTCGACAAAAAGATCTCGAATATTCGTGAATTACTACCCATCCTGGAAGCCGTTGCCAAGGCCAGCAAGCCATTATTAATCGTTGCCGAAGATATCGAAGGCGAAGCACTGGCTACTCTGGTAGTTAACAACATGCGCGGCATAGTCAAGGTCTGTGCAGTCAAGGCGCCTGGTTTCGGTGATCGTCGTAAGGCCATGTTACAGGACATCGCTATCCTGACTGGTGGCCAGGTGATCTCCGAAGAGGTTGGTCTGAGCCTGGAAAAAGTAACCCTGGAAGATCTGGGTTCAGCCAAGCGCGTTTCAATCACTAAAGAGAATACTACTGTTATCGACGGTGCGGGTTCTGCGGATGATATTCAGAACCGTATCAGTCAAATCAAGGCCCAGATGGAAGAGTCTACTTCGGAGTATGACACTGAAAAAATGCAGGAGCGCCTGGCGAAGATCGCCGGTGGTGTTGCCGTCATCAAAGTAGGTGCTGCGACTGAAATCGAAATGAAAGAGAAAAAAGCCCGTGTTGAAGACGCGCTACATTCAACCCGTGCTGCGGTTGAAGAAGGTGTGGTTGCCGGCGGTGGCGTAGCGCTGATTCGTGCCCGTGCCTCAATTGCTAAATTGAAAGGCGATAATGACGACCAGAATGTTGGTATCAATATTGCGCGTCGTGCGATGGAAGAACCGATGCGTCAGATTGTTGCCAATGCAGGTGGCGAAGCCTCAGTTGTTGTTAACCAGGTTCAGTCTTCCAAGGGAAATAATGGCTATAATGCTACGACTGGTGAGTACGGCGACATGATCGAAATGGGTATTCTGGATCCAACCAAGGTGGTTCGCTATGCACTGCAAAATGCAGCATCGGTAGCCGGTCTGTTGATCACCACTGAAGCCATGATTGCCGATGCGCCTGCCGATAAAGCTGCGCCTGCCATGCCTGATATGGGCGGGATGGGTGGCGGCATGGGTGGTATGGGCGGAATGATGTAATCTCGCCTATTGCGCTCGCGATAGCGGCGTTATTTTTGCCGGCGAGACGCTCACATACGCGAACGTATGCTGCGCGCCATCGTCGTCAAAAATGCCTTGTTCTCGCTTCGCTCATGACGGCGAGATTGTCGCTGTTAATTCGAAAGCCCCGCGATGCGGGGCTTTTTTGTGGTTGACTGTCAAGGCGCTAGAAATATTGACTGATCCTTGCTACGCGTTTATTAAAAAAGCTGGTCCTGCTGCCCGGGTTATGGGTAACCGGTGAGGGCAGGGTCGCGGCCAGTTGAATCGCCTGTTTTGCCGATAGTTTCGACGCTGATATGCCCCAGTAAAATCTTGCTGCTGCTTCGACACCGTATATTCCACGACCGAATTCAGCAACATTCAGATACAGCTCCAGTATTCTTTTTTTGCTCAGATTTCGTTCCATACCGATGGTTAGCACCAGTTCGTGCCATTTACGCAGCGGATTTCGGGATGGGCTGAGAAAAATATTTTTTACAGTCTGCTGTGATATCGTACTCCCACCATAGACGAATCGTTTTTCGGACAGGTTATATTCCATCGCCGCCTTCAATGCTTCCAGATCGATACCCGAGTGTGAGTAAAAACGAGAGTCCTCCGCTACGATGATCGCACGGATCATGTGTTTGGATATTTGCCCGAGCGGTTTTTGTCTCCAGATTAGGTCAGGCCAGTCGCGGTGTTGATATTTGTCGTAAATATATTGACGGATAAAATTCGATCGCTGGATCGGGCCATCGCTATAAATTGCCCAGTCTGGCCAGATACCAATCAGGTAACCGGTATCCATGACAAATACAATGATCAGAATTCTTAAGCTCCAGCGAATAATGCGTATGCTTGCCCGCGTCCGCAGGAAATAATAAAACCGAAGCTTTAGTGACGAAAATGACATGGTCTTTGTGTTTGATCCATTATGCCGGTTAAAAACCAGAATTGGCTTAACAGTGTGCTGGTAAATCTTAATTCTAGACTAACCGCGGCAGGTTTCTCATTTTGCCAACGGTTCGACAATTTTACGCAAAGACAATTTATAATGACCGTTCGGTAATATCTTCGCGCTGGTCGAGTAGCGCGGTTTCGTGTCTGGCCACTGCCTGCGCATATTCTATCGCGTCGGGCGCGTTGAATTCGGCAATCGGTGTACCGATGGTGCCGGTGGCTATCAACTGTGACTGATCTTCAACCTTAATACCGGCACGCGACCCGATGCGAACCAGAGTAAAGGCGAGTATCATCGAGAAGACTGTGGCTATACCCCAGAAATAAAATTCTATGCCGTAGAATTCCATGAAAAATGCAACAATGATCGGACCGGTACTCAAGCCTATTCCCGACACCATAACGAGGCTGCCGCTGGCGCCAACAATCTGGTGGGGTTTCAGGCGATCGTTGGCATAGGCGATACAGATCGAATACATCGGCATCGCGGCGCCGCCAAGTAATACAATGACGAGGTAGAACAGGAGGCTGTCCTTGGCTGTGATGATCGCCAATAGACAGGCTAGAATTGATATTATCGAAATTGCCATCATCACCAGGCGCCGGCTGATACGATCAGACAGATATCCTATAGGCCAGAGGGTTACCAGGCTGCCAATCATAAAACAAGCCATAAACCATGATATTAAATTGACATCGCCTAGTACGGCACTGGCATAAATAGCCCCAAGTCCGAAAATAGTGCCATGCGCCATACCGGTCAAACAGTTGCCAATGACCGCAAGCGGTGATGCCTGGTAAAGCTCAATTACCGACATTTTAGTCGAGGTCTGGAAAACCGGCGCTGGTTTTGCTGTGAGTAGTATCGGGATCAGACCAAAAGAAATAATTACCGATATCAATATAAATAAATCGATCTCCTGGGGTTGTGCGAGGTTGAGCAGAAATTGCCCGGAACCCATACCCAGAGTGATCATTACCATATAAATTGAAAGTATTTTGCCGCGAGTTTTATTGCTCGCGCGGTCATTTAGCCAGCTTTCGGTCACGACGTAGAAACCCGCGAAGCAAATGCCGGTAACAACCCGCATTGCCATCCAGAATACCGGGTCAATATAAACTCCGTGAAACAGAATGGAAATCGATGCTAGTGAAGCGAGAGCTGAAAATACACGAATGTGACCGACTCGCTTAACCAGTATGGGTGCTAGAAACGAACCAATAAATATACCGATAAAATAACCGGACATCATAATGCCGGTGGTAAAAGTAGAAAAACCTTCCAGGGTCGCTCGCAGGCCGATCAGGGTACCCTGTAATCCATTGGCCAGCATCATGAATCCGATACCGAGTAAAACAGCCCAGCAGGCCGCTAAATCTTTCCACATGGTTAATGACTCGCAAAGTCTAAATTAAAAGAATAATCGACGATCGATTGAAGTGCGCGAATTCTAGTAGAGGTATATGTTTACAGCAATCTGAAATGCAGGGTTGGATAAAATTTATTTGATATGGCAGTCAGGTCAGTACCGGGTAGCCAGCCTCGCGCGCGCTGATCTCTAAATCGAGAACGCCCTGATATTCGTCGATATCCACTTTTTCAAATGTCTGCAGGTGAAGCCTGTCCTTATGCTTATCGGCAAGCAGGGACAGGGCCTGGTTAAGATTTTCGGTAATGCCATCCAGGTTATTATTTCCGACGCCTGGATTCGGTGTGACAAATGGTAATCCGCAGGTTTTTGCGCTGAAACCGATTGATCGCACGCGAGCAGCGAGTTCTGGCCAGCTATCTTCGATAAATCGATAGCTGACACAGTCGATTGCGGCAATATCAGCGCGTTGATGGGCTACCTCGGTGAGGCTTTTCAGATGCGAACCTGAAATTTTGATCTCGCTAAAAAATGTTCCCTGTCGATTGAAAGCTGCGACGGCATGACGCAAAACGTTCATACCGCTATTAGAATCAATGGTATTAATGACCGCGCGTAAGCCCTGGCACTGTTGCAGTGTAGTTATTTTACTATCCACGGGCACTATCAACAGGCTTGAATAACTGGTGTGATCACATCCATGTATATCAAAAATCGGCACGTTAATCGGTGTCAGGGTATCGCGTAAACTGGTCATTAGCGGATAGCCGCAGGTCTGCCCGAACCATAAAGCGGGGTCGTTTAACACCGTTTGCCCGGTTTCGAACTTGAGCAATCGGTCTAATTCAAATGTCGGATTGATCAGGTGAAAGAAATGTTCAAATAATTGCTGCCAGGCGTCTCGTAGATCGGCGGTAAATGCATACATACCACAGGCGACAAAAAACGGATTTTGCTGTGAATTTCTTGTCTCGACATCCATCATCTTTAGCGGTTCAACCGGTTGTTTTTCAGTGTCAACGCTAAGTGTAATACACGAGCGCAGAAGAGCTGTGAAAGTTACCCTGAATCTAACGGGAAAAACAAGGCGGGATTGAGCGATTATGTTGCGGCTGTAGCTCAAATATAAAATTGGTGATTTAAATAAACAAATTTGCTTATAAAAAACAACGGTTACATAGGTAGAAGTCACGCTTCGACTGGAATACTATCGATACATTCATCCATGTTGCCTTCACCATGAGTAGAAAAAGAAGCCGCAGACGCATTGCCACACCGGACCAACTGGTCAAGCCCAAACTTGAGCAGCTGCTCAATCCCTATGCGCCCATCGAAGTGCTGAGTGATGAAGACCTGGAGTTAATTCACGATGGTTCGATGCGCATCCTCGAAGAGATAGGTCTACAGGTCCTCAACGAACGCGCACTAGGATTATATGAAGATAAAGGTGCCAGGGTTGACTGGGATTCACAGCACGTCTATTTGAGTCGGGAATTGGTGATGACCCAGCTGCAGACAGTTCCCTCCCGGTTTACCTTTCACGCTCGTAACTCTGAGCGAAATAAACTGATCGGTGGCAATGCGATTAACTTTACCACGGTGGCGAGCGCGCCGAATAGCTCTGATCTGGAAGGCGGCAGGCGTACCGGTACTTTTGAGGACTACTGCAATTTCCTGCGCCTGTCGCAGAGCTTCGATATCATCGGATTTATCAGCGGATATCCGGTCGAACCGATAGATATTCCACCAGATACACGACACCTGGATGGCACGCTTGCCGCGTTGACTTTAACCGACCGCGCCTTTTCCTGTTATTGTCTGGGTAGCGGTCGGGTTAACGACGGTATTGAAATGACCGCTATCGCACGTGGCGTAGATCGTGAAACGCTTAAAAACGAACCCAGCCTGATTACCGTCGTAAACACCAATTCGCCGCTACTCGTGGACGGTTCTATGCTTGATGGCCTGATCGAAATGGCCGAAAACGGCCAGCCGACGATTGTTACTCCGTTCACCCTGTCAGGGGCGATGTGCCCGATTACGATAGCGGGCGCGCTGGCGCAACAAAATGCCGAGGCACTCGGGGTAATCGCGCTGTCGCAAATCGTAAATCCAGGTGCGCCGATGGTCTACGGTGGTTTTACTTCAAATGCTGATATGCGCACCGGAGCACCGGCATTTGGTACGCCTGAATATACCCGTGCTGCGCTCGCGAGCGGTCAGCTGGCACGCCGTTACAAGCTGCCGTTTCGATCATCGAATACGAATGCGTCAAATTGCGTAGACGCGCAGTCGGCCTGGGAATCGCAGATGTCACTCTGGGGTGCGGTGATGGGGCACGCGCATGTCATCAAACACGCGGCAGGCTGGCTGGAGGGAGGGCTTTGTGCCTCATTCGAAAAATTCATTATCGATATCGATATGTTGCAAATGATGGCCGAAACACTGAAACCGATCGAGGTAAACGAATCAACCCTGGCGCTCGACGCGATTCGGGAAGCCGGGCATGGTGGTCATTTTTTTGGTACCAGCCATACCCTGGCTAATTACACCACTGCATTTTATGAACCCATTGTTTCAGACTGGAGCAACTATGAAACCTGGGTCGAAAAAGGGGAAAAAACCGCCTACCAGCGCGCCAACAAAATTTACCGCCAATGTTTAAAAGACTACGAAGCACCTTCAATTGACGAGCAGGTCAGAATTTCGCTCGAAAAATATGTGGAGCAACGCCGCCCGGAAATCGAGAGTACAAGGTGAAACTTCAGGAGCGCGTCAACTTGTTCCAACAACGCCTGCAGCAGGTGATTACGCTGAGCGGGTTGAATCGCTCGTCATTTGCTACTTCTATATCAGTTGATCGCTCGACCTTGTCACAACTCTTATCGCCTGACAATGTGCGCCTGCCGCGTGCCGATACCGTTGCTTCAATTGCCGAAATACACCAGATCAGTATCGACTGGTTGCTTGGTTTAACCCAACAAGGCTCATTGGGCGCGAGCATCCTGCCTGAGATTCTGGAGGTTGATGACTATCCGTCGACAATTTTCGAAAAATATCTGGAGTGGTATCAGGAAGCCATCGGATACAAGATCCGATATGTACCTACTACATTACCCGATTTGTTAAAAACTGAAGCGGTGGCCGAGTACGAATTTAATCGATATGGCTCGGGCAAGGTAGATCAGAGTGTGCGCGATAACCAGCTATTTTTATTACAACAACGCCATCCGGGCAGTGAACTGGAAACCTGCCTGTCGTTACAGTCGCTACGTAGCTTTGCGCTGGGGCAGGGTATCTGGCAGGGTCTCGCGCTTGAATCACGAACCGAACAGTTACGGCGCATGATCGAACTGACCGATGAGCTTTACCCCGGCTTCCGGTGGTTTCTGTACGATGGTAAGGAAACCTATTCATCGTCTTTCACAATATTCGGGCCGCTGCGTGCGACGCTATTTCTGGGTCATTTGTACGTGGTAGTGAATGGCATTGAACATATTCGTAAACTAACCGAGCGCTTTGACGATCTGATTCGAAAAGCAATTGTGCATCCCCACGAAATTCATAAAACACTGGAGGGATTGATCGATGAGTGCCAGCAAGGGACGGTTTAATGGTGCTGTACTATTACGAACCCGTGTATTTTTCTCTAATTCAGGTTAAAGGCTAGCCATGTCTCAATCATACGATGCGATCATTATCGGCGCTGGTATTATCGGCTGCGCAACCTCTTACGCGCTCGGCAAAAAAGGCTGGCGCGTATTGAATATCGACCGTCTGCCCGCCTGCGGATACGGGTCTACATCGGGATCCTGCGCCATTATTCGTCCTTATTATTCGACGCTTGACGGCTCGGCGATGGCGTATGAGTCGCATTATTACTGGCGCGACTGGGCGGATTATCTGGGTGGCACCGATATCGATGAAAAAGGCCTGATCGAGTATATCAATTGTGGTTCGCTGGTGATGAAAACCAGTCTAAACGACTACCTGAAACCCTGTATGGCGCTGATGGATGAACTCGATTGCCCCTATGAAGAGTTCAGTCCCGCGCAAATCGTCGATAAACTACCGGTCTGGAACACCCAATCCTTTGGTCCGGCCAAACTACCCGAGGATGCAGAGTTCGGCATTGCCAACGGGACGCCCCTGCAAGGGGCCGTGATGTTCAGAGCCGGGGGCTATATCAACGACCCGCAACTCGCGACGCACAATATTATGCGCGCCGCGGAAAAATCCGGGTCGAGCTTTCTCTACAATGCGCAGGTAGTCGAAATCAGGCGGTCTAATGGTCGTGTCTGTGGCATTACACTCGACAAGGGTAACGCGATCGATTCGCCTGTAGTGTTAAATGCCGCCGGTCCACACTCGTCCAAAATTAATCAGCTCGCCGATGTCGAAAAATTGATGAAAGTCAAGACCCGCGCGCTGCGCCAGGAAGTTGCGCATGTGCCCCTGCCCGCGGGCTACAACTCGGAGACCGCCTGCGTCACCTCGGACAGCGATATCGGCGTTTACACTCGTCCCGAGCACGGGGACAGTTTGTTAATCGGTAGCGAAGATCCGCCGGTAGATAAACACGAGTGGGTCGATCCGGATGATTATAATCGTGATTTCACCGAGCAATGGCGTGTGCAAGTACTGCGAGTCTGCCAGCGAGTGCCGAACCTGGGCGTACCTAATCAAATGCGCGGCGTGGTCGACTTATACGACGTTACCGATGACTGGATTCCGATCTATGACCAGTCGCAGCTACCCGGATTTTATATGGCAATCGGTACCAGTGGAAACCAGTTCAAGAATGCACCGATTGTCGGAGAAATGATGGCAGATATTATCGAGGCTACCGAAACCGGAAATGATCAGGACAAAAACCCGATTGATTTCCATTTAAAAAATATCGATCGTAGCGTAACAACCGGGTTCTACTCGCGATTACGCGATATAAATCAAGACAGCAGTTTTTCAGTATTAGGTTAGAGGCGCCCCTTGAAAGCAAATGCACAGGTTGTAGTCATCGGCGGCGGCGTGGTCGGCTGCAGCGTGATATATCACCTCACCAAACTGGGTTGGAAAGATATCGTTCTGATCGAGCGCTCCGAACTTACCTCGGGTTCGACCTGGCACGCGGCGGGCGGTTTCCACACCTTGAACGCGGATACCAATATGGCCGCGCTTCAGGGTTATACGATCGGACTTTATCGCGAACTCGAAGAGCTGACCGGCCAGTCGTGTAGTCTGCATCATGTCGGCGGCATCACGCTTGCGGGTACACCCGAGCGCATGGATTTTCTTAAAGCGGCGCGGGCAATGCACCGTCACATGGGTCTGGATACCGAGCTGGTTACACCGCAGGAAATTAAAAAACTCAGTCCGATTACCAATATCGATGGTGTACTCGGTGCCCTCTACGATCCGCTCGATGGGCACCTCGATCCATCCGGTACCACACATGCATATGCAAAAGCAGCGCAGTTGCAGGGTGCGGAAATTGTGCTGCGTAATCGCGTGCTGGAAACCAGTCAACAGTCTGATGGTAGTTGGCAGGTGGTGACCGAGCAGGGCACGCTTGTGGCGGAGCACCTGGTCAATGCCGCTGGACTGTGGGCACGCGAAGTCGGAGAAATGGCCGGGGTTTACCTGCCCTTGCACCCGATGGAACATCAGTACTTTGCTACCGACGATATACCCGAGGTCTACCAGCACGACAAGGAGTTGCCCCATGTAATGGATCCGGAAGGCGAGAGTTATCTGCGCCAGGAAGGCAAGGGGCTGGTAATAGGGTTTTACGAGCAGGATTGTGTACCCTGGGCGGTCGATGGTACTCGTTGGGACTTCGGCCACGAACTGTTAAGCGAGAACCTGGATCGAATTGGCGATTCGATGGAAGTGGCGTTTAATCGATATCCAGTTCTGGCGCAAGCGGGGATTAAAACCATCATCAACGGGCCTTTCACCTTTGCTCCCGATGGCAATCCGCTGGTAGGGCCAGTACCGGGGCTGCGAAATTACTGGTCGGCCTGCGCGGTAATGGCCGGTTTCAGCCAGGGCGGAGGCGTTGGCCTCACGCTCGCCGAGTGGATGATAGACGGAGAACCCTCACGCGACGTATTCGCCATGGATGTTGCCCGCTTTGGTGATTATTGCACTAAATCCTATACGCGTTTGAAGGTACGCGAAAATTACCAGAAACGCTTCGCTGTATCCTACCCGAACGAAGAACTGCCGGCGGCGCGTCCGCTCGATAGCACGCCCGCCTACGGCATCTGGCAGCAGCAAAACGCGGTATTCGGTTCGTCTTACGGAATGGAGCATGTCAATTATTTCGCACCTGCCGGTGAACATCCCTACGAGATCCCATCGTTTCGACGCTCAAATGCCTTCGACACGGTAGCAAAGGAATGTCACGCAGTGCGTAGTGCAGTAGGCATCAATGAGGTCCACAACTTCGGCAAATACGAATTTAGCGGGCCGGGTGCACACGATTATCTTGATACCATCATGGCAGGCAGAATTCCAGTAACGGGCCGGCTCAGCCTGAATCCGATGTTAAGCCCTAAAGGTAAAATTACAGGGGACTTTACCGTCGCACAAATCCGACCCGATGTATTCCAGGTCACTGGTTCGTTTGGTGCACAGGCCTACCACATGCGTTGGTTCGAGCAGCATTTACCGGCACAGGGTGTGCGCATCGAGAATGTCTCGAAATCGCGGATCGGTTTTCAAATAGCGGGTCCAAAATCACGCGAACTGCTGCAGAGAGTTACCCGTGCTGATATTTCGAACCAGGCGTTTCCTTTTCTATCGGTGCGTGAAATCGATGTCGGCCAATGTAGCGCGATCGTACAACGCGTTAGCTATACCGGTGATCGGGGTTACGAGATTTATGTGCCGGCCCATCATCAGATTGCTCTGTACCAGGTTCTTAGTGAAGCGGGTAGAGACCTTGGACTAAGGCCCTTCGGTATGCGGGCGATGATGAGCCTGCGCCTGGACAAATCTTTCGGTTCCTGGATGCGTGAATTCAAGCCCGATTACACGCCAATGGAAACCGGGCTCGACCGTTTTATTGATTATAAGAAACGCACCAGCTTTATTGGCAAACAGGCGGCTAAGGCTGAACGTAAAATAGGCGTCGAACGCAAATTGTGCACTTTTGTGGTTGAGGCCAAGGACGCTGATGTCGATGCCTATGAGCCGATCTGGTACGAGGGTGAAGTTGTTGGTTTCGTCACTTCGGGTGGATACTCGCATTTTGCTCAAAAAAGCATCGCCTACGGATTTTTGCTGGTTGATCTAGCCAGTGAAGGCAGACCCGTAGAAATTGAAATACTGGGCGAAATGATTCCGGCAAAACTATATAAGGAGCCCTTATTTGATCCACAGAATGAGTATTTGCGAAGCTAGTAGTACCGGGGGTTAATCACGGTTCAGGCGCGAATATTTCGAACGCCAGTAAACCTCGGAACCGGAATCCTGATGTGCTACGGATCGCGCAACAATAAATAACAGATCCGACAATCGGTTAATATATTGTGCGGTGAACGGGTTCAATTCTTCGGTTTCTTTCAGCGACAGCAGCGACCGTTCAACACGTCGGCAAACAGTCCTGGCCAGGTGCAAAAAAGCCACCGATTGCGACCCTCCGGGTAATATAAATTCTTTTAGCGGTGGCAGCGACTGGTTGAATTCTTCGGCGCTGGATTCTATCGAATCGAGGTGTAATTTCTGGATTAACGATTTGCCTGGCTGGCATAACTCGGCGCCAATATCGAACAGATCGTGCTGTACCGCGAATAATGCCTGTTGCGCTGGTGACTCTTCGAGGAAACTCAGTGCGACACCGAGGGTCGCATTGAGTTCGTCAACCTCGCCGAGGCAATGCACGCGGATATCATTCTTGGCGCGCCTACTTCCATCAGCCAGCCCGGTCGTGCCTTTGTCACCGGTACGGGTGATGATTGCGGAAAGTCTGTTACCCATGTGTTTTTCCTCGAACGAGTCAAAAATTCAATCTAACCTGTTTTGGGCTCGACTGTCGATCATTTACCTTGCAGTATCAATCTTTACATTAAATGAATTTTAAATACAATTCATCCCTGTACTCATTGAATGAGTACTAGCTTATCAGGTGCATGCGTAGAGCGTGATAATCGGGAAACCCGTGAAAATCGGGTGCTGCCCCCGCAACGGTAACTAAAGTTGCAATGCACATTCCACTGCGAATATTTCGTGGGAAGGGTGTTTTGCTTATTCTTTGTTAGCCCGGAGACCGGCCTGGTAGTTTATCAACAGACCAGAATGGCGGGCGGCCATTCTCACAGTCTCCGGTGCCTGTCAGGCGCTATCTGTGCGTGTCTCATGTCTTGAGAGACTGCAATGAAAATTCAACTCCCGTTACTACTAGCATTACTCACCATTACGCCTGGAATCAGCTCGGCTGCTCTGGGGCCTATTATCGTTACACCAGCAATAGTCGAGCAGCAAAGACAGGAATCAGCAACTCCAGTCACAATCATCGATGAAAAAATGATAGCCCAGTCGGGTGCCAATAACCTGGCAGAATTATTACGCGGGCAGGCAGGTGTACATATTAGCGATCTGTTCGGAGATGGTAGTCAGGCGACTGTTGATTTAAGAGGTTTTGGTCCATCGGCCTCGAGCAATACGTTGATATTGGTCGATGGGCGCAGGCTGAATAACTCGGCCGACCAGGCGGCACCGGATTTAAGCACCATAAACCTTGAAGACATCCAGCAAATCGAAATATTACAGGGCAGCGGTGGTGTACTTTATGGCAACCAGGCTGTCGGCGGTGTGATCAATATTATCACCAGGAAAATCAAGCAGGATAAAGTGACGGCTGGTTTAAAGTTGGGTAGTTATGATTCATCCAGAATAGACGCTTCGGTAAACAAACTCGTCGGCAACACACAACTCGCGGTTACAGCGTTTACCAGTTCATCTGATAATTATCGGGATCATAATGAGACAGAAATAAAGCATGTGTCGTTTCGCGCGAATCACGATTATCAAAGTTTCGCCGGCTATCTTGAGCTGGCAAAGAACGACGATCACATCCTGACACCAGGCGCGTTATTGCAGTCCGAACTGGATGTTAGTAGAACGCAGTCATTGCCCATTTATTCGAATGATTTTTTTGATACCCAGACCGATAGCTTTCGAATCGGTATGGACAAAGAAATTGATGACAGACAATCGTTGAATATTGATTTTTCCAGACGAATCAACGACCGCGAATTTATTCAAACTATTCGCCCGGCCCTTGTGCTTGTCCCGCCCCCCCCTGTGCCTTTCTTGTCAACCCAGGACCGAGACACACAAACCCTGTCCGGGAAATACATTATAAAACCGGAGAAATATACTGGATCGTCATTTATCCTCGGATTCAACATTGAGGAGACCGATTATGAACTGCTTTCTTTATTTGGTCCCCAGGAAATGGATCAAACGATTAATGATATTTATCTATTGAGTAACTGGAATATCTCTAATCGGAGTGTGGTCACGGCAGGACTAAGATACAGCGATCAACAGGCTGAAATATTTGATGGTACTACTACTGCAATCTCTGATTCTGTTTCTGTCATTAGCCTAGGTTTTACTCAACGAGTAGGTGACTGGAAATTATCTGCCCGTGCCGACCAGAATTTTCGTTATCCCACCGTTGAAGAACATACCAATGTACCGTTTGGAGATCCCCTGGGTTTAAAAACACAGGAGGGTGTTTCTTTAGAGTTCGGAGCTGAAATATTCACTAATAATGATCGCTACCGTGCGACCTTGTATTCCATAGAACTGGATAATGAAATTGCGTTTGATTCCAGTGGGTTTACAAATCTAAACCTCGATTCAACCAGCAGACAAGGATTGATATTGGAGGCTTCCAATCATTGGTCGGATAAAATTTCAACTAACCTGAGTTTCACCCTGCTGGATGCAGAAATTACGGATGGGGCCTTTGAGGGCAGTACATTACCCCTGGTGCCTGAAAAAACGCTTCGCCTGGATAGTATCTATCATTTTAGTCAAAAAACACGCGTCAACCTTGAGATTATTGCTGTCGATGAGCAGGTATTCGGCGGTGATTTTTCAAACCAACTGGGCAAATTGGATGGTTATACAGTCGTGAATGCCAACCTGTCTTATAGCGTGAATAGATGGGACCTGGCATTTAGAATCAACAATCTACTCGACGAAGAATATACTGAAATCGGCAGTCAATTTACTGATTTTTCGATCCCTGATATTTTCGAGTCTTTCTTTCCGTCACCGGAGAGAAATTTCTGGATTTCGGCGAAATACACATTCTAAGCGGTTGGCATTAAACAAAACGCTGCTCGATTAAAAAATTGTGAAAGCGTTTTTCGAGCCAAAATTCGGGCCATAATCGGCCGCCGATAAATCCGACGTGACCACCGCGCTTGGATAACTCCAGCGTGACAGCGTTGGAAAGCTCGTTTTCAGCGGGTAACACTCCGGCACTCATGAACGGATCGTCGCGCGATTGAATGATCAACGTGGGTTTATCAATTCCACGTAGAAACTGCTTCGAACTGCATTTCTGGTAATAGTCCTCGGCGCTATCGAATCCGTGAATCGGTGCGGTGAAGGCATCGTCAAACAGGCGGAAGTTGTGCATTTTACGAGGGTCAGGGAATATTCGATCATGCCTGTCTATCAGCTCACGCTTGAGATGTATTTTTTTGATCAGGCGACCCAGCAGTGTGCGTTGATATATTCTGGCAAATCCGAGGTCCATGGTATCTGCGCAAATATCGAGTCGCATCGGAACCGATACGGCGATGGCACAGCGAATCGCCGCATCGGTTTTTGCCTCACCCATATACTTCAGTGTTACGTTACCACCGAGTGAATAACCGAGTAGCGCAATATCGCTGATACCGCTGGATTTGAGATGCTCGATCACGAACCGCAAATCGCCGGTTTCGCCCGAATGATAGCCACGCAGTAGGCGATTCGGTTCGCCGCCGCAACCCCGAAAGTGCATCAATATGGCGGCAATTTTATGTCGATTACAATAGTTCAGGATCCGCTTTGCGTAGGCCGAACGAATCGATCCTTCAAGTCCGTGCAGAATCAATAGGGTTTGCGGGGCGCGGGTCTCGCTCCACAGCAAGTCGAGAAAATCGCCGTCTTCGAGTTCCAGGCGTTGCGCGGTTACCGTCGGAAAAGGTGGATGAACGATATTCGACAAAATTGTTTGCAGATGGGGGTTACTCAGATAGAAAAGAGGTTTAAATGTGCTTTTCTGGATTCTATTTGATTCTACAGATTGTATTTTCTGGGATTTTTGGCTAGCCTGCATGCACTTTTTTCTTAGACCTCATTCATGTCCAACTCCGATTTGCTCCAGATCGATAATCTTGCCTGTATTCGCGACGACCGGGTACTATTCGAGCATCTTAATTTATCGCTTGCAGCCGGGCAAATGTTGCTGGTGGAAGGAGGCAATGGTAGCGGCAAAACCAGCCTGTTGCGTATATTAACCGGCTTGAAACTGGCGGACGAGGGTGAGGTACTGTGGCAGGGTAAGGCCATCGATCAGCTGGCAGCCGACTATACCGAGCAGGTCAGCTATGTCGGTCACCATGACGGTGTCAAGCGTGAGTTGAGCTGCCTGGAAAATCTGCGCCTGGTGCAGGCGATGGGCAAACCCTCGGGTGTCGAGCTTGACGAGGCTCTCGACCGGGTCAGCCTTTATCGCTATGGCGATACGTTGGTGAGCAATCTCTCGGCCGGACAAAAGCGTAGGCTTGCTTTGTCACGATTGATCGTGACTGAATCACTGGTGTGGATTCTGGACGAACCGTTTACCTCGCTAGACAAAAAAAGCATGGCGGGTTTCGAGCTGATGTTCGAGCAGCATTTGGCCGAGCAGGGAATTATCGTGATGACCTCGCATCATGATATTGGCATGGTAAACGCCGATATACAGCGACTGGATTTGTCGCAATGAATCGGTTGTCGTTAAGCCAGGCGTTTATTTACCTGTTGCGTCGGGATTTAACTTTGGCGTTTCGCAATCGCGCCGAATTTGCCAATCCACTGTTATTTTTCATAATGGTCATCACATTGTTTCCACTGGCGATTGGCGCGGTGCCGGAACTGCTCGCGCGCATTGCGCCGGGCATTATCTGGGTCGCCGCTCTACTCGCTGCGATGCTATCGCTGGAAAGTATTTTCCGTTCCGATTTTGATGACGGCTCCCTCGATCAATTATTGATGAGTGCGCATCCAATGCCGTTACTGGTATTGGCCAAGGTCTGTGCTCACTGGCTTGTCACCGGCTTTCCCTTATTGATAATTTCCCCCATTCTGGCCGAAATGCTCGGCATGCCGCAGCAGGCGCAGGGTGTATTATTTTTGACGATTTTGATCGCTACTCCGATACTTAGCCTGGTGGGTTCGATCGGTGTGGCACTGACCGTGGGGCTGCCAAAAGGTGGTATAATTCTGTCGATCCTGGTACTGCCTTTATACGTGCCTGTATTGATCTTCGCTGCGAGCGCGATCGAAGCTGCGGCGGGTGGTCTTGACGTTTCAGCGCAAATCTATATGTTATTGGCTTTTTTGTTTCTGGCCCTTTCCCTTTCGCCAGTCGCGGCGGCCGCGGCGCTTAAAATCAGTATGAGTTAGTCATATGTTTTTGTGGTTTCATAAATTAGGTTCGCCACCGCATTTCTACCGAATTGCGGGCAACTGGCTGCCCTGGCTGGGTACAATATTTTTACTATTACTGGTTGCTGGTCTTTATGGTGGGCCGATCCTCGCGCCGCCGGATTACCAGCAGGGTGAGAGTTATCGCATTATATTTATCCATGTACCTTCGGCCTGGATGTCCCTGTTTATTTACATCGTGATGGCTGGCTGTGGTGTAGTCATTCTGGTGTGGCGCATGAAAATTGCTGAAATAGTACTGATCAGCAGTGCTCCCATAGGCGCGAGCTTTACTTTTCTGGCACTCGCGACCGGATCACTGTGGGGAAAACCAATGTGGGGAATCTGGTGGGTTTGGGATGCGCGCCTGACTTCGGAATTGATATTGTTATTTTTATACCTCGGCGTGATTGGTCTGCATGGTGCAATTGAAGACAAGCGCGTCGCAACGCGTGCGGTTGCTATCCTGGCCATTGTGGGGATGGTGAATATTCCGATAATTCATTATTCTGTTGAATGGTGGAATTCCCTGCATCAGGGTCCAACGGTAACCAAATTCGATAAACCATCGATTCACTGGAGCATGTTAATTCCGTTGTTGCTAATGGCCCTCGCATTTCAGGTGTATTACCTGCTGGCATTGTTTCAAAGTTGCCGAACCGAGCTATTGCAGCGCGAACGAAATAGTAGATGGGTAGAGGAACTTATTGCAAAATGAGCGTGTCAGAATTTTTCAATATGGGTGGATATGCTATTTATGTCTGGCCTTCGTATGTCCTCGCGGCGATTGTTTTATGGTTGAACTGGTATCTGCCCAGACGAGCGCACAGGCAGCTGTTAGGACAGTTGAAACGACGTAACCAGGGTAAAAGCGAATAGCATGAAACCGGCACGTAAGAAAAGATTGGCACTCATAGTGTTAATGGTCATCGGCATTGCAATTGGTGTAGGTTTCGCACTCAAATCGCTCGATGAAAACATCATGTTTTTCTTCACCCCGAGCGAAGTTGCACAGGGCAAGGCTCCGCGGGATCGGCTGTTTCGCATCGGTGGCATGGTTGTCAACGGCAGCGTGAGTCGACCGGGAAACGGGCTGACGGTTCAATTCGACCTGACCGACAATAATAGTAATCTTACCGTACGCTATACCGGCATCCTGCCCGACCTATTTCGTGAAGGTCAGGGCATTATCGCCAATGGTCAACTGGGGGAAGACGGTGCATTTGTTGCCCAACAGGTACTCGCCAAACACGACGAGAATTACATGCCGCCTGAAATAGCCGAGGCGATGAAAAAAACCAGCGAGAATAATTAATCAATGATCCCTGAAATCGGTCATTTTGCCCTCATTATCGCCCTGTGCATCGCTATCGCACAGTCGGTAATGCCACTTGCAGGTGCCACCCTCGGCATACAGCGCTGGGTGGCGATTGCAAAGCCCGCGGCGCTGGGGCAGTTTTTATTTGTCGCTATCGCCTATGCCTGTTTGACCTGGGCATTTTTAAATCACGATTTTTCGGTGCTCTACGTGGCGAAAAATTCTAATACCCAGTTGCCGCTAATATACCTGGTTTCAGGCGTGTGGGGCTCACACGAAGGGTCATTGCTGTTGTGGTCGCTGATTTTATCGATCTGGAGTGCGGCAGTGGCGCTATTCAGTGCGAATGTGCCGAATGTGATGCGTGCTCGTGTATTGGGTGTCATGGGCCTTGTGAGTATCGGGTTTCTGTTGTTTATCCTGCTGACATCGAATCCATTTGATCGATTATTCCCTGCCATTGCCGAAGGCAGTGACCTGAATCCACTGTTGCAGGATATCGGGCTCGCGATCCATCCACCGATGCTGTATATCGGCTACGTCGGTTTTTCGGTAGCGTTTGCATTTTCGATTGCGGCACTGTTATCCGGGTCGGTGGACTCGGCCTGGGCGCGTTGGTCACGTCCCTGGACAAATGTGGCCTGGTTATTTTTAACCCTCGGCATCGCACTCGGTAGCTGGTGGGCTTATTACGAGTTGGGCTGGGGTGGCTGGTGGTTCTGGGATCCGGTCGAAAATGCATCGTTCATGCCCTGGTTGGTCGGCACCGCGTTGATGCATTCGCTTGTAATAACCGAAAAACGCGGCACCTTCAAGGCATGGACAGCTTTGCTGGCAATTTTTGCTTTTTCATTGAGCCTGCTCGGTACTTTCCTGGTCCGATCCGGGGTTCTGACCTCGGTGCATGCGTTTGCCAGCGATCCTGAACGCGGCTTGTTCATTCTTGCCTTCCTGTTTCTGGTTATTGGCGGCTCTTTAATACTTTATTCGTGGCGCGCACCGATGTTAAAAAATGCCGCGCAGACTCAATTACTCTCGCGTGAAATGGCCTTGTTGTTAAACAATATCTTTTTGACGGTGGCAGCGGCGGCGATATTGCTCGGTACCCTGTATCCCATTGCCATCGATGCGATGGGCGGGAAAATTTCGGTAGGACCCCCCTATTTTAACCTGGTGTTTTTAAGCCTGACTGCGCCGCTCGGAATTCTGATCGGTGTCGGTATGTTAATTCGGTGGAAAAGCGATAACCCTCAACGTCTTTATGCCAGGTTAGGCCTGCCTGCCATCGTTACGCTGGTTATCTCGGTTGTATTCAGTCTGGGATTACCCGAATGGCTGTGGTTGGGGTTTGTCGGCTTGCTCATGTCGCTATGGATTGTCAGTAGTGCAGTAGTGGCCTTGCGAGAACGCTTCAGGAATCGGTCATTTTTGTCCACCTTGCGTGCAACACCGGCGGGTTTTTACGGTATGATTTTGGGCCATATCGGCATTGCGGTATTCGTCGTCGGCATTACCCTGACCAGTTTGTATAACCAGGAAAAGGACTTGCGCATGGCACCGGGCGATGTTTACTCGGTTGCCGGATACCAGTTTGTATTCAACGGCGTGCGCGATTTCGAAGTGGACAACTATATCGCAACCCGCGGCAGCTTCAGCGTAACCTCGGACGATGGCAGTTTCCAGGTTGAGTTGCTGCCGGAGAAGCGCATATACCCGGTGCGGCAGTCATCGATGACCGAGGCTGCGATAGATGCCGGGCTGACGCGGGATTTATTTATCGCCCTGGGCGAACCCCTGGATGACAACGGAAGCTGGGCGATTCGCATTTATTACAAGCCTTTTATCCGATGGATCTGGCTGGGTGCAATTATCATGGCGTTGGGCGGGGTATTCGCCGCCTCGGACCGCCGTTATCGCCAGAAGTCGAAAACTGTAGTGTTAAAAACCGATGCTGCCAGAGAGGTATCGACCTGATGCGCTATCGGATACCTCTCGCAGTATTCATCATTATGGTAGTTTTGCTGGGCTATGGCTTGAGTCTCGATCCCAAAAAAGTACCTTCGCCCCTGATCGGAAAGCCCGCACCCGAATTTTCGCTCGCCCGGCTGGGTAATCCGCAGCAACGTTTTGCACAGGAAGATTTGTTGGGCCAGGTGTGGGTACTCAATGTCTGGGCTTCCTGGTGTGTTTCCTGTCGAGCTGAACACGAATTCATTACGCGCCTGTCGGAACAGAACCTGGTTGCTGTGATCGGCCTGAATTACAAGGATGATCCAGTCGAGGCGAGGCAATGGCTAGAACAGTTTGGAAACCCCTATACAATCAGCGTAATGGATCGCGATGGCAGGGTCGGCATCGACTGGGGTGTTTATGGCGTACCTGAAACCTTTATTATCGGTAAGGATGGTTTGATCAAATACAAGCATATAGGACCGGTGACGCAGGAGTCGCTGAATAACGAAGTCATTCCTGTACTGCACAAATTGATCGGTTAAATCTGTGCGTGGTCTCATATTCTGTTTGATCTTCCTCGCGGGGTCTGCGCATGCGGTAATCGAGGCATATGAGTTCAAGTCTGCACAAATGGAGGCCAGCTACCTCAAGTTGATCGATGAATTGCGCTGCCTGGTGTGCCAAAACCAGAACCTCTCTGGATCCAATGCCGATCTTGCCAGGGACTTACGACGACAAACCTACGAAATGTTGATGCAGGGCAATTCACCCGATCAGGTAGTACAATTTATGGTTGATCGCTATGGTGATTTCGTGCTGTATCGACCCCGGCTAAAGAGCAGTACCCTGTTATTGTGGCTTGGCCCATTCGTGTTGTTGGTGCTGGTATTGGCATTTGTGATTCGACGTATGTACCGGATGCAAAAATTAGTGCCGCCGAATGCCGATGCACTGCAGCGCGCCCGGCAATTGCTGTCGGATAGCCAGGAATAATTATGATCTTCTGGATTGCGGCGATAGGCCTGTTACTACTGGCCCTGCTCATATTGGTGATACCCCTGTTAAAAGCCCAGGTTGCCGATCAGGCTGATGACCGGCAACAGCAGAATATTGATATCGCCCGAGATAAAAAAACCACGCTCGATTTTCAACTGGCGCGGGGCGAGCTGAGTCAGGAGGAGTATGACAATACACTGCTTGATCTAGAGACCGCGTTGGCGCTGGACCTGGAAAACACTGAGTCTTCCGATCTACAGCAGCAGGGCAAGTGGGCCGTATGGCTATTGGCAGGGGCAGTTCCGATATTGAGCATCGGGCTTTATTTTCAGCTTGGCGAGTATGGTGTTATCAAGAATCCGGCGCTGGCAGAGGTACCCGCAGATAAACAGTCCCAAACTCAGCTATCCAACCTCAGCATTGAGGAAGTAGAGGACTTAATCAGGCAGCGTCTACGAAAAAACCCGGAGGATGCCGAAGGCTGGTTTGTACTCGGTAAAACCTATATGGCGCAACAGAAATTCGACAAGGCGATCACTGCATACCAACGCACCTACGATCTCGTCGGCGAAGAGCCCGGTGTCATGTTTTCACTGGCCGATGCACTGGCGATGCAAAAAGAAGGTGTCATGCAAGGCGAGCCGGAGCAACTGGTGAAACGTGGCCTGGAAATCTCACCGCAGGATCCAACCGGATTATGGCTTGCCGGCATGGCAGCCGAGCAACGCCAGGACTACAAGAGTGCACATGCAGCCTGGACGCAACTATTACCGCTGATTCAGAACGATCCTGCATCGAAGGACGAAATTCGTGATTTGATTCGAGCACTTGAACAGCGCGATCCGCAATTAAGCGCGTCGGTCGCTGTCGGCAGGGTTCTGAACCTGTCTGTTAGCCTGTCAGATAGCATACGGCAGCTCGTGGCACCTGGAGATTCGGTGTTTGTTTACGCCAAGGCCATGGACGGACCGCCAATGCCACTTGCGGTAAAACGCCTGTCGGTGAGCGATTTGCCGGCCCAGGTCAGTCTCAGTAATGATGATGCGATGATCCCGAATATGAACCTGTCAAGCTTTGCGCAGGTAATCGTCGGCGCACGTGTTTCCAAAAGTGGTAATCCGGTCGCTCAACCAGGAGACCTGTTTGTCGAGCACGGGGGAATCGATAGCAGCAATTTCCCAACAAAAATTGATTTATCGATTGATCAGGTCAAGTAAAACCAGGCAATCAGGGTTCAGAACCTGGGCGTTAGCCCGCATTTCTCACCAGGATGACGGACTCTCGCTTGCTCTTTGAATCCACAAGGAATTTTCTTCAGTCGGAAATACGCACTGTTATTCCGCTCCTTCAGAAAATCCCTTGTGAATCCAAAGCCCTGCGCGATTATCCCGCCCCCTGGTGAGAAATATGGGCTATCCTGTTTCCAAATGAGGTGGATTGATTGATAGGTTGGAAGATATTTTAAGCTATGATATTGAATTCGAAAAAAACAGTGGCAGGGTAACGATGGACTCGACCGATAATAACGGATGACTTTTCAGGGCCTGGTACTGACCGGATTTCTGCGCCTGGTCAGCGTCTTACCACTACGCCTGATCGTGGCTACGGGGACTGCACTTGGTAGCCTGCTTTATCGCATCCCCAATCGTAATTCGCGCCTTGCCAGGCGTAATATTGAAATGTGTTTTCCAGAACTGGAACCCGATCGCCGAGAATTACTGGCGCGCGACAGTATGCGATCGATGGTACAGACTTTTCTTGAATTCAGCTGGTTCTGGTATCGGAAACCTGAGCGCTTGTTTGGTTTGATTCGGAATATACATGGCCTCGAACTATTCGAACAAGCCTGTGCTGCAGGCCGGGGTGTGTTGCTGGCCGCACCCCACCTCGGCTGCTGGGAGTTGATGGGTCAGTACCTGCCGTCGCAGATTGAAACCGTCATCATGTACAAGAGACCCGATGATCCGGGTGTAGAGCAGGTGATTGTACGCGGTCGTCAGCGAACCGGCGTGAAACTGATTCCAGCCGATGGCAAAGGTGTGCGCCAGATGTTTCAGGCAATCCGTAATGGACAACTGGTTGGCATCCTGCCCGATCAACAGGCGAAAGCGGGTCAGGGTCAGTTTGCGCCTTTCTTCGGCATCGAGGCTTTAACCATGGTGCTGCTGTCCAAACTGGCGCAAAAGACCGATTGCACCGTGTTGTTTGCCTGGACCGAGCGGCTGCCGGGAGGTGCCGGTTACGACTTCCATTTCAGCGCTGCACCGGAGCTGGTTTCGGACCCAGATCTACGAATTTCCGTTACCGCACTCAACCAGGGTGTTGAGCAGTGCGTGCGCCAATGCCCCGCCCAATACCAGTGGGGCTACAAACGTTTTGGCATCCGACCAGAAGGCGAGCCGCCACTGTATTGACTAACTCCCCAGTAACGAGCCGAAATTGTATTGACTAGCTCCCTTTAAGCCCCGGCCAATTCTTGTCGGCACTCTTGATATGCCCGTTCTTGTCTTTGGACCAGCGTTTTCTAACAGATTTGGAATAATTTAAGTACAACTTGTCGTTGTGTATGGTCCAGGCGTTCGGATCTGTCGGGGCGATATAACCACTGCTGGCAGCATAGGCGCAGTAGCCGCCGTACTGGGGTGTATATTTTTCAGGATTGTCGGCAAATGTTTTGAGATTGGCCTTGTTTGCAAACTGCCAGGTTGTCCCCATCCATTGATGGGTATTGCTGGATTTACCTTTTAACGGTCTGTCGTCAGTAAAGTAGGCAACAGGATCGTAGCCTCTGATAGCGACACCACTCTGGTTGAAAACAGGGTCTACCGACCATGCCTGGGTATTAAACAAAAGTATGAAGGTGCCGAGCAGTAACAAAATACCGTGTCTGTATAAATTCATTTTCAGATGTCGACTCCAGTTGAATTGTCGTTGTTAGAACGGATAATAAATTGTTAGTTCAGTGATCCACGCCCGGTTATCTATAATATGATGTACGCTTGTTAGCAATTTATTGTTATATCACCGGGGAGTTATTGATGCATCACGTTTTTTGGCTGAAAGCCGGAAAGCTAGCCGGAAGAACCGGGCCAAACAAAAATCCATGGGTGCCAGGCGATTTTGCCAAAGCAGGATTTTCGGCGATTATTTCGGTCAATAATGGCGACCTGTGCCATCTGGATGAAATAGAAAAATCAGGTCTGGCATACGCCTGCATTCCCCTGTCCGGAAATGCTCCCCCAAGAGCGGGAGACCGGGAAATTTGCCTGACAAGTTTACCCAGGGCACTGGAATTTGTTAAGAAACATCTAGCCACCGGGAAAGTGTTAATCCATTGCCGTTCGGGTAAAGATCGTACCGGCCTGTTAATGGCTTATTACATGCTCAGAGAACATGCGATGACAGCTGATCAGGCAATGGAGCAGGTATGGAGGGTCAGGTCCTTTGCTTTTACTGCCGAGGGATGGCGTGATTTTTGCCGATCAATACTGGATGAGTGTTATGCCTTATAGTCGCTCGGATGACAATTAAAATGAAACAAAATGTAGCACCAGCCTCAATTTCGATAAAAATTATTACGCTGTTAATACTGTTGATGACAGCGGGAATGTTCATCGGGGCTTATTACGAGCCCAGGCTGGTCTGGGCCGGGATTGTGTTAGTCGTAATGGTCGTGCTTTGTTACCTGTCTGCCCCGGTTGCCTATGCGATAGAAGGGAACCAATTACTGGTTATTACACGCATTGGCAAAAAAATATTTGGCCCGGTAACAGGATGCTCGTTTGTTTATGAAGATAAACCTTCGTTCGGAATTCGCTTGTGGGGCAACGGTGGGCTTTTTGCGGGTACGGGTATATTCTGGAATAAGAAATATGGAATATTCAGGGCCTATGTGACAACCGGTAGCAAAGCACATTTGGTCCTGGTAGATACTCCCGCCACCAGGGTAGTCATAACGCCCGAAAACCCGGATCAGTTTATCGCACATGTGAGCTAAGCCAGCTACCCGAATCCCCGCGCTTGTTTCTCCTGTTTTTTCGGTTCGTCGATGTTTAATCGAAGCCGGCTTTTATGTCTTCATATTTCGCCGTAATCGCGTAGACGTTCTGATAGCCCATCTGTTGCAGGGTCAAGGCTGCGAGTGTAGCGCGACCACCACCGCCGCAGTGGGTTAGTATGATGGTGTCAGGATTGGGGAATTGACCAGGGACCTTCATTTCGATTAGTCCGCGCGAAATATTGATCGAATCGTTGAGCTTGGATTTGGCCGCGCTATCGGATTCACGAACATCGATAATGACAGCATAACCTGACTCCTCGTATAAGCGTTTAGCGGATGCGACATCCAGGCAATTGATTTCTGTCTGCGCCTGGTTGATCAGCTCACCGGCGGTTTTTATCATGATTAATTCTCCGGATTGTTGAATCAGTGAGTGAGTGAAATATCAAGCCCCTATAATAAAGCATTTGAATTATCCAGTGACTATTAAAATTGAGGGGTTAAACCCGGACAATACATAAACTGCCGTGATGATTGCGCCAAGCTTTGATTTTACAGGGAATTATCCGATTGAGCGCCGGACTTATTGATCCGGTCGATTGAGGATAAATTTCTGTAAAATCAAAGAACAAGCAAGGGCACGTGCATGTTTATGAATTGTTCGGGTTAACACTGGAAAAAACGAAAAACTCGGTGTATGTTGCCCGCTTTTGTATAGAATACCGGAATGAACGGAAAGGTCTTCGTTAAAACGCATGGTTGCCAGATGAACGAGTACGACTCGGCAAAAATGCTTGATGTGCTCGCACAAAACTGCGGGCTTGGTGTTACTGAAACTGAGGAAGATGCCGAGATCCTGCTGTTAAATACCTGTTCAATCAGGGAAAAAGCCCAGGAAAAAGTATTCTCACAGCTCGGCCGCTGGAAAAAACTCAAACTCAAAAATCCGAATCTGGTGATCGGTGTGGGCGGTTGTGTGGCGAGCCAGGAAGGCGATGCGATTCGAGCCCGGGCACCCTTTGTCGATATCGTATTCGGCCCGCAAACTCTGCATCGATTGCCGCAGTTGCTTGCGCAATCGAAAAACTCTGCACGACCGGTGGTCGATGTCAGTTTTCCCGAAATTGAAAAATTCGATCATTTGCCGGAACCGAAATCAGATGGTGTGAAGGCTTTCGTTTCTATCATGGAAGGTTGCAGCAAATACTGCACTTTTTGCGTGGTACCTTACACCCGCGGTGAAGAAATTAGTCGGCCACTAGACGATGTCATCGCCGAAGTGGTGTCTCTTGCCGGGCAGGGTGTTCGAGAGGTCAATTTGCTCGGACAGAATGTTAATGCCTATCGTGGACTGATGGACGATGGGGAAACAGCCGACCTGGCGCTGTTGATCCATTATGTCGCGACCATCGACGGCATAGATCGAATCCGCTATACGACCTCACATCCGGTTGAATTTTCGAACAGTTTAATCGAGGCTTATGCAACGGTCCCGGAACTGGTTAGTCACCTGCATTTACCCATTCAAAGCGGCTCTGATCGTATTCTGATGATGATGAAGCGCGGACATACCGCGCTTGAATACAAACACAAAATTCGCAAGTTACGCGAGGTTCGGCCTGATATCAGTCTCTCTTCTGATTTTATCATCGGTTTTCCAGGTGAAACCGATGATGATTTTGAGGCTACCATGAAACTCATAGACGATGTTGGCTTCGATACTTCGTTTAGTTTCATTTATAGCCAACGGCCCGGTACACCAGCGGCGTTTATTGTGGACAGTGTCAGCAGGGACACGAAAAAAGCCAGGTTGAAGGAATTGCAGGAGAAAATCCTTGGGCAGGCCCGTTTAGTGTCTCAAACAATGGTCGGCACGACGCAAACCATTTTAGTCGAAGGGCAATCCAGGAAGAGTGACCAGGAGTTATCTGGAAGAACCGAGAATAACCGCGTGGTAAACTTTAAGGCTTCCGATGAGTTGATCGGCCAGTTTGTCGATGTGGATATTATCCGGGCTATGAATAATTCATTGAAAGGGGTGTTATCACCGATTAACCAGAGGAGGAGTTCCGTAGCGTGAGGGTAACGAGATAATCAAATCTATTGATCTTTCGAATATGGCGCCGTCACAGATTGCTAATTTTTGCGGTGCGTTGAATCAGAATATCAAACAGCTTGAAAACAGGTTAAACCTGTCCCTGTCGGTAAAGGGCGACAAATTGGCAATCAATTCCGGCCAAAACCTACCCGGTCGATCCGTTACCACGATCGAACGTTTACTCGAAATGAGTAAAGACGATGCATTGTCAGCTAGCGAAATAGACGAAGTCTTGCATCACTCGGAGCGTGGTGATGCGGAAAAATTTGAACGCTATGCAATCAAGCTTAAAAAGAAATTTATCAAACCTAAAACTGATCTCCAGTGTGACTATCTGCAAAGTATCGCGAAAAAAATTATCAATTTCAGTATTGGCCCAGCTGGCACCGGTAAAACCTATCTGGCCGTGGCGATGGCGGTGCAGGCGCTCGAAAATGAAGACGTTAGTCGCTTGATATTGACGCGCCCTGCGGTTGAGGCGGGTGAAAAACTAGGTTTTCTACCCGGCGATCTGTCACAAAAAGTCGATCCCTATTTGCGCCCCGTTTATGATGCATTGTATGAAATGCTCGGATTCGACAAGGTTGAAAAACTGATATCACGACACGTTATCGAAGTTGCACCGCTGGCTTACATGCGTGGCCGGACATTGAATAATGCATTTGTGATCCTCGATGAAGCCCAGAATACCACGCCTGCGCAGATGAAGATGTTTTTAACCAGGATTGGCTTCGGTTCCAGGGCGGTTGTTACCGGTGATATTACCCAGACAGATTTACCCGATAGCCGAGACTCCGGACTACGCCATAGCCTGAAAATACTGGCCAAAATTGAAGCGATCGGCATTACCCATTTCAATTCAGAAGATGTTGTTCGACATCCGCTGGTACAGAATATCGTCGAAGCCTACAATCGCTTCGAAGCAAAAAAATAATCCGTTTTTGCCGACTGATGACGGTTATCCATGCGCGCAAAAATTGACCTGCAAAACGATGAATGTTTGACCGGTCTGCCGGTTCTGCAAAAATTCGAAACCTGGGTTAACGAGTCGCTTAGGCAGAATTTTGATAATCTCGAGCAAATTATCCGCCTGGTTGGCAGAGCCGAGAGCAGAAGGCTTAATCTGCGCTATCGCGCAATTGATGCGCCTACTAATGTTCTGTCGTTTGCTGCCGAGAACGACTACCTGGACTACGAATGTCTGGGTGACCTGGTAATCTGTGCGCCGATTGTCGAACAGGAAGCGCAACAACAGGGTAAATTGCCAGAGGCGCACTGGGCCCATATGGTGGTTCATGGTATGTTGCATTTGCAGGGTTATGACCACCAGGGCGATAGCAAGGCCGATGAAATGGAAGCGCTGGAGACTAAAATTCTATCTACCCTGGGCTATACTAATCCGTATAATGTCTGATACTTTCATTGGCACCGGGAGCAACAATGGCTGTCGCTGATAACGGCGGGTCGACGCAGGGTTGGCTGGAGCGAGTACTAGGTGCATTTGCCAGCGGACCCCAAAATCAGAAGCAGTTACTGGATCTGTTAAAAAACCTGCAGTCAGATGAGTTGATTGGTGCTGACGAACTGTTTATGATCGAAGGCGTACTGCAGGTTTCAGACATGCAGGTTCGCGACATCATGATCCCCCGGGGACAGATGGTTGTCCTCGAACATTCCATTTCCTTCACCGAAATAATTGAAATAATCACCGAATCGGGGCATTCGCGATTTCCGGTAATCGATGAAGATAAAGACGATGTGGTCGGCATTCTGTTGGCCAAGGACCTGCTGCAGCTGTCGATAGATAATACTGAACAATTCGAATTTAATGAGTACATACGTCCTGCTTCATTTGTTCCTGAAAGTAAACGCCTGAACGTGCTGCTCAAGGAGTTTCGCCAGAACCGTAGCCATATTGCATTGATAGTGGACGAATACGGTGGTGTTTCCGGTCTGGTAACCATAGAAGACGTACTTGAGCAAATTGTCGGCAAGATCGATGACGAACATGATGACGGTGACGAAATTGATATCCAGCACCATGGCGATAATCGTTATAGTGTCCGCGCATTGACGCCACTAGAGGATTTTAATGATTTTTTTAAAACCGACTTTATTAATGACGAAATCGAAACCATCGGGGGCTATCTTCTCGGCCATATTGGTCATTTGCCAGAGCGCGGAGAGATGCTGGCTTTAGAAAACCTGACTTTTAAAGTACTCAGTGCAGACAGCCGCCACGTCCATTTATACCAGGTCATTGATGACAACAAGCAAGATCCAGCTGCTCAATAATCTACCCTATACCCTCGTTCTGATTCTGGCTGCGTTACTTGGAGCGCTGATGCCGGTAGCCTTCGCGCCTCTCTCCATCTGGCCGCTTGGCATATTGCTACCCGCATTGCTGATCTTACTGGCAGATTCGCAGGGCTCCATACGTCGAGTGTTCACGATTGGCTGGATGTTTGGTCTCGGATATTTCGGATTCGGCGTATACTGGCTTTACAACAGCCTGCACGACTTTGGTAATGCGTCACCGCCAATGGCTGCTGCGCTAACGGCTTTGATGATAGTCTGCATCTCTCTGTTCCCCGCTATGATCCTGGGCAGCTGGAAAACTGCGCAGCGTTTTCTGGGCCAATCGAGCATCTGGTTATTGCCACTGCTTTGGTTTGCGTTTGAGTGGTTTAAGGGATGGTTCCTGACCGGATTTCCCTGGCTAAGTCTGGGATATTCGCAGATCGGCTCACCGTTGAGTGGAATCGCACCTCTGGTTGGCGTTTATGGAATAAGCGCGCTATGTGTGCTGCTGGCAGTTGCCCTGATTCGAGTCATTAAAAATCGGCAGTACCGTTATATAGCGCTAATTGTATTGATTCCAGGTCTGGGGATATCGATACAGAATATTGACTGGACCGAGCCGCAAACAACCCCACTAAAAATAACGATAGTGCAGGGAAATATTCCCCAGGAAATAAAATGGCAATACGATCAGCGCCAGAATATCTTTGATATTTACTGGCGTGAAACCAACCAGAACTGGGACAGTGATTTAATCGTCTGGCCTGAAACCGCGATCCCGGGGCAGTCAGAAGGCATCCAGCAATCGATATTGCTTCCGATGGCGATAGCCGCCACTCAGCAGGACAGTGCCATTTTGACCGGCGTTGTGGTGAGTGAGTCGGAAAAGAATAAATTCTACAATAGCATGTTGTTGCTGGGCAGTAGCCAGGGGGCCTACCACAAGCGCCACCTGGTGATGTTTGGCGAATACTACCCGTTACGCTGGTTGCTCGACTTCATGCGTAGTTATATCAATATACCCTATTCAGACCTGACCTCGGGAGCCTGGGACCAACCCCTGATGTCGGTCAAAGAAACCCGGCTCGGGGTATCGATTTGTTACGAGAATGTATTCAGTCGAGATATCCTGAGTGCCCTGCCCGAAGCCAATCTGCTCGTGAATGCCAGCAATGATGCCTGGTTCGGCGATTCGTTGGCGCCGCATCAACATTTGCAGATAGCGCAAATGCGAGCACTCGAGAGCGGCCGACCCATGGTGCGTTCGACTAATACCGGTATCAGCGCCTTTATTGATTATCGCGGGCGCATCATCGAATCTGTCGGGCAGTTCAGGGCCCAGTCCATCACTCGCGAAATGATGGGTCGCACCGGCGTGACGCCTTTTTATTATTTTGCCAAACTGCAGGGCATACTGGCGGCGCTGATTCTTGCTGCCCTGTTGATTTTTGTATTCAAGTTTCGATCATTAGCTGGCACTACCACGTCCTGAATTAGTGTAATCCGTTCAGGTTTAGAAAAATCTATTCCTTGGCTGGCTCCTTGTGTATCCTTCCATCATTTTTCAGGTACAGCAATAATAACCAATGGATCCACTTTACGACCCGCAAAAACTCGAAGCCCTGGCTCAACAGTTCTGGGCAAAATCGGGCAGCTTTGAAGTCAACGAGGACCCGGACCGGGAGCGTTATTACTGCCTGTCGATGTTCCCCTATCCGAGTGGCAACCTGCATATGGGGCATGTGCGTAACTACACCATAGGCGACGTCATTTCGCGCTTCCAGCGCATGCTTGGCAAGAATGTACTGCAACCGATGGGCTGGGATGCGTTTGGTATGCCGGCCGAAAATGCTGCGATTAAAAACAACGTACCACCAGCAAAGTGGACTTACGAAAATATCGACTATATGCGCGACCAGCTTAAATCGCTCGGTTTTGCTTACGACTGGAAACGTGAACTGGCGACCTGTAAACCAGAATACTATCGCTGGGAGCAGTGGTTTTTTACGCGCCTGATGGAGCAGGGAATCGCCTACAAAAAAACTGCCCCGGTCAACTGGTGTCCGCTTGATCAAACTGTGCTTGCCAATGAGCAGGTTATCGAAGGCTGTTGCTGGCGTTGTGATACGCCGGTCGAGCGCCGCGAAATCGCGCAGTGGTTTTTGAAGATTACCGATTACGCCGAGCAATTGCTCGCCGATCTTGATACCGTCGAATGGCCCGAACAGGTGAAAACCATGCAGCGCAACTGGATCGGGCGATCCGAAGGGATGGAGGTCGAATTCGAGGTGCCCGGTCACGAGTCCCTGATGATTTATACCACGCGGCCGGATACCCTGTTCGGCGCTACCTTTATGGCGATTGCAGCCGAACACCCGCTGGCGCTTTCAGCTGCGCAGGACAACCCTGAAATCGGTGCATTTATCGAGGATTGTAAAAAGACCAATACCGCCGAGGCGGCGCTGGAAAAGATGGAAAAGCTCGGTATTGCACTGGGCATCGATGCGATCAATCCGGTCAACGGAGAGGCGATTCCGGTATGGATCGCCAATTTTGTACTGATGGGTTACGGCACAGGTGCGATCATGTCGGTACCGGCACACGACCAGCGTGACTGGGAGTTTGCGCGTAAATACGGTATCGAAATTCGTCTGGTAGTGACGCCGGCGGATGGATCGGGTGTCGATCTGGAATCCGGTTCTTATGTCACCAAGGAAGGAGTCAGTTGCAATTCGGGCGAGCTCGACGGGCTCGATTTCGAATCTGCCTTTAACAGGATCGCCGATTCAATCGAAGCGCTGGGTAAAGGCGCACGGCAGACCAATTATCGCTTGCGCGACTGGGGCGTATCGCGCCAGCGTTACTGGGGTGCACCGATTCCGGTGATCAACTGTAGCGATTGCGGCACCGTCGCAGTACCGCCTGAGGACTTGCCGGTGATATTACCCGAGGATATCGAGTTCACCGGCATTGGATCGCCGATTAAAACGATGGATTCGTTTATCAACACCAGCTGTCCCGCCTGCGGCAAAGCGGCCGAGCGTGAGACCGATACCTTTGATACTTTCATGGAGTCATCCTGGTATTACGGTCGCTTTTGCTGCACCGATCTGGATACGGCGATGCTCGATTCACGTGCCGACTACTGGTTGCCGGTCGATCATTACATCGGCGGTATCGAACACGCGATATTGCACCTGCTTTATGCACGTTTTTACCACAAGCTGTTACGTGACGAGGGATTGATGCAGTCGGATGAGCCATTTAAAAGCCTGTTGACCCAGGGCATGGTGCTCAAGGACGGTAGTAAAATGTCCAAATCGAAGGGTAATACGGTGGATCCGCAGATGCTAATCGATCGCTTCGGTGCGGATACCGTGCGTTTGTTCATCATGTTTGCCTCGCCACCGGAACAGTCACTGGACTGGTCTGATGCCGGTGTCGAGGGCGCACACCGATTTCTAAAACGTTTATGGAAAGCGATTTATGATCACACCACAACGGCTGCGGGTGATGAACCGGGCATCGATCCAGCTTCAGAAACACTGAACGAGAGTCAGAAGGCGATGCGCCTGAAACTCCACCAGACGATAAAAAAGGTGAGTGACGACTATGGCCGTCGGCTCACCTTTAATACCGCTATAGCGGCAAATATGGAGTTGCTCAACTGGGTCGGCAAATTCGACGATAAATCGCCGACCGGGCATTCAATTCGACAGGAGACTTATGAAAGCATGGTATTGATGTTAGCGCCTGTCATCCCGCACCTTTGTCATCAGCTCTGGCAGGATCTGGGAAGAGATAGTGTGATCATCGATCATCCGTGGCCGCGGGTCGATGAAGCCGCATTAGTCAGAGAGTCCATCGAAATGGTAATCCAGGTGAATGGCAAGCTACGTGGTAAAATGCAGGTTAGTGTCGGGACCGATAAACAGGGTTGCGAGACGATGGCATTGGACAATGAGAAGGTGCGGCATTTTATTGGTGGCCAGCCAGTCAAGAAAATCATCGTGGTACCCGATAAACTGGTCAATATCGTAATATGAAACCGTTTCGAGTGCAGTTTGGTAGGATATTGACCTGGCAACTTTTTAACCTGTTAGATTAAATAATGTCTCTACTGCGCTCAATAGTGATTATTCTCCTCGTAGCCAGTCTCACGGCCTGTGGCTTTCATCTGCGTGGAAGCACGAGTCTGCCGCCGCCACTAATTTCGATGCAGTTACTTGCCGAAGATCTGGATAGGCGACAAAAGACTGAACTTGAACGGCAATTGATACAGGCCGGGGCTAGCTTAAAAGATGTCCAGGTTGGAGTCGCTGTCCATCTTACAGTTGCGATCAAGGTTCTACCTGATCGCAGTGTGGTTAATACGGCAGGGCAGGGTAAATCTATCATTCGGATTTTCCGACAGCTTAGCTATAGTTTGAGCGCGGCCACGGGTGAACTGCTGGTGGATCAAACGACTATCATGCGTCAACTTGACATTTCACTCGATAGTAATGAATTGGCCGGGATTGAATACGAGAAGGAAAGTGCCGGGGTATTGCTCGATCGGGAATTAATTGGAGAACTGATACTTCAACTCAGCCATTTTCAGATATAAGCCCGAATTTTTTTACGCCTTACCGACAACAGTTTATAATCTGGGTTTTTTAACTGGCTAATAGCTACAGCAGGGATGAACGGTTTTTCACAAGCGGAAAAATGAAAAAGCCAGGATATGATAACGAGGCCAATGGAATTCTATGTCTAATCTGATTGAACCTGCTCCACCCGTGCGACGACCCAACCCACTGGTCTGGATAAGCCTGATCGCTATCGGGTTGATCATGTTTATTTTTCTGTCTTCGGAACGGGGTGGGCGGCTGCAGTCTATCGAGGAAATCACACAGCTAGAGACCGGCGGGGAAATTGAGCGTAGTTTATTGATTCCCCCGGGAATGCGAGCTCGACAGTATATTGCAGAAATACGCGAGGGGAATCAGCCTTATCCGCTTGAAGCTGTGTATGACAGGGGTTCAGGTTATCAGAATGAGGGAAGCCTGGCTGACGCTCATTTGTTGTATTTCTTTAGCGCCAGGGAAGGTTACCTGCCGGCAATGATGAAGTTGGGTGAGCTGGCAGACCCTGAATTGTTTCGTAGCGAAGACAGCCTGCTCGATCGAGCGGATGTAATCCAGGCGTACAAATGGTATCAAAAGGCTGCAACCCTGGGGCATGAACCTGCGGTAGATCGGATAACAAACCTGCGAAGCTGGGCGAGCGCGGAATCGAAAGTCGGCAATCCCGATGCACGCCAGTTACTGCTAAATTTCGAATAGTAAAAAGAGTCATTGAACGCATTGAAAACTGCTTTGGAATCATTAATTCGAACCCTGAGTATCGGCCTGGTCGTAGTTTTTAGCGTTGGTCTTCAGGCAGCCACCGACAGACCGCTGGTGATGGAGGGTAAAAAAACCCTGTATCAACGGGTACTCAGCACTCCTGATGCGCGGATCTATGAATCGCCGGACCAGGTTGGCGAATCGAGCGAGATGACACCCTTTAGTGTTTTATACGTCTACGAGAAACGTGATGAATGGATCAAGGTTGGTCACGGCAGTTTCGGCAATACTGCAGGTTGGATGCAGAGTCAGGAAACCATAATCTGGAACCAGGCGCTGACCGTATCGTTCCGGGACCCACAGGATATCCAGCGGGTTATGATGTTTAACAGTAAGCAGTCGATTCAGAAACTGGTTGGCGATTACGATACGGAGACCTATCAGCGTTTATACCAGGCGGTGGTTAACGATGAGGCGAGCGAAGACTCTCCGGTGATCGCAATCCAGCCCGCGGCACATGTTGATATTCGCGAGAATTTCTACCTGGTCCCAATCAAACAGTATGAGGATGTATACCTCGGCAATGAGCAGGCGAGATTGTTGCAAATTGCGAGTGTGCCGTTGGAAGAGAACCTCGACAGTGATTCCGGCCTGGAACAGTCCGGTGCCAATGCGCGCAGCTATCGTAGTGGTATTCATTTCGTCATTGATTCGACCGTCTCGATGGGTCCTTATATTAAACGTACACGCGAAGCAGTGGCGAAAGT
>Ga0255047_10000049_pt1 | contig 71074 bp, 97 predicted proteins | sample JV7_2_1_MG_FD_183640 | JGI IMG/M metagenome (GOLD analysis project Ga0255047, IMG submission 183640) | Seawater microbial communities from Jervis Inlet, British Columbia, Canada - JV7_2_1 | ecosystem: Environmental > Aquatic > Marine > Inlet | place: Canada: British Columbia | collected 2016-10-06
AGGAAGAGGAGGAGGAGGACGAGGACGAGGACGAGGACGAGGACGAGGACGAGGACGAGGACGAGGACGAGGACGAGGACGAGGACGAGGACGAGTCTCTCGAACTGGAGGACCTCAGCAAAGGCGACTTCGTAACTGTCGAAACCGAGGACGACGAGTTCACTGGCCAGGTTAAAGCAACTGGCCGAGGCATCCTCACACTATTGGTAGACGGCGACCGCGTCAAACTCAAGGATGCCGACTTGACGTGGATTAGTCGAGCCGAAGCACCTGCCGAGCCCGAGAAAAAAGGGCGTGGCCGGAGCGCAGGTCCGAAGTCAAAGCCGATCGGCACGCAGATCAACGAGATCTGTGCGAAGTTCCCCGGCCTGTCCGAAGAGAAGGTTTCGGCACGGCTTGAGAAGGCCGGTGTCGAGGCAAGCCCGTCAACCGTGCGTACTTGCTATCGCAACGCGCACGCGATGATCGACTTGCTGAAAGAGGAAGGCTGGAAGAAAGCGAAGAAGTAGACCTTCCAATTGTTGTTTAGTGGTGCCAACTTAGACCGCAACCCGGAGTCCTCGTGGCTCCGGGTATTTTTTTTGGAGTTAGGAAATGGATGAAACATCAGTGTCGCATGCGATGAACCTAGTACGCGGTTTGCTTACTGCAATCGGCGAGACAACGCAGAGGGAAGGCCTGCGCGAGACGCCATTCCGCGTAGTAAAATCTTGGCAACAAATTTACGGCGGATATGATGTCAGTCCCGCCGAACTTATAACTACATTTTCAGAGGTTGAAGGGTACGACCAAATTATTGTCCTGCGTAACATTGAGTTCTACTCAACGTGCGAGCACCACATGCTGCCATTTACCGGTTACGGCCACGTCGCCTACCTCCCGCGCAATAGAGTGATAGGTATAAGCAAGCTGGCCAGGTTGCTGGATTGCTTTGCTAGACGCTTGCAGATACAGGAGCGCATCGGTCAGCAAGTAACCCAAGCATTGGAGGAATACCTCGAACCGAGTGGTTCGGCCTGCATCCTAGTAGCCAAGCACCACTGTATGTCGTGCAGAGGTGTGCAGAAACAAAACAGCGAGATGGTAACGTCCAGCCTTACCGGCCTGTTTCTCGAACAGCAAGTTAAGGAAGAACTGTTCTCACTGATAGGCCGCCTATGAAAAACTTATTGCTGGCACTCGACTCCGGTGCCTACTCGCTTTACAACATGAAGTTCGCGGCCAGTCGTAAAGGCATGCAGTCCGACAAGGATAAGGCCAATTACGACTATGTGCATACGGCCGAGTTCGAGGACTATATGCAAAGCTACATCGACTTCTTGCACAAGAACAAGAATAAGTTTGAGATGTATGTAGGCCTCGACATTATTTACAATCATAAAGCCACCATGGAGGTGCAGGAATACATCGAGTCTTGCGGCCTTATGCCTATGCCGGTGTTCCACCATGGCGAGCCCTTTTCGGTGCTGGACAAGTATATCGAGCGCTACGATTATATTGGGGTAGGCGGTCTCGGCCAGCGTACTTCGGTGCAGTCCTATCTCGAGTTTGGTGACGAGATTTTCAAACGTGTTTGTGACAAGCATGGCCACCCGCGTGTGAAGGTACACGGCTTTGCCATGACATCGGTACAACTCATGCAGAGGTATCCGTGGTATAGCTGTGACAGTAGTACGTGGACCAGCCTGTCGAGGAACGGTTGGGCGAGGTTTCCACGCATACACAAGGATGGTAGTTACGATTTCTTGCGCAAGCCAATTAGCTGGCGTTTTACGGAGAGGAGTAGGCACGCACCTGTGCATATTTCCAAGCAGAGCGAACTGGCTAAGTCTTATATGGAGCGTTATCTACAAGAGATGTTTGACTTTACGCTTGAGGATGTAACGGTTGGTTACTTCGGCCGCGATGTTTGCAACGCCGGCCACACCTTTCTAATGTCGGAGGCGTTGAAGGAGTACTACAGACAACGCTGGGACTACGAGGAGGGTGCGAATATTTACATTGCAGGCCATCCCGGTTGCGGCATGTCTGTGCCGGTAATCAAGCGCGAATTTACACGGGTGCAGAAAGCACTGAAACCGGACACGTCGATTCGCTATCTGGCCTCGCACTTTTACCCCAAAGAAACTGACATAATACTCGATGCTTTACGGCCGAGCAAAAGGAGAAAACTGAAATGAAGTTCAACAGAGAAGAGCTATTAGAAAAGCTGGATGTGGCCAAGCTTGCAGTAGATGCTAGGGATTTCATTCCGATTCTGTCGCACTTTTGCTTTCACGGCAAAACAGTTACGGCCTACAACGACTTCATCGGCATACAAGTAAAGTGCGCCACAAATTTTACGTTGGCGTTGCAGGCCAATACATTGTTGCGGCTGCTCTCTAGCGTGCATACTAAGGAAGTGGACGTTGGCTTTTCGAAGAACGCAGTGTTTTTTAAGGCCGGCGCCGCCCGCACAGGAGTACGCGGCCGCCTCCCCTATATGGGAGAAGAAGACTTCCTATTTAAGTGGCCGAATTTGAAACGCTTAGGCATGCACAAATTCAAAAAGAAACAGGCCGAACGTTTCTTTCGAGGCATTGAGCTTTGTCTGTCTTCGGTAGGCGACCAAATGCCTTCGCAGATGGGGGTTACGTTAAACCACAAAGGCAAATTGCTGTGCATGTATAGCACCAACAACAAAGCCATCAGCAAGTTTACGACAATGGCCTTAACCAGTGCTGGCGTCGACAACATTATTCTGCCGACAGTGTTCTGCCAAGCGTTGCTCAAGGGCGCCCAAACTTACGGCCTCGATAATGCAGCGATTCAAGTTGCCAAGGATTTTGTTGTGGTGAGCTTCGGCGACGATTGCAAGATGTACGGTAAGTTGGTAAGCAATAAGGATCCGCTGGACTTTGAGAAGGTGCTGGCCGAGCATTTGCAAAAGGATTACAAGGCCAAAGCTCGCAAGATGCCTAAGAACTTTTTAGATGTGTTTGAACGTGCGTTGCTTATCCTGTCGAACGATTTACACAAGCAGGTGCATGTGCAGTTGGCATTGAACACACTAACGGCTGAGGCCAAGTCCTCGCTAGGCAAAGTAAAGTCCAGCGCAGTGTTTAAGAAGAGCCTCCCAGCCAAGGCGTTTGCAGTAGATGCAGAGCTTGTAACCAAGGCCGCCAACCAGTGCGATTCCGTGTACTTCGGCAAGCGAGTAATCGTTTTCTTGAGCGATACTTACATGCACTTGCTGGCCACGCAGGAGGAATAAGTTTTGGGTCTTTTCTACGCCGACAATATACAGCAGAAGAAAAAGTCCAAGGGGGATATGCCTACCGAGTTAATGCATTCGCACGGGTGCAAGGCCTGCCCACGTAACACTGACCGCAAGCTTGTCAACCCTAAAATGGAACCGACCGGAGCCAGTGGTAAAGCCTGTTCTATTTATATACTTGGCGAGGCACCCGGGGAGAATGAGGACAAGCGCGGCCGCCAGTTTATAGGCAAGTCGGGCAAGCTGTTGCGTTCTAATTTGTCTAGCCGGTTCTCCAAAAACATTCGCTGGAATAATACGATAAGGTGCAGGCCGCCAAACAATCGGAACCCGCTTCCAGCGGAGATAGAATGCTGTCGGCTACAACAGCGTGAGGATATTGCAAAGCACAAGCCCGAGGTGGTAATACTTGTAGGCCTTGTTCCAACAAACTGGCTTATGCCTGGAAGTGGACAGGGAATAGCAAAGTGGCGCGGCCGCTATGTGCCGGTAAGCATCAACGGTCATGTATGTTGGGCATATCCTATCCTACATCCTGCCGGCGTTTTACGCCAAGGGGGCGGCCGACACAAGAGCGAACAGCTTAAGGTATTCGAGCGCGACCTTAAAGTTTTGCAACGCGAGGTATACGCAGGCCTGCCGAAACCTAAAGTAATAACGGAGGGATTTGATAAACAGATAGAGTGGATAGCGCGCGGCGACAAACAAGGGCTTGATACGATGAAGCGCCGCCTGCAGAAGATGGCTAAGGCGACGATATGCTCGGTGGATATTGAGACGCGCAATCTGCGGCCTTATCATGTCGACTCGATCATCCTTACCTGTAGTGTAACCACCCGCGCAGATGGAACGTTCGTCTTTCCGGTTGGTTGGCCTGGGTTTTGGAAGACGCAGTCGCTAGAGGCGCAGTGTAGAAAGCAGCTACAGTGGTTCATTGAAAACAGCGGCCGCAAAGTTTGTCACAATACCAAGTTCGAGCAAGAATGGTTTGCACACGACTATGGCATGGCCACAATACTGAATACGAAATGGGCAGATACTATGGCACAGGGATATGTGTTGGACAGCCGCAAAGGAATGCTCAACCTAGATATGCTTGTCCAGCTTTATTTCGGATTTAATTTGAAGGCCTTGTCGCCGCGTATAGATCGCAAACGAATTTGGAATAATGACCTGCTCGATGTATTGCCGTACAACGGCCTGGATACTAAATGGACGTTGGAATTGTATTTCGTATTGCGCAAGAAAGTACGTGCCGAACGTTTGCTGGCAGTTGTCGCTGAACGTGTACGCACAGGAGCGACGCTAGTCGGTGCGATGCTGCAAGGTGTCCCTGTGAACAGACGTACGGCTAAACGCCTGTCACGCAAGCTGACGCGCCGTATAAATGCCGAGTTAGATAAGGCGCGGAAGACTAGGGCGTGGAAGAAGTTTGTAAAGAAGTATGGCCGAGACCCTAATGTGGACAGCCACCCTGACATGGTAAAGTTTTTTGGCGGTATTATGAGTCCACCCGAGTGTAGGACGGCAAGCGGCGGCATAACCACAACGGATGATGTACTCAAAAGCCTCAGTCCGAAGCGGTACCCGGTAGCGCCGATCATAACTGAGATGCGCTCCCTGCAAACAATCAAAGGCACGTTTGTTGATCCGCTACCAAAGCTTACCTACCCCGACGGCCGCCTGCATACAAGCTACGGGCATCTGTTTACAACATCAGGCAGGACCAACAGCGAGGATCCTAACTTACAGAACTGGCCCAAGCAGAGCGAGTGGAAAGTTATACGCGCAATAATTGAGGATTCGGATGGCAACCTGTGGGTGATTAGTTTTGACTACGGCCAAATAGAAGCACGCTGCATTGCCATGGCCTCGCAGGATCCAACATTCGTGCAAATGCTTTGGGACGAGTACGATGTGCACATGGAGTGGGCCACACGCATACACGACGAGTGGAAGGGATGTCTCAAAGCGATGAACATTTCGGAGAAGTGGTCGGCCGGCGGATCCAAGAAGTTTAGGCAGGAGGTTAAGAACAAGTGGGTCTTCCCACTGTTCTTCGGCGCGCAGGAATACAGCGTCGCAAACAATCTCAATCTGCCCAGCGGCGTGGCCAGCTATTTGTATGAAGAGTTTTGGAGCGTGTTTGAGGGCATACACGAATGGCAGGCTGAATTGATTAGCAAGTATGAGCGGCACGGTTACGTGGAAACGCTTACAGGCCGTCGCCGTTATGCGCCATGCAGCTACAACGAGCAAATCAACCACCCGATACAGGGCACGGCCTCCGATATAGTTGTAGATGCCAGTTCGCGGTTGCAAGATAAGGGCATCCAATTCAATTTGAACGTGCACGATGATTTGACCTTCCTTATGCGCAACGACAAAAAGCGCATTAGGACAATAGCGAAAGAGATGTGCAGGCCTAATCACGACTTCATAAATGTACCTCTTTTGATTGAGGTTGAGGGCGGTCCTAATTGGTACGACCAAAAAGAATTGGCGGTGTATGCCAGCGACAAAGATTTCAACTTTCACTGAGGAGAAAAATATGGGAATGGTAACCATTAACATGCAGGGATCTTTTACTCGAACGGGGTGCACGCAATTTAGTGCCCAGGACGGCGGCCATGCGCAATGCATACAGAAAGCAATAACGCATCTTGCCAGCCAACTGCCTGCTGCTATCGAGCGTGACCATGAATTGCACGACAAAGGTACAAGGCCTGGTAATGCAAACTTTGGGAGGGGGTGATGGCCAAACCAAAGAAACGTAAGCGCATGATTGACGAACAATCGGCACATTTGCTTGAGCCGTTGCACGTACGACACCGCCCTGTCACGCTCGATGGGGTTATAGGGCAAGCAAGTACAGTGAAAGCGCTGAAAAACCTGCTGTCAGGGCACTCTCGCCCGCACAGCTACCTATTCACCGGGCCGAGCGGGGTGGGGAAAACCACATTGGCTCGAATCCTCGCTACTGAGTGTGGCGTCCACCAAGTCGGCGTGATCGAAATAGACGCGGCCACGCATAGTGGCATCGATGCAATGAAGCAGGTAAAGTCGATGGCGGCCACGCCGGGGTTCGGCATGAACCCGGAGAAGTTGCTAATACTTGATGAGTGCCATTCGCTTAGTAAGCAGGCCTGGCAAAGTTGGCTGAAGATTATTGAGGAACCGCCACAGCATTTGTTCATTGCATTTTGTACAACAGAGGCTGGCAAGGTTCCACGCACTATCAAAACACGCTGCCAAACCTTCGACCTTAAGCCAGTTCCGGCCAAAGAGATTGCACAGCTACTGGATGAAATTATTTTTGCTGAGGGTGATGGGATTACCAAGTTGGGAGGGGATGCACTTCGAGCCATAGCAGGAAAGGCAGACGGCAGTGTAAGGCAGGCCCTCGTTTACTTGCAGAGTGTGTTGCATTGCGAGAGCCGTGCCGAAGCGATGAAGGTGTTGGACAGTGTTGATGAGGAAGGCGAGGCCGAGTTTGAAATCGTGCGTGCCATAGTCCATAACGTTTCGTTTATGAAAGTGAAAAACATGATCGGAAAGTTGGAGGCAGATAATGTGGAAGGCATCCGTATAGTTGTAATGAACTATGCAGCAAAGGCCTTGCTTGGTACAAAGGATAAGGACAAGGCAGGTTGGTTGCTAAATGTGATGGAGGAGTTTTCGGAACCCTTTGATCCAGTGCAAAAGAAAGCGCCGTTATTGCTGGCGGCCGGGAGGTTGTTATTTTGAAGAAGCTTTACACGGTGTCTTGCGAGTCGGAGGATGGTGATGGATAATCCATTAAAGCATTACGAGGCCAGGCTTAAAATCAATAAGGACGACTTGGATAACGAGTTGGCCGAGTTTCCATCTGCATTCTACACCATTTGTGATTACTACATTGATGCTGACCGTCGAGCTAAACGCTTAGGGCAGCGGTTGGACAGGGAGCGTGCCAGCATTGCTTCGGTATTGCGAGATGTTGCAAGGGAGGAAAGCGGCGCACGAGGGGTAACTGAAACACAAATCAAACAAGAGGTAGGCCTGCATCCGAAAGTGCAGACGCTTATTTCCAAGCACGCACAGGCTGAGAAGCAGGCCAAGCGATGGGAGACGCTCAAGGAGGCCATGGTACAGAAAAGCTTTTCATTGAAGGGCTTGGTGAGTTTGGCCATGCACGAGAACTATCAACACAGTCATGCCACAGTAGATGGTGCCGCGACTGTACAACGCAAGAAAAGGAGAAGTAACTAATGGCAAAGAAACGCAGAAGAGATAAAGGCCGCACCCGGACTAAAGGGTCACGGCGTGGTAAGCGATCGGGCAAAAGGCGGAGCGGCTTTAAGTACAAGAAGCGCAGTACCGAGGCGTGGAAGAAACGCGCCGAGCAGAGCGGCTATAACCGGCGCAGCATGTTCAAAGACGAGGTGAACGTATTCCGGCCCAAGGACGGCGACAACCTCATTCGTATACTGCCGCCTACTTGGGAAGATGCGGAACACTACGGCCATGAGATTTGGTGCCATTATGGTATCGGACCAGATGGGGAGTCGTTCCTGGACTTGCAGAAGATGACAGGTGAGGCCGATCCTATTGAGGAAGAACGCGCCAAGGCCTTGCAAGACAATGATAAGGAATACGCCAACCAGCTGCAAAGCAAGAAGCGGGTGGCTATTTATATCATCGACAGGGACGAGGAAGAAAAAGGCTTGCAGCTTTGGTCGGCGCCGTGGTCTATGGATGCCGACATAACAACGTTAGCCGTGGACAAGCGTACTGGTGAGGTCCTTGATATCGACGATCCGGAGGCCGGATACGATGTCGAGTTTACCAAAACTGGTAAGGGCATTAAGACCCAATATGGTGGCATTGCTATCGCACGCAGGTCCTCGCCGCTCGACAATGACGAGGCGTTACAGCAGGCCGTTGAATTGCCGATTCCAGAGACGTTGCTCTTCTACGAGTATGAGGAGATTGAAAAAGCGTTTAATGCAGGCGGATCGGCCTATGACGGGGACGACGAGGACGAGGACGAGGACGAGCCGAAGCGCGGCAAGAAGGATAAGCCGAAGCGCGGCCGTCGTAAGTACGAGGACGAGGCCGAGGATGAGGAAGGCGCGGCCGACGTAACGTGGGAAGAAGTGCAGGAAATGGAGTTCGAAGAGCTGCTGGACGCCATCGACGACAATAACCTCGATATTGATGATGATGTTGATGAGGATGACGAAGACGAGATCGAGGACCTGCGCGGTGAGATTTGCGAAGAGCTCGGCCTTAGCAAGCCGAAGAAGCGGAAGGCCAAAAAATCGGAGAAGGATAAACTCCGCAAGCGTAGGCGACGCTAATGTCAGGCCGCCGTCGCCTTGCACTGCCTAAGCGCGGATCTCGCACTGCCACCAGATATTTTGCTGGTAGTAAAGGGATCAAGTTTTTCAGCAGCGGATGCATGCTGTTGGACTGCGCTTTGGGCGGTGGTTATGCGCAAGGCCGTATTATCAACATTGTCGGCGACAAAAGCACAGGCAAGACGTTGCTGGCTATTGAGGCGTGCGCAAACTTTGCTCTTGCCAATCCCAAGGGGAAGATCCGGTATAAGGAGGCCGAGGCGGCGTTTGATAAGGGCTATGCTGAGATACTAGGCATGCCGATTAGCCGAGTCGAGTTCGAAGAGGAAAATGACACGGTGGAGGAACTGCAAAAGGACCTCAAAGACTTTGCAGAACGCTGTAGGAAGTCGCGACAGCCAGGCCTGTACATTGTAGATAGTTTGGATGCACTGTCGGACAAGGCCGAGCAGGAAAGGGATATAGAGAAGGGTACGTATGGAGCAGCAAAGGCCAAGCTCATGTCGGAGATGTTTCGGCGTGAGAAGCGCAATCTGCAAACTGCCAAGGTAACGGTAATGATAATCTCGCAAGTAAGGGATAAGATAAATGCCTTGTTTGGGCGTAAGTGGACCCGAAGCGGCGGCCGTGCCTTGGACTTCTATGCTTCTCAAGTTGTCTACCTCGCAGAGATTAAGAAGCTGGTGAAGACTGTGCGAGGAATTAAGCGGCCGCATGGAGTTGTCATACGTTGCAAGCTTACCAAGAACAAGGTAGGCATACCTTTTAGGGAGGTCGATTTCAGCTTGATATTTGGCTATGGCATTGACGACGTGCTGGCCTCGCTAGACTGGCTGAAGGATGTTAAGGCACTGCCGAAGGTCGGCCTGTTGCAGGGCTGCCGAGTTTCACAGGAAGCGAAACGTATTAAATCTTTGCCTGCGAGGGATCGCAAAAAATGGATGGCCAAACTTGCTACGGCTGTTCGCACGGAGTGGGTCTCTATCGAAGAAGAGTTTCTGCCTAAGGAAACCAAGTATTGATAGTCAGTATCGACCCAGGCAATTCGGGTGGCCTAGCGTTCCTCGGGACGCGGGCCGCCCGGTTGCTGTCACTGCACTCAATGCCATTGCGTGAGACCGACTCTACGGGCCGCTCACGCTGGATGATAGATAGCGAGCATATAGCACAGCTGATGCGCGAGTATCGGCCCGTCTGCGCGGTTGTAGAGCGTGTCAGTAGCCGTCCAGGGCAGGGTGTCGCCGGGATGTTCGCGTTTGGGCGAGGATTCGGGGCGATTGAGGGCGTATTGGAAGCGCTCGGCATTCCGATTACATACGTGGCGCCGGTAGTATGGAAGAGGCACCACGGCCTACTCAAGCAAGATAAGAAGGCCAGTCTTGCGCTGGCACGAAATTTATATCCTGATGCCGAACTGCCTTTAGTGAAGCATGAGGGACGGGCAGAGGCTATATTGATTGGCCGATATAAAATAGAGAAGTGGAGGGTGTGATGTTTACAGCAATACAAACAATTGGAATGGGACTGGTCCTGGTACTGTGCGCTTTTGCAATAACCATCATCTACTACTTATTCCGTGGCGGAATTAAGGAGGCTGATGAGGCAGAACGTTCGATCGGCAACAGGATACTGGACCGAACTGCATGGGGCATGAATGGCCTGGCCTGCTTGTGGATGGTATTACGCCACCGGCGCCGGCTGTACAGATATGTTGGCCTGTCGTTTGCAGGTGAGGCTCCTGTTGCGCCCAATATACGTTACGAGGATACCGGGGAGGAGATGACGTTGATGGATGGTATGGTGGTTGTTTCCTATCTGTTCCCTGAACATCCGGAAGGCCGCGTATTGTATGTGCGCAGACCGTTCGAATTCCTCGGCCGGGATTGGTTGGAATCGATGGGCGTTCGTAAAGATGACGGCAGGGTTACGTAATGCTGTTGATCAGCGACCTACATTTTACCGACAAGACGGCCGACCGTTACCGGTTCAAAATCTTTACGTGGGTGTACGAGTACTTTATGAGGACCGGCGACAAGAACCTCATAATACTCGGCGACCTCACTGATAGTAAGGACCACCACTCGGCCAATTTGGTCAATGCTATTGTCAAACGTATGTTGGATTTGACAGGCAAAGGTATGGAGATATTTCTCCTTAAAGGCAACCACGATTATATTGATCCGGATATGCCGTTCTTCGAATTCCTCGGCCAGTACGAATACATCAATTATATTAAGGATCCACAGTGCTGGTTGATAGAAGGCTATTCCTGTCTGTTCTTGCCACATACCCGGCAACCGCTTGCAGATTGGGCTGTGAATCGGACTGTGGAGAAGGCTATGAAAACGGCCGCCTATGTTTTTATGCATGAGTCGGTAATTGGTAGTGTTACTTCTAACGGGTACGAAATGGAGAAAGGTTTAGCCCCCAGCTATTTTCGTAAGTTTGGCGGCGAGGTTATTAGCGGTGATATACACTGCCCGCAAACTATCGGTCGAGTTAGTTACGTGGGCACGCCGTATAGCATACGCTTCAACGACGATTACAGAGGCCGTGCGCTAACTATAACGGAGGGGGAGGTGGCCGAGCTATTTCCCGACATACGTAATCGAACCACCCTCGATGTCAGTTCGGTGCGCGAGTTTATGGACAAGGCCATCGAGCAAAGGACCCTGGTAGGCGACCAAATTAAAATTAGGTACCAACTTTCGGAGGCCGACGAGGAAAAGTGGGAAGCAATACGCAAGAAGCTGTACATGGCCTGCAAGAATTTGCATCTCGAACTGGTTGTTTTGCAGGTGGTTCGGCCGAGACCTCTGCCACTGCGTGGCAAGAAGAACAGATTGCAGGAAGCCTTCGATGTTTTATTACCGGGCAAGGTTGTTGACAAGTTTGCAAAGCAACGAGGAATAAGCAAGGCCAAGCGTAAAGCTGGTCGTAGATTAGTGGAGGAATAACATGGCGAGTGTAGAACAGATAATCGAAATTCCAGTAAAGGTGTTGGGGTTAAAGGCCTTCCAGGATGCATGGGGAGAGTGGGCAGACAAAACGTTTCCGAAGTCGGACCTGGAATCTATAGCCTCACACTTTCGCGAGGAGGCCTTGGAGTTTGCAGGTGGCGATATTCCTGTGATTGATGAGAATCAGCATATGGGAGTGTTTGAGCACATACCTCCATCGCATGATCCAGAGGAGGCTGCCGATTGCCTGTTGCTATTGCTGCATCACGCACATAAGGCCGGATACAATTTGATGGCAGAGGCTTTGAAGAAGGCCGAGATAAACATCAAACGAGATTGGGATACTACTGACGAAGGCGGCCACGGCCATTTCAAGCATTTATGAAGTGCCTCGACTGTATATTCTTCTATCATAGCAGTGGTGGCCAGATAGACGATCCCTATCCACATTTTTGGTGCAGGATCGGGCATTGGGAAGACGGCCGCCCGCCCGAGGAAGAGGAGACGACGTGGGATGATTGCAAGGATTATATTATGAAGTGGAAGTATATAAGGGAAGAGCAACCCGATCCTAAACAAGGGACAGTGCTGTATAGGCATAGGAAACCAGGTCGAGGAAGAACATGGTTTGTCGGCCTTGCCTATTTTACTGTATTGGGAAAATGGAAGGCCGAGTCGATTTCTACACCTTGGCCGCCCGAGGAATGTCGAGGCTATCCAATGCAGTGGACAGAAATACCAGAATGAAGCTACGAAAGATTGAGTTCGCCGGCTTCCGCACATTTGCTGAATCTACTAAGTTCGATTTTGGCAGTGTACCCGGCCTGTATTTTCTCGAGGGTGGAGACAATGCAGTCGATCCCTCGCTAGGCTCGAACGGTGTTGGCAAATCTACAGTGTGGTCCGCACTTTGCTGGATACTATTCGGCCGTACAGCGGATGGTCTCAAGGCCGAGGATTTAAAGTCGTGGCAGTCCGAAGAAAAGGGCTACTATGGCAAGCTGTGGATCGGTCGTAGTTTGGTGGTACGTAAGTGGCGGCCGAATAAGCTTACATTAGATGGCGAGGTTATTGAACAGTCGGCGTTGGAGGAGGCGCTTGGTATAAACTTCCAAACGTTTACCTCTGCCGTTGTGCTGTCGCAGGGCGGCGATATGTTTTTTGATCTGCAACCAGCACGCAAGCTGGCCTTATTTACTGCCATGTTGAAGCTAGACAACTGGACCAACTATAGTGCAGTCGCTAAGAGCGCGGCCGATGGGGTGCAGGACGAGGTGCATACTTTGGAGCGTAACATTAGCAGGTTGGAGGGCAAGCTGGACGGCCTAGACATTGAGGACCTGCAAGCAAAACGCAAGGATTGGCGGCGCAAGAAAACAACGTTGGAGAAGACACTTAGAAGGGAGATAAAGGGTGCTAATAAGGAGGCCTCGGCATTGCTCAAAGCATTGGACAACGCAAAGGCCCGCAAGAAGGAATTGGGTGCCGAAGTAAGACTAGAAAAAGGTGCCGAGGCACTGGCGTTTGAGAACTGGACTGAGGCCAGTGCTGAGGAGGAGAAGGTAGTATGGGCCACGGCCCAGTTAAAGAAGCAAATAACGGCTGACCATGCACACCGACAGCAAGTAAGCAAAACAAAGAAAGGTTTGTGCAGGCATTGTGGACAAAAGATCAGCAAGGATAGGCTGGCGCTGCATATTAAAGCGCTCGATGAAGCGCTCGATGAACAACGCGGTACCCTTACTTTTATGGCTACCGAGTGCAATAGGTTAGAGGCCACGAAGGATATGTACTCGGTCGAGTTGCAGGCCGCGAAAAAGAGGCTCCGGCAAACTAGCAAAGCATTGTCGAGGGTTAAGGACGACGTGGCCAGCTTCTCTACCGACGCTGCAAGGGCGGTGACAGCCTTGGAATCGAAGCAAGGCAGGTTGGATGCATCATACAAAGACAAGAATCCGTTTATCCCGTTAATACGCGAACGGGAGGCAGAGGAGGAGCGCCTATCTGGTAAGCTCAAGCGCAAGGAAAAACAACATGGTCTTAAGCAAAAGGAGAAGGCCGATGTATTGTATTGGGTGCAGGGTTTCAAAGACGTCCGGCTGTTTCTTATTGAGGAGGCATTGGTACAGCTTGAAATCGAAACAAACAAGGCCCTATCCGACCTAGGTTTTACTAGCGATTGGCGAATACGTTACAGCATTGATAAACGCAGCAAAGCAGGCCATGCTATTAGTGGATTTAGCGTGGCAGTGCAGAGTCCTAATAGCAGCAGGCCAGTGCCTTTTGCTGCATGGAGTGGTGGCGAGAAGCAACGTCTCAAGATCGCAGGCTCGATCGGCTTCATAGCACTTATGTCAGCGCGCACAGGGCTAGAACTCGGAATAGAGGTATATGACGAACCCACCCAGCATTTGAGCCCTCAGGGGATCGACAACCTGCTAGAAACACTGCGGCAACGTGCGCTGGAAACAGGTCGGCGGATATGGTTAGTAGACCACCATACGCTAGACTACGGAGACTTCGCAGGCCGAGCCATTGTTAGCAAGGAAACGGGAGGAAGCACACTATGGCAAAATTAGGGATTAGGCATTCTAAACGTTTCCAACAGGCCTACAAAGAATTGCTGGAGGTTAGTAACCACCCGTATTTTGTAAGTCGAGTGGACGGGCTTGTGAGCGCGGTGCAGGACGAAACTGAATTCGCGCTAATGCGAGGTAAAGTGCGGTTCTTAGGTGAGCCCTATATGCTGTACAGGGCGTTGGAATCGGTAGTGGGACAGGAGCGGCGGCCAGTGCACCGCGACGCTGCAATTAAAGCGATAAGCTGCGCTCTTAGCCATTACCTAGGCCTCAAATTCACGCCGGGTATGCGTAAACGCAAGCGCAGAGAGCTCTTGTCGCATGTGTAATTTGATTGTAAAGCGCTGCGGTCTATCCCCTCAACAGGACTTGACATCGTGCCAACACGGAAGACCAAAGCAACGCGCGGCCGCAAAAAGAAAAAGAAGGTGGCTGCCAAGCGCAAGGCTACAGCAAGCGCACCTCGTAAACGTCGTAGGACGAGGAAGAACAGTGAGGCTAGGACACGCCTACCTTGTAAGTCAAAGCTCACTGAGAAACTTATTGATGATGTTACAGAACTCATTGAGGAAGGCCTGCCGGTAGAAAGCGTATGTGCCTACTTAGGAATAACCGAACACACCTATTACGATTGGAAGGAGAAGGGCGAGAAGTATCTAATAGAACTGCACTCCGGCCGAGGCCCCGAGTTTCCCGAGGATCATTTAGAAGCGCGGTTCATGCTGGCTGTAGTAAAGGCCAGGGCATCCTTAGAGTTGGAGCTAGTGCGAGATCTAAAAGACGAGAAAGCTCTAGCAAGGTGGGTACGGAATATGACAATACTCGAACGTCGATTCCGTACAAGTTGGGGCCGCAACGAGTCCCTGAGAGTAGAGACCGAGTCAGTAGCACCAGACGAGGCCTACCTCTAGCACCAAATCCACTGTATATATTAGCGTACGGCAATGGTCGTGCGCTCATTCTTAATGGGTGAGGCTGTGGGAATAATAGAACAAATAAATTTGGCCGAGCAACAATACGACGAATTGATAAAAGAGTACGCGGCCGCCATGCTTACTTTGAAGCGTTTGCGCTTTCGGTATGCACAAATCAAAAAGCAAATATCTAACTTAGAGGAGGCAGTAGAAAATGAGCAAAGAAAACTCGATGAACAATGAATTGTATTATGAGGGATTGGGATACGATGCTGGGTCGGTAAAAGACCTTGGCGGCCAGGAACTAATACTGGCAGACATACTGGCTTGTTTGAGCGACTGCCGATCCATACACATACCCTACAATTGCCCCAGCTTGGAAGAACAATGCGCAGTGCACGGTATTCGTATTGTAACGTCCGCCGAGGGTTTTGATGCAGTGTATTGGGGAACACCGACAATCGTGGACGACAAGGTTTTATTTCCGAAGTGTCTGCCCGATCCCGAATACGCCTCGTGCTGGAATTTAGCGGTCGAGCGTGCGCATTCTAAAGCACTGACGCAGTTGGCCGAGAAAAGGAATGCGAAGGTAATTGTTACCGGCCTCGGTACCGGCGATGTTTCGGTGGCCGATAGAATAATTGATATGGGCGGTGGATCGGTTGTCAGTTATAAGAACTTTGGCGAGTTTGAAGACTGGGTTATTATGCGGAGATTGAAGTGACAAGGGTAAGCGACAGATTGCCACCGGATGTCGCAAACCCCATGCACATGATTCGGGATGCTATGAAGAAAGCATTGCCGCCAGGCATGGAGTTTGTAATTGTGGTATTTGATAGCCCGGAGATTGTGGCCGATCGCCGAGTGTCGTTTATCACTAGCGGCGACAAGGACCAGGCACGCCACATGCTCCAGGATTGGATCAACAAAACAGCTTAGGAGAAAAGCAAATGGGAAACCCTAACGACAAAATTGTCTACACGACATGGAGCGGCGGTATCGACAGCACAGGCGTGATAGGCCAGCTGCTTGCAAACGGTTGGGAAGTGGTGCCAGTTACGTTGGTCTTTGGCGACAAGGGCTACAAGGAAAGGGAGGCCATTGCACGAGGCAAGCTGACTGACTACTTCGATGCAAGTTACCCGGAGTTATTTCACAAACCGATACTGGCAGATGGCCGCTTCCTAGAGAATTTCTCGGAAGGCGATTTGGAGGGTGCAGGAATACCTCGTAGGAATAAGCACATCCTGGATTTCATGATGACTAACTTTGTAATCCCTGCCGACTCGTATTACATCGGCATGGGCGAGTATATCGGTGCGGATACTTGGTTAGTTAAGGACCACGTTGGCGCGCATGACGCTGACAGTCGTTACCTGGCCGCATATTTGTTGCACGAGTACGGCCTCGGCTACCGGTTTATCGCGTTGAACGACTTTGGGGAGAGTAGGTACAAGGCCGACCGTGTCAAATTGCTTGTAGATGCAGTAGGCCCGCTTGCTGCATTAATGACATCCAATTGCATGTTTGGTACGACCGATGCACATTGTGGTTCTTGCTATAAGTGCGTTGAGCGGCATGTAGCATTTGAGGAAGTCCTCGGCCGAGGGTACGACACGACAACCTACAATGTTGATCCCGAAGCATGGCCTAACTACGATATGTATGTGAGGCAGATGGCAGGGGAGTTGGTAGACCTCAGTTGGGAGGCCGCCAATGAGGTCTAATATTGCTGAAGCTGAGGTTCAAAAACGGCTTGCTGTACTGCCTGAATCATGGGCCAGTCCTCGATAGGCGGGATCATGGCAAATGATTTCAGGTGTGATTATTGCGGCAAGTTTATAGCTTATGCCGAACTCGATCATGGTGAAGCGGAATGCTACATGGTGACACCTGACAGTGAGATTAGCGTGGAAACCTACGCAACACACCATATGGCTTGCCACGCGCCAGTCCAGCCCGGACAGGACTCCGTACATTCGGAGTGGGAGTGAGGCACCTTGATTTATTCAGCGGCATCGGAGGCTTTGCTCTTGCCGCCAGGTGGGTTGGATGGGAAACCGTGGGTTTTTGTGAGATTGATCCGTACTGCCAGAAGGTCTTGGCAAAGCATTGGCCTGATGTGCCGATATACGAGGACGTAAGAGATGTCACAGAAGAAAGACCATGCAGTGGTCGAGCTAACACTTAACGGCGATGCCTGTACCGATGCGGCCTTGGCCTTTGTTGATCCAGACAATCTTGTCAACGACCCTATTTGGATCCCCCGCTCGCAGATAGACAACCTCGATGAAGTGTTGGATGGGCTCGAGGACGGCCTGGGTTGGGGAGTTAGGGAGGTTGTAGAGATCAAAATACCAATATGGTTGGTTGAGGAGAAAGGCCTCGACATCTATGCAGAGGAGGTAGATTTATGAAGATTGTTAAACTAAGCAGGGCCAGAAAGGCCATGTACATACTGAGTTGGATTCCGCTTGTATTGCTGCACACTTTTCCGCTACTGATGGTGTGGCCGTTTGCCGACATAGCAGCGTGGCAGGCTTTCTTACCGGTAGGCCTTATATTCCTGGGTGTTATTACTGTGCCAATTGCTTTGTTGTTCGATGATTGGCCGAAGCTGTTATGGCTGTGGGGAAACGATGAAGAAGGATGTCCGGCCTGGTGGGGAGAGCAAGCATTGGCAAAAGGGGGTTTCATCAAACGCTTCCCGCGGTGGTGGTGGTATGTAGTACGTAACCCGGTAAATAATCTGCGGTATGTATTCGACGATAGGGAGGCCAACTACAGCGGCAATTGGGCAACGCAAGAAATGGAAGCGCATAGCCTGCTAGGTGCCTCAATACTGTCAGCCTATCGCTGGGCGTTTAACGGCGCGTTTGCTGGCTACCGATCAGTGTGGATAAATCCCGAGCTCAACAAGGCCGGAAATATAACCTATTCGGAATTTTGGATCGGCTGGAAACCCGGCAGCACAGTACCTGGCATGGGCTTCACAATGCAGTACAGACGCAACAGGGAGTTAGGGAAGTGAGCACAAGGATGGAAACGTATACAGGCCGACTAATTGATCTTAGTCGGCCGGACCCTGCTGACGTATGTATTGAGGACATTGCATGGCACCTCAGTAGGATTCCACGCTTTGGTGGAGCAACGAATAAGGAGAACGTGTATACCGTTGCACAGCATAGTGTGCTGGTATTGAACCGGGTAAAACAAACGTCGGCAGGGGCTGACAATGCTTTGTTATTGACTGCGCTACTGCACGACGCGCACGAGGCCTACATAGGTGACATTATTGCACCGATGTCTAACCTGCTCGACTTACGTGCGCCAATCGAGAGGCTCAAGCAACGCATGCAAAAGGCAGTGCATGTAGGGCTATTGGGGAAGGACTTCGAGCCTCACGAGGGTACACTTATCAAGCAAGCAGATGAGTGGGCGGCATACTATGAGGCCTACCACCTCATGCATAGTAAAGGTAAGACAATGCCCCGCGGTGTATTCTTATCGGACGAATATATCCTGCGCAACATGCTGGTATGGCCTACCGATTATGCAAACGACTCGTTCAAAAATCATTACCACGAGCTAATGCCTGCAAGCAATAAGCAGTAACACTTGGGAGGGGTGATTGTAAGTTTACCAGTGCGGGTGTTATAAACGCCCTGAGTGAAAGTTGAGGCCTGGTAAAGTTATGGCCGCCCATTGAGGAGTGAGGAAATGAAATTGACGAACGGTAGTTACTACAAGACAGCCGACGGAACAGTCGTCCGAGTACAAGTGGAACGCAGCGGCAAGCTGGTAGCTTATGATGCAGCCGGGTTCAAAGTACAAACGTGCGGACCGGACGACCACGTCAATGGATGGGAGCCCTGTGGAGTAGCCGATTATAAGGCCGCTCGGCATGCTGCCAAAGCCAAACCACGCAAGAAGAGAAAGGAAAGTAAATCAAAAACCAAAAAGGAGTAATCGAATGAAACGTCTCATTACAATCCTAATCGCCATACTGGCTATGGCAGGCTGTACAACAAACGGCGTATATGATTCCGGCAAGACATGGGCATTGGTAGGCGGCATTGTAATTGGTGGCGCAGTTGTTGCTAATGCTGACAGTAAGTCGGCCGGGTCTAATTGCTATTGGGCAGTATCCGCGAACGGCAGTAGACAGGTATGTCAATGATCCAACGCGGCACAGAGGAATGGGACGACCGGGAAGATAGGCGAAAACTGGCAGGCTGTCACTGTCTAAGTTTCGGTTCACTTTCGCTATCGCTGTCAACAAATGGAAGGTCTGCGACACTGCGTAATTATCGGCCGCCGAAAGTACAACCGAAACAACCGAAACCAGCACGAGGGAGATGGAGATGGTGAGACGACTGAAACAAGTGTTAATACTTATCGGAATCGGCCTGCTAGGTTGGTACATTTTCATTGGAGTAATGTCTGCCTTATCCGGGTTCGGTCATGTTTAGGTGTCCGAATTGCGAACGGGGGAAGATCCAGCCTACATACAGTAAAGGCAAGGCTCCTAGATATTACTGTGATCGTTGTAGACACAGGCATTGGCCGTTCGATTACTTTGCAACTTATGTACCACTGTGGCCAGCCACAAAAACGGCGTGCGAAGCAGCACAAGTACTGACAGGAAGAACAGACCTTGTAATAGCCTCAGACAGTATGTTGACAGATGATGAGGTAGGTATATTGGCAGCTAATCCCTGGCAGATATTTGACACTGCGCTACCGCGTAAAACGCTATGGCGCAGACTGTTGGTATGGTTGCGTGGATTTGGTAGGAGGCAGGGGAAGGAATGATGGTAGGAGAGGGGAAGGTGGTTTGACACGCACCCCTGCCAGAGACTATTTTTAAAAAAAGCACATAGGCCTCGGCCGCCCCTGCCGACAGGGCGCTGGCCAAAGCTAAAGTCCTCGTGCCAGAGATGCTGAGTTCCCCAACCAGCTTCGGCACGGGGCATTGTATTTACAGAGGAGAGAAACGTGGGTGGTCGCATACGGAGAGAAGGCTTTTTGATCGGGGCTAGACAACCTAAGTGCGACCACCCTTTTTGGAATGCAGAGGACTGTGCTGGAAGCACATAGGGGAGTAAGACATGAGTGACGCTGTAATACGTTTGCAAGTGGTACCAGATGCTGGGGAGTTTTTTGATCGGGTAGAGGCCGAGGCCTTAATGAAGTCCGATGACGAAGACTCCGGCGAGGTATTGGTAATAACCAAAAAAATAGACAACGACCCTGCCAACATCGATGTATTGTTGCTATTTCCTACTGAGATTGGCGTGGCCTCCAATAAGCTTACCGATGGCGCGGTATATCAACCGACAGGCATCCGCATAGCGTTGAACACGTTGTTGAACACTGCGCGCATGCTGGCCATCCAGCATCATGCTGTTATTGGTAAGTCGATGACGGATATGCCGGAAGCAATGACGGCAGAAGGCTTGCCGCAGTTGATAGTGCCTAAATAATGGATAGGCGCAGCTTTATTGAACACTGTGCAGGTATCTTTACAGTTCTGCACGTAGCAAGGCCTTCCATCGAGGATGTACAGGAAGGCACTGCCTTAATGGCTGTGGAGCCGGAGAATGCCGAGGCCGATGATTTGCTTCTCCGGTTTAGTGCGTTCCAAGGCAAGCTCACGATTGACTACCGCACTAAAGGTAGGGGCCGGGAATGGACGGAAATGATGACGAGTGATTTTGACACCAATGATAAGGCGTACACCTACATCGTCGCATTCCGGAATGTGGAAGCAGGCGAACCAGTACAGAGGATGCATGTATGGAAAAGGTAACGAATATTAACAGATGCAATGGCCAAGCTATGCCGTGTGCAGAGGCTACGCCTGATGCCGATAAGCAGGTATATGGTTGTGGGGCATGCAAGGACCAAGGCCACCGCCTATTACCTGAGGGCGAGATTATCTGCGGCCAGTGCAGCGCACCAAGCGTGTTTGAGCACTACGAGCCAGAGAAGTTGAGGGCAGGCGACGACAAGCGCCGTCCGTACTTGCACGAAAGCCGTGTAGACCACCTCGACAACTTTGTTTGTTCACGCTGCCGACATAACCGCTTCCATTTACATCAGTCCGGCACTCTTACCTGCTACAGGTGTAGACACGCGGCCGCCTTTAAGTGGTGGAATCCAGCTACAGGAGATACAGCGGCATGAGGATATGGGAATGCAAGATAGGAGAGGTGGAGGGCGAGCTATTGCCATCCAATGCCGACGTACCATTACGTCGTGCAGTGCGGGCGGCCTACAAAGAATTGACTGGAGAGGTCGACCGATTCTGCTTCTCCGGTTGGGGTGCCGAACTAACAACGATGGAGCGTTGTTGTGTGAAGGGCATGGATGCAACACTTCCAGTCAAGTCCTCAGTGGTCGTCTGCCAAAGCGAATACAGCCGATTGTGGTATTGGCGTGTTTATAGCGGCCCCGACGATATGGAACAACCGCTCATTGCCAGTAACGGGTATATTGACCCGGCCGAGTGCCGGAAGAATTTAGACCTTGTACGTAGAGCATTTATGGAGGAAGTAACGACATGAAGCTTTTGTTGGCTGTTACATTGTTGGGTGTCAGTACTCCCGAGTATCCAACGTATACCAGCGAAGTTTGTATGCTGACCTTTACGGCCTTTGCAAATGCCACGTATGAGGTTCACATAGGGACGGAGGTCGGTGTTTACGATATTGCAATACCTGTGCCACTAAACCGTACAGCGATTAGCTGCGAGGACATGGGGACTGTGCCGAGGCCTGTCGAGGTGACGTATTACAGACGGGTGCTGGCACGGTTTCCTGACGGGTCGGTGTTTTATTATGCTGATATGCCGCCGATGGTAATGCCTGCAATCGAGGTTCGGCCGAACCCGCCATTAACTCTTAGCGTGATGGCCTTCCTGGCCGAGCTATTTTTTGACTAGACATTGGAAGGAGCGACGACATGAAAACTACGATTAAGATTTTGGTTTGTTGTTTGTTGTTTGTATTGTTCGGTGCTTTTACAGGCCGAGCATTTGCAGGCGCAATATCACTGACTTGGACAATGCCAACGCTCAATGACGATGGTACCGCACTGATCGACCTTGCTGGTTATAAGATTTACTACGGTAACACCTCTGGCCAGTATCCCAATGGGGTTACTGTGGCCAATCCTAGCGTTACCAGCTATGTGCTAGAAAACTTGGCGGCTGGCGATTATTACATTGTGGCAACGGCCTACAATACTGCCGGCACGGAGTCGATATATTCGAATGAGGCTGTGAAGACTGTAATGGCAGATCCAACCAGGCCAAATCCCCCCGGCGGTCTAACTGTTGAAGAGCTTGTGGTATACACGCTGATCAAGCAGCCTGATCGCTTTTTGTTGCTGCCGGTCGGTACTATTCCGGCAGGCACGCCTTGCATAGCTGACCAAACAGTAAACGGACACCATGCAGTGCCGCGTGCCGATGTGATATGGTCGGGGGATATAAAACCCGACATAGTGGTCGCTAAATGTTCCTAAGATTTTGGTATCGGTTTCGGGCGTGGTGGCGCAAGCTGCTTGGTCAGGCCGATCCACCTAACCCTGTAACCAACGTGGAGATAGCACAATGAAAGATGCTCATATTAGTTATGATCTACCTACCACCCGCGAAAGCGGCCTACCACTTCCTGCCGCTGAGATAGCTGGTGTGGAAATATCCCTCAGTGCCGATGCGGGTGCCAACTTTGTTGTCGTAGACACGGTTGTACCGCCTTCCATGGGGCTGGATATAACGCAGCTGGAGAACGGCACTTGGATTGCCAGGCTGATTGTTATTGATACGGCAGGCCAACGCTCGATGACGGTAGACCAGCCATTTGTATCGGACGACTCGGCGCCTGGTATTGTTACCAACGTCAATGTCGCCCTCACCTAGGAGAGAACGGAATGAAACAGCTAGTAATAACACTGACCTTATTGGCATTGGCCATGCCTGCACTTGCTACGTATAGGAACGAGGATCTTGAAGCCAATGCCTCTGCCGAAGCTGATGCAATAGCGGAATCGGTGTCTAGTGCAGTTGGAGAGGCAACCGCTGCGGCCGAGGCGAGTAACGAAGGCAATGAGCTGTCGGTAAACAGCACTTACGAGTCTGGTCCGGCCGACCTTATAATGGTGCCGAACAGTAACTCGGAGAATTGCTTGCGGGTGTTCGGTTTTGCATTTGGTAATGATAGTGCCAGCGGCATGATCGGCTTCCCTTGGCGTTCCAATGCTTGTGATTTCGAGCAGGCCGCTGACGATGCCTTTGCAGCAGGCGAACGCGAGCTTGGTTGGTATTGGAAGTGCCACAACCGATCGCTGTACAAGACGTTTAAGGATAAGGGCGAGGCCAAGGAACTTGCTATCGAGCAATGCCATACAAAGATGGTTGGTGAGGTAACCAACATGGCTGTTATTAAACGCCTCAAAGAAGAGTTGGCCTTCCTACAAGAGGAGCGGCGTGTTGAACGCATTAAGTGCGCTGAGTCCAAGGCACGCATAACCTCGGCCTGCTACGGCGGTAAGTAATGGCAGCACAGCCCAATGTAGTACCGATCCGAAGCCGACGACGCAGGCCTCGGCATTCGGTACGTAAGTTCTGGCGCGACTCCGACCCCATCATGGAAGACGGGGCGGTTGTGAAGGGCGGCATGTTTCACCATCAACGCAAGTGGTGGAATTTGCCGAACTTCATTAAGGCTATGGTGGCCGGGTACGGGGCTGGTAAAACGTTGATAGGTAGCAAGCGTGCCATCACTATGGCATTGCTTAACAACGGCCAGCCTCATTTTTGGGTGTCGCCCTCCTACAAGGTTGCGAAGCGCACAGTGGTACCAACAATGATCGAATTGTTGGACGGTAAGAAGACTGTGGACAGCGGCCTGCGTTACCGATACAACAAATCGGATAACGAGTTCCTCATTACACACCGAGGTCGTACCGGCCGCATATGGATTGGCTCCGGAGAGGAGCCCGACAGCCTCAAAGGTCCGAACGTAGGCACAGCAACCATTGACGAGCCGTTCATCCAGGACGAGGCCGTGTTCTTGCAGATGCTGGCTCGAGTGCGTGCACCGAAAGCACGGCACCGCGAGATAGGCCTACTCGGCACACCAGAGCAATTGAATTGGGGGTACGACATATGCGAGGGAGAGGATCAGGACCGCTACGACATCGGCCTTATCCATGTGCCTACGTCGGCCAACCTTGCATTACCACAGCAGTACTTGGACACACTGCTATCAGGCTATACAGCTAGGATGAAGCAGGCCTACTTTGATGGCGACTTTGTCAACCTCAGTAAAGGAGCAATTTATTATGGCTTTAGTAAACAACGCAATGTTGTTCGGCTCGAAGATCCAGGCCACGAACTTCTTGTCGGAATGGATTTCAACGTCGACCCGATGGCCGCCATTGTTTTCTGGGTCAACGGAAAGCACATGCATATCGTGGCCGAAATTGAAATCGAGAACGCGGATACGCAATACATGGTTGACATTCTTTCGCAGAATAACGAGGGCACCAACGAGGAAATTGTTAAAGGTCAAATCCTCAATTTCCTTGACCGAGATAAGCAGCCCCGTATCCGAACAGTTTACCCAGACGCTAGTGGCCGAGCTAGAAGCACAAATAGCCCTGGCGGCCAGTCGGACTTTACATGGTTGCGTACCAAATTCGAAGTTATCAGTAAATCAGCCAACCCTAAAATCCGCGACAGAGAAAACGCAGTCAATGGCAAGCTTAATCCGAGTCGCGGAAGGCCGACTCTCACTATAGACCCGGCCTGCAAGAAGATCCAGAAATATATGCATGCCTATACACACGAGCTACGGCTCAAGCAAAAACAATTTTCACACTTGCTCGATGCACTCGGCTATCCCACGGCCTACCTGTATCCAGTAACCAAACCAACCGTTACCGTCACCACCATATCGGGATTCTAAGGAGTACGACATGCCGAACACCGTAAACGCACAACACCGCATCTACAAAAAGCTACAGCCGCGCTGGGCTATGGTGCGCGACGCAGTAGAAGGCGAGTATGCTGTTAAGGCAGCCGACACGGCCTACCTACCTAAGTTGCACAAGCAAAAGGAAACCGAATACGAAGCATACAAGCTGCGAGCGCTGTTCTTTGAAGCTACTCGGCGCACTATGCAAGGCCTGGTTGGAATGGTCATGCGCAAGGACCCAACAATTGAGGCCAAGGATACTGTGAAGGAAGGCTTCCTGCGCAACATGACCAAAAACAACTTATCGCTGGAAGGCTTTGCCTCAGTTGTTATGCAGGAAGTATTGATGATGAATAAGTATGGCATCCTTGCTGACCTGCCTCCTGTTATATCGCAGACGGCCACGCCTTGGTTAGTTGGGTACACGGCCGAGTCGATTATTAACTGGGAGTATGACATCAACGCGGATGGCAAGAAAATACTGACCCGCGTAGTACTGGAAGAGGAGTTCGGCCAGGTTAAGGAGGACGACCGCTTTGTGGTTGAGGACAAGAAGCAGTGGCGCGTGCTAGAGCTGGTATCGAAGGAAATGGCCCTGCTGGATTTGGAGAATATGAAAGACGCTCCAAACATCCTGTTCGATCCCGCGCAAAACAACATCTACCGCGTACAAGTATGGCGCTTGAAAAAAGACCTTCCAGGCAGCGGCGGTACAAACGCACGCGCCGATGAGTTTGTGCTTGATGAGCAGTTGTTTCCGACGTTGCGAGGCGCCGCAATGGATGCCATACCTTTTGTGATTGTTACAAGCGGTGACAGCGATGAGGAGGAGCAGAAGCCGCCAATCGAAGGCCTGGCCTCAGTGAATATGTCGCATTACCGTACAAGCGCCGACTTGGAACACGGCCGCCACTTTACTGCATTGCCTACGCCCTATATTGTCGGCTTGTCGGAGCAACAGGAACTGGTAATTGGCAGTAGCCAGGCCTGGGTCATTGCTGGTGTGGATGCACAGCAAGTGAAGGTTGGTATGTTGGAGTTTACTGGTTCCGGCCTTAGTGCACTTGAGAACGCTATGTCGGAGAAGCAAGGGCAGATGGCAATCCTCGGTGCACGTTTGTTGGAGGAGCAGATAAGGAAGGCCGAGGCGTTTGAAACACATGAGCTGCGCAGTGCTGGCGAGCATAGCGTACTGGCCAGCATTGCTAATGGTGCGAGCGAGGGTATAAACGAGGCCTTGGCCATTGTTACAACGTGGGACGGAAGCCTCGGAACTATAACCATTCAGCTCAACACCGAGTTCGTGCGCGTCGGCATGCCTCCAGAGATGTTGGCACAATTGCTGGCGGCCTTACAAGCTGGCAAGATTTCGTTTAAGGCCTACTACTTTAAGATGCAGCAGGGCGGCATGTATCCCGACGAGCACACCGAGGATGATGAGCTGGCCGCGCTTGAGGACGATGCTGCTAAGTTCGGCCTGGACGAGGTGGACGAATTCGGCGAGGATGAAGACAAGTCCAACGATGGGGATGAGGAAGAAGAAGACGAAGAGGAATAGGCCATGGCTTTTAACGATCGAATAAGCGATGGCCTGGTACGGCATAACATTTCGTTATTGCGTTATGACGCGAAGTTGCGGCGGCAAATCCTAGGCCAGTTGCGAACGCTACAGCAGAACCTTGTTGAGCAGCTAGGTAGTTACGACTTCACTGCCATTCGCCGGGTACGAGTGGAAGGCCTGCTCAAGCAAGTTGATGGAATGATAAAAGGCAGCTATTCCGGCATGAATCGGTTTATGGCCGGCGAGATGGGAGACCTCGCAATTACCGAGAATGCGTTTGCCTCGCAACAGCTCAACAGCTTGTTTGGCGTGGACATTGTTTCCGGTGGCCTTGCTCCTGCCCAGCTTCGAGTACTTGGCAAGCAGGCACCGATCTTTGGGGCGCCCGCTACCGAGCATTGGGGCCGACAGTCCGCGGCTCTACGGCGACGCTTTGCGGACGAGATGCGCCAGGGGTTCTTACTCGGGGAAAGTACCGGGGACCTTGTGCGCCGTGTCCGAGGGACTGCTACAGGTGCCAGGCAAATGGTTGAGATTGCCGGTAAGGCCAAATCCGTGCCTGTATTCTCCGGCGGTATTATGAATGCAAGTACAAGGGAGGCCACGGCACTTGTGCGTACGAGTGTGCAGAGCGTTGCAAATGACATACGGTTGGAAACGTACATGGCCAACACCGATGTAATCGAATCGTTAATGGTTTTGGTAACGCTCGATGCACGCACTTCCGACATTTGCCGTGCGCGTGGAGCAAGGCCTGATGAGTGGACGTTGCCGGACTTTGAGCCGGTGGGTAGTAGTGGTAACTACATGGGACCGCCTCCCTGGCATTTTAATTGCCGATCCTCGCTGGTGCCGAACACCAAATCGTGGGCCGAGCTACAAGCACAAGGCGGCGCCTCTACAGCTACTCGGCAGCAGAAGTCTATAGCACGCAAGCTGGACAACAACGCACCGAAAGCAGCACGGGCAAGCATGAATGGCCAGGTAGCTAAAGGTATGGGCTATACGCAGTGGTTGAAGACGCAGCCGAAGTCCGTGCAGCTAGAAGTGCTAGGCCCTACCAGGCAAAAACTGTGGAAGCAAGGCAAGCTCAACCTGTCGCAAACACTAGACCAAACAGGTAGGCCAATGTCGCTTGCTGAAATGGGTTTCGCCGACTCGGCCGCAATAGGGCGCAAGCTTCCGACACTGGCAACAAGGCGCGCACCGCTTGCCAAGCCGGATGCGTTTATAGCGCCGCCTACAGCAAGGACTTTAACGTTCGACCAGCTTAAGACACGAGGCCTCGGCGATGTGTTTTCGATGGATGGTGTAACGTATAAGGTGATTGGTAAGACCCCCGAGTCTATAAAGCTGTCGTCGTGGAGTACAAGAACAGGCAAATTTGTAACGGCCAGGAATGCAAAGACTTTTAGATTTGCGGACGGACCTCCGGGAGGAGGGACAGGCGGTGGAGGCCTGCCAGGTCCTGGTACCACAACGACAACGGGTATTCCTAAAGCACCGTTAGTAGATTCCGCCAACTATCGAACACTCAAGCTGGGCGACATCTTTAAAGATACTGAGGGCAACGTGTGGAAGGTGTACGGCAGCAATGCTCGAGGTGTTAAGGTTGTGCCGTGGAGTACTAAATCCAACCGATTTCTTGCACCACGCAATGGCAAGACACTGGGCTTTACTTCCAACCCCGCCAAAACCGTTAAGCAGTTCAAACAAAGCACGGCCAACACCACGGAACAACTGAAGAAAACCGTACTCGTCAATAAGAAGACGGGGTCTCTGACCCGGGAGTTGGAAGAGGGTTTGAAAAAGGCTCAAAGTAGGATGGGAGAAAACGGATTTAATAAAGAGTTGGCCAAGTTGATGTCTCAGCCTCGGCGTAAGGCCATGGGATTTAATATGGGCAGCAGGCTTGGCAATCTCAAAGATCCGTGGGGAGGTAAATATACTGCTCGAGCAGACGGAACGTATTGGTCTCATTCGCAACATCTTGGAATGAGGAGTAGTAACAGTATTGGCCGCTCCGCCAAAGTATGGACCCACGAATTTGGCCATCACATGGATTACACACTTTTTAGAAATCGGGGTAGGATTATAGGACGCGGGGCGTGGAGAGAACCCTTATCAGCAACATCGGAAACATTGTTAAAGGAATTGGATGATGCTTATAAGGCAATGATCGGAGAATATCGTGCGGCCTCTAAAGAGGTTGGCAAGAGATTAGGCCTTCGTTTAAAAGGTGGAATAATGTCGGAGGGTCAGCAAGCCAGGCATTGGCATTCTATAAACAGGCACTTGGACGGCCTTGGCCAATCTTCTTACTCTTTAAACAACGAGCTTGAGTGGTTTGCAGAATCGTTTTCACATTATTTCAATTTTGATGGCGGTCGAGCGTTGATGGCTCGTATCCAACCAAAGACGCATCAATTTATGCAGACACTTTTTAGTAGACATATGGAACCACTTTGGAAGGAGTTGACACCACTATGATAATTCGTGAAGAGGGTATGGTGGTAGGTAAGTTGGATGATGCATCGATGGTATTAACAGATGTTAGCTCCGATAAGCTGGCCGCGTTGGTGAAGGATTGGCAGGATAACGGTATTGTATTGACAGTCGCGCAGGAGGAGCCCTTGGAGGAAGGGCAGGCCTCTGGAGATGCTGGCCGACATATTCCGTTCACTGCGGAAAATGTATATATTTATCGACTCCAGTTGCAGATAGCTGGGTTCGAGGTGCAAACCGCATGAGACGCCTGCTGTCGAGGGCTATAGCGTCCTAATACAACAATCCAGCCCCGTTAAGCGTTTGACATGCTATCGCAGCACTGACGCGGGCTGACAGGAGTTCTAAGAAGTTCTAAGAACGTGTTTGAAACCGGCCGCACGTTGCGGTCAAATTGACAGGCGCAGTGCGCCAACGGAGAAAAGCAATGAAATCATGGTATGCATCGAAAGAAGAGATTCCCAAAGGCCTGGAGGCTTTTTACAAGGAAGCCGACGGCAAGTGGGTATTACAAGTAGAAGGCATGTCGCCAACCTCGGAAGTAACGTCAGCAAATGATCGGCTGGCCGAGTTCCGTTCCAATAACATTACGCTGACCCAACAGCTAAAGGAATTGGAGGGAAAGAAATTCCTATCGCAGGAGGAGCAGGAGGAATTCGACGACCTCAAAAAGCAGGCCGATGAATTGAAGGACAAGAAGCTCATCGACTCCGGCAAGATTGAGGAACTGCTGGCCACACGCACAGAACGGCTTCGGGCAGATTACGACAATCAAATTACAGGCCTACAAAAGCAAGTCACCGAACTTACAGCAACGGCAGGCACTTACCAGTCTCGTCTAGCCGGGGTACTTGTGGAGGCTGAGGTTAGCAAGGTTATGTCGGCCTCCGGGTTCCAACCTGTGCAGGGTGCACTTGCTGACATAGTCGGTCGCGCACGAGGTACGTGGAAAGTAGACGAGAAAGGGGAGTTGGTGGCGCTCGATGCTAATGACAATCCTGTGTATGGCGCCGATCCTACTGTACCACTAACAATGGCCGAGTGGGCTACCACCACAGCGAAGGATGCGCCGTATCTGTTTATGGAGAACACGGGTAGTGGCGGCGACGGCAGTGGTACCGGCGGCAAGAAGGGTTCGGATGGCATTATCCGCATTTCCCGCAGCGATGAGGCTGCTAAGTCGGCGCACATACAAGACTTGGCAGAAGGTAAAGCTGTCTTAATTGATTAGCTTGAGCTCTTGCCACTACAGGAACACCGCCCTATAACTCGGAGGTGAAACAGAGAGGCCCTCCACGGTGTGGAAGGACTTGGCCGCTTGTGCAGTGCACTTATGGCGTTGTATTCCAAGTCAATTAACATCAATGGAGGGCCTTTTAATGGCTAACGATCTTTCAGTAGTAGCTCCCAAGCTGCTGGCGCAAGGCCTCATGGCTTTACGCGAAAATGCTGTCATGCCTCGCCTGGTAAACAGGGACTACGAAGCAGAAGCAGCACAAAAGGGCACGACGGTAACGATTCCGATTCCGTCTGCAATTGCCGACCGAGCAGTGGCGCCGAACGTGGTTCCGCCTGCTTCAGTCGACGTAACCCCAACGCAAGCATTGGTACCGCTCGATCAATGGCGCGAAGCACCATTCCACCTCACAGACAAAGAAGTCTTGGAGTCCATGTCGGGTGTTATTCCGATGCAGGCCTCTGAGGCAGTTAAGTCTTTGGTGAACTATGCGAACGCATTCATCCTTGGTAAGTACAAGGGCGTTTACGGAACATTTGGCACTGCTGCCACCACGCCGTTCTTGTCGACGGGTGCTGGCACTGCGGACGCTACCGGTGCTCGCAAGGTTTTGAATAACCAACTTGCTCCGCTCGATAGCAGACGCTTTGTTATTGACCCAGACGCTGAGGCCAACGCGCTCAACAACAGGGCCTTCCAAGACATGTCGTTCAGCGGCAGCGCGGAAGGTATTGTGGAAGGCAAGATCAACCGCAAGCTCGGGTTCGATTGGTTTATGGACCAGCAAGTTCCGACGCATACGAAGGGCGTTGCAACCGGCACGCCAGTGACAAACGGCACGCCTGCAATCGGCGCGATTTCTATTCCGACGGATGGTTGGACGAACGATACGACAGGTATCTTGCTCGAAGGTGACATCATTACGTTTGCAGGTGATACACAGACATATGTTGTTACGGCCGACGTTGACTCCGGCGCCACGACAGGTCCTGCCACCATTCCGATCGCACCCGGATTGCAAGCGGCCCCCGGCGATGGTGCAGCGATTACGGTTGTTGCTAGTCACGTCGTCAACTTGGCCTTCCATCGTGATGCGTTTGCATTTGCATCACGACCGTTGAAGGACAGCGCACAGGGTCTTGGCAGTATTATTGAATCGGCCACCGATCCGGTTAGCGGTCTCTCTCTGCGTCTCGAGATTTCCCGTCAGCACAAGCAAACGCAGTTCAGCTATGACATGCTGTTCGGCGCGGCCTTGGTACGACGCGAACTTGCGACGAGATTGCTTGGGTAGGTTTTCTCCTAGGTTGGCACCACTGAGGAGTTTGGTCGAGGTCTTTCTTTGGGAAGGCCTCGGCCAGTTTTTACGTAAGTAACAGGAGAGCAGCATGACAGAAGTGACATCAACAAACCAAAAAATCGACACTAGCCAGCCAACGCCATTAAAGGGCCTTGTACTACGGGGCCATCACCCGGTTGAAACTGTGCAGTGCGACGGCCTCCCCGAGGGCCGCCCTTGTGTCGTTAATGTGGAAGACTACGACAAGAAGTTGCACGGCCCGAAATCTGAGGCCGAGAAGCTTCCTACCCGCGCCAAAAAGAAGGCCCCGAAGAAGAAGGCCTCGGCGGACGACGAATAACGTAATTGTCAACACAGGAGAACGAAATGGCAGACACAATTTTAGTTTACGGGCTGGCAAATCCAGCCAGCCTTATGAGTATTCCCGTTGATCAGTTTGAGGCCGAGAATGCCGCTGCTGAGGAGGCAGGTAACACTTTGCCTTGGACTGCGTGTGAAGGTGACGCAGGCAACGATGCTCCTACATTTGATGACCTCGATGAGGAAGGCCAGGCCGAAGTTCTTGCAAGACAGGCGGCCAACGAGGGACGTAACGCAGCAGACGCTGAGTAGGATAATAGGGAGCGGGCATGGCTCTGGTATTGGATGCAACAGTAGGAGGCGCGGCTAGTAATAGCTACGCCACAGAGGCAGAGGGCGACTCGTACCACGAGTCGAGGCTTTTTGCCACGGGTTGGACAGGTGCTACGACAGCAACTAAGGAGGCCGCGCTTGTGTGGGCTTCCCGTTTGCTGGACTACAGCTTTGACTGGACAGGTTACAAGTACACAATCGAGCAAGCCTTGCGCTGGCCTCGGTATAGTGCGTTGGACCGAGATGGCCAACTGTTTGATAGCAATGAAATACCCACCGAACTGAAGGATGCAGTAGCAGAGCAGGCCCGCCTTCTTATAGCGGCCGACCGAGGAGCAGAAACAGGAACGGAAGGCCTCAAGCGTTTGAAGGTAGACGTTATTGAGTTGGAATTCGATAAACTTGATAGGGTGCCTACAGTGCCTGACGAGGTTTATCAAATGATTTCTCATTTAGGACGATTGCGATCGGTGGCTGCCAGTGGCGGCCAGGTAGCGGCGGTGCCGTTAGTAAGGACATAATACCATGGGATTGCAAAGCACAATTCAAAACTTGGTTGGTACAGCATTCAGCGCGATCGGTGACCTCGCTGGGACTGTCGACTACATTCACGAAGGCCAGGAGCCGGACTATAATCCGACAACGGGAGATGTTACTTCCGACTCGGATACCAGTACGGTCCAAGTCCGTGCAGTTATTCTATCGGTCGGCCAGACCGCTATGGAAAAATTGCCGACAGGCCTAACTGAAGTGGCTCGACCCGGAGATCAGCTTGGGCTTATTCCCGCAGTGGATTTGCAAACAAGCCCAACGACAGGGGACAAACTGGTGAAGGATGACGACACTTGGTTGGTTAAAGGATTTGCGGCCGACCCAGCTGGCGGACTATGGAAAGTTTTATTGACTAGGGTTGGCGGCGGTGCCGACAGCGCTTTGGTATTCCACGAATGATTAAGATACGCAATCGCAAGAAGTTTAATGTAAGCCTGCAACGGTTTGCAGATGCGATGGATGTGGATGTGGCCTTAGTAGTCAAAAAACTGTCCTTCGATATATTTGCAGATGTAGTGGCCGGAACTCCGGTGGATACAGGCCGCGCTATGAATAACTGGGTTATCTCAGTCGGCAGCCCGAGCAGGGTGGTTACGGATAGGGGTGGTAACGAAGGCAGCATTAAGGCCTCGCAAACAGGTAAGGCAGTGGGAGCGCTTGCAACTGTAGCGCCTTTCAGTACTGTTTGGATTAGCAACAACTTACCCTACATTGGCTCCCTCGAGGAAGGCACCAGCAAACAGGCTCCGAACGGTTGGGTAGACGCAGCGATTGATAACAACCTACATCAACTTGCGAGGTTCGCACTGTAATGGCAACACATGCGGCAGCACACTTGGCCATCGAAACTCGGATGAACACGCTATGGGCTGACCAGTCCGTAGACGTGCGCTATGAGAACGAGGCCAGGAAAGTTCCCACAGGCGATCACATACGGTTGTCGGTAAGGAACAGGCAGTCGTTTGAGGCTGGCTATTCAGGAGGCAAAATACTCTATCGAAGGCCTGGCGTGATTATTGCACAGTGCTTTGTGCAAGCTAAGAAAGGTACACAGCAAGCGCGAGTTATAGCTGATGCAGTGTTGGATATATTTGAAGGCCAACAGTTTAGCGATATCACTTGTAACGCGGCCGAGGTGGTAGAATTAGGAGACGACGGAGAGGGATTTTGGCAAGTAAATGCAAAGGTATATTTTGATCACGATTTCGAACGAACGTATTGATTAGGAGGACACAAAATGTCTGACAGTAGTAGAGTGCAGTTAGCCGGCATAGAAGAGGTAACATGGGGGACGACCCCGGCCTCGGCATTGCAGGCAATCCGATACACCAGTGAGAATCTCGGTGCGCGTAAAGAAACGCAAAGATCGGAAGAGGTCCGCAGCGATCGGCAAACCACCGATATCGTTGAGGTTGGTAAGAGTGCAGACGGAGGCTTTGATTTTGAGGCCAGCGCGGGCGCTCATGATATTTACTTAGAAGGCATGATGAATGAGGATTTTTCAACTGACTCGGCGTTTAGTGCAGCCACAGTTGACGCTGCCGTCGGCGACAATTCCTTTAACGATAGCGGCTCCGGTTTCCCGACTGTAGTTGCAGGACAGTGGATTAGGGTGGCAGGTTTTTCTACCAATCCAACAAACAATGGTTGGTTTGAAGTTGTTAGCTTTGCCGCAGGAAAAATTGTCGTAACGGGCGGAACGCTGATTACTGAGGCGGTTGGAGACACAATTACTATTACCGACTCCACATTGGCAAACGGCACAACCAAAAAGTCGTTCACGCTCGAGAAATTCTTTAGTGATATCACGCAATACTATGCAGTACCTGGCAGTCGTGTTGATACCCTCTCTCTAAGCGTACAGAGCAGGCAAAAGGTTACCGGGTCGTTTGCCTTTATGGGCAAGGGCGGATCCATAGCGGCCACGACAGCAGGTTCGGGTGCATACGGCGCGGCGACTACCGCACCTGTATTGAATGCAAGTGCAAACGTGGCCAGGATATTGGAAGGCGGCGCAGTACTTGGCGCTGGTGTGTATGTGCAGCAACTCGATATTGAGTTTGCCAATAACTTGCGCGGCGTCGACGGCGTGGGCTCGGTGGATTCGGTGGAGATTGGTGTAGGCCGATTCAATGTGACTGGCAGTATGTCTGTGCTGTTTGAAAATGAGGTAATGTTTAATAAGTACCTCAATCACACGGCCTCTGCAATTAACGTAGCTATTGAGGATGTTAACGGCGCAGGCTATATGATCTCGCTGCCAAATGTTTACTACACGAATGGTGATGTAACTGGTGTTGGTAACGACGACGAGATTACGGCCGACCTCGAGTTTGAAGCAATTATGCATGCGACACAGGGGATAATGGCCAGGATCGACAGAGCCTAATAATAATTTTTCAGTAGGTGCCAACTAAAGGAGAGATACATGGACCTCATCAATTTAGCAGTGGACCCGGAGAGGGAGTTAAACGGAGCGGAGGTTAGGCCTTGGGAAGATGAGACTGTGCTTACCATAGCGCGGTACAATAACCCCAAGTTTAGGGATATGCAGGCCAGGTTAATGGAGCCTTATGTACGCAAGGCAGGCCGCAAGGGTGTATCCACAGCTCAGGCAGAGGAGATACTAGCAAGGTGTATGGCCAAGACGTTATTGCTCGGATGGGAGAACCTCAAGTTAGAAGGCGAGGTCGTCGAGTATTCGAAAGAGAAGGCCTTGGAATTGTTAAGCGACACTCGGTTGGCCGACTTCAAAGAAGTTGTAATGCTCGAAAGTCAAAACCTCGAGAACTACAGGCTAGAAGCACTGGAGGAAGACTTGGGAAACTCCGAGACGTCGTCGGATACCATGCAAGATGGAGTTTGAAGCAACAGGCCTTCTTCGAATCAATAGAGGAAGAAAATCCTGGTGTAACTCCGGCGGCGAATAGGCCATGTATACATGCACATTTGCAAGATACTTTTGCAGCCTTTGGGAAACTGTGGAGGGCAAGGAATCACGAGCACATAACGCTCTTAGAAATTGAGGCCTATGTAAGATTGTTTTCGGTGCCTAACAAAGAGTCGTTTGCGGAATTCATGCTTGCTTCGGATGACGCTGTTTGGTCAGTAGTGCAAGACATTGCTACCAAGAAGGCCAGGCTGAAGAAGAAGTTACAAGGGAAAAGGCGTAGATAATGGATTTACAACGCAACATTGATATTGGCATCGGTTCGCAGACGGCCAAGATAGGTGCGTCTAAAGTACGCGCCGCGCTCGATTCTATTAAGCGCAAGTCTAAGCAGGTGGCCGCGTCCTCTGCACGCGACTCAAAGAAGATGGGTAGCGGCTTCAAAACCGCTGCCAAAGCTGCCTTAGCACTGGCCGGAGTGTTTGCCGCCAAGTCGCTGGTAGGAAGCACTAAAGACTTTGGGCAGGCCGTTGCCGATCTTAGTGCTATCACAGGCGCCGTAGGCGAGGACCTCGACTTCTTACGCAGGAAGTCCAAAGAATTCGGCGAGACGACAACTCTGTCGGCCACGCAGGCTGCCGAAGCATTCAAAGTCATTGCATCAGCCAAGCCTGATTTGCTTGAGAATGTGGATGCGCTGTCACTCGTAACTGAGGAAGCCATTGCACTGGCAGAGGCAACAGGTGAGAGCCTCCCCTCTGCCGCAAACGCTATGGCATCGGCACTAAACCAATTCGGCGAGGGTGCGGACCAGGCCTCCAGGTTTATCAACGTACTGGCAGCCGGCTCGAAGCGAGGTGCAGCGCTTGTAGGTGAGATGGCCGAGTCGTTGAAGATGGTTGGTATTATTGCTTCGCAGGCCAGCCTAAGCTTCGAGCAAACAAACGCAGCGCTTCAGCTACTGTCTACCAGGGCATTGAAAGGTAGCGAGGCCGGCATGCAGATGCGCGGTGTTCTACTCGCGCTTACCGCGTCGGGCAAGGATTCCTTTAAGCCGGAGGTGGTCGGCCTCTCGCAAGCACTTGAGAACCTAGCCAACGCAGGGCTGGACCAGGGCAGTGCGGCCCTCAAACTATTCGGCCGCAGAAACTTAGCAGCAGCAAAGACTCTTATCCAGAATCGAGATGCGCTGGGGAAACTTACAGGCCAGCTCACTGGATCGAATATTGCATACGAGCAGCAGGCCAGGCGTATAGACACACTGCACGGCGATTCGCTTGCATTGAAGTCGGCCTATGAGGGTTTGGAATTAACAATAGGCGCGGAACTTGAGCCCACCCTGCGCGCCCTTACTAAGGCGGCCACGGAAAACATACGAGAGATGGCCCGCAACCCTCTGTTGCAGAAACGCACTGCGGCCGTGCTAGATACAATACATCGAGCGCTGGACGACATCCGTTTAATGTTCATGCAAATAAAGTCGGCCGTTACTTTGGCAGGCGGCGGCGCGGCAGTGTTTGAGGGTGCTTGGGGCAGCGCCATAGATAACATTGTGAAGTGGACTAAGTTTTTGTGGGAGCAGTTTGTCGTCGGAGGTCCGGCCAACCTCAAGTTAGGCATAACTTTGATGATTGCATTTTTTGACAAGCTGCGAATTGATGTCACGCAGATAGTGCGCAACCTTACCATTAAAATGCTCAGTCTAGTCGACATCTTCGTGGCCACGGCCGTCGAGAAATTTAAGCTTATTTCTCCTACTGTACAGCTTGTATTTCAAACCATGGCCAATGTAGTAGGCCGCACGTTTGATAATATAATTGTTTCGGTAGCCACTGCGATCGATGGCATTATCGGAATTGTCCAGCAAAAGATATTTGGTGTATCACGCACATTGGCCTCGCTGGGTTTTGACGACCGTGCTAGAGAGATGACAGATATTGGTATTGCTATTGGCAAGATGGCTACTAATACTGAGAAGGCCGAAGCCGCAGCAAAAGCAAATGAAACAGCTAGGCTGGCTGAGATAGATGCTATTGAAAAGGTGCTGATTACTATACGTGATGAGGCCGAGGAGAAGCGCAAGCTTGCTAGGGAAACGGCCGACGCGCTAATACGCGAAACGGTTGAGACGGCGGCGGTGCAACGTGCTGCCAGCAATGAGGCTGTGCAGGGTGCAATAGCAGAGCGTGACGCAACTATTGAGGCCATCAAAGCACTGCGCAAAAAGCGCGCTGAAATCTTTGCTGCCAGCGGTGGTATCGAGGATCCAGAAAAACTACCGCTCGGCCCGGATTTATCGGCGCCTGCCGACGACGCATCGGATGCATACGAAAACCTCGGCGATGTACAGAAGCGAGTTGTTGACGGCATGGCAGACGGTATTGCAGACATGGCCGCCAGCGGCAAGGCCGACTTTGCAGACTTAGCTAGGAGCATCATTAAGGATATAATCCAGATCTACATTAAATCCCAATTGTTGAATGCGCTGTCGAAATGGTTCGGAAACATGGGAGACGGCGGCACAATAAGCGAAGTGTCAGTTACACCAGCAACAAGGTCCACCACTTTTGCAGGCGGCGGCCAGCACGGCTTGGACTTTACTGTGGGAGGTAATGGCGGCACAGATAGTCAGCGTGTCGTGTTTAATGCTACGCCAGGGGAGTTGGTAAGCGTTCGGACTCCCGGACAAGTCCAGTCCGTGCAGAAGGCGACAGAGGAACTGCGGACCAAGGCCGCCGAAAAGCAAACAACAGTAGAGCAACAGTCCGGCCTTGCTAGGGCGCCGGCAGCGGTTTCTGAGTTGAGCATTAAAGAGCGGATTACCAAGGCGGTTATTCCTACAATCAACAAAGTGTTTAACTCTACTGTTACTAATGAACTGAGCCGCATGGTCGGCCAAACCTTAGGCCCTTCCTTAGGCATTCCTGCAATGCCAGTCCCTGTTGTGGTTGCGCCCTCACCAGGCCTCCAGGCTGTAGAGAATATTCGTAAACCGGAGAGAACAAGGCCCGCCGCAACCTTCCCAGGCTTTGCAACAGGTGGTGACTTTATGGTCGACGGGGCAGGTGGCACGGACAGCCAGCTTGTAGCATTTCGAGCTACGCCTGGTGAGGAGGTAAGTGTTAAGACCCCCTCCCAACAAAGGTTGCAGGGCGGCGGCGTAACAATCAAACAAACGAATGTTATTGATGCACGCGGCGCCGATGCTGAGAGAATTGAGGCCATCCTCCCACGCTTGATGGAAGAGAATCGACAGCGCACCCTGGCCGATGTTATTGCCCTACGCGATAAGGGAGTACTGCGCAAATGACCACGTATACTTTTCCAGAGATTAGGCCTACTTCTCAGGTGTGGTCACTTGAGGGCAATACAGGTATATACCGCAGTCCGATGAATAATAGTATTAGTACTTTTGATCGGGACGGCGAGGCCTGGGCTATACAAATGGCCTGGGCAGATATTGATGGGGACAGCCGCCGACAACTAATGGCCTACCTCTATAAACTAAACGGTTCGCAGCATCGCATGACCATCCGAGATTTTGGGTATACTCGGGCGGGCGCCGGCGGTGGCACGCCGTTAGTTAATGGTGCAGCACAAACAGGCAAAAATTTAATCATCAGCGGCGGACCCACTAGCCAAACAGGTTGGTTACTTGAGGGAGATAAGATTGGGGTGGCAGGCCTATTACATTCAGTCGATGCTGATGTGAATACGGATGGTGCAGGTGCAGCTACTATAATTGTTTCGCCGCGCATTTTTGTAGCGCCGAGCCACACCGATGCCGTGGAAATAGACACACCTACCAATTCGTTTGCGCTCGACGTTCGCTCTATATCAATAACCACCCGGCCGCCTGCTAGATCCTCAATAGGTTTCAGCGCAGTGAGTGCACTGTAGTGGCAAGAACTCTCGCAACTGGCAATGTAACGCACATAGACAGCAGGCATACCCACCCTGTTGCCATGGCCAAAATGCTATTCGATACGCCGATCTATTTGCATAGCGGCCTGGGTACTATTTCCTATGAGGGAAATGACTACTTAGGTGTTGGGGAGTTCGGCGGCGTATCCAGTGTTGAAGAAACAGAAGCAGTAGTGCCTTCCTCTATTGTGTTGCAACTGTCTGGCCTGTCTTCCAGCTTGTTTGCTGAAGCATTGAATGCGTCCAACTATGGGGACAAGGTCACATTGTACGTTGCCTATCGTAACGACGACGGCACGCTCGTCGACGACCCTTGGGTGTTTTACAGAGGCCGAGTAGAAAGCGCCAACCTTACACGTGGCGCGGACAATTCAATACGGATTACGGTACAACATGATCTGGCCGTACTTAATCAACAAACAGGAACCAAGTTCACAGACGAGGAACAGCAGAAACGTTACTCGGGAGACACGGCGTTCTCCCGCGTGCAACAAATGCAATTAGTACAACTGATATGGGGTGTTAGTGGCGTGACCGGACAAGGCGATCGTGGCGGACCCAATCCCCCGTCCTATGAAGTAAAATGAACGAGAAACAAAAACAAGCTTGGAACTTGCTGCAAACATATGCCGAGCGGCCTTTTGATTGGAAAGGACAGGCCGACTGTTGTGCATTTGCCAATGAAGTGATGGAAGTATTTCACGGTAAAGATTTTATGGCTGAGTTTATATATGCGAACAAGGCTGAAGCAATACGCGAGATACGTAAGCACGGCGACTTGGTAGGTGCTATTACGCATGTAATGGGACCGCCTATGGATGCCGACCCTTCCGAAATGAGGGATGGCGATGTGCTAGTGGCGAAGCAGGAAGATGGGGAGTGGATCGCTGGCTTTTGCTTTCTCGGAGTAATGGTAGTTAAAAACAAAAATGGCGTTATCGACTGGCCGCTCGAGGCTGCTATTTATATGTGGAGGCCTAGCTAATGCCAGAGGCAGGTTGGGCAGCATTTTTCAAAGCGCTCTGGGCAAAGGCCTGGGTGCGGTTTGTTGTGCAGGTGGCGGTCTCTTATGTGATAGCGAAAGCGACTGCACGCAATGCTTTGAAAAATGTATTTGCTGGCACGCAGACAACCTCGAGAGGTGCGCTAGAGTTTCGCAAATTTGGCTATGGCGAGGCCTTGGTTGGCGGCGCAATTATCTATAACAATACCCACGGCTCCGAGAACGAATGGCTAGACTACCAAATAGCGTATGTAGACCATTTTGCTGACCTTGTAGAATTTAGAATAGACGACACTTTTATTACGGCCGCGCAAATAAACTGGACACCGCCCACTGCTGATGCAACGGCTGGAACAGGAGATGGCGAGGTATCCCAAGTCAAGTTCAAGCCCAGTGCTGTGTCCGGTTTGCATATTAGTTGGTATCCGGGATTTGGTAATCAGCCCGCGAATACATTGCTAACTGATAACTACGGAACGTTGGGCACGGCCGACAAGGCGCGCGGCGTGTTCAATGCAGTGTTTCAATGCTTGTATGACAAGGACACGCAGACTATTTGGAGGAACGGTCCGCCGCAGTCAATGCTGGCCTTGCTCAAGCTGCGCCGCATATATGATCGTAGGCGGTATGCATTGAATGCCGATCCGACTTTCAATACTGCCAATTTAGATTTTTCTACAACCAGACTGAAATGGTTCGGCAACATTACGCAGACTGTGACGGCAATACCTCCATTCAGCGAGGCTGCCAATGTTCTTTCGATTACAGACAATGATGCAAGCTATGAGAACGTGTGGTCGGAGCGTATCCCGGTCGATACAAGCAAACTCTACACGGTGCAGTTTGAGGCACAGGAGCCGGTAGGCGACAGAGTTAATTTGCCAGGTGTTGCATTCTTCGACTCGGCCGGCGACAACATCGTCGGCGCTACGGACACGGCAACGGGTTGGCTAACAAAGGGTACCTACTTCTACTTCGGCGTGAACCAGGCCGTGTTTGGTTCTTCGTGGACGACATACAGTATTACTTTTGGTGTAGGAGGCACGGCCGAATTTCCACAGGATACAACGGCAGTCGAAATGGCTATTGGTGCATTGGTTTGTGGCTCAGGCACAATCTCCACCGACATAGACATCCGCAACTTTGTCGTATTTGAAGGCACTGCCCAACACGACATAACTGACGAAACTACATGGGAGTGGAGTGATAACCCGGCCTGCTGCATAGCCGACTATCTTACGCAGTATATGAACGTGGATCCGGCCGACGAAATAGATTGGGAAGCAAACATCGTGGCCGCCCAAGCCTGCGATGTGTTGGTAGCCATTCCTACTGCGTCAACGGAAAAACGCTTCACCTGCAATGGTGCTTGGTTGTCGGAGGCCAAGCACGAAACAATGCTCGTCGATCTAAAAACAAGCATGGCCGGAAACCTTGTCTATACTGGCGGCCAGTGGGTTATGACTGCCGGTGTGTGGTCTGCCCCTGTATTGACTTTTGATGAAAATGCATTGGCCGGCGATGTTACTGTGCAGGGGTCCTCCAACCGAGACGAACGTTATAACGTAGTAAAGGGATTCTTTACCGACCCGGCCAGGCAGCATGTGCCAGTAGAGTTTTATTCGGTAACAAACGCCGCCTATGTTACACGCGACAACGGCCGCGAGTTGGACTACCAGGCTGACCTAGCATTTGTCAATTCGGAATACCAATGCCAGCGTGTGGCGATCCGCATACTCGAACAATTCGACAATCAAATAATTGCCACAATTATTATGAACGAGCAGGGTGCCAAGTGCTATCCTGGTCTAATAGTTAGCTGGACGTTGGACGAGTTTAGCTGGACGGCCAAAGCATTTAGGTGTATTGAGTGGCGGCCGCTAGAGGACGGTACTTTTGAAGTTACTTTCCGCGAGGACTTTGCGTCGCGTTACACGGACCCGGCTGAGGGCGGTTATACAAGCCGCACCGCTGCGGGTGATCTAGTTCCGGGGGCGGCTGTGATTCCTCCCCCTAGCGCCCTGTCTACTGCTGGTCATGAGGGATCCATTGCACTGGCTTGGACCAATCCGCCGCCGGCGCTGTTCGATTACATTGAAATATGGCAGTCGTCGACTAACGACCGCTCCACAGCAATTAAATTGGCCGATGTAAAAGGTGACACTTGGATAGACTTTGTAGGCGACACGACTACTAGATATTATTGGGTACGCGGCCGACGGGATCCTGCTTTGTATTCGACATGGCATCCTGTATCTGATGTAGCAGGAGTGTCTGGTACCGCAAGTAGTGCAGGCCTCGTAGAGTGGTATTACATTAAACCTACCGATGGTACGTCGATTCAAAATGGCGCAGGCACGTTGACGATTGAAGCTAGGCATGTGCTGTCTGGTGTTGATTCGTTACTGGCGGCCGGGACTATAAAGCTTTACGAGGGATCCACTGAAATAACAGTGGCAAATGGCTATGCGGCCGGATCGGATGGATACACTGGTGTCTTCGATTCGGGAGATATTAGCGGCAGTGTTGTTGTTGAGTTAAAAGACGGCCCGGCCGGAACTCCCTTCGACACAATAACGCTTGTTGATATAACGGATGGCCTGGATGCCGTGTATGGCTACATCGAGCCAACAAACGGCCTGGCCTGGACTAGAGCAGTAAACCAGGGAGCATGGACACCAGCCACACTTACAAGTGATTTGGAATGCACGTTCGTTAAGTCGGGCGCCGCTGTGGCCAGGATCAACCGCCGCATAACCCTTACTGAATCGAACGGCCAGCTTGCCGCTACTGTGCAAGCACATAGTGGCGGAGACCTAAATACTGGCAGGGTTACTGTTACTGTAACGGGATCGGCCTCCAATGCAATTTCCGTAGAATATTCTTATACATTCGGCGGCCAGACTACTGTGGTTTCAGAAACGATATCGTCTGCGCAAGGCGGCAGTGACGGCGACAACGGCTTCTCCAATTACCTTACAAATTCTGCGCATGTAGTGGCGGCCGACAGCGACGGCACAAACTACTCACTCACTGAAGCAGGCGGCACTCATAAGCTGTTCGAAGGTACAACGGACCGCACGCTTACTGCGGTACATATAGTTTCGGCAGGCCAGGGTTCTTTGGTAGTTTCGCAAGACGAAACAAACTACGACAACTCGCCGACAACAGAAGGAACGTTTGTAGGCGGTTCTAGTTATGCAGCACTCGATACGATAACCCTCAGCGACGGAACAGTAATTACCGTTGATGCTGTTAGCGGCGGCGTGGTTACTGAGTTTAGTGTGCCGGCCACTACAGGAACAACGTATTTCACTATAGGCGGCACGCTAACTCAAAGCAGTTCCAGCGGCAGCGGTACAGGCTTCACATTGACACCGGACACGGATAATATAAACGCGGTTAAAGTCCAGAACGGCCTTACCATGTTGATAACTCCGGCTGGTGTTTATTCTCTTTCGGGTGGCAGTTGGACTACTAATTTAGAAGTATTTACAATGCGCGCAACTTACGGCGGCGTGGACTATGACCAGACCTATACGATTGTGAAAGCGTTGGGCGGTACTACTCCCGCCGAGCCTGTTACAGGCGTTGGTGCGATTGCTGTTGATATTGCAGTAGACCCGGACGACGGCGAGGCCGCGCTCAAAGTTGACAGCGACGGCGATGTATATAAGCGCCAAGGGTTGGGGTCCTCTTATGGGGCCTCTGAAGGCACTTGGATGAATTCCGGCGCCGCAGGGGACTATGATGTCATGTTCGAAGGAACTGGAGACACACCCACCGGGGCCGCTGTTAATACATGGTTGGATGCTGGTACTGATAGGGACTGGTTGCTAATAGAAACAACGAACGGCCAAACAAAGAAATTTACCGGTGATTTGAAGTGGCGGGATGGAACGACATTTGAATTACTAGCAACGGCGTCTGCAACTGTGCAGGCACAAGTTACATCGTAGACTGAAGAGGAAAGCAAAATGAACGAAATGACAGGTGGTGATTGGGTAAGTCTAGTGATTGCTTTGGGAGCGATTGCAGGTTTTATTTATTGGCAAAGAAGTAGCAAAAAGAAAAGTAGCGGCTTCGGCGCTGTCGATAAGAAGGCCGATAGGCCTCCGACTCACGAGAAATAAGGACTCAAGCGGTGCCAACCGAGGAGTACAAGAATGCTAGTTAAAGTGAAAACGAGAACAGGCCAAACCTTGCAGTTTGATAGCACGAAGGATGATATTGCAGTGCTATTCACGCCCAAGGATAAGGCCGCAATACAGGATATGCCGAGAGAGGATTTGCTCATTGTTTCGGCGCCGCTTGCGTCTATGAGGGACAAGGCCGCAGAGGTTTGGCAATGGGCTATGACAGGTTGGAAGGGTGCTACGCATGTAGACCTAGACAACATTCGAACCAACGCTTAAAGGAGTAGTAGAAATGGCAACAACAACAGGAACCCTGGTTGTATATGATTCGTGGAAACGGGACCTGCAAAACGGTACCGTGGATGTGGACGGCGATACGTTTCTTTGTGGTCTTAGCACCAGCACGTATACACCAGCGCAAGCCACGCACGAGATCCTAACCGACATCACCAATGAGCTGGCGGGCAATGGTTATGCGCGGCAAACGCTAACAGGCGTGGCGCTTACTGAGCCGGTGGCAGGTACGTGGCAATTTGATTCGGTTGACCCTGTGTTTACTGCAAGTGGCGGTAGCATTGTGGCCAGGTACTGGTGGGTCTTTGATGATACACCGACGTCTCCGGTCGATCCATTATTCGCATACGGCCTGCTCGATAATACTCCGCTCGATGTCACAACGACAGACACCAACACATTGACGCTACAAGTCAATGCGAATGGGTACTACCGTCTGTCTGGAGGCTAGAAGCTATGAGCAACTACGCAGCTATAAAGGCGGTTCTCGATTCCGACGTTCCACTGTATGGTGGATTGGACGACACCGCCGCCGCAGCCGAGCTAATGGCCGAGGACAAGTCCTATAACCTGCCTGCTATGACAGGCAAGCAGGTTAAGGATGCGTTCGCCGGTAACGCAGCGGAGTGGACAGCTCTGACCGACGCGGACCAGCAGAAGATTTTGGCGCTGGTGGCAAGGGATGATTTGGATCCTCACGGCGTGGATGTAGACATCTTTTTAGATGCTTGTGCAGGTTTATGTCCAACCACCGTTGCAGCTCTAAACGCGGCTCGAACCATTACAACCTCCACGGCCTTTATTGAAGGCCTGGGGGTAGTATTGGCCATTCACGTTACATATGCGAGGAGTCTAGGATAATGGCTACAGCGACACAAAACTATGGCACCGCCACAGTTCTTACAGTTACCAATCTCCATTCGTTGGGTGACGATGCGTTCTGGCAATCCCAGGAGATAGACAACTCCACGGTGAAGGGTTTTTGGGCAGAGTTTTATCTAACGCTTGTCACCACAACAACAGCAGGCGATGTAAACGGAGTGGTAAACCTCAGGATGGGTCGCGGCCGGCTAACAGCAGAACTTACTGGCCAGCTAACAGGTACGGAAGGTAGTTATTCCGATACTCTGAATCTGGACTCCCGTCACACCCAGCCCATTGCTAGTTGGTCCTGTGATGCTAACGAAACAACTGCGCGTACTTACAAGTATGGCGCAGTTATTCACGACCTGCCAGAGTTCTTTGCATTCCTTATTGAGAACAAGTCTGGTACAGGCATTGCGGCGAGCGGAAATGAGGCAAGGGTAAGAGTGCACAAGTACGATTCGGCATAAGCATGGATTTTGTTGTCTACTACGGAGACGGTTCTACCTTTAAAGGTAGGCCGGAGGATGCCCCTGCGCACAACGTTCAGGCTATTGCTTTCGATGATACCGTTAAGGGTCCGGGGGCGGTCGGCCGCGTTGTGCTACATCAGTGGGACATCTACATTTTCTCCGATCTGATCGGCTGGCATGGCACGAATAAATATGCTGACCTGTTGCAGCATCTTGGGCAAGGTATTGGCATCGGTGGTGTCCGTGCCGTGCTGCAGGGTGCGTGGATTAGCCGTCAAGTGTATGACGAGATTTACCGACGCGCTAAGGACGACCCAGGCTTCAAGCGTAAGTCAGCGACTCGGCCTATTGCCGAGGATGGTGTCGCATGAGTTCTGCTGCCAATCCTGACCTTGTCCATTATCGATTCTGCACGCCGATCACTGGTGGTGCGCATGAGGCGTATACGCTTGTTGGTACCGAGGACAATAGCTACGAAATCACACTGGATTCCGACTACTGCCTGATCGTTAAGGTCACCAACGACGGCGACATGAGCGCCACCGGCGACTTTCAGCTTCAATATGATGTTGACGGCGGCGGCTTTAACAATGTCAATGCCACTTCGAGTAACGTACGCTCGGCCGCCTCCGGCGATACTGATGGCGCAACTGCGAACACTGAAAGACTTACTTCTCATTCGACACAATTTATCGGTTCGGAACTGGATGAAGTCGATGCCCTGTTCGCAACTAATTTGACTGGCGGCGTAAACCGAGAGTTTTATTTCGCCATCAACTTCCGTTCGGCAGAATTGAGCGGCGGCGAAACAATTACGTTCCAACTGCTGACTGGCGGCTCGGCATTTCCGACTGCGCATGACGTAACACCGACGGCCACAGTTCCGGCAGCCGCTGATCCTAATACCAGCGAATTGCCATCTACTTCTCTGACCGTAACGACCACGACGCATACGGCCGTAACTACAGAGAAACACCTCTCAAATCTGGCCAGTGCAACGCTGACCCTAGCTGTTACTACACATACGGTTGAGACATTCGACCCGAATACCTCTGTCTTGCCCTCAGTGTCCTTGACGCTTGCGATCACTACGCATACAGCGGTCGCCTCAGATAACAACTTTGCGGAGGGTGTCAGTGTTAACCTTACGTTGACGAACAATGCCCCAAGCGCAGAGGCAACCGAGCACCATTTAAGTCAGCCTCCGTCTGCTGCATTGACGCTGGCCGTTACCACACACTCGGCTATAACAACAGAAAAACATATTGCCGAGTTACCGTCTGCGTCGCTAACCCTGGCCGTTACCACGCATATTGTTGAGTCCGGGGATAACGATAGATCCGAGCTACCCAACATTGCGTTAACCTTAACGGTCACAACGCACTCAGCTATAACAACAGACAAAAATATATCACAGCTTCCAAGTGCATCGCTAACCCTGGCCGTTACCACGCATTCCGCAGTCAGTACTGATAAAAACATTTCCTCACTTCCAAGCGCCTCCTTAACGCTGGCCGTTACCACACATTCGGCCGTAACAACTGAGGACGCTGGCGGCAGCGCACAGACAGACGCCTATCCGTTGCGGCGCATTCCGTGGACACAACAGCCGCCCGGACCAGTTGGCATTGATTCATCGAACCCGCTGACGCGCGGCTTGCGTGTTGCCTATTGTCCGTGGGTAACGGATGCAGAGTCTGCCAGTGCGTTCGGCTTCAATGCGGTCAATAACGAGTTCTCCTTGCAGGCCGTGCAAGCTGCCGTTCCATTCCATGAGTCAACGGCGCACGGACTTGCCGATAAGAACTCTGGCTCTGTTGTTGCCACCGGTATGCGTATTTCTGGCGCTGTTGTTACCGGACAAAATCCATCAAGCATGTTATTGGTGCTTGCCGGACATAATCCCTCGACCAACGATACGTTGTGGGGAACTGGTAGCGGCGGTAGCGGTGCCGAGCAACGCCTCGCCTATAGCAGTGGCGTAATCCGCTGTGAATTTTCAAATGGAGGCACCAATACTGCATTTAGCGTTGTAACTGATAGCGTCCGCCACGTTGTCGGCTTTACCAACAGCGCCGCCCTTGGCCAGCACAAAGATTATGCGGTTTGGCACGATGGGGCGAAAGAACAACTGACTTCGGCCAGCAGTATTACCCCATCGGGTGACGTTGCACGATTCATGGGTGATCCGACCAGCGTTGGCAATCAACCAGCGTTGTCGCCATGCTTGCTTGGCTGTGCATGGGATCGCGAGCTGACCGATGATGAGGCGCAGTCCTTTAACGACAATCCGTGGCAGATATTTGAACCGCGTCGTGTTCCATTACTAATCGAATCCACCGCCGCCGCTGCTGCACAGACTGACGTCTATCCAATTCGTTACCAGCCATGCCGTAACATGCCCGACGGTCCAAGGCCGTTCGACGGCAGCAACATCTTCGGCCAGCATTGCGTTGCTGCCATCGTGCCAGCGTGGTCAGCGGTTCATGGTGATGATTCAGGTGCGGCGACTACTGATTTCGGTTCGATCCCGATTCTGAATACGCCGTATGTGATGCGCGTACGCGAGGTAGCCACTGGCGCGAATAGCCTGATGTACGTCAAGCAAGTGCCGTACATGGGCGGCATGGCATCGAGCGTGCGTGTCGAGCAGACCAGCGGCACTGAATATCTACATGCAAAAACACCGGCAGCCGAGTCTGATCTTGGTATGGAGTTGGGCGATGTAATGTCGTGCATTGCCATCTTCAGGCCACAAGGCGATGGCGCAATCGGCAGTGTAGATCCGAGGATCTATTGCTTCGATGATGGCAGCGGCGAGCAAGACCATAACTTGATGGTCGGCTCGAACAGTTCCAATACAGTGCGCACCAGAATTCGCACCGGCTCAACGACCAAGACAATCCTCGCTGGCCAAGTCCAGAGCGACGCATGGAACCTAGTCAGCGGCTTCGTATTTGAGTCGACGCCGGGTAACTACGCGGTCAACTGCCGTTCGATCCGTGAAGATGGCACGGCTGGTGTAGGCACGCCAAGCGCAACTGAGACGTCAGGCTATTCGCCAACCACAGGCCGCGATCAGACGCTATGGGCCAATGCGGTCGGCGGCAATCCGTTCGAGGGCGAGATCCTGTGCGTGTACTTTTTCAGAGATAACGCCTTTAACGATTTAGCATTGCTACGCGATCTGTTCGCTGATCCGTGGCAGGTGTTCCAGCCAGATCGGCGTCCATTACTAATTGAATCGGCAGCAGGAGCCCCGCCGGGAGAAAACAACACATCGCAATTGGCGACCGCCACTTTAACACTGACAAACAATGCGCCGCAGGTTGTAGTAACAGAGAAACATATTAGCCAGCTTGCCTCGGCCAGCTTGATTGTGACAGCGAATGTACCCGACGCGATAGCGACAGAGAATAATTATTCGACACTGCCAAGTGCGTCGTTGACGGTAACAGCTAATGCACCACAGGCGGTAACGACTGAGAAGCACCTGTCAACATTGCCTAGTGCAACGCTGACGCTTACACCAAATGCACCACAAGCTGTAACCACTGAGGGTGAGGTTTCGCTCCTGCCCTCAGCGGCCCTGTCGCTGACGCCGAACATACCCCAAGCAACAGCTACAGAAAAGCACATTTCAACGCTGACAAGCGCTGACATTACGCTGACAGCGCAGATACCGAGCGCTATCACGACAGAGAAGCACATATCGCAGATACCGAGCGCTTCTTTGGTTGTTACGGCCAACGCACCACAGGCCGTAACAACGCAAGGTGAGGTGTCGCTGTTACCAAGCATAAGTTTGACATTGATCCCGAACGCACCGCAGGCAGTAGTAACAGAGAAACATATTTCTCAACTGCCTAGCGCAAGCTTAACCCTAGCACCGAACGCACCACAGGCGGTAACCACTGAGGCCGCAGCGAATACTTCTCAACTGCCTAGCGCAAGCTTAACCATTACGGCCAATGTACCGCAAGCTGTAACAACTGAGGGTGAGGTTTCGCTGTTACCAAGCGTTGCTCTAACCCTTACCAACAACGCACCGCAGGCAGTAGTAACAGAGAAACATATTTCTACACTGCCAAGTGTGAACTTAACTGTTACGGCCAACGCACCGCAGGCAGTAGTAACAGAGAAACATATTTCTACACTGCCTTCTGCCTCGCTGACAATTACACCGAACGCACCACAGGCAATTACGACGGCTGGAGAAACTGTATTCCTGCCAAGTGTAAGCTTAACTCTTACTAACAACGCACCACAGGCCGTAACAACTGAAAAGAACATAGCAGTATTGCCAAGCGCAAGCTTGATCCTAACGCCGAACGCGCCGATTGTAGAGGTATTCAATCCGAACACCTCACAGATAGGCACGGCCGTAATAACGCTGACTCCGAACGCACCACAGGCGGTAACTGCCGAGCATCAAGTCGTAACGCTTCCCAGCGGCACGCTTACAATTACCCCGACATCTCCAAACGCTGTTACATCGGAGGGTCATGTAGTACAGTTGGCAACGGCCAGCATGATTATTACGGCCAATGCTCCGCAAGTATTTGTACCAGGAAACGAACTGACCGGGTACAACGACCCCGACGTGATAGATGTGTCGGAGACATACCAATTTATTCTTATAAGGTGAGATTGACATGGCCGTAAAAGTAACCACAGGAGTCCTTCAACCAATCAAACTGGCCTTAACTATTGGCAAGAATAAAACGCCGATAGATGCTGCGCCACTTAACCGAGTTACGATGGACATACTCGACCGTGACACGCTGGCCGTATTAGTTGCACTCGACAGCAATGTAGATGCCAATGTATTTTTTTGGGGCCGCACTGTGACAACGGTGAAGGGTGTTCCCTCCATATATTTGTTGGAGCTAGAGTTGCATAACTCCGGCCTACCAATACAAGAAAATCTTATAGCAAGACTTACTTTGTATGACGCAGCCACCCCATTGGGTACTGCGTGGAAACAGTTTGCAATTAACAGTAGATAGGAGGCCGACATGCCTACCAAAAAACAGAAGATTACACTCGGCAGCTTGGCTGCAATATTCTTAACGGCGGCGGCCGTAATCTCGTCAGGCAGTGATATAGCTGACAAGGTTGATCCGTACATCGTTACTGAGGCCGAGGCCGAGGAAGTGCATGCAGTAATGATGGCCGAGGGCGGTGATGCAAAGCAAACACAGGCGGGCTTTAATGCTTATACACTGTCGCAATTACTCGAACAGGAAATTGCCATTCTCAAGTTGCAAATCGAAATCGAAAGTGATGAAGATGAATTGGCATTGTTGAAGGCCGAGCTAAGGTCCAAGCAACAGTTCATACGTAAGTTGCAAGAAGAAGAACGCAGACAACTATTAGAAGGAGCAGGATAATGGCAAGCAACTTTGAGTTGGCCGTGGCCAATGTGTTAGAGCATGAAGGGGGTTTTACTGACAACAAACATGACCCCGGAGGTGCAACCGACTTCGGCATAAGCCTGCGCTATTTGAAAGACCTGGCTGATGCAGACGGCGACGGTTTTCTTGATGGAGACATCGACAAGGATGGTGACGTGGACCGGGACGACATTAAAGCAATGACGCGGGTCGATGCGAAAAGGTTTTATCGAAAGAACTGGTGGCAGGCGTACAAATACGATAACATTGATAACGCTGGCGTGGCCGTTAAGGTGTTGGATATGTCCGTCAACATGGGAGGCAAGCAGGCCCATAAGCTTGTGCAGCGTGCCCTGCGTGCTGTTGGTGTAGAGGTAACAGACGACGGTGTCCTCGGCCCGATAAGTTTTGCAGCTATCAACACGGCCACACCAAAACTGCTCATACCTGCTCTGAGATGTACACAGGCAGGCTTTTACTATGCCTTGGTTATGCGCAACAATGCTCTGCGCAAGGCCGGAGTTAGACGGGCGTCCGGGAAGAAATATGAAGACCTGGCCGTGTTTCTAAAGGGCTGGCTTCGCCGCGCCTACTCTTAAATGGAGTGCGAGAAATGGGAGAAGTAACAGTGTCAATAGATTTGGTGATAGGAATTTTACTCGGGGTTCTTGTGCCCACGTTTATATGGGCGATGAAAATGTTTTACATGACCAGGCAATTGCGAGACATGCACTTGGATCCCGACGAGCATGATTTTGGAAGCAAGGACACGCATGCGATGCTGGCCGAGCACTTTGAAACAGAGATGGCCTACCATCAACAATACATTGAGTCGAACAGAGCACTACGTCATATAGTGCGCGAGTTGTCACATTTCATGCGCTGGATGGTAAAGGAAAGTACTGGCAACGAACCTCCGCCATACGTCCGAACAAACGGCGACCCTGAGTACTAGAGGAGAACAACATGACTGAAGTAATAAGCAAATGGCTGGCCTCCGTTTTGGAATGGGCCGAGGCCCTGCCTGTACAGGGTTGGGCAATTTTGCTCGGCCTCTTGTTTGGCTTTGTAGTTACGCAGTGGGTCAAGCGCACGATACCAATGTCTGTGCTATTCCCAGACATGCCAAAGCAAGGCCACGTTGTAATACTGAGAGCGTTGGCACTGGTGTCTGCGTTTATTCCCACATACATACTGTGGCCACCCGACCAGTACGAAATATGGGCCGCGCTTGCAGTTGGATTCACGTCGCCTACAGTTTACCGGCTCATAAGCTTTTTCACGTATAAGAAGTGGCCAGCGCTGGAGGCTAGATGGAGTGGAACAGAATGAAGTATTTGAAATGGATCGGTGCCTTTATTGTGTTTGTGGTAGGTATGCATTTTGTGTCTGCAAGCAGGCGCCACAAACAACGCTCGGAGGCAATAACAGAAAGGGAGATAGGCGAGCTTGCTAAGGGCAAGAAAACCAATCTCAAAAAAGCCACCAAGTTAGGAGCCAAAGCCGAAGTGCTATTCAACAAGTCAAAGAAATCGAAAGCGGCGGCCGAGGAACGTGTCAAACAACTGGAGAAAAGCAATGCGACTAATCTTGCTGATCGTATGCGCGAGTTTAATAAGCGCCTGTGAAACAGCGCCGCCAACCATAACGTACGACTTCGCAACCTTTAAGGCTGTGGAGGCCGAGCCTACGTACCCGTCTTCGCTTCCTAGCATACCGCCCCTGGAATGCTATCCGAGCAATGAACAATGCGATGTCGTCGGATACACGCGGGCTAGTGACATTGATGCATTGGAGGCGCATAAGGAACTCGCCATCGGTAATACTGAGGTGGCTGAAGCTAATGCAATGGCGCTGGAGGTTATGCTCGACAGGGAAGAAGCAATACTGGCGGCTGCCAAGGCGCAGGAACAGATAACAAAGCTACGTGAGGAACAGTTGGCCTGGGAGCGTTCCGAGCGCTTGCGGGAGAAGTGGTACTACCGCGTGCTCCTTGTGGCGATCGGGGCCGCAGGGGTCTATGCCGCTTCCGATTAGTGTAGGCCTGCTGTATAGTTAAATAACCAACCCGGCTTCGTTGCCGGGTTTTTAACAGCTAGAATATGTACACCATGCCAACCGGAGATTAAACATGGCCGAACCAAAGACGGAACTAACAACGTTGGACCTCTGCAAGATGTTTGGGGTCACACGTACAACCATTTACAACTGGAGAAGGAAGGGTCTGCCGTACTATAAGCTTGGCGGCAACGGCCTGTCTGATCCAACAAGGTATGAGCTGGATGCCTCTGTGGCTTTTGCTAAGGAGATAGGTAGGGAACCTATCAACACAATTTTCTAATTCCAATCCGTATAGTTACTATAAAGGCCTCCCCCTCTCTCTACTATGTAGAGTAGAGAGGGGGAGGCTTAACCAAATAGATTACGCGAGGCCAGGTCTACCAATGGATTTTATAGACACAAAAAACTTTTTACTTGGGGCAGGATTTGATAACAAACAATGGCGAGAGCTAAAAGCCATCTGCGAAATACGACAAGGGAATTACTCCGCTAAGGCCAGTGCGTCTCAGCAAGCCGAGATCGACGTAGGAGACGAGTACTGCCGACTGTTCTACGACCGCCTTACCGACATACTGCTCAACCATGAAAAGATCGGCGTTGCTCCGCTGGGGGTTTTGAAGAAAATGCAGCCCAAGCAATTTGCAATGGTTGGTAAAGTAGCGGCCTTCCTTTACCAACTGTCGTGTGAATGGAACCCCACCAAAGTACGCGGTCGAAACTTTGCCATAGGGGTATTCCATTTGTATGTCAAATTGACAGTTGAGTATCTCAGAGAGTGTCGGGTGCCTGTGTCAGCGAAGGCCGTATTACAGCACCCAGACAAGTTTGTTGGATTGGTTGACAAAGCTTTTCCAAGCTATGTCAAACATGGCCTAATTCACGTAGTCGTTTTGGGAGATAAGCGCTCGACACTGTCGGCCTGACAGCTTGGTCAACGCAGGCCTCTTTGACACATTTTCTGTCAACAGAAACGGTCTATAAAACGTACCAAAAAGTGGCGCAAAACCGCTGAAATCGAGCGTTGACAGCGGTTTGACAGCTTTTCCGACCCAACTAAATTCCTTTGATCAACAATAACTTACCGCCCCCCACCGAAGAAAGTTTACATCTGGTATTGACCGCAGACTTTATATAGCGGCATTTGCGGGTTATGGACACAGGTACGACAAACAGCACGACGCGCAAACGGGCGACCTTGATTGGCCTCGCCATTTTTGCGGCCTTGCTTTTTGGTGGCCACGACGTAAGCCGCAACACTTCGATGCGGCATTTCTTAAACGAGAGATACTCGGCCGAACACGTCATCGGTGAAAGCACGCGGTACACGGATGTACTGAAGGGTACTGGCACAGGTGGCCAGCGTCCTGTCGTAAAGCAACAAACTCCCGGAGCAGGTGATGCAGAGGTGCAAGGCTTAATACAGGGATTCGACTCCCGGCCTACTGCCAATCCCAAGCTGAATTCCAATTGCGGAAATCTCAGCGCTAGAAAGTAGGACGTTAAAAAGTCCGACGCCGGTAGGGAAGTGCGAGACGAATAAAAAGTGGAAGCGCTCCACTTTGAAGATTGCGGCGGTGTTTGTAGTTTGTGCAAGCCGCTCCCACGGACGGGACACGCAATATAAAGTGGAGCCGGGATACATCACCCAACGCACATGGAACGACTGAGGACTTAGCACCCCTTGGCAAGTGCAACAAAAAACTGAGCAGGCCGTCCGGCCGACACCCAAACGTTGATTCGTAAACTGGAACCGCGTCGCGCAAGCGATGGCCTGCCTAGTTAAAAGCGCATTCGTGAGAGTGTGCTTTTAGGTAGGCAAAACTTTTAACCACAACTGGAGTACGACATGAGTATTAGAAATGACAAACGAGCAGCACGGCTATTCCGTTTAGTAGCAAAAGAGCTTATCGACTATTCGGCCGACGAGGAAACGTACGGCGAAGAAGAAGATATGTATGTGGACGACGCGCAGGATTACAAAAAGCTTGCAGCAATGTGCGACCAGCACGATCCCGAAAAGGCTATCGACTTTTACGACGGCCTGGACACTGCATCGCGCGACCACTTTTTTGATTTCTTAACATCGGCACAAGCTGAGTGGCTCGACGGCTACTTAGAGTACTAACCACAACCAACACAAGTGAGGGCATCACATGAAAACTTATAAACTTATTTACTTGGCCGACGGCGGCCTACGTACTTTGGAATACACGGATCGCTTTGCACGCGATTATCATTTTTACGAAGTGGGCGGCAAGGAGCGCTTGATGACAACAGTCGGCGACGGTTGCTACGAGCGCTTGATGCATGTATGCAAGGACGGCCGCCATCGCACAGTCGGACAGTATCCTTCCTTTACACTCGGCAGGGACTGGAGCGAAAGCTTGCAGGAGAAGTACAAGGAAGCGCTTGCCGAAGTACGCGGCGAGACTGTGTACAACGAAGAAACGTACAACAAAGCGGTAGACGCGATGGCCGAGCAGGTCGTTGCAATGGTGCAAGAGGATTACCCGGGCGACGTAGAAATGCAGCGAGGCGAGGCTGGCAATTACTTAGGCACGGCCATCGAAGACATCCAAACCAACATTGACAATTTACTCGACTAACAGTGAGGAGTAGGACCATGGCAAAGCAAATCAATATCACAGTATCGTATCGCATGCAGCGCGCCTCGGCCGAAGTATGTGAGAAGGTTGGCCAGCCGCTCGGCAGCATCGAAGTACTCGACAGCGATGGTTTCCGCGACAGTTTCTATGAGACTGAGGAAGAAGCGGTGGAAGGAACTGGCAACAGTGTCGCAGACATGCTCGGCCTTAGCGGCGGGATCGCGCTCGGCACAGTGGCAGTCGAAGTGGTAGACGTTGAGTGAGCAACTCGAGGCCGTCCCTGCGGCGGCCTCTTTGATGCTTATTCCAAGCATTACAAAGTGAGGGCGACTCACAGAGGAGAAGGAAAATGAAAACCCAAGTAACGTTTTACAAGCACGGACAGATACAGCGGCAAATAACCAAGCCGAACAGAGAGAAGGCCATGGCAATTGCCATGCAGACGTTAGCCATTGCATTGGAAGAGCTTGCACTGGCAGAAAAGTCTTTCACAGTGGAGGCCAACTTTCTAACACGGCACGACTGGTCTTGCACTGTATTCTCGGGCCGCACTGCAACATCCGAGGACGAGGCGTTCGGTGTAACAGTGGAGAAGGCACGTGGCTAACGAAAGCAACTGGCTGTTCAACTTTGAGCTCATCCCACTCTCACCTTCGCAGCGCAGGAGCATCGAGCGCCTGTGCGATTACATTGCGGAGGGGTGCAGTGGCATTGGTGAGGAATCGATCACGCAGGTTGAGGTAACTGAGGCAGCGTATCGCGGTGAGTTTTGGGTCCGCATAAGGACTGAGCATGTAGCGAGCCCGAATACGTTGCTGTCTGCACTGTGTGATCAATGGTGGTTTGTACTTGTTGGGAAACGTGGCGGCCTCACGGCGCACCAATATCCCGACTCGTACAAACAATTTATAGGCGCTCGCCGTTTGCACCATAGCGGCTGCCGCTTTGTTAAGTGAGGGCATTACTATGAAAAAGTCTAACAAAGAAATACGGAAGGAAGTTACATCCACAATCCTCGAGGCACTGCGCAAGGGTACAAGCCCTTGGCAGCGGCCTTGGACTCCCGAGGGCGGGGATATGTGGCCACACAATTGTATCACCGGGCATAACTACACAGGCGTGAACTTTCCTGTGCTGTTGGCGATACAGTCAAACAAGGAGTACCCGACCGCGCAGTGGTTGACGTTTAACCAAATGCGCAAAGCAGGCGGCCGCTTGCGCAAGCTTGAGGATGGCGAGAAGCAACGCGCCTCCTACGTTGTATTTGCCAAGCCGCTTATCGTTAAGGATCGGACCGACCCGGAGAAGAAAGTGAAGATTTTCTTCCTGCGCCAAACGCCGGTGTTTAACATTGCGCAAACGGAAGGTGTCAAACTTCCCAAGCGCGAGCTGCCTGATCCCAAGTTAGCTAAGGCCAAGCCGGATAGCAAGATCATCCGCGAGACCAAAGCGTTTATGAAGGATGTGGGTGTGAAGGTACGCTACAATGGCGGCCGAGCATTTTACAGCTTGACGAAGGATGTTGTAGAGCTGCCGAAGCCGGAGTCGTTTAAGGAGGCGGAGGGTTTCGCTGCTACTGCATACCACGAGACCGTGCATTGGACTGGTCACAAAGATCGGTGCGGCCGGGATATGAAAGGAACGTTCGGCAGCAAGGACTATGCGTTCGAGGAACTGGTTGCAGAGCTAGGCTCGGCAATGCTGTGCCACAAGCGCGGCGTGAGCAGTGAGCAACCGCAACATGCCAGCTACATTAAAAGCTGGATTAAAAAGCTTGAGGAAGATGAGCAGTATATTTTCAAAGCTGCGAAACTTTCCGAGGCTGCACTTAACCACCTGTTGCCGGAGACGGCACGTAAGCAGGAAAAGGAGGTGGCATGAAAATCATATATGGAGAAAAGAGCGAAGCAAATGATTTTGTGTCGGGAGGTTGGCAGCGTTATGTGACGTTGGAAGATGGTCGCATGTTTAATGTCTCGCTTTCACGAGGCCGCCGTCGTCGTATTGCGTATAAACCCCGCGGACAGAACATTGGCTTTGAGTGGTGGGCCTATTGTAGCGAAGTTGTTATTGCAGAAGGCCGCCGCTTTCCTCAGCAGGTGAAACGGTATCCTGTTATACAGGTCGATAAATCAAGCGGTGTGCGAGGCATACTGAAACATCACAAAATTTTGAAGTGAGGGCATTACTATGACAAGCATTGAAATTGAAACAGGGTCTGAGGGCCCGAGGCACGACCCGTACGGTTGGGAAGAAATAAAAGTGACACGATCGAACGGGGATGAGGTAACACTACACAGCGGCCTTAGCAGTTGGGTTGATGTAAACGGCGAGAGGTTTTCGTATGCGGTAGCCATTGCGTTTCCCAATAAGGATAACGAGTGGCAATTGCTTTGCGAAAAGTTTGAGGAGTTTGCAGGCTGTAGTCCAGCCGCCGCGCACAAGGCATATGGTCGTGTGCGGTATTCGTGTGACAAGTGTGGCGCATTTGACGACGTAGTAGAGAAGAGCGGTTTCCCCGGCGAGACCATCGCCGCCTGTCGGCAGTGCGGTTCTGTAGTTTATTCCGACTTTAACGAGTCGGCCATTATTTAGTGAGGGCATTACTATGACGATGAAAATTGACAAAGCAACAGTGGAAGACCTAGTACCGCATTTTCTTAGCACGAAATTTGCGGCCTTCAAAAACGGCGACACAGTAAAGCTATGGATAAGGAATAGCTTCGCGTCGTTTAATGCGGACGGCATCCACAGTATGCTTGCCGAACGTTGGGAACAGGTCGCTCGCATTGAGGAGTGCCGCATTACGGGCACCAACCAAATGTGGGTTACCGAGTCGGGCAGGGATTGTGACTGCGTACAATATAGCGGTTACATGCATAAGTGCGAGGCCACGTTGGCCGCGTATTACAAGCTATACGACGAAATCAACAGCTATGCTGATGGGCCGTTTAGCTTGCGCCCAGTAACGGAAGAAGAGCGCGAGGAAATCCGACCGCAAAGTCGGGACCTCGCAATGGAGGCCTACGAGGATGGCCACTCGCATGTTGTTTCGGCAGTGCGGTTTGATGAAGATGGAGTATACTGATATGGCAAGCGGACCAACAACAATTAGGGCTAGGCAGATTGGCGACCAGCTGGGGCTGGTTACAACTATATTCCGCAGAGAGCGGCAGGCGTTTGATGCATACTTCCAAGTCTACACGGTAGGCCACATCGACAACGAGTTTGGACAGGGCTATACCGTGTTACGGCATTCAGGACCTTGGAATGATGAGCAAGCGGCAATTCGGCAGTTTGATGCATGGGCCAAGAAGGCCGAGGAGGCAGCATGAAATACAAACCACACGAGTACGTTTGCATCGCAGCATGGGGAAGGCGCATGGGCTCCTTCAATTATTACATCACGGCCGAGCAAAAGAAGGCAGCGGCAGATGAAGCGCCGATCACTGCCATCTATGAGCGGGACGGTGTGTGGAGTGTTGCTGAGGATATCCGCGACCCGGCACACCGCAAAGCCATCCTCGGCAGCATGTATGTCGAAGAGGAGCATGGTCAGTACGGTGCGGAGTGGGACGTAAAAGAAGATCGGTGGGACAGGCTTCCGCGTGTCTGCGCCGCGTACGAGTTTACATACCACCGTGCAATCCTGCTTTATAGGGGGGTGGCTGGATACACCGGCGTGGCCTCCGACTTTGATGTAGAGCGGTTTAACAAGCAGAGAAGCATCACAACCGAGCAGGTAATGGCCATGCTCAATGGCTCAATGTTCGGCTGGGAAACAGAATCCGCCGATCCACTTAACTGCAAGGAGGGATCATAATGATTGACGTAGGTGATAGGGTTGTCGTTAACTTCGGCCGTGCCGCAGTTAAGTCGGAGTTGGAGGCATGCGAATACGGCAGCTATGAGGACCATATCAAAGCTGACGGCACACGGGAGGAGCCCTACGACACGGGCCGCCTGCACTTGGTGGAACTACTGCAACGCGACAAGCGCAAAACGCAGGTCTACCTGCAGACATCCGCGGAGATACAGGAGTTCTTCCGTGGCGCATGCACTGGGACGTTCGGACTGTACCATCTCCGTACGTTACAGCGTATTTACAAGCAACTGGCGCCGTTCGTTGACGCCGATACGCTTGGGCGCATACCTTACCGTACGCTCGGGCATTGAGTGAGCAACTCGAGGCCGTCCCTGTGGCGGCCTCTCTGGTGCTTATTTTGTAGCATCGTTTTTACTGAGGGCATTACTATGATGGAACGACAATTGGTACACGTTATAACGGAAACATTGGAGGCCGAGTTTCGTAACAGCATCGAGGGGTGCATACCCGATTTGATGGAGGCCGCCTCCCAAGGGGATATGCTATACAGCAGGGAACCAGACGAGGACTTTCGGGACAATGTTTATGATTACGCGGCCGACCGCTCCTACGACACGTTTCCTAACGTACCGCATGAGGATCGCACAGCCATGGCAAAACGAATCGCAACTTACTTCTGCGGAGGTGCATGATGTCGACACAGAAAAAGAAACCAGCGAAGTACAACACCGAGGCCGGCTTAGATAAAGAGTTGTTGGCGTACCGCGAAGACGCCGAGTTTCCGATGATACGGCACCCGCTAGTCTTTGCCGTGCCGTTTTTTGAGCATGCTGACGAGGTGACCCGGCTTAACAAAATGCTGGTCACGAAAAAGGAACAGTGTGACAAAGCACTGGCCGCGCATGAATGGAGCAGGTTTGTGTTCCTGCATGAAAGGCCTTACCGTGTAGAGGCTTTCCAGGAAGTGCAGGAGAACCTGAGCGATCGGGATTACTGGCCTTTGCTGCGCGAGGTTTGGTGTGACAGCGAAAATATATTTCAAAATGCTATGCAGTGGTGGGAGATGTTGACCACCCCGCGTCAGCGCAGGACATTGTTCACCCCTTGCGAGGACCGGCCGGCATTGAAGAAGATGCCAGAGATGCTGCATGTTTACCGAGGCGCCCAGCAAATTGAAATGCATGGCCATTACCTCGGCTATTCGTGGACGTTGAACAGGGACAAGGCGGAGTGGTTTGCTACACGCCTCCACCGCCCCTCGGACGGCCTTGCTGTGATTGCTAGTGCCGATGTGCTGAAGGAATATATTGTCGGTTACATTAATGCACGTGGCGAGCAGGAAATAGTTGTCGAGCCGAAGGAACTGCAACACCTGGCCTGGGAGTCGGTAGAATGACTGTAACAGGGAGTAAAGATTGTGTTCGCGACCAGTGCCCTGGCACAGCACTATTCGACACGGCCTGCGGCGATTACGTTTGTTCACGTTGCAACCACCACGAAAAAGGACTCTGCTCTGTTTGTGATTGGGATCCAGCAGACGAGCAGGAATATACTGAGGATCCTGAGGAGGCCATGCGTGGAGCATAGCGAACTGCTACATCTGCCGTTTGCAAAGGGACGGATCGAAAACGGCTTGGCGCCTGCACCGAGGATGGCTCGGCGCGGGATACATAAGCGCTTCTCAGAGGCCCTGTCTGTACTTGCAGGGCGTTCTATTGCAGTGCGTTGTTACGAAGACAAGGACCCGCCCGAAGGGGCGGACAAGTACGTAGACGGCACGGTGGGGCATCATCCGATTGTCCCACGGCAGGCCGAATCAAAAAAAGCGACTGTATAGTTGCTTGGTGAGGTGTCATAACTTGGAGAACAAAATGACAACGAAGAAAACCAGCAAGAAGAAAACCAGCAAGAAGAAAACCAGCAAGAAAAAAGTGGTCGCGAAAAAGGGCCCGCGCAATGATGAGGAAGGTATGGCCAAGGTAGCCGCCAATCTTAAGAAGGGCGCAAAGAAGGCGAGCAAGAAGAAGGCGAGCAAGAAGAAGGTAGCAGCAAAGAAGGCGCCTAGTAAAGCCGCAAAGGCTCGCGCCAAGGTAGCCGCCAACAAGAAAGTGGAGGCCAAGCTCGTCGGGCCTACTATTCTGCACACGGGTAAGCTGTATGAGATGAACCCGAAGAACATTGTCGTGCAGGACGGCTTCAATCCCCGCATAGATATGGGAGATATGGCCGCGTTGATGAAGTCGATTAAACGTAACGGTGTCAAGCAACCGATTACCGTGCGCAAGGTCGGCCAGCATTACGAACTCATCGACGGCCACCGTCGCCTTATCGCTGCCAACAAACTTGCACTTGCTAAGGTCCCGGCACGGATCGAATCCGGCAAGCTGTCAACTGAGGAGATGCTGAACCTCGCGTTGGTAAGCAACGACGGCAAGCCGCTCGCACCTGTTGAGGAGGCCGACGCCTTCCGACGTTTGGTGAATGGCGGGTGGACGCCTCGTGCTATTAGCGTGGCAACAGGCAAATCGCTGCGACTGGTTAAGGATCGGCTGACGCTTATATCGGCGCACCCGGACGTGGCCGCGGCTATTAAGTCTGGTAAACTGTCGATAGGGCTTGGTCTTGCTATCGCCAAGAAAGCAAAGACCAGCAAGAAGAAGCAGGCCAAGAAGGTGAAGGAAGCAACGCGCGGCGCTACTGCACAAAAGCGTATCGCAGCGCAGTTGGGCAAGGCCTCGTTGAAGACGAAGTTCGACAAGCGCAAGCTGGCCTTGCAAAACCGCTTGAACAAGTTGCTCGGTATAGTTAATAAGCGACGCAAGAAAGCGGACAGACTCCCTGCTAGGTTGGCCTCGCAGGTTACGCACTTCAGCAAACACAAGGATAAGGAAGTGCGCGCCGCGTTCGTCGCAGGAGGCTTGTATGCTATTACCGATGTGATGGCTACAGCCAATGCAAAGAAGAAGACGACGAGTGGTCGTACTGCTACTGGTAAGCAAACCAGGCAGGTCCGGCCGAAGTAATATGGCGTGAAAACAGTAGCGCCTAGGCAGGTGGAGGTTGTGCCCGACGGGGACGGCTGTGGAAGCCTGCCGAACTAAATTCCAAGTGATCGCCCTCACTGGATAGAGAGGGGCAAGGCTTGCCACATCGGATTTGGCCTTGTCCCTTTCGCTTCGGGGCGGCACTTAATTTACGAGGGTAGGAAATGACAAAAGTGTTGAGAGTGTTGAGTGTGTTTTTAACTGTGGACGGCGAGGCCAACGTATGGGGCCCTGGCCACTGGAGCGTGTTCGTTCGCTTTGCTGGTTGCACTGTAGGGTGCAAGTGGTGCGACACCAAATATAGTTGGAATGCCAAGGGAGGCGAGGCCTACGAACCGGAACAACTGTTGGAGATTGTGAAGCTTGTCGGTAAGCAAGTGCGCAAGGTAACTATAACTGGGGGAGAGCCGTTGGAGCAGGCCTGGCCGACGCTAATACGCTTTATCGCAAAGCTATTAGATGCTCGCTATAACGTCACAATCGAAACGGCAGGCACGCAAGACACCTTGAAGTTTCGGCAGGCGCTGGTTGATAACATCCCCAGCCTTTCTATTGCGCTAGGCCAGCTTACGTTTGTGGTTGACTACAAGCTTGAGAGCAGCGGATACAGCGGTACTATGGACCCGGATCACTTTGCAAATCTCAAACGCGGCGATGTTGTAAAGTTTGTGATCGGCAACATCGCCGACTTCAATGAGGCCGCCACGGTAGTGCACTATTTAGACAAGCGTTCGCAGTTTCTTGCCGCTATGTATTTCTCACCACAGGATGGGGGCGAGTGGTCGCCCTCAGATTTGTTTTATGCAATGAAGGAGGCCGGCCTGGATCAAATTGGTGTCGGTTATAACTTGCAAATGCACAAGGCTATCTTCCCTGTTAGTTTTAGGGACGAGGAGGAGGGAGGGGTCGACTTTACTAAGGCCACGCTTGGCCGAGAGGAATATCTAAAACGCATTAAAGAGTGAGGGCGCAATGGATAAGAAGAAATTATTGTTAGTGGATTTTAATAATCTGCTATTCCGTAGCGTGTTTGCACATGACACGCTGTCATTCCAAGGCTTGTTTACAGGCGGCCTGTACGGTGCCATAGATATGATGTGCAGCACCGTCAACCGCTACAACATTGATCGAATTATTATCTGCCACGACACGAAACCATACTACCGATCGAAGTTCTACCCTAAGTATAAATCGGACCGGCAACAGGCCGACAGGTTTGATGAGGATCGGTTAATGCAGATATCGACGTCTCGTTCTCAGCTGGCCTCGTTGTTTGTTTCTTTCCACTTTCCTACAGCATGTACGGAAGGCTTTGAGGCGGACGACTTTATTGGTCATATATGTAGGCGGTCGAGTGTTCGGTACAAGCAAATTTTTATAATGTCCAACGACTCGGACTTCTTCCAGGTACTGACCCCTCGTATATTCCTTTGCAAGACAGGCGGCCTGTACGGTCGGGTTGATTTTGCTGAGGAGTATCCTGGAATTAAACCAAAGGTCTGGCCACGTTGTATAGCGTTAAAGGGATCGCACAACGGAGTTCCAGGTATAAAGGGTGTCGGCGATGTAACAGCTTATAAGGCCGTGCTCAACAAAATGACGGACAGGGAAATCTTTGAGAAGTGGCGTGTACGACGGTCGGATATAAAACTAAGAACTGATCTAGCCACCTTCCCGTTTCCCCTTGTTGAAGATCCTCCTACAGTGCCAGCCCATGCCATTCGTTACAACGCCGCCAAGTTCCAAAAGCTTTGCGACAAGTACGGCATTAATTTTAAGGATGATTTTCACAGGGCGATGATGCGACTGGCCACGTAGCATGGCTGTTGATAACAAGCTCTCAGGAGCGCTGCAAGAAAATATTCTCACGTTATTGTGCTTCGACGACGAGGCCTGCCCTATTGTAATAGCTGCAATAGAGCCGAACCTATTTGAATCGGCTGTGTACAGGCACGTCGCCGATACAGCAATAGCCTATTATCGCAAGTATAAGAAAGCGGTGGCCGAACATCTGCCCGATTTGTTGGAGGATCGGTTAGCTGGTAAACGCGCCGAGGCCCGCATGTATGAGGACCTGTTAAACGACCTCTACAGCATTAAGGATGGGATCAACCGCAAGTATATACTAGACCAGCTTCAAAGCTTTGTAAGACAACAGAGCATTCGTCGCAGCATCATCCTCGCTGCCGAGGAGTTGCAGCAAGGCCGCCTCGATAGCGCCGAGCGCATTATCACTGAGGGAGTGAAGCGCAGGATAACGGTATTCGACAAAGGCCTGTCGGTAGCTTCGGCTATTACTAGCCATACACTGTACGACCCGCAGCAGGAACTAATAAAGACTGGCATAGCTCCGCTAGACCAGGACGGTATTTGCCCTGCACCTGGGGAACTGTTCACAGTACTTGCGCCGCCGAACAGGGGCAAGACGTGGTGGCTGATGGCTATAGGAAAGTTTGCGGCCTTGCAACGTAAGAAAGTACTGCACGTCACGTTGGAGATGTCGGAGGAGAAAGTAGCTCGACGCTATGTGCAATCGTTCTTCTCAATGACTCGCAGGCCGGAAAGTTTTAAGGTGCCGTTAATAGAGGTGGACAAGTCGGGCCGCTTCACTGGCCTGCGTTTCAAGCAACTACGTAAGCGGCCGTCGTTGCTCGATCCCAAGGCCCGTAAGCGACTAACAACTAGGGCGGCCACGTTCGGCAAGAAGTTCGAGCGTATACTGGTGAAGCAGTTTCCAACCAACCAACTAACAACGGACGGCCTGTACGCTTACTTAGAAATGCTGGAACTGGAGGAAGGTTTCTCGCCCGACTTAATGATCGTCGACTATGCCGACCTCATGAAAATCGACTCGCAGAACGTTCGAGTAGACACTGGCCGAGTGTACAAGGATTTGCGCGGCCTTGCTGTTGATCACAACATAGCAGTGGCGTCGGCGTCTCAAAGCAACAGGCCTGGAGAGGACAGTAAGATTCTCACGATGAAGCATTTTGCAGAGGATTACAGCAAGGCCGCCATAAGTGACAATATCGTCAGCTATAACCAAACCAAAGAAGAAAAGGAACTCAATTTGGCTAGGTTGTTTGTGGTCAAAGCACGAGACGAAAGCAGTGGCCAGCAAATACTTATATCCCAGGCATACACGTCTGGGCAATTTGCTCTAGACTCAGTGAGGCTCGGCGCCTCAAAGGACTATTGGAACGAAGTTGAAAGCGTACAATGACAATCGCTAAGAAAGCACTGGCCAAATTCCTCAACCGAGATTTAGAGGATTGGACATTTCTTAAGCAATGGTGCCGCAAAGACTTGTTGAAGGAATTGCAAGAGCTGCCTGTGCGGCCACGTATAACCTCGCCATTCAAACACTGGCATCATCAACTTGTCGGCCTGCTACTGTTTTGCCTATTCGACGGTTTCTTGCTGTTTATGAATATGGGCACTGGCAAGACCCGCATTCTTCTCGAGGCCTTTGCTTATAGACGTCGAGCAGGCGAGGCCAACTGTGCACTGATAGTAGCGCTGAATGATGTGAACGTGTATTCAATCGAGGACGACGCTGCCGTACATACCCCGCAGTTTACGGTGGCCACGCTAACCACTGGCAGTAGCATTAGGAATTGGAAATTGTTAGAGGGCAGCGATGCCCATGTGTTCGTTGTTAGTTACCCGGCCCTGCGTGCAATGCTCACGGGCAAAGTAAAACGCAAAGGCCGAAGTGTGCAGAGGGCCGAAGAACGTTTGGTGAAACGACTGTGCAAGATAATCGACTGGGCGGCCTACGACGAAATACACAAGGTGAAAAACCACCAGGCCGTCACCTTTATGTGCTGCAAGTACATTAGCAAGCATACGCCATTCCATTACGGTAGTACTGGCACGGCCTTCGGGCGTAACCCGGAGGACCTGTGGGCCGAGTTCCTACTGTGCGACAAGGGTGAGAGCTTGGGAACAACTTTAGGTCTATTTCGTGCGGCCTTCTTTACAGAGAAAACGAACTATTGGGGAGGCAAGGACTACACATTTGATAGGCGGCAGAAACCAGAGTTTCAAAAAGCTATAAGGCACCGTTCTATTTACTACGGCGATGCAGAGGTTGGCGACATGCCTAAGCGCAGAGCACAGAAGATTTTACTGCGGCCGGAGAAGGCACTATCCACGCATTACAATGAGGCCTTGGAGGCGTTGCAACATGCCACCCGTAATGACGACTTGGAGAACAACTGGGTACGGTTGCGGATGATATGCTCGGGCTTTATTAGCTACAAGGACGAGGACAGCGATCGCATTCAAATTGAATTACCGAATAATCCGAAGCTGGCCGCGCTGGAATCGTTTGTTGAGCAGGTGCCGCTGGATGTTAAAGGGATAATTGTGCACGAGTTTGTTTACAGCGGCCTGCTTATTGAGCGCACGCTAAAAGAACTCGGCCACCCATACTTTACACTCAACGGCAAGACTAAGGATAAGCGGTCGGCCTACAATAACTTTAGGAAGGACAATAAGCACCGGTTCCTAGTTATGAATTGGAAGAGTGGAGGGACAGGCGGCAATTACCAGGTCGCTCCCTACATGCACTTTTACGAGTCGATGGTATCGCCGATCGAGCGCAAACAGACTGAGTACCGAATTCGCAGGCGCGACAGTTCCTCCCGTCGCGTGTACTATAGCGACCCCGTTATCAAGGGGAGCGTGGAGGAAGACATACTGGCCTACCTTAAAGAGGGCCGGAATTTGTACAAGGAGCTAATGCATGGCGGCCGACATAAAAAGGCTATTAGAAAGTTATAATATCGAGTTCGTAGAAAGCGGGCCGAACGTTGCGAAAGGCAACATCAATATTCAGTGCCCGTGGTGTGGCATTGAGGATCGCTCACATCACTTAGGAATAAACCTGGCCTCAGGTATGTGGGGATGTTGGCGCAGCCAACAACACCGGGGAAGATTGCTCTCAAAGCTGCTCGTCAAGCTGACTGGTATTTCCCAAGCAGAGGCTCGACGCGCTGCACAAGAGGGCGAGTCAATAGCAGTGCAGCCCGATGATTACGAAAAAGCGCTGTCAGGGCTGACAGAGGGCGTCAATACGGCTGAGAGCACGCCCCATTCCGAGTCGTGTGGGTTCGATCCATACATGCACAAGTTGACGGGCAGAACTCGCGCACAGAAGCGGGCGGTTCATTATCTCACCGAAGGCCGAGGTTTTCCGCCTGCCCATGTGCGAGGTGTGGCCAGGCGCTACGATTTGCACTTTGCAATTAGGGGAGATTTTGCCAATCGCATAGTCGTCCCAGTATACGAACAAGGCATATTGCAAACGTACCTTGGTCGGAGCATCTACAAAGACGCGGCACTGAGGTACCGTGCGTTGGATGCTGCCGATTCTGTAAAGCAGGTGAAGGACTGCATTTACAATTTCGACAATGTAAATAGACCCGGCCGTAGGCTTTACATTGTGGAAGGTGCGTTCGATGTTTTCAAAATTGATTTCTACAATTTCAAAGAAGGTGTTTGTGCGGTAGGCCTGTTTAATATGAATGTGGAGTCGGCGCAGCAGGACCTACTCTATGAATTGCGAGATCAATACGACGAGTTTGTTATCGTGCTAGACGGTGGCCAGGTCGCCGAGTCGTTAAAGCTTGAGGCGCAACTAGGTTGGCTGCCCAACTTGCGAATAAAGTATTTGGAGGGTGAAAAGGATCCAGGGGATCTAACACCCAAACAGGCCATTGCATTAGTAAAGGAGGTGACATGAGAGAAGGAATATCGGAGGAAGCATTACGGCAGTTCCACGAGCATTTTGTCAATTCGCCATACATCGGCCGTGCCCAGTTATATAACAAGGAGGATACTGGATTAGGCCACCACAGGTTTTTCTACCTCGGGTACTACGATCTATTCGGAGTAGAGATGCCGGCGTCTGGAAGGAAGCATGGAGTTGAGTTTCAAATATGGCCACTAGCGTGGGTGAAGAAGCACCTACCAAGGATTAATAAACTTGTGGCCGATGCCCTTGCTGGCAAGTACATCCATATACGACACAATATTGAGTTGAAGAAGAGGGCGATCGAAAGTGGCCAACAGTTTTTTACCAAACCGAAACATTACAAGGCGCCGCTTGCTCTTGCGAAAGCGGATAGATTACCAATGCGCGGCCGACACAAAAGGAAAAGAAAGGCGCTCAAAATATAAACCTAAATGGGAAGGCGAGATTGAAGGGTATGTTGTCAAAACTCTGCATAAAAATTTGTGGCGCTTTGTACGAATCATGTCCTTCGAAGATGCATACCAAGAAGCCTACGTAAAGTTTTTAGAGGTGGCGGCCAAGTATAAAGGCCGGGTCGATAATCCGCGTTGGTTTATGTCATTGTACAAACGAGCCTTGGCCAACCGTATTACCGACTTTGCCAATAGCTGCAATCGCATGCGTAGACTTGTCTGCTTTACTGAGATGCAGGACGACTCGGACCCAATACCTTATGAGGAGAAGTTATTGGGCGGCGAGGATACAACCAACCTTCAAATACTATTGGAGGAGGCTCCCGAAGAGGTGCGGCAGGTTCTAACCTTGCTGGCTAATATGGATACGGCCATGCTTGGTGTCATAGCACAAAGTTGGGAGCGGCAGGGAAAGCGTAAGGAGGACGGCAACGAGTTCCTGTGCAGGTTGTTGGGATTTGATTACAGGAAGGTGGACTTGGTCGAGTACACCAGACAATACTTGGAGGAAAACAATGAGTGAGTTACGAGCAGGCATAGCGGTCTGCAAAACGATAACGACTGAGACTGCGCACAGGTTGATGAACTATGTCGGCAAGTGTGCCAGTATACATGGCCACAGTTACAAGTGGGAAGTAACGGCCGCGCTGTTAGACAGAGGTGTGGCAGCAAATGGCATTAGCCTGGACTTCGGAGATTTGAAGGCTGCCATGCGCAAGGTTATTTACGAGCCCTTCGACCATGCCCTTGTGCTGTCGATAGACGACCCGCTTGCGCCTGCTTGCACACCGCCATATTTGATGGCCAACGCTGCGGATGGCACCCCTCAGAAGATTGTTATTTTCCCGTGGAATCCCACGGCCGAGAAGTTTGCAAGCTATGCAGCTATGCAGCTTCAAGAGATTTATGGCAACAATGCCGATCCGGGGTTTGACATATTGCGAGTACGAGTTTGGGAGACTGCAAACTCGTACGGACAATGGACTGTTGGTAGCGAGGAAGATTAGGCCTTCCAACAGCGTATAGATAGACACGTGGGGGCGACCCCTATTTGCAAGACCAACCAGGAGTAGTAGCATGGCAAGAAAGAAAAAAGGTGCAGACACGAAGACAGTGATGGGTGAGATTCTCGCGGCCGTTCCGAAGGTGAAACAGAAGGCCAAGGAGAAGATGCAGGACTTCCTGTTGCGCGTTGTCAAGGCAATAGCGAAGATCGACGAGGAGGAGTGGGACCTGCTGTCTGAGGAAGCGCAGGACTGGTACGACGAGGCGGCCGAGGCTGCGAACGAAGGCGAGGGGTTGCCGGAGTTCCCGGAGGCCGGTGACGAGGAGGACGAGGAAGAAGAAGAAGAAGACGAGGACGAGGACGAGGAAGAAGAAGACGAGGACGAGGACGAGGACGAGGACGAGGAAGAAGACGAGGACGAGGACGAGGACGAGGACGAGGACGAGGACGAGGACGAGGACGAGGACGAGGACGAGGACGAGGACGAGGACGAGGACGAGGACGAGGAAGAGG
>Ga0255047_10000050_pt1 | contig 70744 bp, 85 predicted proteins | sample JV7_2_1_MG_FD_183640 | JGI IMG/M metagenome (GOLD analysis project Ga0255047, IMG submission 183640) | Seawater microbial communities from Jervis Inlet, British Columbia, Canada - JV7_2_1 | ecosystem: Environmental > Aquatic > Marine > Inlet | place: Canada: British Columbia | collected 2016-10-06
TGGGAATCGTTCTCGCAAACTCCCCTCAACCAACACGATCTGCTTGGTGAGCACATCCATTTTTTCCCTGAATCCGACAGTCACTTCACTCATCACTCACCTCCTTCATTGGTTGAGGCCCTGAATCTAAGCGCAGGAACCAAAGGCGAGTCTTCAGGTCCTTTCTCATGGGAATCTACCCAGATCCTTTTCACAGCCAGCCACTCATCTGGTCCGCATGGTTTTTTCCCACGCCTAGTTAGAGCCTGAAGAATGTCAGGTAGTTCGTGTCCAAAAAGAAAGACATATTGGTATCCTCTTTTATCAACTAACTCATCCAGGAGATCGTTTTTCAGTGGAAGATCTCCTCTGCACGTCACATATCTCCAATGACCTGAAACTTCCACACGATGGCCTAGAGTCCATCCAGAACCACCGTCTCCTTTTCGTTTATTGCTAACGTGAATAGGCTCGTCTGATATATCCAGAACGTAGAAGGGAGGCGGAGGCGGTTTCTTTTTTCCACCTAAACCAAACCTCTTCTTATTCTTTCTGAACTCCCTTCTGAAATTCTTATCATCGTGAACAATCACCCGTTGCTTTCTTGTGATTTGATCAAGGATAAATCCCCAGATAACCGGTGCTCCTGCAATTGAACAGGTGGGATTGTATCGACATTTGGATGCAACATGATGGCAAAGCGTGTGGTCACCGTACTGACCTTCCCTAACATCGTCGAGTGAAACCAACTCACCGTGATCAGTTATTCGCATATCACCCACAGTTCCCGTGTTCATAAAAACAGAAGGACCTTCGTCGTCAACATCGTAACGAATAATCTCACACACATGACGAGTATCACCGGTCTCCCATAGCAACACTCCCATGAGCGTGGGTGCGTGCGTCATATTCCACGGATTTTCTTCGCTTGTGAACATGGGCGTGGAACTCCCCGCATCTGTCAACATTGGAGGCCGAAACTTTCCAGCAAGACCCTCCTGACCAAACCTTGCCCAGCAGTCCAGTGAGTGTTCGTAGTCGAAAACAATCCCAGACTCGAAGCTAAGGTAAATTGACTTGAACGGGAGTCGCGGGTTTTGAGCTTCCTTTTCTCTTGCAATTTTCTCGATAAACGAGGTGCTCATATTCAAAATAACGTTATCGAATGGAACTGCATCTACCCTTTCAGGATTCTTGCTTCCAGTCTGCTCCTCAAATAATTCGTCAAACATATCAAGAGAGACAAGGCCGCTCCTTTCCTTTATGACACTCACTTGTGAATTCATAGACGTAAGAAACAACTCGAAGACCTTAACCTGCAATGCTGCATAGTAATTTTTGCTGATTGAATAAACCCTTGCGTCTCGCATCCAAGGCCAGATATTTCTAGTCACTCTCATGTCTGCTGCCTGATTAGTCATAAATGCGAGACAATTTAGATAATTCTGAGCACTTGGGTGAAGTGATGAATGGGCGTTCGTTACCCAATCAGAGTTTTCGTGATCTCCGCTATACAGACCACGAACCTTTTCACGCAGTTTGCGCTCTTTTTGTTTCTTAAGGAGGGCAGCTTTCTCCCTTCTAAGGTGATTGTTAAAAGACACAATCTCAGTATCCAACCCTCCTCCGGGTATAACATCGTTGAGATTTCCGTCTCTCCAGTTGTGTCGTCCTTTTTTCATTCTCATATTTTCTCCCTATGTTAGATTTGGCGTTGGTGGCCATTTCCTTCCTTTATCCTTCTTTCCCTTGCCTCCATCTCTGCGCGACTGACTTCATTCAGTCCGTCTACGCTTGGTGGTGATTGTGTGTATGATATTCCCTCTTCGATTCGCGCAGCATCCCTAAGAAAAAGTGATATCTCGTGTCTATTGGCCTTTTCCATCCTCCATGGATCTGAATTACATTCAGCGATCCATCCAGTTAGTGAAGTTCGTAGATCTTCCATCGAGAACCCAAATCCCAAAGCTCGCCTGATCGACTGAAGCCTCTTCTTATCCAAGACCGCTCTCGCGTTCTTACCAAGTCCCTTTCGCCACATGTGAAAAAGGTCACTTTCCTGATCACTTGGATTCTTTGGCCTACCGCGCGATTTCTTAACAGGAACTATCGGTATCCGTTCAACTTTCTTTGTCTTTTGTGCTTTACGATCCAATTGAAACAGTATCCCGGCAGGGAATAGATCGTTCTTTTCACAAAGCTTCAAAATCCTTGGAATTTCACCGATACCGACCTCACAGAAGTATCTGTCCGTGAACAGAACCCCACTCCGGTCAAAAGTCGGTGATATCAAGCCCTCGCGAATAGCAGAAACGATTCCACTTTTTATATCACTTGAGTTCTTGGATGGAAGACGAAGTTCGGCAGCGATGGAGGCTGGATTACACTTATCTCGACACAGCTTAGGCCATGTCCCAAGAGAAAGTGACCTTAAAGCCAATGCCTCCACCGCTACCTTAGCCCACCATCCAGCACGAACTGATGAACTGTCCCGACCCCAATCAGGTGTTGCAAATAATGCCTTCACTAGAATGGAATGTCGTCATCATCGTAAGCAGAGGAACTAGATCCATTCCCATTTGAATTAGTCGTTTCCTGATTCACTGGGTCCTTCTTCTCTGTCGGTGCCGAGTGACTTCGCATTGCTGAAACGTTCCAATAAGGCTCCGGCGCTCCGTGAGGGTGATCCTCACTTGAAAATGATGCCACTTTACTGACAGACGGGTACGTTTTGCCGTTTCTGAACTCCATGTTGATGATTGTCTTGATACACTTTCCAAGAAACACAGACTTCACTGAGTCGTCACTCGTAAGGTCACCTTCCCAGCCATCTGGTGAAACTGCCAGAACCGCCTCTTTTACGAAACCAATCCCCCGTTCGGTTAAGTTAACAAACCAAAGACAATCACCTGAGGAACTACCTCCAGGAGAAAGACTCTGCACCACCACTAGTTTGAAAATCAGTGCATCATCACCTTTTCGGGTTTTGCTGCGATTGTAGCCAACTACTCGCATGACATAGGTTCCAGCGGCTAACCTCTCGAAAACCCGACCGTTTTCATCTGGTGTTGCCGTGTTGAAATTTGAAAAATCGCTCATATCACTTTCCTTCCTTCTAAAGTACGTCTTCAGGTTGTGGGATTACTTTTGATTTCTTCTGTTTTCCGTTCTTCTTTTCCTTCTTTGGTTTTCCAGAAAGCTGACCCTCTTCGCGCCACTTTGCAATCTTCTCGACAACCATGTCAGGGGTTTCAATTGAAGGATCTAACCACTTATCCAAGGCTGGATGACCTTTTCCTTGTTCAAGCCGTTGACCATTGTAAAAACCGCCAACCGTTCTCAGCGCGTGAACCACGTCGCCGTTCTGACGTTCCTTAACTTCAGCCCAGAAAACCATGTCAAACATTGCAGCAACGACTCCAGGGAGTTTTTTCGTTCCAAGCGACATTCGCCGAATAGGAACCTGACCGTCTCCTCCGTCAGCCGACTCATCCAGGAAGGTTCCAATCAGCATTGGACCCATATCTCTGAACTTGCGAACTAACCGAACGCACATGTCCGAGTATTTTTTCCAAGTCTCAAAAGTCCACGACTTGTTTCCACTTTCGCCAACCTCGTCAGCAACCATGCGAAACAACTCAGTGAAACTATCTACAACAATTACACTCGGAACCCACTCGCTGTTCTCAGAAAGCAAGTCACGGGTAATCCACTTTATGCAGTGAGTCATTTTCTGAAAGTCACTCAGGTTATCGTACTCCGGGATCCCCTGATCTCTCGTTATCACCACAACCCTTGCATCTCTGTTGGTATCACCAACACGACCTTCAGCCTGTGACTCAGTTAATAAAACAAGGCAATTCTTAGCGCGACAAGACCATGTAGTCTTACCTGCACCGCTACTGCCAACGATAGCAATATGACGACTCGGAATAATGTCCGACTCGCCTATGGTTTTTGAAATCATGCTATTGAAAACGTCAAATGACATTTCTCTTTCTCCTTTCACTAGTCAAAAAATGAGGGGATTATCCCTCGTTGGTGAGACTCATCATTGCCCTCGACAAGTTCGACAGGTTTTGACGTGTCCCTTGATTCAAAAAGACTGAACCCAGCCCCGTTGATACTTGGGCAGATTGGTGTAAACGAACACCCTCCACCCGTGAAATCTGAACAACTTCCTCGCATTGGAAGCCACTCGTCAGATATAGCGAAGTTCCCACTGAGTCGTTTTTTTCTATGAATCTCTCGGGCAACTCCGTAAGACCCTTTCTCAAACGCATCCAGATACTCAGCGGTCGGCCTCCTCCAAATCCGGTAACGCATATTGCTCGCTTCATACCTGACTTTGGAAATAAACGCCTCCCACTCGTCAGAATCAATCTGATTGGTCCAATCCTCACACTGAAACCCTGAAAGCCATGTTGCGGCAGCGTTGACCACATCTTCATTCAGCGTCTTGGTTTGAGTACTTATCCCAATGAACCCAGATCCACCGCATTTATCACAATCGTTAACACCCATCCCACCGCAGTCTTGGTTTATCTGTGATGTGATAAGAAATCCGAACATTGGATTTTTCCCAATTGAAGGATGATCTTTTTTCAATTTAGCAAGGCACTTACCTTTTCTGCATTTTGTAAGACGGACTTCCTGGTTCATAATCTTCTTTCGGGTTACGTCGTAAACAATTCCAACGGGTTTTCCGAAGATCTTAGATGCCGCCCACATGTATCCCCATGCTTGAGGATCATGTTCGATATAGGATTCAAAAGCAGCCTGAGTTGACATTGACGTGGTCTTTAACTCCCAGACCCATAGATCTCCAAACTCACCATCCTGAACAATTCCATCCATCTCAAAACCATAGTCCCACTTTGAATGACGTCTTCCGTTTTCATTTATCAGCGGAACACGACCCTGAATGGCCACTGCCATCGGGTCCATTTGTCCTGGGTGCCATCTCAGAACCATATCTTTCAACAGTTCGGCTTGCTCATTTACCTTGTCCAAATCCCACGGAGTTGACAGACCTTGTGAGTTCAGATCAGTCCACATTGACGTCATATCTGAAACCCATTTTTTCAGATAGTTTCCAGCGTCTTCATAGCTTCCTCCGAGAAGGATTCCCGAAATCATACTGTGAAAAACTGTTCCGACGTGAAGGGGCATGTAGCCTCCTTTCTTCTGAAATCCAGCAATGTATCTTAAAGCGAAGTTTCTTTGGCACTTGCTATACGCGTTCCACATTGACGCGGTGAATGTTTCCCTCTTTTCGAGATTCCCAGTGGGGTAATTTTCAGGAAGAAGTAGTTTATGATTTTCCCAGTTCCTAAGAACGGGCGCAGGAAGGTATTTGATTTTCACTGACTTTCGGGTGTATGGTGAGTCATCTAATGCTGGTCGTCCCATGAGGACCTCCTTTATGTTAGTCAAGTTGGTGGAGACCCTGGGCATCCCGGCCCGGGGTCTTTTTTTATCTAATCTCTACTTTCTTGTGGATGCAAAGCGCGTTCAGCCCATCTCCCGCGTCTTCTAGGCTCTCACTATCCAACCACTCGTTCGTTACGCAGAGCGCGCCACACAGACGCTCCCTGTCGGCGACAGGCATGTTAGGCCATCGGGACATCCATGCTCGAAAGGTGACATAACTGACACCCACTATTTTGCAAAATTCCCTCTGAGTTAAACCCATGAGTGAAATACGACCGCGAACTCGCCTGTCCAAGATTCCAGCTAGTTTCATAATTTATGTCCCGTCAATATTGGTGTATCTATTTAACCTAGATCACTTAAGTACCTGGGTTAATTAACTAGATAGGTTAAATAATACTATGTTAAAAAGAGTGTCAATAGATTCAAAAAAACTGTAAGAAAGCAACAGGTTACATGGGCCATTTCGTGTGGATAACAATTATCCACCGCTGTCAAGTTATCACAGCGCCACAGTTATCTAAAAGCCCTCTAATTACCAAGCTTTAGAGATCATAAATTAGTAACCGCTGAGAAAGAATCATGTGAATCAATGGCCTTATTTATGACGTGATTCATATTTCCTAGCATTTTCAAGAACATGAGTGTGAGAAAATCGGGATAGCGTGAAGGTGAGCACGACCCCAAACCTCCGCGCTATCCCTCAAGGACATCATGCCCCTGTTCGTGGACTATAAGCCTATTTCAGTTTGGTGTCATTGTTGATTGTTGACACCTTTCAATGATCTTATGTTCAACTGACCATTGGGTAAATTCCTTGAAAAGACCGTTCGAAACGCACCTTGGCCATTCACCACCGGATTTCAGATAGAAGCATGCGATAACAGCCTTATTTGATGCGCTGAAATAATCCCTCTTGGCTTTTGCTTCACTCCACTCGTAAATCAGATGATCAACGTACATTAACATCTTATGGTCAGTGGCCATTATTGAACCTCGACTGGGGTGGGTACTTTTCTTCCAACAACCTTTGAAACGATAACCATGGTTTCACTGACCTGACCATTTTCAATCTCGCTGCTCATCATAATCGACTTAGAGAGTCGACGGTCACACCCGTTACCAAAATGAATCATCGTAACGATAACCTCGACACTTCCAGTGGTTTTTCTCAGTTTTCCATCATACTTGGTTAGGTCAATGGACTTTGATGAGTTGATCCTGAAATCAACACACTTCATCCAGGCTTCCATCACTGTCACAATCCCATGTGAATCGTTCAGCATCACGTCGAGTGCTGCGGTTATTGTTCCATCTGGAAACTGATGCACGATAGGTCCTATCATTCTTTCCCGTTCATTCTTCCGAAGAAAAAGAAACAGGAATGGTTGAAGCTCCCCAACCTGCTCGTCAGATCTCATTGTCCTTGCTAACTGGTGTATCTCATTTCCAGCAACCATCAAGTCATGCCAGAACTCGTCTTCGTAAATAGCCTTCGCGTCTTCATTTTGGGAGAAAACTTGAATAGCTCCCTCTTTTATAAACTTTCCCATTATTAATAATTCCTTCTTGCGTTAGATCGTTGGTGATACATTGTTTTTGAAGTAGACGTCCCCACGTCTACTGCTTTTCAAAACTGAAGACACTGGCTCCCCAATTCTTCCAATGTCTTTAGTGAAAACTCCTCCTCTTGGCCGGGAGGGATTCCTCCCGGCTCCCTTCACTAAATTAGAAATGCAGTCTCCGCGCCAATGGCATCTGTATTGACCTTCTCGACAGAATGACAAATCGTTGTCAGGCTATCAACGGAACAATCTATCCCAAGTCCAATTACATTGGGGAACCCGGGATCTTGTTTTTTGAGTCTCCACTCATTTAGCCAAACGTCACCCACACCACATTCGTCATCCGTGACGAATATGATATCAGCTTGTTTCATTTTCTCGTTGTCTTCCATGATGGTCTTCACTGCCCAATCAAGTGCGGGTTCGTAGCGTGTTCCACCTCCTCCAATTTTAGATGACAACCACCCAAGAATTTCATCAGTTATCTCACCACCGTCGGACTCAAAGACTAGTTTTATCCGGTCTTCAAATGTTCCAATAACAAGATTTCTCTTCTGTTTCCTGCATATTGAGGCAAGGACGATAGCAATGGCCTTTGCCCACTCCTCTCTCTCGCCAGCCATGGAACCGGATTCGTCGACAAGATAAACGACTGGTCCTTTCGCCATCGGAACTCGTTCTTGACATTGATAGTTCATCAACGACCGTTCCACGAAGTCCACCCAGAACGTGGTGGCGATATTTCCACCCATGACCATCCGAGCGATTTCCTCAGGAAGTGCCTGTTCAATATCATCGCTGAACTGAACTCCAACGATCTCACCAACCGTTGCGTCCATCTTGGACTTTTGAGCGCGATCTGCAACTCTGAGCATCCGACCAGCCATCTCCATGATTCGATTTAGCTTGTAAGACCGTTCTCGAATCATATCAGCGCGGCGATGACGCCTCTCGATTTCCGCTGGTGTGGGTATTCCTCCTTTTCCAATTCCCCAACCTCCACCGAGAGTCCCTTCAACGAGCGCAAGTCTATCCAATTCCTCAACACACTCTTCACACGCGCTTCGTATCGCATTTCTGATTTCAGGCAGTTTCCACGTCACCTCGGACATGAATCTTTGAGACTCTTGCTTGAGAACTCCAAGCGCATTAGTTATGCCACCAAGAACGCTCGTAATGGCCACTCCCTGCCTCTTTAGGTCGTTCAAGCCCTCTAGCTCCTCCCTAACCATGCTTTCGGGCTTTACAACGCCTGTCCAGGGCGGTAAGGACTTCCCAAGACGGTTCATCAGGACCCCATGAGCGACACTAGTCGCCCACGGGTCACTTTCGATACGTCTGTGAAGGGTTTTGACTTCAGGAAGTCCGTGCATTTCATCCACAATCAAATTCACCCAACCTGTTCCGATTTCACTCGGTTGCGGTCTGGATGGATTCCAATCAGAGGCCAACATGAGCCAGACTGCTTTGCTCATTAGGGTTGGAGACACATTTGGCACGTTCTGCCACCCTGGATTCCAGAGTTCTTGATTTTTGAATTTATACCAAAGGATTGATTGATGGTCATTTAGCTCATACATGCGCTGCCACTCCTAAAGCAACGTCACAACGGCGTTTCAACTCTTTCTTGATTGACTTTGCTTCTTCAAGAATTGATCTGAGTCTCGGCGTGTCTGTTCTTTCAACAAACTCCGTCAGGTCAGCAACCACATTGGTCGCATATCCGTTCACACTCGAAACACTCTCAATCCAGTTGCTTGCGTTGTGGTCAGTCGGGAGTTGGTCATACTCAGCCTTAAGCCTATCCAGTTTTCTCACTGCCTCGGAAAGAAGTGGATTCGAAACCTTACCAACTGCTGAGATAATAGCGTTTCTTTCCTTTGGAGTTTTCCAAAGAGCATCCGCCATCCACTCGAGATGCTTTGGTCTCAGTGCGTCGTCACCATCAAGGTACGCAAACGCAGATAAAGCAGTGCTGATATTTCGCCAAGTTCTCGGCGTTGCTTGAATTCCCTCAAGGAGTAACCCCGACTGAATTGCACAAAGTGCGTCTTCGGTCTCTTTCGGAAAGTTCGCACCCATCTCAAGGATTGTTTTTTGGGCACTGTGAAGCTCTTTCAGCGTAACTAGTGTGGTTGGTTTTGGCGAGGACCATCTTCGGATCAACTTTCTGAAGTTGGACTCTTCTTTGATTTGACTTGGTGCGACGTAGCAGTACAGATACCTGTCCATAAATGCCGAGTCCCGGTTATCAGTCAAAAGGTGATTACTTCCCGAGAACATGCACTCAAGTGGGCATTGAACTAACTTGTCGCCATTCCAATATTGACGCTCGTTCATAATCCCAAGGATTGCGTCTCTAACTTGTCCACCCGAGCGGCCTACTTCGTCCAAGAACGCGATATTTGCTTTTGCAAGGTATCTCACAAGCTTCCGCTCGTAGACGTCGTTTCCTTTCTGAAGTTCACTTGTTTTCAGAGGTCCAATGATATCTGAAAGAACTTGAGTCGGGTGACATTGTCGGTCAAAGACCGTTGCGTCTGTGAACATTTCAGCAAGGTATCGAACCATCTGGCTCTTTGCTACTCCTGGATCTCCAAGAATAAACGTGTTGAACTTTCCAAGAACTGAAGCAACCATCACAGTTGATAACTCCTCCCTTTCCAAAAATGCGTTGTTGAGTTGGTTTCTAATGGCAATAAATTTGTCTTGAACTTTGGACATAATGTCCTCCCTTTTTAGTTGTTGGTGTGGATTGATTTTGAATCTGTAATGAATCTTCTTCTGATGTGGTAACGACCCTCAATGAGAAATACCTTGTCGAAAGTGCTCATAGGTGGTTTTCCGGTATGGATAGCGCCTATCTTAATCTTATCCTTAATAAGATCTTTTAGTTCAGCCCTTGAATATTCAGGGTAATAAGATCTGAAATATCCCATAGCACTTGTTTGGTTTTTGAAATATGAAGTCGATTCATAAGAACTATACAAATCCGCTTCATCGCATCCACATTTGGTGTCAATAACACCGCCCGATTCAATAAGCCCAAGCCTTAAGAGTGCTTCTGAATCAACCTTTGTGGAGTATTGGGATTTATCATCCCTTACTGAGAATTTACAAGTTGCACACTCCTTCACCTTATAAATAAGGCAAAGCCCGTCCCCGGTTGGTGTGAATCTTGAGTATCCATTAGTCAGTTGGTGTTTTGACATGGTTTCACCCTTCCTTTCTTCGTTCTTTGTAAAGTTGCTTCTGTCTCTCTTTTCGTGACGCCTTTATGATGTCATCGAACTCTTCAGTTTTATATTCACAGTCCATGCACGAAAATGCCCACTCCATGGACTTTCCAGTACACTGGTCGTGATAGGGGTAGATTGTTGTCCACTCTATGTCGCCACAGAGTGGAGTTTGGATAAATCCCATTGCTTCCACGGTCTTCACGGTCACATTGATTAGCACTCGACGTGATTCGCAACCCGGGCAGGATGGAGTGAGTCTTACGTTCTTCACATCCTCTTTTTGGAATTTGTCAAACCATCTACCGTTTGAAAGAACTTCAGAACGTTCACAGTGTTCCAATGCTTCCTGTCTAGTTAGTCCCGTTTTTCTAATTTCCCCGCGTTTGTTGTTTCCTGGAAGGAACCGGATTATTTTGTAAGTATCTTCTGTACCGTTCATGGTCTCCTCCCGGTTGCTTTAGCGAAAATTTCCAATGCTTCTGACTTCCCGCAGGGTGAACAGATCATCGTTTTATTGTCTTTGCGAGATAGTGCGTTGAACACCTCCCGATCCCCTACCCATAGACGGTCTTTTTCACATCTTGGGCACTTTCCTCTTTGGTCTTTTGGTGGATTGTTAATGTCGATCATGGTTTTCTTTCCTTCTGTGGCAAGTTGGGCACACGTTGTCGGTGATTGTTTCTTTCCAAGCGAGATGGTCGCGTCTTTTGATTATCCGTTCCATGAGGATTCCCAATAGGCAAGACGCGACCACCCATGCAATAACATAGGCGGTCGCACTGCCGAGCATTACTCTGCTCCCATCATGGACTGAACTTCCCTCACAAGTTGCTCAGTATCGCTGGACAAAGACTCAACCAAGTCCTCCGAAATCTCTCGATAGAGTTCCAGTTGGCATTTCAAAGCAAGTGCTTCCTGAATAGTCTTTTCCTTCGTAGACTCGCGAGTGGACTTCGTAAACTCCGCTACCTTTTCACGAATTTCCTTGATACCACTCTCAAACCCTTTCTTCGCTTCAGAGGTAATGGTCGCCCGTCCCTCTGGGTGATTAGCAGCAGGGATGATTGACATGTGAGTTCCCTCACCGCCGATCATCTCAATCACATCGCGAAGTTTCTGAAGGTCTTCCATTCGAGAAGCTGGCACGAAGTAAGCGTGACCAGACTTCTTCAAACGAATCCGACCGAAGTGCTTCAGTGAACTACGAATCATCTGAGAAATATCAGGTGACGTGAAAAGCCCTTTTCGTCGATTCCATTCATCCAAAATAGTAGCCGCAACAGGATTGCTTGGTGTTACGGTACACCCACCACTTTGATCAGCCGCCACTAGAAGTGGTTGACCTGGGTTGTTTGGATCGTCTGGGAAGAATCCCAGCTTCGCCAATGGTTCACCCAACTCAACGTCACGCTGCATAACGGGTTTTTCTTCACCCGTTACGCTGACAGGGTAGATCCCCCAAACGTCATGGGTTGGTTCAGACGAGATGCGAATGACTTGTGCATCTGCAACTCCTACCGAACCTCGCCCGATAACATAAGCAAACACCTTTCTCGCTGAAGGTAATGATGGTAGATGGATTTTTGACAACCCAACCTTATCAAAATACTTTTCCAAGTCGGTATCTGTAACAGATGCTTCAGATCCTACGTCATAGAATGTAGTCGCCCCAATATACCCAGTCTTATCACCGAGTGCTTTTTGGCTGCGTGAGATTTTATCAATAGTTTTCTTAGCTAAAGTTCCCATTTTTAATCATCCTTTTCATTCATGCGTTGTGTGACAAGTTCAAGAGCCTCAGAACTAGCTTTGCCAAATGCAGACTTAACTCCATCAGCAAGCTCTAGTTTCATAAGCCCGTTCTCGGTCTTAAGAGTCCCCAGTCCAAATACCGCGAGTGCGGTTCGGATATTTGTCAGTTGAGATCCAAGCGTCACCTTGCTCTTTCCCTGCTTACACCCGAGGCTCTGGCTGTATAGGTCATCCATTGAAAGACCGTCTGGATTCCAAAGCAACAGAGATAAAATCTGCGCCCATGCGACATGATTTCTACTGGGTCCAGATGGTCCCCGTTCTGATTTTTTAGCAGTCTTTTCAGCATGGTTTTCCCGTGCCTGAGAAATCAACGAGTTCATGTCCAACACAGGGGTCTTCTTCCCGTTGCCTTTGCTTGAAACCTTTGGGGTCTTTAGCTCAGACGCAGTTCTGATTGCCTTTTGAAGAAGTGATGGCACTCCTTCGCTTTTTTCGACCTCTATGTCATTGTCTTTTAAGAACTTGACCAGATCCTTTCGTGGCTTTGCAGCGAAGTGATCTGCGACTTGTTCTGTTGTTAATTGTGATAAATTCATGTTTTCTAAAATCCTTATCAATAGTCAAAGTTGGCTAAGATTCTCGAACGAAAACCTTAGTGGGTTAGAAACCCAGTTAGCACATCCACACAAGTGATTGAGCTAACTGAAACTCTAAAGCCTAGTTCTTCAATTACCCGCAGAGATGTGAGGTCTCCGAGGGTAATGAAAGTCATTAAGGGCAGGATGGGCACCGGGAACCATATTCCTCAATTTCCCACTCACCACATTTACACGTTTCACCAACGGCAGCAGGTCTGAGAATAGAGCGTCTTTTCTTCCTAACCAGTCGAGGGTTTCCATCTCCATGCTGACCTAACTGAAAGTCGTTCTCCCACTTCAAATCAAACTCCACGGCTCCCGACTCAAGAAAGCATTTAGGAAGTCCCTTTTGAGCAAGAAAGTCTGACTCGTCTTCCAAGGTTCCTGGAAGCAATACCAGCAGATTATCGAAAGTCATATATCCTATGTCGACTTCATCTTCATGGCCCATAAAGACGCAATCATACTTGTTCCTCAGTTGTTTGAAGATATTTCCACTCACGGGTTCGTATGTTATTCCCTCGACGTGACAGATATGAGTGTCCTCGTAATTCTCAAAGGAGTCTTCATACTCGCGACCGATATAATCCGCATACATGTCACGTTCTTTGATAAGCGCATCTCTATCTTTTTCAAGGTGATCGATAATGTGAAGGTAGTTTGCCTCCTTCACTCTTATGAACATATCCAACATGAAGAAGTCTTTCGCTTTTCGAGCATCCTCAATGTGTTTGTCAATCTTAGATTCCTGAACTCCGTCCATTGGAAGCATTCCATGTAAAGTTTGAACCTGTTTCATTTTGTCACCTCTTTCATTTCTTCTAAGTGTTTGACATGTTTGGAAACTTCAAAAGCAATTGAGTTGCTTGTGTTTGCCGGGACTCCGCACACATTTAACGCGCCAGCAGCGTCGACGTTGTTATAGCCAGTGCATGTCATTAGATGAAACGCATACCGACGGGCTGAGTTATCGCGCTCAGTGGAGCAACCGCCTATGGACAACCCAAGGTCAGGTCTCTCGCCTCTCATCACGCAGTCATATTCGAAGTCAATATCCTCAGTCATATATTCAGGAAGTAATCCTTTCAGCAAATAAAGCATTGTAGGGTGCTCCTCGGTCTCGTTGTTGATTTTATTCACTCGCATCATTGCTTTCGCAGTGACCTCTGCGTCATCCAGGTCGTTCGTGAAGTAGGTTGCGTTCTTTCGGGTCTTGATTCTAACTTCGTACTCGTTGACGTCGTTGAGGTGAAGTGTAATTCCGTACCCGAAGTCTTTTATCTTTTTCATGGTCGTGCTCCTTGATTCATTTATAAGTGGGTTTAGCTTTTGAGTTGATAGACCTGTCCGGTCCCATAACTGTTTGCAATGTCAACAATGACGCCAGCTTTCAATGCAAGGTTGATACAGGTGCCAAGTTGGTTTTGACACATCTCATATTGAAATTGCAGGCAATCGGACTTCTGTCTCTTACCCGCAGCAACCCACCAAGCCACATGCAACCGTTTGAAGCGGACACGGGGGTTCTCTCTGCCGTCATTGATCTGCCATTGCAGAAGTTCACGAAGCAAGCTTACAACTGCTTCAATCATCAAGGTGTTCATCTGGTCTTCGTAAGTGTTTTTCATGGTGTCGCGCTCCTTGGCTAAAGGTATTTTTTGAAAAAATCGTTGTTCTTCTTCTTGAGTTCAGCGTCTTCCTGAAGTCGCTTTTCATACTCCAGGATCTCAGCAATATCCTCGTCCGCTCTGAGGAGTCTCAGCCCCTTAAGTCGGCGGTCTTTGTTGACTTTTGCCATCGTCTTTCCAAGTTTGTAGCCCTCCAGCATCGCTCCCTTCAGGCGTCTTTCGTTATTAGATTTGTTGTTGTTCATTTTTGCTCCAGTAAGTGTTGGTGCATAAGTCTTCCGAGAATCACCCGTGCTGCGTTCAGACGGGCTGGAAAACGATGCGTTCTCCCGGTCTCAAAATCGTTGATTGTTTGAATAAGTAGGTCTCTTTCCTTCTTATTGAGTTGGTCTTTGTAATCGTTTCCTAGCGCAGCGTTGAAATTGTCGTACTCCCGCGCTCTTCGTATCAATCGTCCAAGCTCACTCATTGTCGTGCTCCTCGGCCCGGGAAACCCGGGCCAGTTGATTTGATTTTCAGGATTGTAATGTTGTTGAGTTATGCGGGTGTGCAAAGGAAAGGTGATACGGTCCATACTCCGCCAACCTCATGCTTGCGTTTCCGTCCTCGCTCTTCGAGAAGTTTCACTTTCAAGTTCTTAAGGTTGACCTTAACAACTTCACCCAAAGATTGTTCACCGTGCTTGCGTCCAAAATAAACTCGGTCGCCAGTTTTGAATTTCTTGTTGTTCTTTTTCTTGTTTCTCTTTATTTCATTTTCCATTGCTTTTTGAAGTTTGCTTTTCATGTCGTGCTCCATGCCCTCTCGGGCTGCTATGTGGAATTAGCTCCACTATTAAGGTCACCCCCGTTAGGCGGTGACCTCCGTAGTGTCTCCAACTACGTCCTCTGTCATCAGCACAGAATCGAACTGTGCTTATCGCTCCAGCGATGCGTCGGTTGTTTTTTTGAACTCCTTGGTGCCCATGCGCCTTCTCCGTTTAGCCTCGCCGTCCTGGGGGCCTCACAGTTTCCGTATTCCTGTCACATGATTCTCAATCCGTGGTTCTCTCACTCTCCCTGGCTGGCGGCGTCTGCTGGCATGTTAGGCTTCTGCTCGCGGCCCTTTGGAGGCTCCCGGTTTCGTTTTCTCTCTGGCCGGTTGGGTTGGCAGGTCGGGCGATGGCTTTCATCTCATCGTGGCTCCCGGGTGTTCCTGCTGCCCTTGAATTATTCAGTTGTCAATTGCGGCCTGGGTGAAAATTTTTCCTCCCCCGCAATTATATTGTAACATCGCCCTTTATCTTTTGTCAAGCATTTATTTTTAGATAAAATAAAGGGGGTTTTTAGCTTATTTATGAAGGATCTTTGAAGTGAGAGAACTGGTAGACACCGGCTGGGAGTATTGATTTCATGGATTGGAGTAACAGGTCGAACACTGTTCCAGATCCAAGGTAGGGAGGGTGGGGACCACCGAAGGCGTCATCCTGTCCTGATTCAGACTCATCTTCCTGGAGGTGACCACCATAGGGTTCGTTGGCTGGTCTTGGACCTGCGTTCGGTTGAAGGTATGTCGCGGGAGATAGCTCTAACTCAGCGGTGAAGTTTATATAAACCTTACACGCATCACTAAGAGCGGTTCGAAGTATGGTGTTCACATATTCCGGTTTATTGAAAATAGAATACTCAACGGGAAGAGTGCTTTTGGTGACTTCGTTTCCTGGAGTTGGTTCAGATATAAAAAAAGAACAGGTATTCACTTTTATCTGTTGAAGGAGGTTGAATCTGGCGAGTAGATCTCCAGACGACCAATAACCTGTCTTGATTCCCGATATGTGAACGTCATTTCCTACTATATCAACCACCATGTAATAGGTTTCTTGGATCTCAATAATCCTTCCAAGAATTGCATCATCTGGTGGACCGGCGACGATTGTTAATTCTGTGTCTGATTTAACCAGGAACTCAGTTTCTTCATCTAATGATCTAGTGGCTTCTCTGAGAAAATTGAATAACGTCTTAAAGGTTCCACGATGGCCCATTGACCCAGCGTTGAGTGCGGCTCTCCAGGAAGGTTTATGGTATAAGTCGAGGAAAGGGATTCCATAAAAGTCACTCACACTCCGCAGCGTAGTTTTTCCCTCAAGGCGGAGAACTACTGTATCGAAAAACGCTTTAGTCGACTGGCTTATAGCTTGAAGCATCGTAAACAACTTCCTCCGGGTCACCTATCGTGAATTTCCAAACTTGATCTGAAGGACTCAATGTTAATCCAGTGAAACTAGTTGATGTCTTACCAGAATAGTCAAACCTTAAGCTTCCGACGAATATAGAACCAGAGTCAGTGAATCCAATAGTTGTCTCGACTGGGAGAGAACCACTTCCTGCGGGAACGTCTGACGTGATTCGGGTAACTGGATTTCCTATGACTTTTTGAACTGATTGACCCATAGCAAGTGTCAGACATTCAAGTGGGTTTAGTTCCTCGGGTGCTGAGGGAACTATTAACATGTGAAGAAGGACTGCTCCGGTTTTATAATATGGAGGCATCCGAAGTCTGCCTCTTAGCGCCGGTCGGCATCTGTTTCTATTCACGACCGTGTATGCGTTGGGGACTGTTATCTCTTGTCCAAATCCAGGACCGTATTCGAGGATCAGGTGATAAACGCCTGGAGGACATGATGGGGATGCAAACTTAATAGTGTCTTCAGCACCTACTGGACCGTAGGGGATCAGTGAAGTCTTGCTTCCGGGTTCAGCGGAGTATAGGAAGTCCGCATCAGGGTACAGGTTATTCGTTGCTGAGTTCTTAAACCTTGCTCTGAATACAGAGTCTGGAAATCCGTTGACGCAAACGGCCTCACATACCCACCCACCTTCATCAGGAAGAAGTCCGTTTGCAGGGAATAGAACTAAACCTGTGAATTTATCTGAGGGTGAACCCCAGCCAGTGTCTATCTTCCCGCCGAGATATCCTACCGGGGTGGGACTGCCGTATCCCCAGTCGTAAACGACTTGACCGGTTACGCCTGGAGAGACACTGCTTGGACTGCCATATCCCCACTCCATCTATCTTATACATTCCTCTTGCAAATGATTGTGACTGTTCCAAAAGATGATGCGGCGTGAACACCTCCAGCCCAGTCTTGTTGAACGTACACTGCGAGAACTTTTCTTTGTCCGATCACCGTGTTCAGGTTAGTGGCTTGTTGATAGGTCGCCGCGCCGGGGTTTGCTGGCGCGGAAGCACTTAGGGAACTGACGAGAACTGCCCCTGCATAGTCATTCACTTGCCACTGTCCTTGAGTCATCACATATAACCCGAATTTCAACTGACCACCTAAACTCGAATCACCTCCATTTCTTAAGGAGACTGAGAACTCGTTAATGGTTCCAGAGATTTCGTTTGATATGAACCCCACATGGGCAGTGTTTTCGTTCACTGTGGTTTGAGGCTGTAACATGAGTTTCCCGGGAATATACCCATTAAGAGTATTAGTCCCTTCAATATTTGCTGAGTAAACGGTGAACTCGTTATTTAGAACCTTCGGATTGACTGGATTCAGTGGTGCTTCATCGAGAGTGACGGAGCCATTTTCAGTTGTGGTTGCGGGATCTAAGGTTTCCACTGGGTGTTTGTGAAGTGAGACGCCTCCAGCGGTTCCATTCTGAGTGGCGTAGACATTGTTCATCAGGTTGTCTAAATGCGGTCCAGTCGATGTGACTAGCGCAACGTCTGCTATCTCATTTACGGTTCTGGTCTCAAAGTCCCCACGAAGGTCATCAAGATGTGAAGTTACTCTTCCCGCATTAACTCCCCAGTTTCTTTGACCATCAGCAAGCATCTCTAGGCTTGAGTTGGTGTATTGGACCGTAGCTACACCAAACGCACTGTCAGGAGCGAGAAGAGGGTCTGTTTCGCTTGCTTGGTTCTGGTCGTCTATTACCGTGAGAAAGACACGAACATTCCCAACCGCGTCGATATTTTGGATCGTTGGGGTTTGAAGGGTGCTTGTCTGTCCAGGGTTTCCGGTTCCATCATCGGCGAATTCTGCACTTGATGAGTTCGCCTTGGAAAGAATGAACCACGATCTGGAAGTTATCGCCGCCGCACCTGCTCCGGGTACTGATGAATCAGATAACACCTTTGTGCCCGGGAGATTTGCTTGTTGGATTGCTCCTATTGCGTCGATCACTGCTATTGGTGCTGCCATGAGGAACCTCCTTAGGTGGTCAACCTTGCGTTGACAGTTAGTCCCAGTGAAATATCATTTGCGAAATAGTTGTTCCCGCTTGGTAACCCACCATGATAGTCCATTATCTTGTATTCGTAATTCAGTGCTATTACAGTTGGTGACGCATCCGATGCGTTCAAGGTTCCGTATTCACTCCAGGGTGCCCAAAGGTTACCGGATGCGTTTGCAGGTCCTTCTACCCCCCAGTTTGGGGTATTGTAGACCCTTAAGGCGGGAGTCAGTGTGGCAGTTCCATCAATTAGTCCTTGCGTGTTAGTCACAGCGAGATTCACAGATACAAGTTGAACACTTCTGTCGATTCCCTTTGAGTCCTTGTAGACCGGAGGGGTATCCAGTTGAATTCTCATTTGTCCAAAATAATGCACCCAATTCCCCAGATGCAGAACATATGAATTCGCCATCCATTGAAGAATGGTCATTCCATACATCTCTTTCATGGTAGCAGTTGCCAGCCAGTCAGTATTGGGTGTCGAGCTTCCCGATCCACCACCAACCACCCAGCCATTAGCGTAGATGAAGTAGTCCTGACTTGACGGGTTTCCGTAAGCAAACTTAGGACTCTCGACAAGAGGCATCCATGCCTCGCTCTCGGGAGACGCGATGTCGAATGTTCGTGCTTTGTAGCAGGTATCCGCATCACCGAGCATTTCAGCGACATCCCCAAGGGTAACTCTTGGAATTGAATGAAACCGGGTGTTCGTTAGGGTGTTGTCTGAATTAACACGGAGTGAATCGGGATATTTATAATAAGTGCTCGTCGAGTCAGGATCAAAGTGAAGTATCCTAGACAATTGAAGTCGGATGACATGTAACTGATGAGCTAAACCGTGAGATCCATATTGTGACGTGCAGAGAGATGAATCTGGGTGAAAGGCATCAGCACTGTCACCGAGGTACCCAACGTCCGTGAAGAGTTGGTTTTCGTCTGCCTGAACGTCGGTCACAATGGGATTCAGCGGATACTCGTCTATGTTCGTTGCGCTCCAGACTCTTTTGGTTTTTGCGTGAAGCTCGGGGGTGGCGTTGGTGTTTGGGTCTATTAAGTCCAACTGGCCGATTGTCTGATAGTAGCTAAATGCCCATATCGGAGTTAAGTCTGCCACACCTCCTGACCATTTGACTTTCCCTATCAGGCACCAGTCCCCAGAGTTGTCTGGTGCTGCTGGTGCTGCTGCCGGTGGTCCAGTGTATCCAACCACGTTGATCTCTGAGATATAAGGTCGCCGAATAGTTTCATCCGAAAACGTTACCTCGGTCCCTAAATTTGCATCCCATTTTCGTCTAGTGTCTATGTCAGTGTCTATGTTTGACACTTTTGCAAATATGAATCCTGGTGTAGACGTCACTTGAAGAACTCCAAAATCAAACACGATGTCGTTGATATTTCTATCGTGTCTAACGAAGACTCCCGTTCTGCCTATTGATCCAGCGCGGACATTTTGTGCTCCAGATTCAGGAACAACAGAAACACCAGCGTCGATACATTTATAGATGACGCAATCGTCGAGTCTGTATTCGTGAGGGAGTGCGTTATTGGCAGTTGATATTAGAAACCTTTCACCGACCGCTATTCCCTGACTGAGACCTATAAGACTTCCAAATGCCCTGTCCAGGTAATTGTAGATCAAGTCCTGAAGTGCATTTGCATCCGGTATGTCCAAACGCTCGTCATCGTAGAAAATTACCTTGTCTTTGCTCATTTAGATCACCGTGATGTTAGTTTTTTCGATTCTAAGAGAATGATCGTACTGAACATTCCAATCCGCTGGAATGGGTATTGTAATCTCAAGAGTCTCAAAATAATCAAAAACGTTAAGAATATGCTGATAGAGAAGCGATTTATGAAACGTCTGACCGGGACCCAAGGTCTTGAAGTATTCAACAATTTCAATCTTTAGCTCATCAACTGCTTGGGTGTAATCAGCACCAATGATTAGAGCTATGTTTATCTCCATCTCGGGAATGTAGGTAATGTTTGCAGGGGATACGATTACACGGGTTCCCGATGCTCGGTAGCCTGTTTCCCTTGTCTGTTGGGATGGGTGTCCCTCTATTCTGTCTTGAAGTTCGGCTATTGGGCCTGTGAAGACCTTGTATCCTTCAATCTTCCACTCATCACCCGGATCTAAAAGAGTTGCGTCCGGGTACAGGATTCCCCTCTCGTAGACTGAAATCCAACGAGGAGATCCATCTGCATTTAGAGGTGCTGGTGTGAAGGCAAGGTTACCAACTTTTCTAATCTGAAGTTGACCCGATGAAATTGGTGCTCTGGCAGGGTTTTCATGAAATAGAACTACAGGTGCGCTTGTCGCAGCAGGAACCTTTCCATAGACCGGAACACCGTCTTTTTCAAACCCATCAAACCCTGTACCATCGTCAATAGTCACATAGGTGATCCCAGGTCGTTCGGGGTCTTCAAATAGACCCGCATTTCTAACCTGTATGCCTCCCGAGCTTGTGAATCCACGGCATAGTGATTCAAGGGACTTAAGATTGCATCTTGCGAGACCTGATATGAAAGCAATCGCTCTTTTCTTCAGGGAATCATCCGACTCCCGGTCAACGCCAGAGGTCACACCAGATATCTGTTCGACTGTTATAAGCTCTTTAGGGCCTGTTTTTACCGTGTCTATACTGCCTGTAGCGCAATTGCCCACCGTTCCAGCGAAACTAGCAGTGACAGAGACGTAGGGGTCCCCAATCGCGGCTGGCCATACCGCACTTCCCGCAGGAATAGTCACATCAACGTCTTGAATGTATTCAAGCCCAGGAAGCTGGCTTCTGCCATACACGGTTCCAGCAGGAACTATAAGGTCTGCGGCTATTGGTTCAGATCTAGTCAGTTTCAGGACACTTCCCGTTGCGTTACCGGGACCGAGTCTTACGATAGCTCCGCTTGGGAGATCTGAAACCCTTTCGTCTAAGTCAGTTCCAACCGAACCAGCAAGGGTGAATGAGTCCCTGATTTGCTTCATTCTGAACTCAATTCCCTCAAGTTCGTCAGCAAACGCACCTAGAACGGAAAGAACCGCAGAACCTTTTGATAGATCTGAAAGACCGGACCGTGAAACCACAGCAGAGGCTAGATCTGCTAATATTTCATCTTTTAGACGTGGTTCAAATGACATCTCAAACCCCTATCGGTACATTCGCATTCACGCTCTGCCCACCGACTGCATCAAGAACGCACTCTACACTGAAAGTGTCACCACCGTCTACAATAGTAAGGCTCGACACTTTCTTAATCCTCGGGTCGTCAAGCAACTGTTGCCTTGTTCGACTAAGAAGAGTTCCAGCCGATTCCAGGGTATTTCCGTCGCCGATCATCTTAGGAAGACCGTAATTTGGAAAAACTCCATGATCTCCTTGCTCCGTTTTAATCCTGACGGTTAATGCCTGCTCTAAAAGACTGGGTCCCCTAACCAAAAGAAAGTCCTCGCCACCCACTCCATCTAAAACAAAATCACCTTCATCTGAGAGAAGGAAATCAGCACCGTAAATATCTGCCATTGTTTTGATCAGATAAGGTGAAATTCCCTCGTCCTGTGATGGAACTAAAATAATTGAACCTGGTTTAAAGGGTGAACCGTCTGGCATTTGCCACATATTTGCCATTTCATTCACCTCTAATATCTCTTTCACATAAGAAGGAGTTCCAAAGAGACGGATTGAGATTGAGGGAATTGTGTCCCCTTCCTTGGATGTATAGGGAACATATTGACCGAAGACAATATCAGGTGATTTTTTCTTATCTAACGGAGCGACGAACTCAGAGTTCTCTGTGGGTGTGTCTGGATCACCGGCTTCCTCTATTCTTTTCAGAAGCATTCCCGCTGACGTGTATATAGATCTTCGTAACAGACCCAAGTTTGCAGCAGCGTCATAGTAGTATTTTCGGAACGCGTCGTCGTGTCTAGAACCGTACGGAAAACTCAGATATATCTGACGACCGACGACTAGAGATCTCTCTGCGATATCGAGAACTATGCCCATCATTGAAAAAGGAACGGAAGAAAGAACCCCTGCGGATGCGCCTAACTCCCCTACCTCGTCCACGAATCCCCTGACCGCTAAGAGTGGTCCGTGTGTGAGAGACTGAAAGGCTGACGTTGCGGTCTTAGTAGCTTGATTGGCGAAAGCAATGTAGCCAGACCATGTATTGATCAATCCAGTAGCAACAGCACCAAACTTCCTTACCTTCGAGAAAACGTCATAGAGCGATGGTTTATTAGCGTCCCCGTATATCTTGAGAGATAGGGACCACTCGTAACTGAACCGGCTAGACATCGCGTTTCTCTGCCAGTTAAAGTTCTCGACATCCACCCAGAAAACCCTTTCCTCAAATAACGCACGAATAGCAAGTCTGCTCTTATTCTCAGCATCTAAAGGAAGAAAGTTATCTTCTTTGGTTACTTTTTTATGAAAATTGTTCAAGAAATCAGACAGTTCCCTGAACAAATCTGGACCAGATGCGTACTTAGGACCACCACTAGCAGACTGACCGAGACGGTTTGAAACTCCAGATCTACCACTAAGCGTTATATTCGCGTTCCTAAGGCCGGAATGATCAATCACAGGGAATTCACCAAGGGTCCATGCGAAATCAACAGAGTTAGGCCGATTCAGGCTCACGGACTGGACATAGGGAAGAAGCATCCCTCTTTTGAACCCTGTTGCGTCATATTCCTCAATGACATAGGCATGTCCATCAGTCAGAACGCCAAGTATTGCTAGGCTGGATAAATTAAGAGCCATATCACCTACTATACAGCGTTCTTGCTGTTTGATGGAACTTCTATCACGTCCGAGACGAGTTCTGAATTATCAGGATCAACAAGAGGTTCTGACTTTACTGGAGGAGCTAAGTTCAAAGCAGTACTTACCTCGACCGACCAGTTGAACAACGCATCCATTCTTTCCTCTATCACTCTAAGGTATTCAATCAACTTAGACGCGACCACTAACCCATCATCTGAGACACCGTTAGTGGAGATCCTCAGCCTACTATTAGCCCCAAGCTGGATTCTTGCTTTCGCATCGTTCTCGGGAGTGGATTCGGGTGTGGATATTATGACAGATCCATCTGAACCCACTATCAAAGACGCTCCATTGTTTCTGAACGTATGATCGAAAGCATAATCACCAGTATCTCTGTCCCCTGATTCAATTGCTACGGGAGCTTCAGTCTCTTCGGTCTTTGATTCAGAGTTTCTTACGAACCCAACACAAATAGGTGCTCTTCTTCTTCCTCGCCTTACTAGAACCGCTTGTGTCGTCTTCCCGGTCTCTTCGGGGTTGACTGGGCTGGGATTGGACCCATCATTTGAAACCGCTGGACGGAAGAACCTTTCAGTGTTGTCACCGGCTGGGACCATGATTGGCACTCTATTGAACCTTTCACCTGTAGATGGGTCATAGCAGTTTAAGTACAGTCTTCCTTCGACGTTTATATAGTCTTTGACAATGGCTATCGTGACTGCACCGTTCATTCCCATGTAGTTAGATCTAGATGAGAGATCTCCACCCTGAACCGCTGACTGACTTGGCATCCGTCCGAAATAAATCACTCTAAAACTCCCCTTCCATGATATCGTGACCAGTTCTGCTTGAAAGAGTCTTAAGTGTTTGTTTTTCAGGATAAGTGAGTGGGGAAGTTCTTAACCACTCGTTACTCAAACCTCTCTCGAACTCTATGTTTGTCCTATAGGAACCAACTCCAACATCACTCATATTCGCAGTGTGAGTGACGCTTGTTACATATGCGGACATCCGGTTCATATCGAAACCCAGTGACGGGTGCATACCAAAAGTCACTGGCTGACCGTGACGAACGTCCAGTCTCATTGTCGTGGTAGCAGTACCACGCATGAAATTATGCTGTGGAGCGAAGTATTGAGCAGCGAGGGCGGCTAAGGTTAGTGCATACGATATGAAATCAGTCCTTGCTAGGTTATCGTTTGCCATGTCGGGGAGAAACGGCCACTTGACTTGGTATTCCCTCAACCCTCGCTTGTGAAGCATTTCCATTGAAGGAATAAGGGGTAACCCTGCGGCAGATGCGTATCTCAGCGGGTTGTCGCTCGTTAGGGGTGGGTCTGCGGTGAATATAGTCTGAACCTGAGTATCATTTTTTGAAAAATCAATGTCTAAAATATCGTTCAGTTCGACCTTCGGCCCATTGTGAATGTCCCAGGTAATGTCCTCAAATAAGGTGTGGATTCTTGGGGATAGCGTTTGGCCTCGATTTAATCTCGTTCTAACATAATGAGACAGGGGTTCGGTTCTCCACGGTTTCATTCGATACATTAAAACTGGGTTTCTTCCTAACGCTTCTCCCATGACTGAACTAGCAACTCCATCCAGTCTCTGGTTCATGCTTATTATTTGCTTCTCATGTGTAGCGTTGGATAGCCCACCCGATGGTAGATTATCGAGTGCTGGCATTATCATCGAATTATCAACACTTTCATTTCTGAGTGTGGACCCCGTGTCACCGTAATCCTCGAGTGACGGGAACATCTCCATTAATCCAGGGTCTCCCATGAATGAACCCTGAAGCAGACTCATTATTGTTTGACCACCTCCACCACCAACAGAACTTTGAATGGCAGTCAGGGTTGGTCCTGGCACTGGATCTGCATACCTTCTCACATCGTATGCTCCAGCAACGTTGATGAACTTTCGGGGTCCTGTTGGAGTTCCAGTGTGAAGTTTCGCTGTTGTGTCGTTGAAAATAACCGGAATAGCGTCCCCAAGCCACATGGATCTGAATTTGGTAAGGGTTTTGGGTGCTCTGACTTTTCCAAGCATCTTAAAAACACCAAGAAGAGGATACCCGACTTGGTTATTAATAAATGACATTGAAAGGGTTCTCTCAACCCATTGATTGAATTCATCAATCTGAAACAAACCACCCGTGTCTCGAAGTCTATTCATCTTACCAACTTGAATCGAGGCGTTGTTGAATAGATCAAACCAGCCTATGCAATTCAGGCTAATAGAGGTCATGACTGCGCCGTTTCCAGGGTTCACAGACTGATTCATTGATACAGAGTCAATGTAACCGAAGGTTTCAGCGGGTCTATCGTAACCACCTATTCTAACCACTATCCAATTTCCAGTGACGAACGGATACTTGCTCACACTTCCTCTGGATGTCTTTAGTGTCAGTTGGATGCTTTCGTATGGGGCATTGATAGAGTTGGTCCAGCTAATAGATTTCACATGGTCTGTCAGGTGAAGGACGTATGCTTGGTCAGAGCTAGCGCCTTCTGTGACAGCGTGAAGTTCGACGAAGATCTGGTGATTTATTCTAGCCAAGGATTTCTCTCAGTGATTGACTCAGAAAACGGCCTTTCTTGGCCATGTTGTCCCATATAGGACGAACAATAGGCTTCAACCATGAATGATTCTTAAGAAATCTCGCCCAGGACACACCGTAACGGACATAGATTCTGATAAATAATGAGTCGTGAGTGCTACAGTAAAGTCTCGCCATCGTAGCGTCTTCACTTCCAACACCATAAAGCTCGTCAGCAACCCAGCAGCCGCCGCCGGGAATTGCCCTGATCAATCTAATCGCAGTGGTAACCGCTCCACCGGCAAAATGGAGGGCGTCTTTTAAGTCATTAATTGACTGTGTTGTGGTGGTGTGCTCCGTGCCGCTGATTCCCTCCACCCTGTCGAGGCTTCTGTGTTCAGCTAGGCGAGATCTTCCCACCCACCGCTGACCCACACCTCCAACCCCATGGCTGATAGTTCCCACACCCCCTGGACTAAGCCCTGCTGCGGCAGTCTTTATGTTGACTCCCGGGGCCGTCATCATTCCAAGATTCATCGCACTTCCCGCTCCAGATGTTCTCATTGAGTCAATCAGACCCTGTAAACCGCCTCCTTTTTCTGTCATTCCCTCAAGATTTCTCATAACACCCATCATTGATCCAGCACCGCGGGTTGCTCTTGCTAAGATCTGAGCTTTTGCGACTTGTCTGAATGGGGCAAGCAACTCCTGGCGAGTCTCCCCTATCATTCCAGTTAACCCAGCACCAAACTTCGCTCCACGCGTTCCTTGCCCTGGTGCTCTTGCTTCAATTTTTTCAGCCAATTCTGCCATCGCCGATTGGTTGAGGTTAAGTCCTTGGTTTGCCATTTGAGATGTTGCTTGTGAGATCACTTGCAAATAGCTTTGAATGTTTCCGCCTCTCATTCCTGCGGTTTGTGCGGCTCCTGCTAGGCGAGTCACTGAACTCCGTTGCTGAGTTCCAAACTGGTGTACATTCATTCCAACAGCACCCTGACCTGCGGCACTTTGGCCAACCATTCCTCCCATAAACCCAGCACCGACTCCTTGGGACATTAGCCTGAACATATCCCGTCGACCGAGCACTTGGCTTGCGTTTTGGACACCCGCTGCCTGTGAGAATTGACTTATTCCGCCAAGGGCCTCATCTCTTCCAATGCCCCAATTAGCACCCTCCCTGATGCTTTTGAAGGTGTTTGTTCCCGCAATTGGCCTCCCTCTGGCGTTAAGTGCGGGGCCACCTACGTCCTGATCAGCAGCAAGGGCAGCAGCCGTTGTAGGGATATTTCCACCAGAAGTAGCTGCTCTTGCGCGACCAAGTTGGTTGTATATTTGTTGAGACTGTTTTGCGTCTTGAACTCTTTGAGCAAAACCGGCAACAGCGAGACCAGCAATAGGGAGGATGGTGGCCGCTCCGGCCTTCCTGAAGGCGTCACTATCACCAGCCGGGGATGTTGGTGCGGGTCTACCGCCTCCTCCTCCACTACCTCCACCACCAGTACCACCACCGCCTCCACCAGTACCTCCGCCACCGCCACCAGTACCGCCGCCACCGCCTCCGCCTCCGCCTCCGCCGCCTCCGCCGCCTCCGCCAAGGGAGAGACTTGAGGCTTTTCTTTGGAGGCGATCTAGGTCTTGCTCAAGGCTACGGATCGCCTGTTTGGCATCGCGGTCATCGGCTTTGATTTCAATTGTGGTGGTGTACTTGTCAGCCATCTAGTTGAAGCTCCCGTTCACGCTCGTCAAACCATTCGTCACCAGTGATAATGCCATCATCGGTGATTTCTATCGAGATTTGATTAAACTGTTCGTCGTTCAGTCTCAAGAGAATCGCTTCCTCTATGTCAGAAAAGCAAAGGTAATCAAATCCAAGAGGATCGGTTTCACTTGGTTTAATCGGTGATGTCAATAGCCTCTGAATTGACTCGAAGCCAGGTACTGACCTCAGTTGCTTCGCCCGAATCACTGCTTCGTCGAAAGTAGCGCAAATTGTGAGCCTCTAGGTGATCAAAAATCGACATCAAGAGAACATCGTCCTCCGAAGCCCATTTAGAGAGCCACTTAGGACACTCAACAAGCTGAACCTCTAGTCTCGCCATTGCTAGGTATCGCATTTGAAGACCTGGAGGAAGGTTTTGAAGAGGTTGTCCTCCAGCCAAGTTCATCGCAGTTAGATCACAGAGTGTTTTGCTGCTACCCGTCATCACTCGACTAACTACCACAGCGGTGTGCTTGAACCCATCGGGGTCCGTGTACGAAAGATCAATGTTCATCTCTCGTGGAACCGGGACGAGTGTTTCTGGTTTTGGTCCTTCGAGTGCTTTCTGGGCTTTTTCCTTAGCCCCTGACGGGGTTAGGTCGAGTTCGATTGGCTTTTTTACTGCTTCTGACATTAGGTCGTGCTCCTTCTTGGTTTACTGGCTGTTCTCGTCATACATTCTGAGTGCCAAGAAGCTTACATTAGCAGTCATAAGACCGCGAGAGTCAATACTCCACGTTCTTGTTTGACATGCAAGTCCCTCGACGCGCCAGATTGTAACGTCTGTGATCGGATCGTAAATCTCAGCGGTCATCTTTTTGAAGTTGATTACATCGGCGGTTCCACCCGTAACCCACACTCCCTGCTGAACCATGCTCTCCCCGAGAAGACGCATAGCAGATGCCTGGATAGTGACAGATCTACCAGTGGCTTCGATTTCAACGGGATCAATGAAACCCATGACGTCGATAGGCTGCTGGCTAATGTTTTCACTAGCAGAAACACCAGTTGCCCAACCAACTTCCGTATTGTTTACAATAAATCGTGCTCTCGCACCTGATATAGCAGTAGGCATGAAATCCTCCTAGTTACGCTGAAATTCTCTGAACCATCGCAGTAACTACGATGAAGTTCACAGGTTCGATTGGTGCCATTTGATAGGAGACCGTGAAGGTGTCTCCTAGATCTTCAACTGTGACTGAAGAATCAATAAATGCTTTGATGATATCCTCAGCAACTTGATCATTGAGTCGTGCGATTGTCAGAGACCTGATTCGGCCCTTAGTGGTTATCTTTGCCGGATCTCCAATCATCGTTTCTAAGTTCGCTCGCAGGTCTCGGATTGACGTATTCACACTCTCAACTGAACTCATTTCACTGAAAATTGGGTTGTCATCAGTTTGATAAGTTGTGATCGAGCGTTCGATTTTCGGACCGAGTCTGTCAGTTGTTACGAACGTCAGACCGTACTTTAGAAGCTCACTTGCGTCGGCAGTCGGTTTGATGGAGCTATTGTGTCCAACTGTGATCACATTGGGTCTTTTCCCAGTCAAAGGAGTGCCAACAGCGGTTCCTGACTGCATACCGGCGCACATGATCGCAAACGCGGATGGAGATAGTTTCTTTTCGTTTCCTGTAGGCCCAACCACTGTCGCATCGTCAAACACGAGTGAGATGAATCGACTGTTTAGTGCCGCAGATCTAACCTTCAACGCGCTCAAAGTGTCATCCTCTTCGGCACCAACCCAACCATTTCGCTCGTCACCGCCCTCTCCAGCCATCCGAACGCAGTGATCTCGCAGGGCAAGATGGACACCGCTAACACCAGAAACGTCAAGAAGGTCATTGGGTTTAGTGGCTACGATCTGGATAGACTCGGTTTCAATCGACTCAAACGCTTCTTGCCAGTTTGAGAGCGTTGGGGCCGCATACGTTCCACCAGCAAGTGAAACCGCACTAACGGTATTCGCTGGCTCCTCGTCAGCACCCGTTGCCTTCTCGACAGTCACTAAGGTGCTATTGACGAAAGCTTTAACCGCAGCGTAGACGTTTGCACTCATGTCAACTTGAACCGTCAAATTTACAGACGTGGCGTTATCTAACTCGTCCGAATCAATTGCAGTTGCCTGTGGTTCGTTGTTGGTTGCGGTGTATGCAGTGTGAGCATTTACCCGGGCAACGAAGTCAGACGCCTTGAGATAGTCAGATGTGGATAGATTGAACGCATCCACTTCGATTTCCCAGGTTCCACCGAAGCCACCAACCGCAGCGTGAACCGTGGTAACTGCGCTGAACTCCTTGATGGTTGTCTTGGTGGTATTTGGAGCAACAAATGACAGGATCTCGGAGTCAGCGGCACCTGTGTTCTTATTTGTTCCATTGACTGTGATGGTTAACGTTTCAGCACCAGCTAAAGCAACGCTCGTGTTGATTTTCACAACACCGTCAAATGCAAGTTTCGTTGGGGACGCTGTTGCGTTCAAGCCATCCAACTTATTCACAATCACCAACCCACTCGTGTTATCATACGCCAAACTCACATCCGAAGCCTCTTGTGGTGCGACGGCGGTATATTTGAAGGAAATAACGTCATCTAAACCAACATCGTCAAACACCTCAGTCCGACCGTCCCTGAGAACTGTGTACTTCTTCCCGGAAGAGGTACCATTGGCGATAGTGGCGATAACTTTGTTTCCCGTCGGACCCCACGCCTTGGACTTCATTATAATGGATGGCTGACCATTAGCACCGTCGAAGGTGTTGTTTGCTTGGCCTACTGGAGCAACGTTGACAAGGGTTGTTCGGTTTGGTCCACCTGTAACTCGGTCATCGCTTGCGGAGTTATAAAGAATTGACGCAAGCAGGGTTAGATCAATGTTCGAGAACTCTAAGTCAGCAAGACGGCGAAAAGATGCTGCGTGTGTTGGTGTGGCTGTTTCAAGAAAATCAAACTCACCAACGATGGCCACATTATTAATATCAAGCTCTCTACCCGCTAAAGCAGAGGCATCAACTATTGAATAGACGCCTGGACGACGTGTAACAAGACCTTGGACATTTACTGAACTTGGCATTTTCTACCTCTTTGTTAGACTGGCGTAACGCCACCTTTTTTTCCATTGATTACAATATCATCAGCATAGACTAAGAAACCTTTATGTTCACCCGGACCACCTGCATCGTCTACTGATATTTGTGAAACTACTTGCCATCTTTGCAGTCGCATCATAACCCCAAGATCATCAGGCAGTAAACCAGCTTCTGGCATAATATCCCCACCTCCGAGATATCTGACAGAAATAAAACCAGTTGCGAGCATTCTTGGTACAGATGCGAGCATCATACCTCTAACAACTTCATAGAGTGCGCGAAGTGCATCTGGGTTGTCGCAATACATTGTAAGGTGAATGGTGCTTGCTACTGTCATTTCATATATCGGTGTCAGTGATTCAATTCTGCCCAGGAAGTTCATGGGTTGATCTTCCATTGGTTCGTCTTCCTGATGTGCAACTACTTGCGGAACTCTGGCTAAATCGACATTGAATCCAGGGGCAAATTGAACATAGCTACTATCACCGTCGGGAACAAGATAGTCGAACCACTGCTGTTTGATGGTGTCGTCGATATACGGAGGAATAAGAGCTTTCCATTTCGACATTTCAGTTGAAAGCTCTGCCCATCTTGTTTGAAGTGTCACTAGGGTGGCGAGATCTATCATTTCACAAGCATCCTTGGGTCTGGTAGGAGTTTCGGAATATCACGAACCACTAGTCGGGCAATTCGCCTCGGTCTTATCCCAGGGTGATACCACGGTTTTCCCCCGTAGCTTATGATCCTAAATGTCACGAACTTCCCACCCATCTTTTTAGTTCCTGCTATCAGGTCGGTCTTGTGGGGCTGTGCGGTGACGGCTGTTCGCACACTGGTTTCGGGGTTGATTGAATAGACCGTTCTTGGACCGACTATCATTTTCGGGATAACCCCTGCTCTTATCACCTTCCAGCTTCCCGCTTCTTTTTGCATGAAAGGTTTCACCAGGACCTCTTTTTTCATGCCTTGAACCGCACGAACCCTCTTTTCGAGTTCCGCGTCGTCGTGTGCTAGATCTGTAGACGACTTCCTGACCGTTTCAGCCATCTGTTCCTTGCCTCTAACGAATGGAATAGGTCTCCACTTCCCTTTCTTGCCCATCTTAGGCCATCCAGACCGACCTTTTGGCTTGTCCAGCAGGAACTTACGCATGTCGAACACGCCGTATGACCCCACGCCATTGGGACCGAGTCCTTGTTCAAACATGGCTGCGAACTTATGACTGAGCCTGACTATGACTTGATTTTCATTATAATCGACCACCTCGATGGCGTGCATGTATTTTGTCCGAGTCGACGCCGAGACATCACCAAGAATATGTCTAGCCTTGTTTTTCCAGTTGTTTTGAATTGCAAGACCAATGGAGTGCATATATCGCACTCTCTTTCCGGTATTCATGCCAAGATGCTCAGATAGTGTGATTCTAGCTTCAGCCATTAGTCATCACCCAACCACTCAAGCCAACATTCGCTAAGAACTGGGAGACTTGTGAACTCTGGATTAGCGGTTTTCCTCTGAACGAATGTGTCCCTGTATGTATAGGGGTTTGATTTACAGACGTAGACCGGATGGCAGTAGTATTGAATCCCATACCTAGACCCGACTGCGGGTGCCTTTCCTCCCGTGAAAGATGCTGAGGTGTCTCCCGGACTTAGTGTAACAGAATCTTCCTCACGCAGGGTAATTGTCGTGGCTGTCAGGCTCTCTATGTACTTGATTCCATCGTTGCCAGGGGTTCCTGCACCGGATATTTCTATTCTAGATCCAGCACTAAACCCGTCGGTTATCCAACTCCCACCATCATTTCTTTCTATATTTCTAGGCAGAACGAAGTCCACACCCGCTGGATTGGCAGGAGTGCTCGCAGAGTCCCCAAGGCTCCAGTCTATTTGACCCGTGTTTGTCACCGTGAAGTCGGTTCCCTCGGACAGGACCGCAGGTTCACCCACTGCGGTGATTATCCGGCCTTCAGAATCAGTTGCGTTGCAGTGTAGAGCGCCGATTGTGACTGTGTTTGGGACGACTTGATTACCGACGGTTCCAATCTTGAAAGTTCGATCCACGACTGGATATCTAAGCGACTCTGGTGAGGTTTTTCGCTCCCTGTTCTCAGTGTAGGTCATTACAGAGTCTTTCAGCGTGAATCTGTCCATGAAGGACACTAGGTGCTCGGGAAGGGTTGTGATCTTAGCCATTCCCTTAGAATTCAGTCCATAGTTCGCGAATCGCTCAGGCTCACGGGACGAACTTAGAACGAGTGCTGGAATCTCTTGCTTGGAGTGATGAACCCATCCACGACCCCTGCAGTTAGGGCAGTTGCTTCTTTTTTCCAGCGTGTCCCCTGTCATGGATATTAGTGATGATGATAGCGTGAGTCGTTGTTGACATGCGCATAGCGCCGCCATCTCCCAGTCCACCATCATTCCATGAGTTAGTATTTCACGACGGAGTTTGTCTGGCTCAAAGTCTACCCGTGGAACGAGCTTAGGAACTTCTAAAGCGGGAAGAATCTTTGACATTTACATGATCAACATTTGGGGTAGACGCCAGTCGCGTTTGACATTCTTCGTCAGAATCTTAAGCCGCTTCTGGTAGCTTAAAATCCTTGCTCCGTACCCTGCATTGGTTGCACTGCTGGTCGTATTTATTGAAGTGCTTAGACCATCCATTGAAATTGACTTAGAGGCAATGCCCGCCCCAACAATAAGGTCACCAGCGGTATCTAAGGGCAGAAGTGCGGCAGTTAGTCCGATCATATCCACTATTGCGGGAGGAATTGGGAAATTCACGCCAACACCGCCTTTGAGGCCATCAAACCCCGCTTTATAGGTTACCTTCCACCACAGAGGGGTGTAGGGCCGTCCATAGAAGCCCACCAGTCCAACAAAGGGCGTTCCTCCCGTAAATACCACGGATTGCATCCCGCTAGGACCTGGGATGACCTGAAGCTGTCCACCTCTCTCGCTGGCTATATTTGCCCAGTCTAGTGGAATGGTGGTTGGACCGTATTGACCGTATTGAACCTCAAGCTTAACAATCTCAACGAGTGGGCGTCTTTTGGTCTGAAGAAGCCAAAATGTGTCACCAGCCCAGTCCAGAACGTCCAATCGGTCTGAATATTCGTTTAGATCGTCCAGAATGATGTCTAATTCAGCCTCTATGGTTGAGATGGCTGAATCTATCGCGTGGGTGTATAAGGCGTCTGGATATGGGTTATTCTGGTCGTCGGTTAGATCAATGCCGACGAGATATCTATCTTTGAGCCATTGTGCAGTGAGGGTGTCTGTGAGTGCCATCGCGCCTCCATCGTATCATTGTTCGTCGTCAGAGTGCGACGGCTTATCTCATAGACTAACTGGTGATGGCTGAATTTGGTGCAGTGCAACTAACCTCAAGCGATTCCAGTTGAGCAATGTTTGCAGCGTTGGCAGAGGACCATACGCCTGTGACGGCCAATTTAGGTTGAATTCCGAGTGCATCTGTATCGAAATCCGCAACACCGAATCCGAGACCGACGGGAGCGTTGTTCGTTCCAGCGAAGTTGTTTGCACCGTTTGCAGTGGACACATGGTTCAAAGCACCCGAAGCACCAACCTCTCCCACGACTATTTCAGAGGTGAGGTAGATTGCATCATCGGCTGCCGCATCCTTTGCGCCTGTAGCAACCAGTGACAGGTTATTGGCGGCAGTTGCGTCATCACCGACTCGGAGTCGAAGGTTTAAGGTGTCGGCAGCGTTATCGCCTGTGACTGTTACAAAAGCGCGAATGGAGATCTTAGTTCCAACCGCGAGATCACCGCGAGTTCCGTCGTCACTTGGTGTGAACAGATCCCAACTAGTAGCAAATTCAACCTCAGAATTTCCAGTAATCGTGTCAGCAGTCGGAACCACAACACCCGCTGAACCTGCCTCTGCGCGATTCGCTAAAGATTGTGATTGACGTGCTCGTTGAGTCAATTTGTTGGCAAGACGATCTGGTTCAGATAGGTCTGCATGTTTTGCTTCATCAGCGGTGAGCATAGTTGCTAGAGTGGAATCAAAGGCCATGATCTCTTATCCTTTTTTCTTCTTTGTTTTGGATTTAGAAGGAGCAGGGGAGGCTTTGGGCTTCTCCTGCTCCTTCTCTTTTTTAGGTGAAGAACTCGACGACGAGGGTGGTGATGCCTTTTTCACGGGCTTTTCTTCAGCCACGAACTCGAACTCAGGAAGAAACCGGACCACGGCCTCCAAATCACCCTCTGGTGCGGGTGAGATGGTTCCATCATCGGAAACGTCAAGAACGCTTCCATTGATCAGGATATTACTACTTCTTAGAGTTTTATGTCGCCAAGCCATTGTCTACACCTCTTAGAATGAAACGTTATCGATGATTCCGCATTTTGTCGGGACCTTCACATGAAGCGAACCAAAAAGCATAAGCAAGAACGGAATAGAAGTCGTTGCCTGGGCTAATGGACGCCGGAGAAAATCTAATAGCTGTGCCCAATACATTACACCTGGGTCCATCTGTAACAGATAGGCTTGACCAGTCGAAGGACGATGCAAGTTCTCATCCACGATAACAGTCGCAGCAGCAACGGTCGGGTTTCGGGGAAACTGCCACATGTACGTTGCAGAGTCACCATCGGTATTCCCAACAGCAGTTCGATAGACACGGTAGTAGCGAATTCCACCGGCACCTGAGATAGGTTGAGCGGCGTCACCCATGGTAAATGTCACTTTCTGACCAGCGAGAACCGTGATGGTTGTCTCGTTGACACCAGTAAGGACTTTGACCGGGGCAGTAATTCCCTTATCACCAACACCAACGAAACGATATCGGTAACCACCGGCATCGGCTGCGCCGAATTTGCTAGTTCCAGATGCAGCTTGAGCTACGTTTGCAATTGGGAGCGTGAAGGTACCGGGATCACCGAACGGATCGGTGTTTTGATCTGCACGATTGGTTGACAAAGGAGCTTGCTCGATTGAAACCATTCCACCCGGACCAGCGATTGAAAGTCCCTCTGACCCGAATACCAACTGCGTGGAGTTGGAAGGGGACATTTGGAAACGACCAAAGCTTGTCGCGATGTTCACGAGCTTCGCGTAGACGCGAGGATCGAGCATAATCGTGTTCACATAACCAAAGTTTGGTGCAGCGGCTACGTCATAAAGCTTGTTGATCAAGTCTTGAGGAGTAAGCTCGGCACCATCAAGGTTCAAGTAGTTAGAACCGTTTGCGGCGATTGTGTGAGCACCTGTTGCGCCATCGTAAGTCGGTTGAGCGACTTGCTGATAAAGACCGTCAAACTGAAGACCTTCACCACCGGCACCTTCTACACCCATGAGTGAAGAACCGAGGAACAGAGCGCGCTCCAACTTACCCATGAGGGCTTTGGTGCCATCAATAGTCTGTTGAGCAAGACCCTGACGACTAACACCACCAGAGTATCCCATGATTCCCGCCATTGTGGCGACATCGGTAATTTCTCTCTGTTCGGCAAGGTACTTCACCTTGACAATTTTACGAGTATAGGTGCCGTCAGAATTAGTACCGTTCGCGCCTTCTGCAATGAAGGGGTCCAGGTCCATATTTCCGTATGCACTGACAACCGTGCTTTCATGCAGAGGGCTAGTTACGTTGACTTTGGTGAGTTTCTTCCAAAGCTTCACCGCCATCTCGCTATAGGTAGCAGTATCAAGCGTGCTTTGAATGCTCTGTGGAACCAACGGAGCGAAACTACCACTACCAGCCTGACCTTGAGTCGGGTAACCAGCGGATGCTTTAGCCATCGGTGCGCCACTTGCTTGAAGTGCCTTGTTTAGATCTTGAAGTTCGTGCATCGAGACTGATTGTCCAGCCAGTGCACTGAGGGATTGCAAATTCATGTGATTCTCCTAAATTCGAGCCACTGGTTAGTTAAGAACAAGTTTTGCCGATTCAGCAACTTCCGTTGCATCCGCGCCACTCTCGAGCATGGCAACAGCCATAGACAGTTCCGCTGCGCGATTGGCATCAGTACCAGCACGCAACTCCTCGTGAGCTTTCGCAATAACGTCGTGAGCAGAGAAACCACTCTTTTTCACAACAGAATCTTGAGGACTCTCGATGACTTGTAAATCGCCAGCGTCGATAATTGACCGTGGCGGAACAGGTTGACCGATTGCTTTCAAAAGAGCATCGATCTTTTCGTTGAGATGAGAAATGACAGCAGCGTTTTCACGAGTTGTCGCGGATAGGCTTTTCACAACGTCTGTGACGGCCATATAACCCTTGGCAAGAGTCTCACTTTGGTTCCGAACATCGTGAACAATGTTGTCGGCACCTTTTGAGATAATTGCCACGAGGTCGTAATCCTCTTCACCTTTCATAATATCAAAGTCGTCGTCATCGTGGCCTTTGCCATAACGTGACATCTCGGAGTTGAACGCACGATCTGACTCGCTGTTAGCCTCTGCCTCTCGGGACTCCTCGGGCTGATTGGGCGCTCGACCGCTTGCGTCTGTACCTGCTTTCATTTTGCCCTTCTCTCCCTTGTCGAGGTTTTCTTCTTCTTCATCATCATCGTCTTTCTCGTCGTCTTTTTCCTCTTCGGCTTTTACAATAACCTCTGGGAAAACCTCTTTCACTGCTGCTGTTGCAGCCTTGAGGATGGCGTCGGGGCCAGTTTCACCAGCCAACTCACCTTTTGAGATTTTTGACTCTACAAGAGTGTCAATTTCTTCAGCATCGAGACCCTGTTGCGAGAGTCGCGCCCGATATTGATCTGCACTGTCCATCTTTAGTTCCTCCCGCGCAAGCGGTTCAAAATTCCACGGACGATGTTTTCGCCCTGAGTCCAAGTCAGCATTGGTGATTTCTTCAATAATGCACTTGTCATCATGTCGATCTCACCATTCACTGAATAAGTTTCAGAAGCGAGAGCTTCAACACGACGTTGAGCTTCTTTCTGAATCTCGTCTTCTTTTTTGTCCCTGTCCTTACCACCATCAAGTGACTGTGGCACTACTGGAGCAAACGGAGCAGAGTATCCCATTGCTTGAGCCGGATAACCCGCCATGGCAGATCTAAAAAACATAGAAGCCATCACAGGGTCAAACGTTGCAAGCGGGTTCTTGGGGTTGGCGCTAATGGCAACAGAATGGACCTTGGCCTCTTCTATCTTGTTTCCATTGCGACGAACGGCACGGCCTTCAATACTGAAGCCAAGTTTTGACTTGGAGTTGGCCTTGTTCAGTGTTCGTGCTTTCTCGAATATTTGCTTACCAAGTGCGTCTGTTAGAAACAGATCTGCCTCAATCTCAGTCGCACTGTGACCATTGAGTGATGACTTACTGAATGAAATTGGCTCGCCAACGATATTCATCACTCCACACGGATGCTCAAGGGTAATCCACTTGGCATCACTAAAATCTAAACCCTTTTGAATGATAATCTCATTATCGGCATCCAGAGCTTCAGACGAAGCTATTCCTTTGATTCGACCGCGACCAGTTGTGTCGCCATCACCTTTCTCGATGATGTCAAAGGGTGCCCACAGGGTTACTAGTTCCATTCAACCAGCCTTAGATAAGCCCACTGTGGAGCATGTGTTAGATAACTGGATCATCGTAGTTTCATATCATTAGCCATGTCAAGCAACTTTGGTGATATTCTAAGAGGTATCCCAGTTGGACGACCACACCCATGGCACTTAATCTCACAAAATCCATCTTCACGAAGAACCACGCATCTGCTTTTTACGAATAACTTAAGTCGTCCGTTTTTAGCCCTTCCATCCAGTCTAAGACCGCAGTTCTGGCAGGATAGTTTCAACTGGGTGTTATTATCTAACAGTGCCATGCTATCCCAGGGGATGACCTCCGAGTGCTGCTAGTGCTGCTTGAGCGCGCTTTTTTAGCGTTCTAAGGCTTCTTTGGAAGTGTCCTCTGTAACGAGGATCACCCCCACCGGCACCTTCACTCCAAACTTCTCCAGCGTTGTCTATAGCGCCACTGTTCGGGTCGAGTGCGTATTCAAGAGCCTCTTTGGTCCATTTCCCAGACTGGAAACTATCAATAAACTCCTCCCTGTTTTCTTGGCGTTGTGCGAAGTCAGGGTTGTCTGGGTCATACCCGTAGGTATCAGCCTCCAATGCCTGGAACTCGTCCCGAAGTCGAGGTGTTAGCTTTATTTCAACCGCTGGACCTCTATTGGTTTGATGGATCTTTGGGCCTTTGATGTGTCTTTCTGCTTTGGGTGATTTGTCTTTCTTTGCTCTTGCTGATGCAATTAGTTCTGAAAATGGACCGTCGCCTAACCCACTCGATCTTGACTCAGGACTGTGTTCATCAGGGCGACCCGTGACAGCCATCGCGAGACTTGCCTCAGACCAATCGGATATAGCTGGAACCTCAGTCTTTTCAGTTCCCATTAGTTTTGCAATCTTACGCATATCAGCGGGGTCTCGAATTAACCACGTTCCGTTCTTTTTATTGTAGGTTCCAATCTGCGCTCTCTTGTTCTTGGTTTTCTTTCCACCGTAGTAGAGTTGATTAAGGACTTCGTGGGCGTGAGATCCATCCTCGGCTCCACGAAGAACTAGACCCTTGCCAGTTCTTGAGACGCCGATACCAACCGTACCGACCTTAGCTATTGCCTGTCGTGCGCGGAAATCCCGTGTCTTGTTACGACTTGTCGCCGTCTTTAGCCCAACAGCCTCTAAAACGTCCTCACCTCGTTGAAATCCGTAGACAGACTCTCTGAAGTAGTCCTTAGCAACCTCAACCTCACTCTTAGACGTAGCAGTTTCCAGCGCAGAAAAGGCATCTTCAACTTCATCGTTTTTACTCTCGTCGATAGAATATGAGTGCTCCCACGACAGAAGCTCGCCTGTGGTTTTATTCGCTCCCGGGTTTCCTTCAACAAGCGCACCCATGTTGGCGAGTTTCTTACCAACGAGTTCACCAAGGTGAGTTTCAAACTTATCGTCACCTTGCATCCAAATCATGTCCACGTCGGACTGAGATCCCATTCGGTAACTCCGTCCAGCGACCTGTTGAAAGTCTGCGCCGCTCAGTGGAAGGGTTAGGTTGATCTGGGTCCTGGGTCGACCACCTTTTCGGTCATGGTAGCTAAGACCCGTTCCACCCTTGGCCATTGTCCCAACGATTACACGCTTATCCCCTCGTTGATAGGCGGCTGTCTCTTCCTTGGCATCCGCTCCTCCGTGCGCTTGACCAACGTACTCTTTCGCCTCTTCGTAGGTAAGCTCACGTCCAGCGAGGTGTGATCCCAACTTAATGGTCATATATTTCAGTGTGTCGCGCTCAGGCATTGAGGCTGCAATAGCATCTATCTGGTCTGCGTATTCTAGTGCAGACTCAGGGAGGGTTTGACTTACATGAACACGATGCCTGATTGAATCAGCTATGCCCGTGATTCGTTTGTTTGTGTGTTTAGTGTAAGCAGTGAAAAGAAGAACCTGAGCGTTGGGATCTCCATTAAGTTTATCTATGGCCATGCTAACGGCCTGTTCTGCCTTTGCGGCTTCCCATGCCTGTCGTTTCCACCCGAAAATACGACCACCCGTTGTCAGTGGGTTCAGTCCCGCCTCTATTGCCAACCTTTTTACCTTGTCGGCGGCGCTAAACGCCTCTGAATACACTGGGTCCATTTCTGATGCTTTCACTTTGCCAAAGTTAACATTCAGATCCACGACTTCACCTTGACGGTTTGTCATGGCTGCGTAGTTAGGAACTCGCTTGGCACCACCACCGCTTGCGTGAAGAAGTGCTGCTACAGCCACAGACGGGAGTGGAGATCTGGGGTTTTTGACATCGAATGGAATAGCACCCTGCTCCATACCTCGCCGTGACACACCGGCACCCAATTTCTCTGCCCATTCCACGAACTCACCACCTGTCTTGAACCATCCCATTTTGCGAAGATAGTGAAGGTCTTTGATATTCGTGTAGGGTGTCGCGCTCATGTAGAGCACCTTTTCAGCTTGATCCTGTAGTTTGACTGCTGCTTGTGCTTCCTGACCTGTCGGGTTCGCCATCTTGTGAGCTTCATCGAAAACTATGGTGTCGAACTTACCCTCGTATTCCGGCTTCAATAAGATAACGAAAGTTCCATCAGGCTGTTCTTCCCTTGTGAAAAGTTCATTATAGGACGCAACGAAGTAACCATCACCGCCCTCCCGAGGGTGCTTGAAATTAAGATTGTATAAATCTCCAGTCTCAGCCCATTGGGATTTGAGACCCTTTCCACCCGCAGTGGGAACCACGACAAGATTCCTCTTCCCACCCCGGGCAATCATCGCACCCATGGCTGTCAGAGTTTTTCCTAGCCCAGCTTCATCCTGAAGAACGAACCCGTCACGCTCGTCCCATGACTGGAGAATTCGGGAGATTCCCTCTTCCTGATGCCTGAAAAGGCTGTAATATCCTTCCTCCTCATTGGCATTTGGGAAGTTGGTTACATCGTTTGGAACCTCTTTTGTAATTCTCGGAGCAACGTCCTCATGTAGCATTATCGAGATATTGCTAGGCGGTGTTGTGGCGTTGTAGTCCTTGACGTCTAAATCACCGTCGTAGAAAACCCCATACCGTTTTGCCTCGTCAAACCACGTCGCCTTTGTCTTTGCCGTTCCTGTGGTAACTGCCTCAGCGACCTTTCGCTTTAGAAACTCTTTATGAGATGCGATGTCTGCCGCGTGGTGATCCTGAAGGAGTTTGGTGAATTTCTTCTTAGTCATCCACCTCTCTCGCTCAGTTGCTGAGTTCTTGACCCGAACTCGGTCACCTTCCATTTCAATAACTTCAAGGTGAGTTTCGACCTTCTCACCGTTCTTTTCTGTAGATATGGCGTACTCAGACCCGACGTGCATGTGGGCTTCAGACCCAATATACTCACCGTGCTGTGCTACACGACTGGAGTATTTCCACGGGTACCAGTAACGCCACTGACCCCCGAACTTCTTTCTGTATCCACCAGACTTAGATCCAGCGATGGCCTCGAAACCCGATGGAGGTTTGTCGGTCGTTTTGTACTTCATTTTGTACTTTGCGCCAGACCGCGCCTTCATAAGAAGCTCTGAAAATGAATACATAGCTCGAATCCTCTATTTGATGCCCTTAAGATTTGGAAGAGTTGGCTCTAGTCCTAAATCTTTTTGCTTTTTCATATCTCTCAACATTTTGTCGATCTTAGCTCGATCTGACTCCTTAAGGTGTTCATATCCACTTATCTTAAGGTGAACGGGTTGTTTATCACGATCTGTCATGCTGCAATCTCCTCATCTTCTATAGGAACGAAATCCCAGTTCTCATCCATAGTAAACCCAGGAGGGATGACCTGTACACCACATCGGCAATTTGGATGCACTGGCCAGATGGTTGGTAACCAATCCTGACGTTTTCTTCCAGCGTTTGTGTCATTGGCAACTAGATCAGCGACGTTGAAGACAATTGGGGTATCCCCTTGGAGGAAGACCCTGCGGCAGTCAATACACGCTGTTTGATCTGGAGTTCTTGCGACTCTGGCATCTTCGCCGTAGATCTCCAACGATTCAATCACCGTTGCTTCGTTATAGACGCCCTGAAGTTCAGTTCGTGCGATCCGATGCCAGTTTCTGTTCCAATTTCCACTTGCTGTGCCCAAGTCCGTTGCAAGTTGCTCCGATGTTCGACCCCTGACAACGGCTTCGGCTAGTTCATCTGGGAGGACATCTAGATCCCTTTTTTGGGCCTCTTCCTCAAAATCTATATCGGATTGCTCGGATTCCCAAACGTCACCAACTCGCTGAGACACATCGTCTTCAATGAACTCACCCAGGTCTTTGATTAGTTCACCAGAGCGATCTAAAGCGCGTTCATACGATATGGACTCCCTTCTTGTCAGCCATGGTGGTGGGACAGTTGGGTCGTTGATATCGCTAATGCTAATTCCCTTATCTTTTGCTCTGGCTATAATCTCGTCGTTTATTTCAGAAGTCCATCGGGTTAGGTCCCATTGGCGCATGACATCGAGTTGGTCTGGAGTGGCGTTTGCCATCTTGTTTCCCATAAGGATCGCAAAAAGAAACGAATCAATCGGGTGGATAGTTCCAGGAACACTCATACCACCAACGGTCTGCCAGATATTTGTGTTGTATTCCCGTATAGCAAGTTCAATGCTTGCTTGGGCGGCGGTTAGAAGGCTATTCACTCCCCGTTGACCTTCTCAAGCACTACCTTAGTCAGTCCCTTCATGTGTTCAGACCATCGCGCTTCCATTAGGTCCGATAGTTGACGGAGTGCTTTCACTTCGCCGTCCCCAGGTAAGTCTGGAAGGACAGATCTAACCGTTTTCCTGGCACCTCCGATGGCTTTCTCAAGTCGGTTGCTTATATCGTGTGGACAACCATCGCTGATTTCACCCGGATAGGACTCGCAGATGATTAGTTTCATTCGCTGTCCTTTTTCTTAGTGCCTTTGTCATGTGGATTTTTATATCCAACTGGTTCTTTTTTCTTAGTGCCTAGTCCTCGACGTTTATACTCGTCCTGAAGAAGTCTTCGTTGTTTCTTCTCTGCTTCCTTATCTAACCCGGGCCTGTTTTTGATTCTGTCTAGATTGGCTTGAATCTGACCATCACTCATTTTTCGGACACGGTCTTTTGAGGCAAAGTCCTTTTTCTCATTTCTTATCTTTTCGCGAATGTCATCTATTTCAGCCTTAGCCTTCTTTCTATCCGAATCGGTCTTTGCTCCATAAAGTGCACCAAGGGGAGCGGATAACATTGCGCCAGATCCAGGAGCGAGTATATCAAGGATTCTCGAAACCTGACTCGCGAGTCCGTTTATGAGTGCCGCGTTTAGTTCCTTGGTCTGTTGTTTGCGTTTAGCGTTCTCGGCTTGATCTTCTAAGCTAGGTGCATCCTGAGTCCCATCTTCCTTGGGTTCCTCTTTCTTTTCTTCTTTTCCACCACCCTCATCATCGTCATATATGTAGGTGTAGTTCCCTGGAGTCCCTTCTCGCGTTCCTGGACCGTCATAGGGATCTCCCGTTGCTTTGAATATCCTTGCGCCCAGAACTGAGAACTCGAACGTGCCCTTTTCTATTATGTTCACAGCCTCGTAGCCCATCTGCATGACCGCATCGACGGCCTCTTGGGCGCTTCTGTGCTGTGTGTCTGGCACGTTTTGGCCCGGGTTGGGCACTGCTTGGTCAAAGAACGAAGCTTGCCACATTCCGGGCTTTTTTGAGCTTCTATGAACGAACACCCACTGACTGCCTTGCCCTGACAGTTTTATACCGCCGATCTTATTCTCATCACCCACTTTGAAAGTCCGTTTGTTTGATTGAGTGTATTTGTAGTCATAATTCCCAGGAGATCCGGTCCTGGAACCCGTTCCAGAGTATGCGGTGCTCTTTTCAACCATTCGGTTATAGATGCCCATAATATAAGCGTAATTCTCACCCTTTCCAGCCCTGGATGCTAGATCACGGGCTTTCTTCCATCGTTTCTCGTCTTTTTTGGTTTTTACTACGCTAGTTGGCATTTTTATCTTCCCTTAGTCCTCTTCTACTTCTTCTTCCACTGCAAATACGAGATTCTGAAGAGCTTCTTTTGACGGAGTGTGACCCGTTACCTGCTTGAAAGCATCCTTTAGGTCTTTAGAGTCAAGAGAACTGAACGATATTCCAGCGTAGGCTATCTGATTCATAACTGCTTCGGCTTGTTCTGCGTGATAATCCCAATCACCGTCTTTAGCTTTACGACTGACTGATTTATCTGAACGGTATTTTGATTCAGTTTTAGACGCCTTTCCTTTGGTGGGTTTCTTTGACAACCAGTGGAGACTCTCTAGAAGATCTCCCGCTAAATCGTCACGCCCCACGCCGATCTTTAATCGAGGAATCAACTCCTTTATAATGAGTTTCTCTACGTCAGTGTCCCGATGTTTCTTTGCTAGTGCGGCGCTTACTTTGAAAAGAAACTTGGATGTTACTAGTTCCTGCGGGGTTCCAAAATCCTCTTCGCTTAACTCTTCATAGTTACCACCAAGATAGCCCATGTAGTTGGTATGGTCCTCAACGTTAGAGAAAGTAGGTCTAAAGTCCTTCGGGATTAACTCGGGTTGTTTCTTTTCGGCCTTTCCTTTAGGTGATTCCAATACAGATGATAGGTCTGAAATTGCTAATGATTTCAGTGCGTTACTGATACCTTCTTCAACTCTTGGATCTTTCGGGTCAAGTCCTTCTTTCTCATACTTCGCGATGAACTCGTCCTTGAAGTCACCTATCTCGTTGGCCCATCCGCGAGCGATTCCTTCATCCACTTTCTTTGGATCTGGTTTTCCACCACCGTTCCAGGCAAGAGCAAATCTCAACCCATCGACAAACTGCTTATCATTGACATCAAAGTCACTGTCCTCGTGATGGATATTCTCCTTCAGGAAGTCTTCCAGTTCCTGAGTGAACGCCCTGTCAATTCCCATAGCACTTGCGCCTCTAGCCGAGGATGGGTCGGTGTCGTCTTCTTCATAAAGCGCTTTCTTGGATTGTTTCTTTCCGCCTTTGGAGTCTTTGTACTTATAGTCCCAGCCCTTTCCTGTCTTTTTCTTAGTTCTTGAGATGTACTTCTTGACCCGGGCTTTTGATAGTAAATCCGTCATGCTCATGGTGGATTTCTCGACACCTTTGAGTTCTTTATAGAGATTTCTAATTCCCAGATTTATGTACTCATGCTCGTCAATCTCAAACTCTGGTGCTGTGTCTGGAAGCCTAAAAGATGGGACCTGGAATGCGTTGACGTGGAAAACGAAATCGTCCTCACTCTCTCTGTCGGCACGGTCCTGTAACCATTCAGACTTTTTGGCCACGTTTGGATTTTTTAGGTCTATTAGACCTTTAACCCTTTCCAGTTCCTTCTTATCAAGATTTCCTATTACTTGCTTTCGGTATTCTGCGTGGGCTTTGAGATCTTTTTTATTCGCAATTTTCGATAACTTGTTCGATCTTTCAATTGCTTTACTTTGGATCTCCGAAGAGAACTTGTTTCCATAGTTCTCTAGAACCTTTGCAGCGAAACCGGCTGCGGTCCTTGCGTCTTCATGTGCATCTTCAAGTTTGAAGTTTTCGGATTTGCGTGCGGCTGACATCTTATTGCTATGATCTACCGCTCTTTCCCTGAAATCCCACCGATCCAAAGTATTTGAACTTGAACCGCTCTCAGTCTCATGTGCGCGGCGATGAGCATCACCAGCATCACGGTGCTCTTTGACTTTTCCCATCCAATGTTTTTTCTCGTGAGGACGCTCCTCAACCATATTTCCCGCAATCGCTGCTAGATCATAATTGCGGTCCATTTCTTCTTTGTGGTCTACTTTTTCTTTTTTACTACCTGTCTTTGCGTCGTCCTTGTATTTGTAGTCCCAACCCTTACCGCTTTTCTTTTTGGTCCTGGATATATATTTCTTGGTTCTGGCTTTGGTTATCAGGTCACCGAGATCTGTGAAGGACATGGACTTTTTGGTCCTTGAGCTTCGCCCTTCGACTGCACCACCGGTCTTAGCGTGAACCGTCATTCCACCTGAAGTTGCAGTTACCCCAACGTGAGCAGGTTTTCCATGACCTGCGGCACCTAGTATCTCAGCATCACTCATTTTCTCTGCTTTTGTTGAGTGTTCACGAACAGCCGCCAGGAATTTCTTCTGTCGGTGTTTTCTTCTGGGTGAGGATAAGTTCCTGGGGTTTATCGAGATGTCCATGTGTTGGAAGTCTTCGAATCCCATGTCGTTCGCAATGTTATCCAAGTCCAATGTGCCGATATCTAACTTGTGTGCGAATCCAGACCAGTTGGAGTTCTTTGGGCCTTGATTACCCCTTCGTTCCTCATGCCGGGAACTAGTTTTTTCCGACCTCATGGACCTTCCACGACCTTCAGATTCTTTCCATGGGATTGTGTGTTGGGCATCAGCCCACATACCGCCGCGGGGACCCCTGTAAGGACCACCCTTGGATAGACTATCGCTCTTATTCGTGAGCGCCTTCATTAGTATATTTTTCAGGGTTAGGGATTTTTGCGTTTCCTTTACCTTGTAACGATAAAGTGAGTTTTTCCCCGGCTCACGAGTCTTTGTATTGTAATTTTCATAGTCGAGGTAGCTTTTCTTGCCCTCCGTTTCCTTGGCATGGTGAGCCATGACGGCATGCGCATGGTCCCTGCTTTTTAGTCCATCGACACTACTGCTTTTCCCGTTGTGGCTGAACCTCACTGAATGTGTGCCGTCACGATCCTTGTTGATGCTGTAGTGTGACCTACCGTGTCCCCCTTCACCGCGCAATGTCGGGTGGTTGTGCTCAGTGTCACCGCTGTCTTTGTATTTGTGTCTCTGGGTGGGGACTGGGTGACTATGGTCCTCGTAGATTGGCTTTCCACTAGCGGTGTGGCCGATGATCTTGCCGCCTCGGGAGCCTTCACCACCTTTTTTTACGGGAACCCCTCCAGATCTCTTGCTTGATGGCTTCTCTCCCATTTTCCTTCCTCCGTGAAGTTCGTTATGGTGACTGGATGCTGCCGCGTAGTGAGCGTCCCTGAGTTCCCTAGCGTTATCTCGATCTGCACCGTCTTTCATTGTTTTCTGTGCTTTGTGGTGTTTATTGCTTTCGTTCATGTGAATATCTATAAAATCAGCGTGATCTTCCTTGGAATGTCCTTCAAGTTTTTCAAACGACGACTGGGAGTGAACTTTTCCATTCTTTGGTGCGTAGATAGGGTTACCGCTGGCAGTGTGACCGACGACATTACCGCCTTTTGAACCTTCACCGCTCTTTGCTTTGATGATTAGATTGCCTAGATCTGTGAATGACATGGCCTCTCCATTTCCAAGTGATTTGCCTATTTGCTTCATTGGGGAACTTCCGTGGTATTTTGAGTACCGTTGTTGAACCAGTGTAAGCAACTCACGTTGCTGTTTCGGGGACGCGATCCGTGTCATGGCCGACTCGACCGATATTCGTTTCAGGATAATGTCTTCTGCCAATTGTTCCAAGAGCGGTATTGCCTTGGTGAGTTCTCCACTCATTTCCAGGAACCACTCGGGTAGATCGAACTGCTCTAGGGACTCGCTGTCGTCGTCCTTGGCTGGCTCTGCATTACCTGCTCCCTTGGCTGGCTTGGCTAGTGCGGCCTCTAGGATGCTCTGTGTCGTGGCCTTAGCAATAACCTCGATTTGGTTATGCCATGAGTCGAATATAGACGGAGGGATGTAGGATTTCTTCGTCACTGCTGGAGTGTTATTCAGCGCATCTGAAACGAAAATCGCACACTCGTTAACGATCTTAACCACCTCTTTTTTCGTCTTAGGTGGTGGGGAGTCTCTTTGTGCAAGGAACTCGGCTGCTTTTTCAGCGGCTACGTTGGTTCGGAAGTCCTTGGGTTTGAAACCGCTAAGACCTACCTTGCCCATCATTAGAGATAGTCCTTCACCGGATAGAGTTCTTCGCCATAGCGGTGCGTCCCCTCGACCTTTTTTGCTTTGGGCGATGTACTTTGCTAGGTCTTTGTCTTTGAGTGACGAGGTGTTGTGTTTCTTGGATTTACCCGTGAATGAAAAACTAACTTCACCCGTCTTTGTGTTGGCCTTCACGTCACCCGTATGTAACGTCATCACGCCCTTCGTTCCATGTTTCCTGACGTGTGCCTGTCCACCGTGTCCTGCCCTTAGACCTGTTTGCGATATGATTAGCAGTGCAGCAGCGGTATCCCTGGCCGTTTGAGGTTGGGATGAATCGTTCATAAACTTGCGAAGTTTGCGTTGAGCGGCTGGGACTTTGTCGTTTAGTTGGCGCACTCGGTTCCACTTGTTTGCAGCGTTTCGGTCCATGAACGTGCTGGTGTACGCGTGACGCTTGTCGCCATTTGGTGCTCGCCATGTCATAACAGCACCAGAATGAATGTCTTCGGCAGTTGCACCATGGTCGATTAGATCTGTCACGCCGACAGGAGGTATCTTGTCCAGACCTTCGTTTTTATACTTTTTTACAAGTTTATCGCGTTCTTTTTTTGTGATTCCTTTAGGTTTTTCCTTGTCAGGGATTGCGCGTCTTTCCCTTCCTGACCCTTCATCATATTTGTATTCGTAATGACCTTTAACACCAGTTCGCTTGCCCTTACCTGAATAGGTATCGCCTTTCGCAATGGACTTAGAAACCGAGGCAGGTGGTTTACGCTCTTCGTCCTTAGTCCACGGCCCATAATTTTTGTTCTGGAAACTGTTAACCATCGCGGCATTGGTTGTGTACTTCTTCACTCCGCTTGGCTTGAATGTGGCGTAGAACTCGTCCTTGGGCCACCCTGTTTTCATATACTCTTCTTTTCCGAGTCCGTGTTCGTGATACCAAACACCTTGCTCAGTCTGCCAGTCCATCACAGTACCATCAGCGCGTTCAACCCATCCATGAGGACCGCTCAGCCCTTTGATTTTTCCGTGAACTACTCGGTCGTCATCGTGTTCACCAGCGGCACCAGCGGCATCGACATCCTTTCTCATGTTAGCGTATGGAAAGCACATTCCACATGCGGCAGTCTTTTTCTCCCGCTTAGAGTCCTCGGTGTATTTGTATTTGTAATGACCTTTGACGCCAGTGCGTTTACCTTTGCCAGAGTAGCTATCCCCTCGGGACTTCAGGATAATTTCCCCTAACTCAGTAAACGTCTTCATCACTCCACCTCGATGATATAGGCTTTGACTCCTGGTTCTGCGTCAACCAGGGCCAGTTTTCCGCCTTTCGATACTCGATTTGGATCGACCTTCCACTCCACACGACCGCTTCGGATTCCTTCCTCTGTGGACTTGGCAATGTCCTCCAGAAGACCATCTAGGTCATATTGGTAGTCATCATCACCTTCGTCGCCACCTTGACCATCACCACCGCCTTCAGATTCCTGTTGTTCTTCAGCCCTCATTTGGTTCCATGTGTTGACGTAGGTTGGGTCCAATATGACCTCACCCAGTGGAGTGTCTAGCTTGGGTAGATCGTGTTCGGCTCTGACTTCGTTGATTGTCCTGTAGCCTTTGAGCACTTGGAGGTCTAGTTTGACTCGCTCAGACTCGCTCATGGCGTCTTGGCCGACTATTTCAAAGCAAAAGTCTTCGTCCAGGGACTTGACGACGTAGGTGTTCATCCAACTTTCAAGTGACCGGAGCAGGGGTCTTAGTCCACGTTCCTTGGATGCTATAATCCGTTGCTCTGGACCGCTGGAACTCAGTGAGGAAGTCTGACCCTCATTTCCGAACGTGAATCCAATCTCAGCAGGGTCCATGGTGTAGACCGCGCAGGTGACTTTCAGTAGCCAGTTGATCCAATTGCTGTATTCCATTTCTTTGTTAGATTGGGAAAGCGATACGGCGCTTAGATCTTCATTACCCTCAGGAGATAGCTGGAGGATTGGCACTCTTTTGGCGTTTCTTGGACCCGTCATCATAGCCATAACGTGTCTTTTGAATGCGTCAAACACCTGTGCGGTCATTGTGCTTTTCAATAAAAGAATAGTCTGTGCGTGGATTCCGTTTGTGAAGTTGACGGAATTGTATGTTTGAGCGTTGAGAAGGTCAGTGATTACCCGCATCAACTCCTCGAGTTCTGGGTATCCGTACCCGGATGTCTGAATCCACGTTCTTGGACGACGGATACACCAAGCCATATCCCCAGGACTGTAGGTATTGACGATCTTATCGTCGACGGTTTGGATATAGGCCACTTTCTCGGCGTCTGGATACCATCTGCCTGTCTTACCGTCCTTCTTGCTCCCCTTTGGGCGTGCTTTGCGTATTGTGGAAGCGTCTACAGGGACGTATCCGACCAAGTCCCTGCCCTTATTTCCCAGTCCACGGGTTCTTAAGATCTCAAAGTTGGCCTGATCGTATGTTAGTGAGTCACGCATAAGCATACGAACGAAGGGTTCGAAACCGCCTGGACCGTAGACACCACCCGCATCCTCGATAACGGCCATGATTTCCTTGGCGCGTTTCTTGGATGCTTTAGTGGCTTTCTGGTCTGAGTCCTTAAGAACGATCCGATATCCGGACGAGTATGGGGACTTCTGAGGAACTGCGAACTCAGCGACCTGTTGGATTCGGGTCTGGATAATAGCTCCAATGACCGGAACCCGGGAGATATTCATCAACGTCCAGTAATCAACACCAACTGTTCCTGGGTGAACGTCACTAACTACCTCATCGAGGGTTTGCATGGAATACATGCCACCCGTGGGAGCCATGTTTAAGCTCTGTGGCTCTGGTAGCCGAGTCTCTTCGTTCCTGTCAGCAACAGGACCCGCTTTAAGTAGGTCGGCTAACCAGCCCATGAGATCACTCCTTCGATTTCGGCGTACTTTCGTCCACGAACTCACCGCTATTGCTAGTCAGTTCGGTCGTTGTTAGTGACTCGACTACCTTGTCGATTCCTTCATCGGCCAGTTCAAGCAGTTTAGATACCCACTCTTCGGCTTCCTCGGCGAGTTTTTCGCGAGCAAGAACCGCTAGAGTTTCCACGAAGCTTGTTGCTACTTTGCGAACGTCATCCATTATTCTGGTGGCCTTGCAAAGCACTCTTTCATGCAACTAGCAGGAGGAGCCTCACCGACGTTCCATTTGACCTTCTTTTCACCGCACTGGAAGATCACAGTTTTCGCGGGTTCTGGTAGATCTGGGTGATCTTGATACTTCACTGTCATTTTCTCACAGGTCGTAGCGCACCCGACGATAAGCACACCCATGACGGCAATAGCGGCTAGGAATCTTAACTTACCCTGCTCCATTGGTCGTGTCCTCTTCCTTGGTCTCTGGCATGATTGAGAGCTTGCCTTGTGCATCACGAAGCCCGAAGACAATGAAAGCCGTCAGAGCAGCCCAAATGTCCGTTGAGTATTCAGCAGGGATCTCCCACCCCAGTCGAGGCATAGCAACGGCCATGAACAACCCAAGGGCGAGTCCGATTATTGTCTTACTTCTCCAAATCTTCTTATTAGTAGGCATTTTCCCCTCCTTTAACGTCGACGCGTTAGCAGTCGATCTAGTTTATCATCCATCTTGTCAATCTTTTTGCTTGTTTGTTTGGTTTCAGTTTGAATGGCATTTTGCTGTGTTTCTATTCTGACGAGCATTTTGGATTGTTCGTGGGTCGTGTCTTCGGTCTTCTCAACTCTTTTGCTTAGTTCCTCGTCCTTGATGGTCAAGCGTTCCCGGTGTTCGGTTGCTGACTCCATCTGGAACTGCATTTGAGCTTCTAACGTATAGTGGTTTATGATTGTGCCAATTATAAACGACCCACCTACGAAGATACCGCTAATGATTACCCAATTGTTTCTAATCCATGTCATCAAATGTACTTCCTTTACTTGTATGGTTCGCCCTTCTCGCCACCCCATTTCTCAGGAATAGTTTTTCCTGGGTATCTGGAATGGTTCAAAGTCCCTGGGAATGCTTCCAGCAGACCCTCTTCTATCAACGGCAACGCAACACCTCTCCATATCAGTTCTCCCGGATCGGACGTTTTCATCCCATAGGATTGCCTGTGTGCTGCTATGTATTTGATTGTTCCGCCCAGTTGCTTGGAGCGGTTTATAGCATGGATCACCGCTTGGCGACAGGCTTCAAGTTGACGCTCTGTGGGTGTCATGGGTTTTCTATTGGGTCGGCTTTTTGGTTTCCAGAAGTACCTTGAGTTGGTTCCGATTCCGCTGAAGTACCCTTCGCACTCTATCCCAACAGACCGTGAGTTGAATGCCTGCGCGTGTGGCATCCTCCACACTGGATCGTGCATCCAATACGCAGCGGCGTTGTCTCCGCATGTCACGACATAGTGAATCCCTAGCGATTTCCATCTACTCCATCCCTGTGAGTCGGAGTCTTTGACGGCCATTTGGTGAAGTACTACCGTGTCGACCGACCTTAGACGGTTCTTTCGTTTTCTTCGCTTTGCATCTGCTTCAGATCTAACGTCATGGATTAGATTTAGTCCGTTAGATGACGAGCAGTGTTTTTCGACCTCTATGTTGGCTAGACTTTGAATCCATGCAATAGAGTACCCAGGCAGTTCTTCATCCCAGTGGAACTCCCGGTCACTGTCCTCGTAGACAGCCTCTACCGCTTCCATGGTTTCGCGTCCAAATATCCCGTCAGCGCCCCAACGGGGAAGAGCGTATCCCAGCAGAATTAGGTTGCCTTGGAGCGACAGGACCGCATCTCCGCGATCCCCCATTTTGATTGGATCTGGATTAGATCTCGCCACCATTAGTCACTCACCGGAACTTGTATGTACATGACCACGAGAGTTGCTCTACCGGCAGTGGTTTGATTTACTGTCGCTGCCCCTGCCATTGTAAGCCTTACTTCAATGTCCACGTTCTCATTGACCCAAATCGTCTTACCGTCTGCTCGGCTGTCATTTGGATTTACTAGAAGAACGCCTTTGGTATCAACTTCGAGACCAGCGAGGTTAAGTGCTCCATTCTGGGCTTGCCAGACATCCGCATCCATAATCAGAGACTCGCAGTCAACACCCACTGCCCCATCCACTCCAAAACTCATCTCAATGGCCCCAGCAGCGGGTTCTGCGAATAGCGTTTGAACCTGAATCCATGCGTCTAGAAGGATAATCCCACCACCGCTGAACGTCTGGGAAGTTGCGACAATTGGGTCAATGGTAAGTACTTCCTCGGTCGCAGCAGCAGTAAACTCGGAGTGGTCTACTTCATATCTCCAAAAGGTTATCGCTCCACGTTGAGCAGAGTCCTGCACGGTAAAGGGAATTCGAGCCATGACGCGCCTCCAGTTTAGTAGCCAGTGATTCGACTTCTAAGCATTACTCGGCTGCTGCCGTTTGATAGTAACCAGGAAACTTTTATCTTGACGGGACGTATCGCGCCAGATTGCCGACTTCCAGTCTCGTCGAACACACCATCAGCGGAAAAGACGATAGGCATATCCCCGTCCTTCCAGGATGTGGTCACGTTCACGAAATCGCCTGTCAGTGGATTGAAGACGGATACAGTTGCCTCAGCCACTCCCGCTCCATCTACTGGATCACACCACAGTTCGTGTTCGGCGTGAATTGTGGCTAGATTGAATCCACATGTACCTTCATCGAAGGTCATTGACCCTGCGACACCGCTTTCAGTTAGAGTTGTTTCTTTGATTACAAAGTTTGAAGCCATTCGGATGTTCTCCTGTCTGAGACCGACATTACTACATTCGCGATCTACATACCATAGTTCTTAGAAACACCTTCCCAAAAATCAGCTAAAGTATCCTGTGCCTTATCAACAATGCCTTCATCGTCAATAACTGTTCCATCTATTCCAACTGCTCCAACTCTGTGGACTACTCCCGCATCCTTCCTTGCTGATTCCCGTGCAAACCAGGACGCCATCAACCTGTCACCTGTGTGTGAGTTTGGATCGTAGTAAAGCATTTCATCCACCCAGGATCGGACATCAGGATGAATATCGTTTCCATCACCAGACGGGATGACCCACTGACCACGCGCCATTTCAGCGGACATGGACTCGACGCCGAATAGCGGGTGTGATTTGTTTCTTCCTGTGTTGAAGGCTTTCACAGCCATTCCCTCGCCTTGGGCCATTTGAACGATGAAGTCCTGAGCAGCATTACTTTCCACAACCAACAAACTATCGTATCTATTCTGAGTGTCTTTCAGGCGCGCTAATATCTCGGACGCGCTCCATCTGCCGCTCTCTATGTTCAGGACTTCCCTGATTCCATCCGGTCTGACTGCGATTGTGAACATGACTGTGAGATGTGCCCCGGCTTTTTTCTTCACAGCCAAGTCAACTCCCGTGTAACACCGCCACCCTTCAGGGACTTGAAACGATGGGACTAGATAACGTCCTTGACCCAACGCCAAACACTTATCCACGTCAGCTTGCTTGAATCGACTGTCTCCATCTGCGCGCGCACTGCACATCATCTGACGCTCGAACTCAAGCGGTCCAAGCTCTAGCTTTTTTTCCTCTAGTCGTACCTGTGGCCAACGCTCGGGCCAGTTGCTTTCCTGGGTCTTTTCATCCATTACTGGGTATCTAAATCCATCCCAACTCTTTCGCCTTGCGATTATATGCATAGCGTCTTCCCTATGCCATGCGTTGCCAATGAACACGACCCTTCCCCTTCTTGTCAGGCGTCCCATTAGGGTTGAGTCAATCCATCGGATCGTGTCCTCGCGTCTGTATTCTGTGTAGGTGGTTTCGTAGGTCAAAAGGTCGTCCAGTATCAGCAGATCAATACGCGCTCCCAATATGTTCCCATGGAGGCACGTTGCTTGGACGGATGGGTCCTTGGCGTGGGTATGTCTTTCCACAGTGATTGAATCTTTAGTCCAACCCGCACTCGCGTCACCATGTCTGGACGGTCTTAGGTTGGGGAATATAGTCTTAAGCATCTCACTTTCTTGGATGTAACCTGCTATTGACTTTGTGATTTTAGTGGCTTGTGCTCCGGTCGCTGCCACTATCACACATCTTAAGGTTGGGTCCACGCCTAGTTCCCAGAGAACTCTTCCGACGCTAATCTGCTGTGACTTACCCGCTTCAACGTGACTCCATAGAACCACACGTTTATGGTCAGTGATTACTTGCTGCCATTCAGCGTGATATGGAGCCTGATGGATTGGGGTATTTGTTTCCTCGTCCCTTAGAACGAGTGGCATAAATACATTGGGGTCCCTTCTTGCTAACTCAACCCGAATACCTTTAGACCTATGGGCCATTGCTCGGATCGTGCGATCATCCATTTACAGAATCACTAGAGCGATCATGGAAAACGATATCCATGAACATGCACTTGCCGCGTATGACACCTCGTCCACTCCCGACAGAGCACTTCTAACGCAAATCTCGGTCGATTCCCCAAGTCCATTGCATCCAAGGGCAGAGAGGGCGTCTAGTCGAGCCGCAGACGCGTCTAAAACGCTCCCATAGTGCCCATAGGCCACTAGAGCCACAACTAGAAGAAAAACACACCCTATGCCCAACCATGTACCCACCGTTTCCATGACCTGTGCGCGTGAAAGGGTATCATCACCAGCCTTATAAAGACTGGCTGAATAAAAAAGTAGAACTAATGCTATCAAAACCTAACCTCGTTAGTCGTTGTCATTTCCGTCACTTACAACCCGCAAATCAGGCTTGCTCATTCCTGTTCTAAGTGCTGCTTCAATATCTTTCAACTCGGCCATGAGTTCATCAGTTGACGAGCTTTCCATTTCAGCGAACCCAAGTATTGATTCGGGTTCACCCATGTGTAGTCTTTCCAGTCGCATTGCGTCCTGGCTAACGGAGACACTTTGTTGTGCTAGTCGTGCAATTTCCCTGAGCATGGATAGTTGCTGCCTGGGTGTGAATTGATCTGGATTGGCTTGGATCATGGCAGATAGCCTTTCAGATAACTCCCTGCCACCCTGAAGAAGTCTAAGTGCGAATCCTGCCAACCCTAAAGCGGACTGACGGGATGCAGTTACCATTTTGCCTTCTTGCGCTCTAGTGTCAACGGCATCCGCTCGCGCCTTGGCTATTTGATCTTCAGCGTCAAGATACTCTTTATTTCGTATTTCCTGACGACGCGCTCTAGCTCTAATCGTATCCTCTTGGAGCACTTCTTTGATTGGAATTGCCCATGGTGCCTTGGGCCATCCCTTCTCGTAGGCCCTTTTCGCCATTCTTCTATCGCACTGACCGTGATCTGCAGCATGTGAGTGGTTTCCTGGCTTATCCCTGTACGCTTCAAGGAGAGCTTCATAGAGCACTGTGTCGATTATGCGTCTTGCCATGATCCTCAGAATAACGTACAGCCAGATTTTTTACTATACGCTATTTTCCATTTTCTCAGATATTTGCCGCTGTTATTGTGACAACCACTTCAGAAATAGAGATATTAGACGTACACTCCAAGCCCACCAATGTACTCTATAGGTTCACCCGCTACAGCATTACACTCTGGGCATCTAATCTTGCCTATGTATATCAGGTCACACTCCATGCACGCTCTTGACGTTTCATTCATGTCTATGACTGTGGGTGGGGATTCAGGCACTTCTGCCGGTAGTGGTACTTTCTGGGTCGTGCTCATTGATTGATTCCTTTATGCGCTGGGTTTCCAACGAAGCATGATTGCTTGAGACACCATATATTCTAACCCTGCGTCTGTCGATCCATCTGCTCGGTCGGAGTGACCGTGAAGCATTGAGAACTTTCCAAACGCTCCGACGACTTTGTTTGCAGTATTGTCTGTGAGAAGCATAGGTGCGTTCGCCCACGCCCCATCGGGACTCGAGGAATAGTAAACCGCTCCCGTTCCATCACCTGTTCCAGCGAATCCTGCATTTACTCCACCACCTCCGCTGTGCTCATAGTTGCCTGGGAGTAGGCAATAATCTTCAGTGGTTGTTCTATCACCCCAACTCGAACCAACATCGAGGACGTTGACGAATCGGCACATGAGAACCGCTGGCCTGAGATTGGAATCTATATCAACTGGGATATAGCCACCCGCATAGACTCCCATGAGTTTTGAGTTCTCTGACCCATCTTGGTCCCAGATCAAAGCTCGGAAGTAGGTGTAGCTCTGTGCTCCGGTTTCATTTGTGAATGTATCGCTATTTGAACATGACAGGTAGAAACTGTCTTCTGCTGCAATAGACCATTGGACAATTAACTCTGCATCGGTTACTGCTGTTGAGACATTAAAAGTCTCCATAGCATTATCCCAACCCCCACTAAAACTCATTTGGGCTTTACCGTAATTTACATTACCACTTGCTGCATTCGTCTCAGCCAAAAACTTGACTTGCCAACGAGTCCCACCTTGTGAAGCGGTTACAGGCTCAATGACAATATAAGAGCCAATCCCGAAATCGGTTGCAGCAGTCGGTGTAATGAAACCACTTCCGCTGTTGATCGCATCTGTACCACCATTATTTACAAAGCGGACAATTCCTGTTTGCTGATTGGCTACGAAGTCATAAACGGACCAGAGAAAATCTCGCCAGTATCCAGATCCAGCACTGTAAATCTTATGCTTTTCAGCCATTTTTCATTCTCCTATGGCACATCTTCGCCAATGTCATCATATTCTGTATTCACTGGGGTGAGATCGTTGCTGTTCGTGCTCATGTCATACACACGAGCAGACGCATCGCTACTGTCAGAGCTATCCACTTCACCGGCCCCATCGTCACCATCACCCATACGCCACCAACCAGCCAGATTCGCAACTGAAGCATGAGAGTCCAGAGGTACAGGATGTCCTATCCCATAAATCTCGTCTATGTCATCTGCATCAAGCTCTTTGTTCCAGATCGAAACCTCGTCGAGACCGCCAGTCCAATAAGCATCCCCAACGCCGTTGATAGCCCAGACCCCAATTTGTAGAGGTTCAGTGTTCTGTATGGAATTGGTTGACAGTGTATCGTAAGACCATGTGGATGCCGTGGTATCCACGCCGTCAACATACATAGTGGTCCCGGCAAGGGTACCCGCACCGCTGAATGTTACCGCTACGTGATGCCACGCGTTGTCATGGATAGTGACCCCAGAAGTGTATGCAGCCATAGCTACACCGCCACCCCAGTTATTGTTTAGCTGACAGAATAGCTGACCATTGTAGATGCCCAAGGTGTAGCCTACGAAAGTTCCACCCGTCGCGCTCGTGGGTGCCTTTTTCAGAATGCCTTTCCAGCCAGCCGACCCAGTCTTCACCCAAGCAGAGATACTGAAGGTGGAATTGTAGTTGAAGTCATACGCTGCGTTATGCGCCGCACTTAGATACTCGTTCACTCCGTCCACATCTATAGCAAACGCATTCGCTGCCTCAAGCTCTAAGAATGACTTGAAACCGCACTGCTCGCCAATATTCTCAAGCGTGGGTGGAGACAGTAAAGAAACAATCGCCTCGGATGTGGTTTCCCCACCACCGCCCGTAGTAGACGCAGCCTTATTAGGTCCAAGGTTCTTGACTTGGATATTTGGGTTGTTTCTTTGTGGATTGATACTCATTACGGGGTCAGCCTGTTTACCTGCCCGTATAGGATAATCTCGTTCGTGCGTTCAGCATGGGCCTTGATGGTAAGGTTTCCGCCGATCATAAGACCAGCCACCACTAAAGTGAGTCCGTCTTTTGACGGGATGCTGATTGTTATTTGATCTGATGTGGCCGTAGTTCCACCGAACCAGATTGTGAGTGACGTTGCTACTGCCGCAGTGTTCTGGGCGTATATCCAGACCTCGTCCTCGACACTGACTGGAACCGTGTGAATCGTATCAGCGGCACCTGACGTCGTGGCGGCTACCGCGACTCCACGTCCGTAGGTGCTTCCTGTTAGAATATGCTTGCTATATGTCGCCATCTCGCTCTCCTAGCTGAAAATCTGAATCTGGATTATGTCGCTGGCACTAAGCGATGATGATGTGGGTGCCCAACTCATAACTCCATTGCCATCTGTCTTCATAAACTCACCGCTATTTCCAGTTCCATCGGGAAGAGTGAGTGTTACGCTTGCGGTGACCGCATCAGGTGCGGCGACTGTGATTGATTTCCCACCACTCGCTGCTGATTCCTTTAGAACAACCTCACCACCGCTCGACCCATCCGAGGAGGAATCAACTGTAAGTATTCCATCAGTGACGGTTATCGTGTCAACAGATTGGGACGAAATCTTAAATCCACCAATTCGTTCAAATGCCATTAGACAGTAGTCTCCGTTCGGTCATAGAGTTGGGTGAGTTTGACCGTGAGGTTTCCGCCGTTATTTGTCCAATCAACTCGAATGAACTGCCAAGGACGATCCAAGGATGCAACGGTCTTAAGATTTGTCGCTGCTATTCCATTTACAGTTTTAAGAGTGTACCAATCAGCACCGTCCTGTGACGCATCGATATTAAGAGTGACGGTATCCGTTGAGGTGATCAGGAATCTATGAACGTTAAAGTTATCTGGGTCAACGACAGAAGCAGACCCATCGGCATCTCCCGTAAGGGCCTGGAGCGTCGTGTCAGTGAAGTCAAATGCCATTTGCAGCCTCTCCCCTTTGATAGCCGCTATACTTTACACTCGACAACTTCTTGAGTCTAACGAAAACGCGGTAGACTTTTCGCGCATACCTTTTAGCCCGAGTGTAGCAGCGATTTCCACCGTTATAATGACACACCCATGCCTTCTTGCGTGACTCTTTTTTTGAAAACCTAGCCTTCCAGATCTTAAGTTTCGTTATTCCTTCCCTGACACCGATTTCTATGTTCTGGAGTTGCTTACAGGTGAACTTCGTGTACCTAAGATTGACCTGAAGTATTCCGCAGTCGCTCGTTCTGCTTTTTATCTTTGGATTCCATCGCGTTTCAACCCACCCAATGGATGCGACCAGCAGTGGATCTACATTCATTTCAGATGCGATCCTCCATATTGCCTCACCGGCAACCTCCATCCGTTCAACTGGGAGATTGGACTGTTGTCCGAAGATAGTCATTGCCAATATAAATGCTTTCACTGTCATGATCCCTCCCCACAACCGCTTGATTCGGATGACTGAAAACGGTGACCAACATAACTCCAAGAGCAGAGATCGTCTATTTTTGCACAATAATAGTCGATGCTATAGAGAACTGAGTCGCCAGATCTCTCCTCAGGTACGCAATCGTCAATGCACTTTTCATTGTACGAACCTTTATCGCAGCAATGCCGGTCCACCTTCTTTGACCATTCACAGCAAACTGCGCCCTGATCTGAAAGCAATCCACATGAGTCAGGCGGATCCACAGATGGACATTCCCCACCCCACTGACACAAAATAATAAGAAAAACTATTGGTATTGAATTCATCATACTCCTTTCACATTAAAGCCAAATGTTGATTGTCGGTGTCTATTTTCATTTATCCATACACACGCCATGCAAAGAGCGTCTGCAATGTCGTATTTTATCGGACCCTCAATCCGATACGACTTCTGTGCCCAAAGAACAGCATGATCCTTCCTTGCGTTTTTCCCGTGAACCTTGCTTTTGAGCGATCCTGCGCCAATGGCTGCTTGCCAGCTTGTGACGTTATAGAGAACAGGTGGACTCGATGACCCCATAGCTGAAGCCATGTCCACCCATGTCTGTTGCACTTGTGCGAGTCTTATCGCATCCCGATAATTTCTATGATGTGACCATGTTTCCAAAATCCACTGAACAGAAGACCTGTCCACTCCATCCAAAATCTCCTCGACAGAATCCCTCGCCCTCTCATACCACTCATTTCTCTTCTTACCCGGGAGTTTCGTTATTTTGGACCGAATGTGAACGGGTGGACCCGATTTCTCATATCCTACGAGAGCAAGACCAGTGGATGTGGCTGGGTCAATGGCAAGGACGTACTTCAAACACTAAACTGCCACAACCTTGGCACGAGTTGACTTTCGTATCTTGACAGATTTGTCTTCTTCAGCCCCTAAATCAAGCTCGAGTTGTGATACTGCCTCTACGATTTCAGCATGTTCCGGGATGGACGATCCATACCTAGCAAGGATCTCTGGATGGACTTTAATGGCGTTGTTCTTCTTGTAGACCATATAATCCGGCTGACCGTCGCGCCCTTCCTTTTTATGACCTTTCCAGTCTGCGAGAGAGTTAGCCACGAGCATTTCTGACTTCTTTTCATCAATTGTCTGGAAAACCGGCCCAGAGTAAATCATTGTGAGGTCAAACCCAAGAGCCTGAGCGACGTCACCCGCCGCCACTGTCTTGATTTGAACGCTTCCAGGCATCCGACTTGCTTCAATTATTGCAATGCGGCACTCTTTCAAATCCCCTCGGTGGCCATCAATGACCCCACTGACTAGGTTTTTTATTGAATCACTGCCTTCTTGTTTAGTTGGTTTCATTTATTCTCCCTTTTCCCTAGAGCCATTTCAGTTGCTAAGGGTCGCGCTGTTGTCGTGGCAAGACGAAAAGTAACATCAGAATCGCTACTTAGCTCCTCCATCTTGCTTTTCCACTTGATACGAGCTTTCTTTTCCATTTTTAAGTATCTTTCAACTTCAATTCGTAAATTTTGGTTCGATCCTCGAACTGGTAAATATTGTCCCTTCCCTCGTTGACTGTAGCCAGTCCAATTCCCAAACGCAGTCGGCCCGAACTCCCATGAGCTACTGTCCACACTATGCCAAGGGAGTGCCAGTATGTCGGACTCTAACCCAAACCCAAATCCATGAATCTTCTTAGGCCATACCCGTGAAAAGCATTGCGCTGCCCATTTTATTCGGCGCTTCTTGTCCCTAACTCGGGCCACGCCTCCAAGCGCGATCTTGTCGTAGTTATCGCCAAGGTGCTTTAGGTAATCTTCCGGTTCCCCGGCATGGTAGCAGGGAATCGCAGGAACTCCTTGCCTCCACATCTCTTCAGTATTTTTCAGAGTTGCCTCATGGTCGCCAATAACATCCAATGCAAATATCTCAACCAGCTTCTCGTCGGTTTCCATCAACTCCAGGCATTTTTCTATGTACTCCTGAAGATCAATGACTTTTCCACTATTGTGGGCGCTAAAGGCTCCGCTATCCATCACCCAGTTTCTGAAGTGATACTTTGATTTGCTGCGAAGGAATGGTTTCAGATAGTAAAATGAGCACAGAAGCGCAGGGGCATCAAGATCATCAGCCATTGCTTTTTTCATGGCCTCCGGGGGTCCTACATGAGCGAGGCGAACCGTGGGGCTTTCAGAAATTGAAAGACTTTTCACTAACTCCCTCCTTGAACCCATAGGGACGGCAAGTCTAACAGTTGGTGAAACTTCACTCACTGCTTTCCAAGTATTTCTCACACAGAATTTCCACTACTTCGCCATCCGATACTCGGCCCTGGTGTTGTTTTCTTATTACCCTGGACACTCCCTCAAATTTCTCAAACTGACCTTCGGTGAGTCTAATATTTGCCGCATGGGGAGATCCCCCTCCGGGGCTATCAAAATCATCCAGAGGCTCAATTTCTGCCGGTGTCCAGTCTGCCTCAAGTAAAGGCTCAAGCTCGTCTGCGCTAAACCCGAGATCCATCGAATCAAAAAGCTCAGTCAGATCACCAAGCTCCTGTCCTAATTTTTGCAAATCCCAGTCAGAAAGCTCTGCCGATCTATTATCTGCTATCTTAAATCCCCTGGCCTTATTCTCCTGCTCCTGCCCCGGTGCCTTGAAACGAACTGCGGCTATGTGAGTCCACCCAAGTGATTTGATTGCAGCGTCGAGAGTTCCATTTCCAGCAATTACTACCCCGTCCTTGACGACCACTGGCTTCTGTTGCCCGAACTCCCTAAGAGAGGACGCTATCGCATCAACGCTTCTCTTGTCGTGAAGTCGCACATTTGAAGGATCAACGGACACGCTTTGAATTGGAATTGTTAGTTTTTCCAAGTCAGGACTGCCTGCCCAAATCATTTCTGGTTTCTTTTCTGCCACTGTCATCTCACTCCCTCCGTTGCCAACCTTAGAAACTCCTCCCGAGCACCAGGATTATCCATAATCGCCCCCCTTAAAGAGCTTGTCGTTGTCATGCTTCCCGGTTTCCTGACTCCACGCATAGACATGCAGAGGTGCTCTGCTTGCAACAGAACCCCGACTCCAACCGCGCCCAAACGCTCCTCAAGAAAGTCTGCCACCTGATTTGTAAGATATTCCTGAGTCTGCGGCCTCAAGGCGAACCTATCGACAACTCTTGCCAATTTGCTGATTCCGCAAATCTTTCCATTTGGGTTGGGAATATAGCCCACCGCAGCCTTACCAGAAAATGGAAGAAGGTGATGCTCGCAAAAGGAATAGAACTGAATGTTATTCACAATGACCATTTGATCAGTCCCGTTTGCGGGAAATGTACTGAAGCTCACATCCTGACGCTCCTTAAACTCTTTGAACATTTTTGCCACTCGTTCAGGAGTTTTTCTAATTCCCTCTTCTTTGGATGGATCGCGCCCAAATTCCCGCAACAGGGATTCTACCGCCTCTTCAACTTTAGACATTTTCTTCACTCAACCTAACAATTAAAGGGTCCTTGATTCCTGCATCCGTGAATCCCCTATCCCTAAGAAGACAAGCGTGACACTTCCCACACGGAGGAACCTTTCCATCGTAGCAGGTGTGACTATATGAAAGAGCATCGAGACATCCCGGTATTTCCACAGCGAGGTCAACGGACTCCTTTTTTGAAAGGTTCATAAGGGGGGTGTGGATCTTAAAATGTCCCGATTTTCCAGTAATCCCAAGACCAAGAGCGTTCTCCATAGCATCTATGAACTCTCTGCGGCAATCAGGATACCCCCCAAAATCCTCTTCGCAGACACCAGTTACCAAGTTCAGTGCCCCATGAACGGCAGCGCGATTGGCGGCGATTGTTAGAAAAAGAATATTTCTTGCAGGAACAAATGTCGGCTCAATTCCACCGGGAAGACTTTCGGCGTCTTCGTATTTTCCAAGGGGGTTATCCGAGACCAATGGTGATGTTCCTGTAAGAACTTTTTTCAGGTCAATGTGCTCATACGAGACCTCAGCCATGGTCGCAATCTTTCGCGCAGCGTTGATTTCAACTGCGTGCTTCTGTCCGTACCCGATTGAAACTGCATGAACTTTTGTGAACCTTTTTTTTGCCCAATAAAGGCATGTGGTTGAGTCCTGTCCACCGCTAAGAAGCACCACCGCAACATTATCTTTCATCAATCGACTCCTATAGTTTTATGAGTTTGAACGCTTATGCGCCATTTCGGGTTGGTCCAAACGAATTCCAGCGCAAGGCCAGTAGACCCAGGGGTTCCATCGCAAGGCTGTACCCAGAAATCCACATCGGAACGAGAAAAACTCTCAAATTTCCCGTATGAAAGAGGATCGTACTGAGGATAGACAACCTTAACTTCATTAGCCCACTTAAAGGAAGTGCCCATCTTCTCAACAGGAACCTTGGGTGAAACTGTGATCCAAACCCCATCGCGAGGTTCAAATGGTAGATCCTGAGTTCCATTGGTTTCAAAAGCAACCACTCGAAACAGACCTAGCAAATCCTCAACGAAATCGTCATCTGCCTGTAAAAGAGGCTCGCCTCCCGTGACAAAGCATAAATGAGGAACTTGACCACGAATCTTGGACTTTATTTCTTTGCGAATTTCGGGCAGTGTCATCGAAACCCCACCCACGAAATCGGTATCACAGAACATAGGACACAGTGATTCAGTCCTAATAGCATCCCGCTCCCGGTCGTCCTCTCGCCCGTTCCATAGATTACACCCAGCCAACCTAAGAAGAATGGCGGGAGTTCCTGTAAATGAACCCTCACCCTGGATTGTATAGAGAATTTCTTTTACGCGATATGTCGACTCACTACTCATAACCACTTCCATAGTCTGCCCAGCAATTAGGAGTCTCATACAGTCTAACGTGGGTCACTTGAACTGGGTGGTCACTAAGAAGGTCATTCGATTTCACGAATAGTTCCTTAGCCATGTTCTCTGCTGTTGGATTGCCATTCATTTGATAGATCTTCCAATCGTTTTCTTCACAGACCTGAATCAATACACCATCATCACTATTTACAACAGTTCCATGATCCCAATAACTATCAATCCATCCACCGATAACAGTCTTTAACACAGAAAAATCTATTACACGTCCAAGTTCATCAAGTCCATCAACTGCGTGAGCAGTGATTTCGGCTGTATAGCGATGACCGTGAAGGTGTCGGCACTTTGACTCGTGCCTCATGACCCTATGGGCAGAATCAAATCCAATCTTTCGAGTACATGTGCTTGGCATTATGTCGTGCTCCTACAGAATCACACTCTGTCACGGTTTCCTATCCGAATCAATAGACTTTGAAACGTCCCTGTTGAATTCATACTCGTCCATGTTCCCGCAGACATACTTGGCGACGTTAGCCCATAACCATGCAAGCTTCATCCTGCACCAGTCCAACGAAGGAACTCCCCTATCATGGTGTGACGAGTGACACAACCGACACAACGGAATCACCATACTGTCAGGATTCTTCAATCCCATTCCCCTGGAACCAACATGGTGAGCGTCTGATGGGCCTTTCCCGCAATAAGAACAAGGAAGCCCCCGTATTACCACGAGCCAATCCTTATCCTTCATCCATTTTTCATATTTAGGCATCTTCATTCACCCTGTCTGCCCTTGCAAGCATCCTTTCCACTATTTTTTCAGCAATCTGGTCCGGGGGGAGTCCTTCCCTTTGACTTCTTATTATTTCCAATTCCGTCACGCATATCGTGAGGCGTTTTCCTTTTGACTTTCCTGGCCCTACCGAAAGAAAAATCTCACCACATTCAGTATATTCTGCCTCAACGATAACCCCAGCCGAGCAGAGGATTTCGTGTATCTTTTTCGATGCACACGCCAGAACGATGTCAACGCCCCCGATTCTATTTTTTTGGTGTTCCACGAGCGCAAAGCCTATCTATGATTTTTTGACGATAAGGGGATTCCTTGGACACTTCCAACTGATTTAGAATGGCTTCATCCTTATAGACTGCTCCAGGTTCCGATTCATTGCTTTCCTTAAAGATCCCCCCATCACTTCTAACGATTTCAGCACCTATTCCATCCTTATCAACAAATCTCTTGTGGAGCTTTGCCATGTAGATGGTCTGCTTGTAAGACGGAAACCATGGTATCTCAGCAACTCCGCACTCACTTAACGCTCTTTCGCAGTCAATCACGAAGTCCCACGCATTTCGACTCCAGTGTTTGATCTTTTGAATAACGCTTTTCTCAGATAACTCCCTAAGCATTATCCCGTTTTCCCTGCTGCTTGATATGGGTGTTTCAAACTGCCATGAACCACCGCGGCCATCTTCATTGGTCCTCCAATAGCAGTACTCGACATCCTTACCGTTGATTCTGAGAGCGGACATTGATCCATTCTCAAGCAAATCACTTTCAAGTATTGAACTCCAGTGCAGAATCGCAGATTCTTCACTCTCAAACCAAGCTCGATTGACCATCGACCCAGCGGACCACACTACTATTTCAAACGTTCTATCCATCTCCAACTCCCTTTCCCGCGAGAAAATCCCCGCATATTAGCTCAAGCGCCCTTGAACACGATAATGAACTCTCCTCTGGCATCCCAGAGACTCCTTTGACCTTCCTAAGTGCCCTGTGAACTATCTCTCTTTGCGAAACCGTAAGCCTGACTTGGAAAGACACCCATGGATCGTCCTCCGAGTGTCCAATTGCGGCTAGATCTTGAGGCAAATCTTCAGTGACGTACATGACCCCGTCCTCCAAAATATCACACCCAACAAGAAACCTTTCAGAGCACCCTGAACACCGAACAACTATGCTTTTTCCACGCGAGCCTGTCGGTGACATCCCAACCACGCCACATGACCGACACACCAAATCCACTAAGCGTACCTATTCTCAATGACTAACCCTTGTTCAATTGACCAGTTATACGCTTCCTCGAATGTCTTAAAAACACCCAGCCACCTTCCAGGAAACCCATCAACTGCAACGACAGAGAACCTGTTTTCCATTATTCGGTCGACTGTTACATTTTTCACTGAATCAGGTATCTGGGACTCGACTTTCATTTTAGAAGTCATGTCAATTCTATCTTTCATTGAATCAATTGAAACAACTCTAAGAGGCGTGGGTATCCTTCCAATGCTATAAGATTGTGATTCAGGGCACAGTGAGTAGCTATAAGAATCGCTTTCCATTGTTGGTGTAATCTTTACCACTGAACCAGTTGATTCTATTACGATTTGAACGTCGTTACCCTCGAATGAAATGGTAACTGGTTTTTCACTATCTAAGATCATCTAGTTGTCTCCTGCTGCGAACATTTTATAGTCAACACCGTACCCGTCATTGGTGTCATCAACTAACCCAAGGGAAGATTCACTGAATTTGCAAGTCATTCTTGCGGGAATTGCAACGGTATTCCCTGTCCAGCGTCTTTTCTCCACCCTAAGGATCTTCTTTTTGGTCTTTTGATCCTCTGGGTCAACTATCAAAATATTATAGGCCAGTTGCTTGATTTTTGACGATCCACGAATGTCACCCATACGGATTCTTCTGGGACTTCCTTTCTTGTCAATTGACTCAACCTTGTTGGGATGTGCTCCCAGTATCCCATGGACGTGGAATTTGCTTACCAGTGAGTCAAATGCCATGACTGCCTGATTTATCGCTCTGAGATCGTCGACATCCATAACGACATAATCAAGGTGGTCCACACTAAGAACCCCAACACCGTGTCTTCTTGCACAGTATTCAAGCATCCCACCAAGTTCATCCATACTGACATAGCCTTTCTTCGGGACTATAAATGCTTGACTTCCAAGGTTTTTTATTCTCCCGGGTGCTTCTTTTTTGTCCTCGGCACTCATCTTATGGACACTTTCACCAAGGATCTGACTTGCCCACCGAATAGCAACTTCGTGAGGGTGTAACTCAAGACAGGCAAGCATCACTCCTACGCCGTTTTTCACTAAATTAGTGCCTAGACCCATTTGAGTGACTGTCTTCCCTGCACCAGTGTCACCACTAACGACAGTCCATTCACTTCTTCTTAACCCGCCGAGAATTAGATCCAAGTCATAAAGACCCGTTGACCAACCCTTATTAAGCGCACCGCCTTCTGAAACAGCGGCGTCGAGGGCATCGACCAGGGATATTACTTGTCCCATTCCCATTGCAACCGCAGTGTCCACCGCCGCAAGGACCTCTTTTTCAAGTCCAGCGCACAGACATTCGTTTGCGTCCTTTTGAGGAAGGTTCACCCGATAGCATCTGTAGGGACCAAGGGACTCTGCAACTTTCCTAGCGCCTGAGTTTCCTGACTTATCCATATCAGTGCAGATATAGATATCGTCCACCTTTTCAAGCATTGCCTTGATTTCATCTGGGATATGACCCGCCCCAGCGGGAAGGCTCACTGCTGGGGTAAGACCCATACACTCGAGACTAATCGCATCGAGTTCACCCTCTGCGATATAAACGCGCTTCCATTCACCAATAAGACTGTCAAGGTTATACAAAGGTGAAGGACAGTCAGAAACCCGCTGAAACGACTTTTCTCCCTCCATGGACCTGTATTTTATAAGAACGGTCTTTCCTTCAGATATGTATGGAATTGAAAGCCAACGACGACCTCCCTTGGTAACCATTCCGAGTTGATACCTATCTATTGCTTCCTCGGGTATGGACCTTGATTCAGTAAGCCACTTGAGTGAGTACTCGTCCTCTTTTAGGTTTCTCACCCACTTTTTCTGTTTTTCATCATGCCCCTTCAGTTTCTCAGGTTGCTTTGGCATCCTTATCTGGTTGCTCAGTTTTATATCCAACCCGTCTGTTTTCGCCATTGGGGAAATTGGAATAAGATCACCAAGTCTTTTTTTCAGCAGATATAGATTTCCTCGCTCCTGACAGTCGTTACAGATGAAAACCCCTGTTTCATCGCAGATATAGAACCTGCGTTTTTCCTTAGTGGTAACCGCATCACATATCGGACAGTCAAGGACATAGTTGACCTTTCCCTTAATGCGTTGCTTTTGCTTTATTTCCCAGCCTTTGCTTTCGATGTAGTCGAGTACCTTGGACATCTACTCGACCTCTTTTGTTTTCATAATCTCTCTGGACATTTCCTCGAGTTCATCGGTGCTTTTTGCGTCAGGTGGTGTTTCTTCAAACGGTCTTTGTTTTGATCCCAGATCTGTGTCCCGATCTCCACCACCAACAAGCCTTTGGGCAAATCCAATAGGGCACACCATTCCCTCTGGAAAAACCCAAAGGTGGTACTGGTTTGATGTGTCAACAAGGTTGCTTTCTGCGGGGTAGACCTGAAGACCGAACCTCTCGTCGCCACAAAGCTCATTCTTGATCCGCTGAAAGTCTCGCCAGTCATGGCAGGACTCTTTGTCTCTCCGCTTGATACTTAGCCATGAAAGACTTACGCCTGTATCCTGAAGCATTGGGACATTCTCATACTTGATAACTTGATAACGACTGTTGATCCAACATGTTACCTCGTCGGGGTCCATTGAATCATGAGGTGTTGAAACCGCCTTACCCGCTGCCGTGTCTGGCAGTTTTGCTTGCTTAAACGATGTCCACGGAACCATTTCAGGTGGAAGGGTTGCCATTTGCTCACCCTTCACTTCCATGACCATAGATCCATCGCCCTTAACGTAGATCGTTATATCCTCTTCGGTTATATCCTCTTTGAGTTGTCTTTTTTCAGCCCTTCTGAGCTTTGATTTCTTTCCCATTTTCATCTCCTAGATAATCAAGTTGGTTATGAAATCCATCAAACGGCGAAAATCTAACGCACGCTTGATCATTTCCTTTTTTCAGTGGTAGGTTCGGTTTATCAAAAACACACGCCATCCCATGCTTTCCTTGCCTATAGAAGCACCACGCGCACGTTGCAACTTCAGGCCCGATTCCACGGATTTCATGCGGTGATTTTTTCGGTTTCCTAGCCATTCAACGCACTTCTCCACATTTCCTCTAAATCCACTTCACTCATTTCACTGTGCCAAGGTAGAACCCTGAACTCCCAATCGCGACGAGTTCTTTTTAGTGATCGAATCCGACGCCGAGCAGAATCACTATCGTAGAACACAGAATATCCACTGTAGTAAGGTGCCACCATCGTAGTCTTGCTTACTTTGTGCCTCATCATCACGAAAAACAGTTGATTGAATTTGTTAAATAAACTCATTCAGACACCTCCAGCCGACGAGATATAATGTCAGAAGCGCCCTCTATGGCCCGGTCTATGCCGTCAAGGCGTTCGAGTGTCGACATTTCCAAGCTATCAACCAAGTCGTCTAGAAAAAAGATTGCCATCACCCTATATTTTGCAGGGGTGGATATGAGTCGGACCATTCTTTGATCAATCAAAACCCAAAGACCCCTTTCATCCTCATTATTTGAACGAGACCAATGTAACGACACGTCGTTCATTTTCACTGAAACCGTTGTGTCTGGGAATCGTTCTCGCAAACTCCCCTCAACCAACACGATCTGCTTGGTGAGCACATCCATTTTTTCCCTGAATCCGACAGTCACTTCACTCATCACTCACCTCCTTCATTGGTTGAGGCCCTGAATC
>Ga0255047_10000051_pt1 | contig 69996 bp, 101 predicted proteins | sample JV7_2_1_MG_FD_183640 | JGI IMG/M metagenome (GOLD analysis project Ga0255047, IMG submission 183640) | Seawater microbial communities from Jervis Inlet, British Columbia, Canada - JV7_2_1 | ecosystem: Environmental > Aquatic > Marine > Inlet | place: Canada: British Columbia | collected...
CTTCGTTCGCTTGGCGCCCGGGTTCTTGAACCGGCCCGACTCGTCGAATACGTAGATGCACTTCCGCTTCTGGAGCATGGCCTTCACAGCCTTGGCCCCTGCCTGTGTCATCAACGAGTTATATGACATGGACAGCACGGATAGTCCGTCGTGGGCGATCAGATCCTTGAGGACCTTCTGCGTTCCCTTCTGTCCACCCTTTGACGAGTACCAGGTCATCATCCTAGTCTCGGCCTGAATGTCGTCAGGCATGTGGGTGGGGATCTCGTCCTCCGTCCAGTTCACATGGACAGAGTTGGGGGCCAGGATGACGACGCCGTCGATCTTGCCCGTGAGGTAGAGGTACGCTGCCGTGCCGATTGTGCAGCAGGACTTGCCTGTGCCCATCTCCCACCAGAGCGCATACCCTTCCAGGTCCTTGCTCTTCTTCCACTCCTCCAGCTGGTGAGTGTAGGGAGGCAGCCGGAAGCATCGCTCCGGGCCGGGGTTCTCAATAGGGCGGCAGATCATGGTTGGCTCGGTTGGCTAGGTGGGGCCGGATCCCCGCGAAGAGTCCGGCCCCTAGGGCTTTGTAGAAGGTGGATGAAGCCAACCAGAAGAACACCTTCGCCCCGAAGACCGGATTGTACACCTGAACCTGCGGAGCGCTAGAACCTTCTGGAAAAAGAGATCCCGCCTGCCGAAGCAAACGGGATCTCCCCTCTACCTGTCAGACCCCCGTCCAACAGAACCTGTCCAAAAGAGGGATCCCTCAAGTGGAATCCGAACTCATGGCCCAAGGGATTCGGAATCCCTTAGAGTACTTCCGCCCTCAAACAGTTTGGCATTCTTCGTACATGACATGCGACGCGCACTGCGTGTACATGTGTACTATAGATATTTCTATTATTTCTTGAGGGGTGGAGTAGTAATAAGAGAATAGTTCGTTGTTGGGCATGTCAGTCCTGCACTCGTCCCTCCAAACGCCACTCATCCTGCCCCTCGTTACTCTGCCCGTCTCAAGGGGTCTAAGGGATTATCCGATGATACTCGCTTTGATTCCGATCCAGATGACCCCGACGAGCGCAGTAATGAGGAGGCCGGTCATCACGAGTAGGCTCTTCGACTTGATGTTCTCAGACGTCTCCCTCATTTCTCGGATGAAGTGCATGTCCTGCTGGAGTGCCATCGGATCTGACGCGTCCATTCCCAGTGTGACCAAGGTCTCCTGGACAGCAGTGCGGACCACATCCTGGACATGGACAGCGGTGGGCTCCCTGGCGGCAGCTAGTTCGGAGCGAATCAGCTCCCGGAGTTCTTCGTCGGGGATCATGTCTAGTTCTCGAAGACGGCGAACCCGTCCTGACCAGCTCCAGCTGCGTTCATGGTGATGACCTTCTTGATACCGCTATCGCTGGAGAGATGTTGGATCTCAAGGGTGTCAGTAGCGGTGAGGCTGGCGGTGCTGCCAGATGTACCTCCCGCTGTGATGAGGTTGGTCCAGGCACCACCGTTCACCCTGTATTCCACGTTCCCTACCGTGAATGCAGAGGTGAGGGTGAATGCATAGACTCCGGTGATGGTTGTAGTGTAGAGTGCACTCGTCTCGCCGTTGCTGAGGAGTCCGAACTCGAACTCTCCGCTCTTGTCATTGATCGTGGAGAACTGATGGTCAAGGGTCTGGCGCGAGACCAGATCAGTGTCCGCTCCGTCGTCGTGGTTCGCAGTGATCAGAACCTGGATGTCACCTGTGGGCGCTGCCCCATTGAGACCAATCCAGATGTCAATGAGTTGAAGTTCGTAGGTCTGACCATCCGTGAGGAATGCCTCTCCGGTGAGGATCAGGTCATCGGTTCCAGCAGGATCGTGGCGGATCTCAACCGAGTGCTGAAGGTCGTTGTCGTCGAACAGGGCCCCGGTGCCGAAGGCGATGCCGTCCGTCACGAGCGCGACGAGTTCGTTGTTGCCATCCGCCACCCGGTAGTCTCGCCGGTCGATGGTGAGCGTGGTGCTGTAGTCCTCGAACCCGGAGCCGGTGCCCTGCATGTCGACAGAGGTGGTGTCCCAGTCCGTGCCGCCCACGTTGAGCATGCTCGGAGGGTAGGGTCGACGGTTCCGCTTGTCCATCGCGAACGAGATGGTGGTTGCGGCAGACTCCAGCACTTCGTCGGTGATGCTCATGGGGATGAGCTTCACATCCACATTGTTCGTTTCCTTCACGGAGTCGACCGTGATGCCAGCCCCAGCGGTGACGATGAAGACATCAGAGCTGATCGCGTGGTCAGCCTGCACGGAGTCCAACACACCTCGGTAGACATCGATCAGGTCGACGGTCGTGCCCGATCCTGCCTGTGCAGAGGACACGAGGATGAACTCGTCGTCGATCAGAAGCAGGTTGAGGAGTTCCACTCCGAGTTCGGTAGTGCTGGATGCGGTAGTGAACGCGGCCAGAATGTCCGTCTCGGTGTCCGGGTTGTCCGTGATGTTTAGGGTAGCCAGCGGATAGGCCGACTTCGTTGTCAGGGCGGAGGTGAGCTGTCCGATCTTCACGAAGTCGTACACTGTGCCCGCCTCTTGGTATGCCCCACTCGGGGTGCCCGAAGAGTTGCGCTCCCTGATCTCGAACTTCACCTCGTTATTGTTCTGACGCCCCATGGCGTAGAGCTTCGCCGTCAGGGTGCCCCCGGTAGTAGGGTCGCGGCGCACCAGGGCGCGAGGAGCCTCGAAGGCTCGCTGTTCGGTCGCAGGGAAGGCCACAAGCGTATCCTCTGGAGCGGTCCACCCGGTAGGCCCGGGGGCTGCACCGGACGCTGAGGCGCTGTAGAAGACGTCCTGAACAAGGTCCAGCCGGATCTTGTTGTTTTCCAGCTGCCCGTAGTCGATCCGCTGAACCCGCATCGGCATCTCTACGATGCCCAGGGTTGCATGGGTGAACGTGTAGACGTCTCCCGGGTTGACGTCCCAGAAGGTACGGTCCACGGTGATGGTGGCCTTCGCGAGCGGGTAGCTCAGGGTGCGGAGGTCTCGCCATGCGAGCACGTTCGCCAGGTCTGCGTTCTTGCAGCCAGGATAGCTGACAGTTGAGCTGACGTTGGAACCTTGGATCCGGATGTTCGCCGTGTCTTGGGCCAGCCCGAAGGTGGTCTTGTACTCGTCATCCCTATCGCTGTACTGCGTGCGGATGATGTTGGTCGTGTTCTCCCAGCTGCCACGACTGAAGCTCCAGTCCGCCTTGGACATGTTGCCGACGTTGATGTTCGGCAGCGCAGCAGGGGTATAGTCCGCCCGGACGAGCTTCACCACCCACAGCGCGGTAGTCTGATCGAAGAAGATCACACCTTCGATCTGCTTCTCAACGATGCGGATGACCTCGGCAGCTTCCGTTGGGCTGTCCAGGATGAAGCTGAATCCGTTGCCTTCAGTTGCCAAGGTAGCGGCAGCTGCCGCGAAGTTGGTCGTGTCGATTTCCGCAGGGTCATAGCCCAGGCCCCAGTCCGAGTCGGTCATGATCTCGTAGATCACGTTCATCGGATTGCAGTCAGCACTGTTGATGATTTCGGCACCGGCAGCCAGGGACAAACCATCCGGGATGCGCCGGAGCTCGAACTTGTTGGGCTTGATGCTGGTCGAGTTACCCAGGTAGGCATTCTCGGAGGAGGGAGCCAGGTAGCAGGTGCCTCGGTAGGCAGGGGTGTCCCCACCCTCGAGTTGGAAGGCTGTCAGGTAGGTACTGACCGCCTGGTTCGCCGCCCCACCATGGAACTTCCAGGTACCAATGAAGCCACCATTGCCGAGGTCGTTCCCTCCGAACAGTCTCGGCTCACTGATCGCGATGTCGTTTCCGGCAGTGACGATTGCTCCACCATATACAGCATCGTCACCAACCCACATCTCGAGCAGGCCATCATGCGTGCCGGTCAGAGGCCCACGGCACAGCGCGAACTGAATCCCGAGATAGTACTTGTAGCCAGTGATGACTGACTCTGAGGAGAACATCCCCGTCTTGACCTTCTCCTTGATTTTCTCCTGGAAGAGGTCGCCGTACCACACCACGTTCGGACCGTCAATGCGGACGGTACCCCAGATGAGGGGAACAGCGCGTCCCTCCGTAGCCGTCGGGAACTTGAAGTCGCCCAGGCCAGAGGGCTTGGCGTTCTCGAGTTCGGGCTTGGGCGCGAGCAGGATGCTGGCCACGAAGGTGATGGCCCACCAGAGGAGGGTCCACCAGAAGCCGCCCCGGGCCCGGGCCTTGGGATCACTCTCCCAACGGATGAGCGCACACTGGAACTTGGTGAGAATCATGTGGAGATCCCCGTCTGGAAGATGTTCTTGGTGGGCACGAAGGCGAACCCTCCGTAGTTGATGACGTTGTTGAACTTGTTCTTGCAGACGGAGATCGAATGGTCGCAGCCTGCGAAGACGATTACCGTGGAGCCCAACGGGCTGGCAGAGAACGGAAGGAGCAGCGTCAGGACGTCGCCGGAGCTGGACAGGATGAGTCTGCGGTCCACACCCCCAAGGGACTCCACGAATCCACCATTGAAGAAGTTGGCGCCGAAGGCTGTGACACCTGTGACAGTGATCGTGTTCCCACTGACAGCCGTGACCGCAGCCGCCGAAAGACGGAAGGCCGGGTCAGTGTCGTCTACCTGACAGAGGTCGTCGTAGAGAACGTGGTTGCAGAGGCCCTGATAGTTGAAACGAGGGATGGTGCGACTGGTCGCCGTGACGAGCGGATCCACATTGATCTTGGCCAGGCGGCCATGATCCGAGAAGGCCACAGCGGCAACTCGGCCCTCGAAGATCTTGATGACCTCGAAGCCGGGGCCATCGCTGCGCTGAATGCGCTCGATCACAACGGAGGTGGCTACCCCGGGGACAGAGTTGATGAACTGCGCCGCGATGGCGTTCTCTGTCGGAACCGTGATGACCAGGCTCTGGTCACGCTGGTCGGGACCCCCACCAGCCATCGCTTCTCGGCTAATCGTGACAGCGGTGAAGAGGTCAGCACCCTCAGTGACATCGTCCTCAGCAGAGGTCCATCGGTTGATGGCCGCCCCTGTTGTGAAGGTGTAGAGCTCTACCGGGCGGGAGCCCTCGAGAGATTCTTCGTAGGTGCTGAAGGCCATGGGGGTTCAGGGCAGAATGGAGCGGACGGGACCAGAGACGTAGACCTGTCGCTCGCCTCGAACATACCTGATTTCCAGCTCGTCCGTATCGAATCTCACCTCTTCCAGGTAGGAAATCCGATCAATTTCTGCGAGCGTGATGTCCTGGCCCCAGATTGCGTCCACGACCAGAGTCTCTGTTGTAGAGTCAACCTCTACAGCGGTGGTGACCTGACGAGTGAAGATGGTGCCGTCGACGAGCTTCACCCAGATCCTATCCCTGGGCTGGCGCTGCCTGACGAACTGGACATACCCCATGTTGACGATGTTCAGATCCTGAGATGCCGTAGCAAGGTTCTGGTTGGCGATCAGGTCATTGCGGAAGGTGGGCACGTAGAAGCTGATCTGACGCCCACGGAGCGCATGGAGGAGGCCTCGGAGATCCCAGAGCTCGGCCCTGGAGTTGGCTCGAAGGGTCAGGGGGTACACGCTGATCCCGTTTTCCCAGGGACTGTCCTGGAAGGGCAGGCCAGTGATGTTGTCCACAAGGATGAGCTCCTGCAGCATGGAAGCCTGCTTCTGGCCACCCCGCATGACGTTGCAGTCGTCAAGCAGTACCTTGGAGTTATAGACGTCGAAGGGTGTGGTGCTTCCCAGGTTCGCATCGTTGTCCGTGATGCGGAACCGGAGCTTGACGTTCTGGTCTCCACTCGTCCACCGGCTGGCTGCGACCTGCCTCTGCATGTGTCCTGTACGCAGAGGAGTCACGGATGCCCCCACAGGGTAGGAGCCCACGACAGCGCTCTTCAGCGTGACGGTGGTGGAGGTGAAGCTGTCCACAGTCTGGACATCGAAGGTGGAGGCGTCGGTGAAGATCAGGATCAGCCCATCGTTACGGTAGTCCGCGTCGTCGGTGCTGTCCACGTTGATCGTGAGGTCCCCAGCCGTCACAGCGACACTCACCTCGGTGGCCTCGTGCCACATAGGCACACCCCAGTTGCGGCTCTGCCAGTCGAACATCAGGGACTCGAACCGGCTGTTGTCGAAGGTGCCGTTGTCCATTCGGACATCCCACTCGAAGAATTGACGAGGGTTCTTCCGAGCGGCGATCCGCTGCTCGCTACCGTCCTCGTGTTCAATGATGTCGGTCAGGAACTGCAGCTTCTCAAGGTAGGGAATCTCCGGCCTGATCGGGAAGAGTACGATCCGGTTCAGGACGATCGGCACCAGGATGGTGACAGCCCCAGAGTCGAACTCGAAGTCCAGAGTGCTGTCCACCGACGGGCTACCAGTGGCGCTGACCTCCAGAGTCATGGCGTACCCTGCCAAGGGGTACATCGGTGCCGGCAGCCCGGGGTTTCCAGACAGAGTGGTGCCATCTCCAGCGTTGTTCGTGAAGCCGGTCCAGCTGCCCTCAGTTTTCCGGAAGCCGGAGAACACATCCATGGCAATAGACTGATCGCTTAGGATGTTGCCAAGGTCAAACGAGCGGGGGATGACATGATAGTTCTCGAAGAAGTCCGGAAACGCCTCGTCCTGGTGGAGGCCCACGAACACAGCGTTCAGCACATGATTGGTCTTCCCAGGACCAGCCACAAGGTTGTGCATCTCCTGCTGCATCGACGGCAACCCGTCAGCAGGAAACGGAAAGAGCGTGGGCAGCGATCTCAGATACGCATCGGCGGCAGCCCCGTTGTCGGTAACTGCCGCCGTGATGAGTGTGGTCTGAGAGAGCCCCGCGAAGACGGTCATCAGGCAGTGACCTTCTTGTAGGCGATGCCCTGGTAGTAGGTCCGCCCGATGACGTCGTCCTCAGTACGCCTCACCTGAGGGAAGAAGAGCCACACATCCGAACCGACCGTGACCTCCTGGCCAGCGGTGAAGTTGAAGATGTCCACACCACGGATGTCCGGGATGTCACCGAGGAAGTAAGCATAGTCGTTCGTGAAGTCCCTCAGGAAGATAGCCCACGGGTACATCGGGATGTGTCCCGTCGCATTGTCCGAACGGAAGTCTCCGAGCCCAAAGGCCACAGGGCCTGCTCGGAACCCGCCGAACGTGAGTCGTTTGTGCTCGCCCGCCGTGTCAACGAAGTTGGCACTCTCGTCGGCAGTGATACCCCCAGCGTGCATCAGCCACTTCTCGGCCGCGAGTTGGTTGGGCAGTCCTTCCGCATGGATGGTAGCCGCCCTGCGCGAGGGGGTCCCCACAACAGCCTGCATCCCATCAAACGGAGGGTATGCCTGGGTATCCACACCCGACGATGCGCTGTTCTCATCGGCGAAGTGCCCATAGCAGTACTCGCCTCCGGTCCAGTCATTGAACTTGTTCATCTCGCCCCATCCGAAGTGGCGGAATGTCTCGCTGGCGATCTCCACCACGATGTGGACGTAGGCAGGGCTCGCGTCCTGCTCGAAGATGTAGTAGGACGGGAAGGGACCATCGCCGATGTCGTTCACGCACCGCTCGTCATCAAGCTGCGCGTCCGTGCCAAAGGCAGCGTTGTACCCATTCCCGCTGTCGTCGGTATGCGCGCCGGGGAACACCGCACCGGCATTGGCGAGTGCCTGGTGGATGGACAGGTTGTTGGGAGCGTTCGCCACCCACTTCAGGCCAACGTGCATGGAGTTCTTGTTCCACTGCGCGAATCCCTCAGCAGCGGTGGTAGTACCATCATCGAAGTCGTCTTGTGTCCACCCGTGGGCAGCCATGAAGACGTCGATCTTGGAGAGGAGGTCGCCGAGGTCGGTGGCGGAGCCGGTTTGATAGGCCATGAGATCAGTCCTCGTCCAGAGCGAAGTAGCTCCAGTCCTGGATACGGTTGCCGTTATGGAAGATGGTGTAGCGTTTGGTGGTCAACTCGAAGCGATCCTCGCTCACGATTGCGTTGCCTCCGGTGTGGAACCAGAAGACTCCGTCGATCTCACCATAGATGTTGTAGAAGTCCGGGAAGAGGTTTACACCAGAGTTCTCGTATCGGATGACCATCGGAGGGACGAGCCAATAGTAGTCGTCCCCCGTCCCCGGGGTGGGCTTGAGCAGCAGGTTCTGGGTGCCAGGCACCCCACTGACAGGAATGATTGAATGACCACCAGTTGAACTCCAGTCCACATCCGAAGTGAGCGACACCTTCTGGTCCGCTCCCGACAGTGCGCCACGGTTCGTGAACGGGTAGATGCAGAACTCGTGTTCAATGATACGAGTAGAGGCCGAGTCTGAGGTAGCTGCAGCGAAGCTCAGCCAAGTGGCCGCAGGTAGCCGCAGGTAGCCCGGTCCGATGGGGTCACCAGAGACCGAGGAGATGACCTCCACGATTCCACCAGTCAGCTCGGAGGTCTCGTCCCACAACCTGTTCTGGTCACTGGTATGGCCAGAGATCCAAAGCGGGTAGGGGTACTCGGTATCCGTGGCCGTCTGGTTCAGGAAGCCCACGTACATGCTGGAGTACTGGGTCGTGGCACCCGACTCAACCTTGCAGACCATGATGATGCGTCGACCTGTCCAGGAGATCCACCAACCAATATTGGGATCAGCATCGTCATCCTTCAGAACCACGTACGACCCAATGTTCCCGTTGGTCGGGAGAGCTCCGGTGCTATCGTTGATCTGGTTCGAAGGTGCCGTACCAGCGTTCATACCAATCTGCTGGTGGATGGGCAGTGTGGCACTGTATGCCGTGGCACCGTAGAGAGCCCAGTTGAACGCTGTGTCGAATCCCGAGGCCTGACTGAAGGGGCGGATGACGACATGGATCTCGTCAAGGCCAGCGAGACCTTCGCCCTCGAGCATGCAGACCTGCTCTTCGTTGGCAGCGAACGTTCCATCTGCCCACGTGACGGTCAGCTCACAGGCATCGTCTCCGGAACCGTCGTTGGTGGTGGCCACATCGTTGGACGGCACCTCTTCGTAGTTGCCTGCCACAAGGAGAGTGACCGTCGCCACACCCGTACCCGCTCCGCCGGTGAGCGTCGCCACAGTGAACGTCGCGTCCGCACCTGCGAACCCCTGGACACCCGGTAGCACGTTGGTCGCTGTGAGGATGTCACCGACGTTGTAGCCGTTCCCAGCGGTTCCCACCACGGCGCTGGCCGCCTGTTGCGTACGACGATTCTGGGACCACACAGCAGCGCTCATGGTCAGTACGAAGGTGGCGTTGATGCCCGAGCCGGTGGTGCCGCTCTGGGCATTGGTCGTGACGTCCGTGGGGTCGACCGTGTAGGCCCCGCTTCGGTAGACTCGGATGCCGTCGATGACCCCAGCGGCAACAGACGTCACCTCCAGTTGCGCCAAGATGGAGGACGTTGAACCCGTGGCGTCGATCTCGATGATGTCGCCGATGGCATGACCTGTGCCACCCACAGCGACAGCGACCGAGGCGAGGTGGCGCGAGTTGACCACGACCTCGAGCAACTTGTCGAGCATGTCGACATGGTCGGTGATTCCGGTTCCGCTATTGAAGGGCATCAGGCTAGGTTGTTCTTGACTGTGGAGCGGTTCTTCTGGATGACGTTCATGATCATCTGTTCGCCCTCGGGACTGTTGATTGCGGACACGACCTCGGAGGGGTCGGTGACGTTGACGACTGAGACGTTGACCGGGGGAGCCTGGACCACCTGGGGAGTACCTCCACCTGCGGCAGCTGTGGCAGCAGCCGTGGCGATACTACCTGCGCCCGGAGGCACAAAGAGTTCAGGCCCACGCTCACCAACGATGGTGGGCTCACCTGGGCGGACCGGACCACCCTCGGCTTTGGCGGCGAAGAGCCCAGCGATGCCGGCAGCCCCGCCTCCACCCGCAGCGCCACCCGTGAAACTGTTGATCAGAGCCAGGATAGCCTGGCGTGCGAGCAGTCTCGTGATGTCTGCCAGGATGCCGTTGACCAGGCCCGCGAAGTCAGCCTCGCCGGTGGTCGCGAAGCTCACCAGAGCGTCCTCAGCGGACCCGAAGGCGTTCGTCATGGCTCCCTCCATGGCACCTGCCACATCGGTGATGCCGGCGAGGCCGTTCTCGAGGCCAGCGCGGAATCCACCCTGGAGCGATTCGGCCATGGAACCCACAGCACCTGTGGCCCCTCCCGTCTTTTCAGTGAGCGCAGCCTGAAGTTCCACAGCCTTGGCCGTCTCTTCATTGGCCAGCCGCTGTGCTTCCGCCTGTCGCTCCAGAGCCTCTCGCTCGGCAGCGAGTGCATCAGCGGCAACGAAGGTCTCGAGAATGAAGTCGGTGACACCAGAGAAAGCGATACCGTCTTCGAACCCCTTGGTCATGTTGGCGGCCATCTCTTGGCCGGCACCTTCGAACGGGTTCGCGATTTCCTCGATCGTACGAGTCAGTTCCCCTTCGGAGACTTCCGACTTGAACTTCTTCATGAAGTTGTCTCCGATCCCGTCGAACTGACCGTTCAGCACCTCTTGGGCCTGTGCTGCCGTCGACGCCGCTGCGTCAGCCTGACCCTGGAGAAGCTGCGTCAAGGCAACGTCCATCTCCCCGAAGAAGATGACAAGACTCAGACCTAGCTGCTTGGCCGAGAAGGCGACAGCACTGAAGAGAGCAGTCGAGACATCGATGGTCTTCTCGATGAAGTTGTTGATGCCCTGAAGAACGACGAAGATGCCACTCCCGATAGCCCTCGGAAGCCCAAGGAAGAGTTCGGTCAGAGAGTTGCCCAGTCCGAAGAAGATGCCGATGGCGACATCGGAGAAGGTGGCGATGGCCAGCAGCACGTTCTGGAGGTTCAGCTCAAAGCCATCGAAGGCACCGCCGAACACCGCATTGATCTCATCCCCAATCCCCTGGACGAGGGGCACGAAACTGTCCATGATCACGGCGATCTGGTCGAACGCTGCCTGAGCAACATCCGCGAGGGTGGTCGTGCTCTCGTTGGTCAGGGTGATCTCTTCACGGAACGCGATGAGCAATCCGGTGATCAATGTGACCGCGACGGCCAGGGCGTAGAGTGGGTTGGCCGCAGCCGCGAGCGCCAGAGCCTTGAGGGAGAGAGTCAGGTTCTTGACCTGCTGAACCACGATCACGAACGTGATGCCCTGGACGACGTTGATGAATCCGGTCAGGTCGTCAGACACAGCACGGAGGCCTGCCGCCAGAGTTTCGAAGGCATTCCGAATCGCACCCGTGGCGCCGGAGTCACCGAGTCGGATGACCAGGGTCTGGAAGGCTGACCGGACCCGGCGGAGAGCGCCGAGCAGGTTGTCGTCCATGATGTCCGCCATGCGCTCACCGGCACCTGCCGCACCGTCGAGTTTCTCACGCAGCTCCGTGATGCTGGGCACAGCGTTGACCATGACCTCGAAGGCCGGACCACCCCTCTGGCCGAACAGCTCGAGAGCGTCACCAACATCCACACCCGATTGCTTCAGCAAGCCGAGCGTAGTGATCAGGCCACTCACCGAGACCCCCACGTCCCGGTAGTCGAGCCCCAGGTCCCTGAAGATCTTCTGAGACTTGATGGAGGGAGCCTCGAGCTCGCCGAGCACCTTCCGGAGTCCAGTACCACCGAGGCTGGCTTGGAGACCAGCGTCAGACAGGGCACCGATAGCAGCAGTGGTCTCCTCAAGGGAGAGACCGAGACCGGCAGCGACAGGAGCAACGAACTTCAGGGCGTCACCCAACTGGGAGACGTTGGTGTTCGCGCTGTTGGCAGCCACGGCCATGACGTCCAGGACGCGTCCCATCTCTGAGACCGGCAGCCGGAAACCCTTCAGGACGTTCGAGGAGATGTCGGCAGCACGGGCCAGCTCCAGGCTGCCCGCGACTGCGAGGTCCAGGGTGGGCCCAATGGCCTCCAGCACCTCCACAGCGTCGAAGCCAGCCCGGGCCAGGAAGGTCATGCCGTCCGCAGCCTCTGTGGCAGAGAACCGAGTATCTCGCCCGAGGAGGATGGCCTGCTCGCGCAAATCTTCGAACTCGTCGCCGAGCGCCCCCGTGATGGCGGCGACCTGAGACATGGACTGACCGAAGTTGGCCAGGGTCTTGATGCCCACGATCAGGAAGGCCCCGGTAGCAATAGGTGCCAGGGCGCGAACCAGAGCCGCACCGAGGAGTCCTGCCTTGGCCGTCGTCCGAGTCAGCGCCGCATCAACCTTCCTCGCGCCGGCAACTGCCGGAACGGGGTTGATTACAACATTGATTCTGAAGTCGACCATGAGTTACCTTTTCAATCTAGCTGCCGGAGAGGGCTTGTTCTGAGCAGCTTGCTTGTCCTGCTCACCCTTGGCCCACGTGTTGTAGGCACCTTCCAACGTCCAGATGATTGTTCTGAAGGTGACGAGCATAGCGGAATTCAGTCCGGAACGCTCGCCAAAATCCAGGATCTCCGAGTGGGGAATACAGACACCGCCCCTGCGCTCCGTGATGAGACAGTAGAAAGCGGTGATGTAGAAGTCCTCAAAGGGCTCGAGCTCGGGTTCATCGACGTACCAGTCAGGTAGCGGCTTCTCCCTTGCTAGAGCTGCGTCAACAAGGAACCCGTCCCGCTGGTATCGCAGCTCCCAGAGGAGCCGCTCTGTTACTTTCCCGAGAGCTCCTCGAGTTCGTCGGGATCCATCTCCAGGCGGAAGTTGGCGATGTCCAGGCAGAACATCCGGAGCTCGTCGAACATGTCGCCGGGGATGGCCTCCAGGAACTGCTTGCACACTTCCTTGTTGAACTTGACGGCCTTGCCCTTGGCGTCGACCACGTTGGTCCAGCCAGTGACGATGAAGGACACGAAGAGCTCGATGTCGGCGGTCCTGGCCTCGGCCAGGGTGGTAGCCGTGGGGGCGACAGCCCTGCGACCCTTGGCCTTGCGTTGGGCCTGCTTGTTCTTCGTGAGAACCGCATTGAAGAACGGTTTGTTCTCCTGCGTAGCCGGACGAACGGAGAGGGTGGGCTCGCCATTGATTCCGAAGAACACGAACTCGGCCGTGGCGTCTTCGGTGATCTGGAGAGCGGAGAGGTTGCTGAAGTCAGTCATGTCGAATTGGGGGTAGAGGTAGAGAGACTAGGGTGGCCGGCAAGTCCGACCACCCCGTGTAGATCAGGCCCAGTGGGGGAACTCGGTGAAGCCGATGCTGGTGTCCAGCGTGGCATCAGCGAAGGTGTTCCCCGTGACGGCGATCTTGATGGACTCGTTGACCGGGAAGCTCTTCGCGCCACCACCGAGGGTGAGGGACGGGAGATCCAGGGAGATAGCCCCATCGTCGTTCGACAGAAGGAAGTCGAACGTGACAGTCGTGTTGTCCGTGATGGCCGTGGCGAGGTCCGCATCGGTGAAGATGAGTTCCGCTTCCAGGCTGACCGCCAGGTTGCCCGTGTTCATGAAGACAGCGCCCAGGGTGCCAAGGCACTTCTCCGGCGAGACTTCGTTGGCGATCGTGAGCGTCAGCGACTTGAAGCACGTGGCGAGGTCAGCCTCGGCCGTGGTCCAAAGGTTCAGACGAGCGAAGGCAGCTGCCGTGTTGAATGCTGCCTTCTGGACTGCCACTACCCGGTTGGACGCGTTGCCCTTGCGAGTGACGGTGATCTCGTCGGAGTTCGTCCCGATGAAGTTGAAGGCCATGGTGGCCTTGTCCTGACCGGGCATGTTGATGGCCACCTCGTTGCAGAGGTTGCCAATGGCGTACTCGTACTCGTCAGTGCCCACCGAGTCCAGGTCGGCGTAGGCCAGTTCGAACTGGAACGAGCGCTCGAGGAAGAGACTATCCGAGACCGCGACGTTCTTCACGAAGGGCCCGTAGAGCAAGTCGACCGCAGTGGCCGTCTCGTTGCCGCCACCGTCAAGCGTACCCGTGCCGACGTTCTCGACCTTGTCGAGGACGATGCCGCTGGTGCCGTCGATGCTGACGATTCGACCAGTGATGACACCGTTACCGAACTCGTTGCCACCTGCGATACCAACCTTGATCTGTTGGCCAGCCGAGAGACCCAACGTGGATTCGTCCACCAGGGCCGTGGTCAGCGTGTTGGTGGCATCCGTCCAGACCAGGTCCGTGAACCGGAAGCCACAGACATCGATCCGAGCGCCGGTCGTGGTGGCCGGGGTCTCAGCAACCACACCGGGCGTGCTGGCCAGGGGCGTGGAGGTCACTGAGGAGGCCGCATCCACTTCGAAGAGACCGTTGTTCGCAGCCGTGCTGAAGCCTCGCGACTTGACGAGCGAACCCTGAAGGATCGCCGTGCCGATGGTCGTGTGGGTGAACTCGTTGGTAGCCGCTGCCAGGGTCTCGTAGTCCGACCCTGCCTGTGCGGAGTTGATGATCGCCGCGCTCTGACGAGTCGCGAAGATGAACCCTTCCATGAACTGCATGGCGTGGTGCTTGGTGAGGTCGCCCTCCCACTCCACACTTGAGTCCTTGTCCGTGACCGAGCCCTTCTGGGCCTGACGGGTGTTGGAGATGGGGTTCCGGGGAACCGTAGTGATCTCGGGACCATAGGTCCCGACGGAGTTGGGCTCGAGATCCACCCACAGGGGAGTGGCCGGGAGCGTGCCGATGCTCGCCTCGATGGCGACAGCCATCCCGAGGTTGTTGGTGAGTGAACGTGCCATGGGTTTTTCCTACTTGGTCTCTTGATAGTCGAAGGGAGCGTCCACGATGAGCTGCATCCACTCACCATCCTGACCGCTTTCCCGAATGTCTGCGCTGATGAAGTACACCCCGTCGAATAGGGTGCCCTCGAAGATATCACGAGACTCGTCAGCAAGCAAGTCTAGAACTCGGGTTCCTTGGTCAACTTGGTCGTAGATCTGGATGAGGACCCGACCACGTCTGAGGAACTTGCGCTTTGCACTCGCGATGGGACCCAGAGAGTCCTGCTCGCCTTGCTCGTGTACGACCGTCAACCGAGCCCAAGGGGCATTGGTGGGCGGTGTGAATGCCTCGTTTGCGAAGGCGTAGTTGCTGCCAATGCCTGAGGGGACGTTGTCAACCCAGCGTTGGTAGATGGCCTCGCGAGCCTCGTTGATGGTGACGCTCGTCATGCGGCGTTCATCGCAACAGCAGCGGTGATCGCTGCCTGCACGAAACCCTTGGGAGCCTGACTGGAGTGTCCGTCATTCAGACGAGTGATGTACGGCACGTTGTTCGTGATGTAGACCGGGCCGATGAGCAGCTTGTAGTTCAGGAGGGAACCGAGCCCGCTCTGGGTGGCCGCTTCCGCAGACAGGACAGATATCTTGGAGCCCACCGGCTCGGAGGCAGGTTCTCCGCCCAGGGAGGGGACCCAGTTGGCACGTGCCCACCCCGTATCCACCGGCGTGCCGCCCTCACTCCCCGCCTTGCGGAGATTGGCGACTACGTCAAAGGCCATCTTCCTGATGAGACCTTCAGTGAAGATCTCCAGAGACTTGATGACGACGGCGAGTTGGGGCGTGGCTGCCATCAGGCCGGGATGTTCTGCTTGCCGCGAATGCGGGTAGTGATCCCGTTGCGTGTGACGTCGTAGTAGCCACCACCAACGTGGACAGTGCTCTGGAGCGACCCGCTACTCAGGTCCGGGGCCAAGTCCTCACCTGCTCCTGCTGAGGGAGCCTCGAGCTCTGCCTGATCATCGATCTGCAGGAAGCCACCTTCCCACCAGATGCGGAGACGGTGAACGCCGAAATGGTCCTTCATTTCCTGAGGAACGCGGTCGCCGGGTTCGGCAACATCCACACCCCATCCACGGATGACCATCCTCTTGCGAAAGACGAGGTCTGCGTCAGGGTCGAAGCGTTGTTTCCAGTGTCGAAGAGTTGCCATGGTGTACTGTGTTGGGTGGGGGTAGGGGCAGAGGGTGGGCCAAGCTCCGGACCGTTTCAAGTCCGGAGCTCGGCGTCGAATCAGTTGACCACGGTCAGGAAGAAGTAGCCGAGGTCGGCACTCACCTGGTTCTGGTCGAAGGCCATCTCGATCTCGAGACGGTCGGCCTTCAGGTGCTCCATGCGCATGCGGGAGATCCGCGTGCCGAGAGCACCACCACCGAGCAGACCGCTCCACGTGAACGTGTAGCCAGCCGAGGGGACCATGAGTCCCGGCGACGGCGCAGCGAACAGGAGCAGCGCGTTCTTCCCACCGATGTAGGAGTGGACGTTCGTGAGCCCCTCCGACGCGGTGTTCTGGATCGCGTCCATGACGAGGATCTCGCTGAGCTCGAAGAGAGCAGCGAGGGCGTCACGCATGACGATGGCGGGACCGGAGGTCTGGCCCCGGTCAAGACGACCGACGATGTCGGGGTGGTCCAGAAGCTGATCGTAGACCTCGCGGCCAAGGATCATCTTGTTGGGACGGAAACCCGTCGACTCGTGCACCGTGCGGATGCCGGTACGGACGTCTTCGATCGGAGTCGAAGCAGCCTCGTCCCAGCGTTGCACCTGAGAAGCACCCGGAGCGCCGGAGACGCCCGTGACTTCCGAAGTCCACGCGCCGGTGACGAAGTGAGTGGAGGTCCACTCCACTTCCTTGCGGAGCAGACCCTGAAGGGTCAGGAGCTCCGTGGCCTCGCGGTCGAGGCTGATGGGGCTGTCGGCGTTGGCACGGACTTGGTCCGCGACGTCCCGGTGCAGGGCCCACACATCAGCGGCGTAGGACGCCGTGCTGATGCTGTAGTTGGCACCAGCGGACTCGGCACCCGGGGCACGCTTCTCCATCTCGGCGCGGTTGAAGTACCCGCGATCGTAGGTGAAGTAGGTATCCGACTGCTTCGCCACTGCGATGCGAGGGAACGCCCGATCGGCGATGAATGCATCCTGACTCTGGATGTAGGCCAGAGAGATGCTGGAAAGCGGACCGTTGACATGAACGTCAGACCGCGACGGTTGAGAGAAAGGCATTGTTGATGCTCCTTGTTGTTGCGATCAGAAGATCAGGTGACTTGGTCGAGGTCGACCGTGAAGAGGACAGAGATGATCTGACCGTCGACACCGGCTTCCATGGCCTTGCCAACCCAGCTGGCACCCGTGGCACCAGCGTAGTCCTGCACTTTGCCGTCGGTCATCGCTTCGAGCTTCCCGCCTGCGGTGACAACGCCACCACATTCGAGTTTCACGACCGCACCATTGGGCAGAGCCAGGGGGAATGCGCCACCAACGGTGGCTTGCGTTTCGGCAGCGACACCGTCAGGTGCCCCGTCGGCAACGGTGTGGTCGTACTGACCGTCCGCTGCAAGAGTGACGAGACGGTAGACCACGACTGCGGTTCCGGCTTCGCCCGAGATGAGCTTGACTGCTTGAGAGGTTGCCATGATTGGAACTCCTGGGCTCAGAAGCCGAGCGACTTGCTGTAAGCCACTTCGCCTTCAGGGGTTTTCAGAGCCTTGGCCATGGCCTGCTCCGGGGAAAGGGTGGGATCCTGGGTGAGGATCGCTTTCGCGAGGACCTCCAGCTCGTTGCCTTCACCGCTCGGAACCTCGGAGGTCCCTTTGCGCACGAACGCCTCGGCCATCGCAGCTTCCTGCTTGGTCAGCGCCTCAAGAGCCGGACTTTGGTCCGCCTCCGGGAGCGCGTCGATCCCCTTGAGGATCAGAGCCGCAGCGACGGTGCCGCCCACGATGTGGGAGAAACCTTCCGCACGCTTGGAGAGGTCGGCCGCTTTCGCGATCTCCTCACCCTTCACGCGCAGGTCACGCTCGGCATCGGCACGCTTGGCGAGGGAGACCATGCGTTGGTCGTCGCTTTTGCGGTACTCGGTGCCTTCGGCATCGGTGTAGACCACCGCGTTCGCCTCAGCCGCTTTCGCGACCTCGGCGTTGCGGAGATCGGTGGGAAGAGCGAGGAAGTCATCCTGGCCCACGGAGTCGAGAGCGGAGAAGATCGACCGCTGGGCATCGTTCAGCTCAGCGACTTTCTCTGCGCGCTCGGCACGCTTGGTCAGCTCATCGAGCTGCTTGGCGACCGCCTCGTCGACAGTCTGATCGTTCTCTTTGGACATGTGTGTACCTTGTTGAACGGTGCCGACAGAATCGGCGGTGGAGTCACCCGAGTTGGATTTGGAGGCTTCGGTGGGGTCGGGCACCCCGGCTTTGGCCTTTTCTAGGCTGATCGCAACGTCCAGAGAACGGTGGTCCAGCAGTGTGTTGTGAGTGTGACCGTTGGCCTCACCGATGGTGAAGTTGCCGGTGTCCGGATCTCGAACCCAGGGGTGCGAGTGGTGCATCCCGTCGCTGTCCATGATGAAGGAAGTCTCCCCCACCATGGTGCGGGCCCCGGGGCCTGACTCGTCGACGAGGGTATGCGTGTGTCCGTTGGTCGCTGTGGTGAGGATGGCTCGCTTGCCGAAGGGATTCTTGCTTTTGCCTTTGCCCTTCTTGCCGTCCTCCTCCTCCTCCTCCTCCTCGCCCTTCTTGCCGTCTGCCCTCTTCATGATCGACATCACGCAGTCAGGTTGGGCCGGACGATCCACGGCGCTGATCTCGTCCAGGGTCATGGACTCGAACACGCTCTTCACGATGTTGCCGTCTGCGTCAATCATGCGAGGGGTACGTTGGTGGCGTTGCCGCCGATGGAGAAGCCTGTGTACTCGCCGTCAGCGAACTTCTTCAGGACTTCCGGGGAGTCAGGCTTCATTGCGATCAGGAGCCCGGTATGCTTGGTCACAATGCCCAGGGAGTCGGCGATGTCGCCGGTCAGGGGGAACATGAAGGTGATGTCGCCGATCTGATCACCCGTGTGCATCTCTTTCGCCACCCGCGAGTTCTTCGCGAAGTCGAACGAACCCTTGAGCATTACGGGTTCGGGGATGTGGTCGCCCTGGAGGTCGAAGTAGGGCTCGCCGTCAGCCTTGCAGACGATGGCGAAGCCAAAGACGAGACCTAGGGAGTCATCAACCTTGAGGATGGAGGAGGTCTGGAGGTGAGATGTCATAGTGTGACGAGTCCGATAGTAAGGCGAGTGACGAGCCGAGCGAAAGGGAAATCCTCAGATTCCTAAAGGAACTCCACAGAAAGTCCAGGCACAGGCGCCAGTTCCTTGATCCGAGTCCCCACCGCGCAACGACATTGGATGTCTTCTTCCGCGACACCGAATCCACCTGGAATCAGGGTTGTATTACCTTTTCCTGAGGTAAATCGTTCGCCGAATTGTACGACCTGGCCGTGCATGGAACTGTGCGTACCACGGACCCGCTCGTCAAGGGCAGTGTTCCACTCGGTGGAGAGGCCAGCAGGATCGAGGCCAGCCGCGATGGCTTGCTCGTACATGGCTAGGTTGCCCGCGTGAACGCTACCAAGCGCCTCCGTGCGGGCGATGGTCGTGGCACGGAAGTCGATGAATCGCTCCCGGTAGCGGTCGACCATGCGGTCGATCTGAGTGCGGGTCAGGGGCTTGTTCTGCTCGATGGCCCGTCGGACCGTGGAGTCGAATCGTTTGTCGCGGAGAGCTCGATCGAAGATGGCCTTGTCACCTTCGCTGAGCAATCGCTTGTAGTTGTTCACCGCCTTCACCTGATGCTCGGTGAGGCCGATGGAGTCCTTGAAGTTCCGAGCCTGCTGTGCAGGGTTGGCCCCGGTCCGGATACCTTCAAGGATCGCTTCGCGTGTCGCCCGGGCCTGGGCCTGGGTGAACTCTCGGACCAGCCGCAGCTGGTTTTCTCGCGCCAGTTGCATGGCGAAGGGGTTCGTCTGGTCGAAGTGGACCACGAGGAACTCGAGGTTCTTGTTGAGGAACTCAGCAGTGTCCTTGGCGGCAGCCACGAACGCTTCGGTGTATAGCCCACCCAAACCTGGCGCACGGCGCAGGGTCTCTGTGAGGGCTTCCTCGAATCTGCCTCGCTCGAGCAGGTCTGCAATGTGAGCGAGGTCGATGTCAGACTTGATGTCCCTGACCAGCAGAGAGAACCCCGAAGCAAACTGGGGTGCTTGCGCAGCCACCAGTGCCTGGAGCCTCTCTGCTGGATCGAGGATGTCAGCCAACTCAGCTGTTCTCGTTGCCGAGGTCGATGAAGGTGATGTCCACGGTGCCCGTCAGGCTGACCGTGTCGTCGACCGTGACCGGAGTCGGGAGGCCGATGTTCCAGTAGACGCCGCAGGTGGCCGAGTCGGGCAGGACGGAGGCCGGGGTGGCCGTCGCCTGAGCGTGCGAGTCATAGAGCGCAGCGGGCGTCAGGTCCGAGGCGTCTTCGTCCTGCTTCTCGATGATGTTGATCATCGTGGTGGCGAGCGTCTGAGCCGAGGCCGGTTCCGAACCGAGGCCAACGTCCATGTCCGTGCCGATCACGATGCCGGTGGACAGGTTGCCCTTGGTCATCTCGACGTTGGTCTCGCAACCGAGAATCATGATGTTGCGATCCTGGAAGTCGAGCAGCTGTGCGCTGCCGTAGTCCAGGGCTGCCGTGATGGAGACCACGACGTCGGTGAGGGTGACACGAACACGCTGAACGGCATGGAACTGCCGATCGACGGCAGTGCCGGAGTCGCCAGCGCCGGGAGCGGCACTGTTCGCGTCTTCGAGATGGGGAATCAGCGTAGGCTGATGGAGATGAGTTGTCATTGGAAGTTTCCGTGTGGTACCAGAAAGGGGTTCTCAGAGTGCGACTCTGAGGCTACTCGCTTCGCGAGATGCAGTTGTAGACGGCCTGAGCCGGGTCTACGAGGACCTGGATCACGTTGTAGGTTGTACCCAGAATCGTGATCCGGTCCCCCGGGGTGGGCACAGTGCTTCCCCCGTTGATCGTGTCTCCGAGAAGGGCAATCAGAGTGTCTGCCTCCTCGGTGAGAGTTGCGTCGACTCGGTTGCGGTCGAGGATGTCGATGAATCCCTTGCACGCGTGGGACGCGGTGGTCGGGTTGGTTCCGCCGGTCAGCTGCCCACCAGTGCGAGATCCACCCGTGACCTTGATCAGCGTGGCATCGTTGACACCAGGACCGATATTGTCCTTGATGAGCTTGGAGATGTCGACTCCGAAGAGGGGGTTGCCCATTAGGCCAGTCCGCCGTTCAAGCCGAAGTCATCCTCGTCGAATGCGGAGTCGCAGTCTGTACCCCTGGAGACAGGAGTGGCGAAGCCAGAGCTGGTCCCAGCTTCTGTGTAGCACTTGGTGTAGTCGTGGGCCACCTGAGGCAGGCGAACATCGCTGGCCGTACCCTCCGTGCCTACGAAGAACAGAACCGAGGCCGAGCCTGCGCCAACCCTCTTGATGTTGGAGCCCTCGCCCGGGGAGGTGGAGGATGCGGCGTCCACCAGGATCATGCCGGCGAGCCACGCCTGAGCGTAGAACATGTCGTCCGGAGTGGTGCCGTCAGCGACTGCCGTGCCACAGTCCTCGGCGTTGTCCCGGGGCCATGCGCGAGGCTGACCCGCCACCGTCTCGTCACCCGTGAAGATGAGAGCGCGGTCGATCCAGTCTGCAGCCTGCACGAGCGCACGCTTCTCGTCGTCCGCAGCCGCAGTCACGGCAGCGTCCCATGCAGTCTTCTCCGCACCGAGCCTGCCGTTCCAGAAGGTCGTGGTCTCAGCAACCGCGTTGGTGGCGGTGAGGGCGTAGACGGAGAAGGTGTCCGCTCCGATGGTGATTGTGTCGATGACTGCCATGGCATTACGGCTGGTTCAGGAGGAACTGGAGATCAGCTCGGAGTTGGGCGAGGGTAGCCGGAGGGATGACGTAAGCGATAGCGACTTCTTGCAATTTGCTGAGACGAGCATCTAGAACAAGCAGTTCGGCCTTGGTGCTGGCTGGGACGTTGGGGGAGATGGCAGAACCAAGATCACGAGTGATCTTGGCGAGCTCTTCAGTGACGACGTAGAGCATGTGGGCTTCGTCGTACTGAACCATCAGGTTTCTCTCCGTCGCATGTAGACAGTCGCGACGCCGTCCACAATGGTAGTTGGACTCAGCACCCCGTCGATATCTCCCCAGTTGACGGACAGGAAGCCATTTGCTGCGAAGTTGTCGTTGAGGTCGAAATCGGACGCCCCATCGGCAGGGCTGGTGACGACCACGCCGGTCAGTCGCGTGCTGTTTCGCCACACCACAAAGTCCCCACTCGGCGTTACGCTTCCGTCGTGTTGGGCGACCATGCCTACAATGGTGACGGCATGGACCGGAGAGTGACCGGAGCCTCCACCGTTTGCGAGTACGTTGCCTCCGTATCGTAGATACGATTCAGCGGTCACGTTGCCGTTGCGGCCAAACTGGTAGATTTCCAACTCGCCGAGCCACTTGGCGCGGTCGGAGTCGTAGTGGAAGGCCCAGTTGAGGTCGGTACGGTACCAAGGCTTGCCGTGGTAGAGCGCGGACGGGAACGAGTCGCCAGAGTTGGTAGCCTCCACCAACTTGACGAATCCGTCCGAGGTATACATGCGCCACACACCGTCACGCTCAACCCAGTGGAGGGCCTCGCCGATTTCAAGCGTGCCCTTCCAGAGCTGACGATCAGTGGAGCCATCGTAGGCCATGATCGTGATGAGGTTCGAGACGGAGGCGTGCGTGTTGGTCACGACAATGTGCCGGATCTGAGCTTCGACGCCCGACGCTGGTTGGTACAGCGTGGTCGTAGTCGCGGTCGAGATCGTGCCCTGACTGAGAGGAGCTACGATGTCGGACGGCCCCGTCGCGTGCGTCGTGCCAAACACTCCGTATTCGATCGTGCCGGCGGAGCCGGTGACAACTCTGGGATAGACTGTATTGGATGCTGAGTACATCAGAAAATGTAGTTCAGTTTTCGGTTCTCGGGAGCAGCAGCACCGGCAGCACCTGTGGCTCCGATGATGTTCGTGGAGAGGGCCCAAGCTGAAGAGACGACCTGGTACACATCCCCGTTGGTCTCATTGAGGTACATGTCCCCTTCTTCATCGCCGCCGATGAGGGAAGGAGCTCCGGCAGCTGTGCGCCAGTCGTTTCCATCGACCCCGGGGTCTCCCTGTGCGCCAGTGGCGCCCGTGATGTTGGAGACGAAGGCCCATACGCTGGACTGCACCTGGTAGATGTCGTCCGCCGTGGTGTCGAGGTACATGTCCCCTTCTTCGTCACCTCCAATGAGGGAGGGGGCTCCTGCGCCCACGCGCCAGTCGTTTCCGCCTCCGCTGCCTCCGCTGACGTTCTCGCCGTATGCTCTCGGGAGTGTCATGACAGGAAGGACTGAACGTCCACCCTCCAGGTCGTGACCCCGGCAGAGAGTGCCGAAGTCACTGCGACATTGATACGACGGATGGGACCGGCGAAGTCGACTTGTGTTAGCGCAGCAGCATCCTGAACGCTGCCTGTAGGAGCCTCGAGGTGCGGGTTCACATCACTGGCCAGCGTGACGGTGAACTCTCCGGTCTCCGTAGCGGCATCGATGGGATCGCCACTGACGTCGAACATCTTGATTCCCAGGAAGCTGTGAGGCAGCAGGGTCTCCGCGAGTTCCATGTCCACCGAGTCCGTAGGCCCAGCGTCTGCAGACCTGACAGTCTGGATGACACCTTGGGCTCGCTGGGTATGGGTGGAGACGACGGCCATTCGTTACTTGTAGAAGGTGACGATGAGCTGCCAGGTGATGGTGAGTGACTCAGAGGCGAGCACACCTCGGATAGCCTCGACCGGACGGTTCTGCGTCTTGGAGACGGGAGCTGTCAGGTCGATCGAGGAGCTGTAGGGTTCGAAGGCAAGCGTCTTCGAGCTGTCCCCTCCCGGACCCATGGAGGTGACAGTACATGTGCCGGCGACGTCGACAATCTCATCGCCACCAACATTGAACATCCGAATCTGGACGAAGGTCTGGCGGAACGACCCACCGAGGTTCGTGAGGAGGATGTCGTCAGCCGCGAGGGCCTTGTCGGAGGTGAAGGTGACTTTGTCTGTACCTTCCTGACGATTGAGTACTGTGCTGTTGTCTGCCATGACTACTTGCTATCTGAGGGCTTCTCGCCCTCCTTGGGTTTCGGTTCCGCCCCGGGCTGGGTGGGCATGCCGGGGATGTTGGTCCCGCCGAGGGCGAGGTCCGGGTCGAGGAGAACCGGCTCGGATTGCTCCGACAGGCCGATCAGCTCCCTGATTTCGTTGATGGCGGGATCGTCCGGAGCCAGCGGCGCACCGGCACGGGCCAGAGTCTCCAGAGCGTCGACGACCTGCTGGATCTCACGGTACTGGACCTTCTCGATGACGAAGGTGGGCCTGAGCTTGTCGTCCCACCCGTTCAGAGTCCAGATCGGAGTAAGGAGGTCCTTCTCCATCGTTTCCCGCACAGACTGAAGGCACGAGTCGATGATGAGGCCCAAGGACTGAGACTTGTCCTTCGCCAGTGCGAAGCTGCCGGTGGAGTCCCCACCCAGCAACATCTGCTCAACGCCGAGAACCCGCGCCATCTCACGGTTGATCCGTTCGATTGCTGCAGCGACTTCCTTCTGCCCCTGGGGTTCCCCCTGAAGAATTTCGACGTCCCACTGACGGACAGACGAAGGCGCGTTGCGCTCGTCGGCTGTCGAGTACGTTGCACTGTCCAGGATCATCCCGAGCTCGGGATTCCGGTTGTGCGATTCGATGAAGTCCAGCATGGGCTGCTGAAGGGCTGTCGCCTGAGCCCGCGTGAGGGCTCCCTGAGTGACCATTTCCTCCATCTGCGTGAAGGGGCCCCGGGCCACGGGCATACCGCGAAGGTCCGTCTCGAACCCCCACGACTCCAGAAGTTCGAACCTCTCCAGCTTCACCGCGAGCTTGATGAGGTGCCGGAACAGGCCGAGGCCCTCCGGACTGTCATTCAGAGTGTCGTCTACCGTGTAGACAATCTTCTCTCGGGGGAGGTAGACCTCAGCCCCTGTCTGCGGATTCCGTTGAACCACGCCCATCACCCTACCCGTAGTGTCGATGTCCCACTTCTCAATCGTCTTCTGCGATCGAGGCTCGATGTCGAGAAGGCCGAACGCTCCGTCCTCTTCTCGGATCTTCGCTGTCCACTCCTGGATGCTGAACCCCCAGAAGCAGTACATCGCCGAGCGACGCACGATCCGGTGCCAGGGAGTGAGCATGTCATGCATCATCTCCGTGACGAGTTCCGCCTTCTCCTCGGCTTCCGAGCTGTCGTCCGCCGGTTCGGCGTGCCAACCCGCCTTGCTCACCATGTTGATGAAGAACCGAACACCAGCCGCCACAATGGCGGTGTTCGCCAACATCTCGGAATACGAGGTGAATCGCTCCTGGCCCTGAAGCCGAGAGTCTTTCTCGTTGTTGACCACCTGCCCGGCGTACACGGCGACACCCGGAGCCCCGACTGTGTCGGTAGGCTGAGGGGTACTGTGTCCTGCGGCGATGTTCGGATCCAGCGGTGCTGCCTTGCGGATCCGGTTGTTTCGTCTGCTGCGTTTGCTCATGTGGTGACTCAGCTGGCCGTTGTGCTGGTGGGTTGCCCGCGTTGGGGCGAATGTTCAGTGCTTGAGGCCGCTTTGTCTCTGACAATCCCGATCATAACCTGACGAGGTCCAAGATGTATAGGAGAAAACGAGAAACTCCTACTGGTACCTGATCATGCGTCCTGGGGTGGTCGCCAGTCGTGGGCCGTTGTTCATGATGAGCTGATGGTAGGCCCGGGAGAGCGCATCGATCTGGTCCATATAGGTACCGTTCGGGAACAGCATGGCCTCTGCCAGGAACGCATCGTTCCACTCGCCTCGGACAAGGTAGACGTTTCCGACCTCGACCTGGGCAGCAATGGGAATTGCTCGATTTTCCTTGCTTCCCGACTCAGGAGTGAACCTGACGTTGTACCCATGAAGCAGAATCGCGAGCGCACGGATTTGGGCCTTGCCTGCCTGTCCCGGGTCCTGCGGAATCGAGATGGCGACATTGTGCCCATCCCGAGTGGCCGCTCCGAGAATGTTCTTCTCGACGTCTGCGGGGCCCAGCCGGTACCTGTCGACGTCCGCAATGACGATTGACCCGTCCTTCATCTTCCCGAGCTTCACACTCGCGGTCCATGCCGCCTTGTTGCTGTCTGTCGCGGCGAGGTCATACCCCCTAGTCCATTGGGTGACCCCCTCCGGAACCTTGTCGAGCATGTTGAAGTCCGCTCGCTTGAACATACCCCCGCCCCGAGGAACGGGACGCTGGTTCAGCTGGGCATCCTCAGCGTAGCTGCCACCCTCAGATCTGAACATGATCTTCAGGTCATCGACCGCTGTCTTGTCGAACCGTTCCGGCCACGCCAGCTCACCGTCTTCCGTACGAGGATCTTGGGGGTACATGAGGATACCGTCCTCATCCGGAACGTAGTAGGGCAGGGGCTCCCCCTCCTCCTTGACGCGTCGCATAGGAGCTGGCTCGCCGAAGGAGCTCGGGACGGTAGTCCAGCTCTTGTGTGTCGGGTCCCCGTCCATCGGAATCACGAGGTGGGTCCAGTCCTGGTGTTGGGCCAGGTTGTTGATCACGAGCCCCGAGATGTCTTGTTCATGCAGCCTCTGCATGATGATCACGTAGACAGGACGCTTCTGGTTCACGAATCGTGTGGGCGTCGTCTCCGTGAACCAAAACCTCGCCGTAGCACGTTCAGCTTCGGATTCTGCCAGACCCACAGAGTGAGGATCATCAATGATGAACCTATGACCCCGACGACCAGTGAGGCCTGAACCCACAGATGCTGCGAAACGCCACCCCCTACCCGAGTTCGAGTATTCCTGCTTCCCGTCATGGTCCGCCTTGAAGATAATTGGCCAATGAGACTGGTACCATTCCGACTTGATGAGGTCACGGCAGTACATCAGATCTCGGGTAGCCAGGCCCTTCTCGTAGCTCGCGGAAATATACTTGAAGTGGTCGTTTCCACCAGGACCCCACTCCCAGGCAGGCCAGAAGACGTTGACCAGCATGGACTTGCAGAATCCAGGGGGAACGTTGATGAGGAGACGATCAATCTCTCCCCTGCTGACTGCCTCTAGGTGGGCCGCCATGGTCTCGATCGCCCACCCCGACACGAAGGGTTCCCCTGGGTGAAGACAGGGCCACGCAGCCTTCACAAACTCGAGCAGGGACCCCTGACAGCGGATCCTCTCCAGCTGGTGAAGAGCCTGCTTGGGGTTCTTCATCGCCTCGCCGAGAATGTCGTCGTGGTCTGTCATAGCGCTCGTTTTCTATTCGGGCTTGTCATCAGCGGGTGTGCGTTTCCGACCCGCAGGGTCGGACTCCCACGCGTCGATCGCGCAATCGGAGCAGCAGTACTCGATGCCCCTGTATATGGGAGCATGTCCCTTGATGGGTTTTCCGCAGGGGCATACCCTACTCGGCCGCATCTTTGGCTGCTTCATTCTCCAGAATCTGCCGAAGCAGTTCCTGGGACTCCGGAGTCAGCGATCCCAGACCGAGATCAGCTTGGTGGACGACGCCCGTGACTTCGACCTTCGAAGAGCCCAGGGCATCGCGAATGCGCTTCGACTTCACCTTTCCGTAGATCTCGAGCAGCTTGTCCGAGTACCGGGTGACGGATCCGAAAGCAGTCGTCTCCGCCCAGCCTTCGAGACCACGACGGTGCATCTCCTTGAGGATGGCCTCGTCAGCCAGCATCAGGGCCTCTTCCCAGCGCTCGCGGAACTCGGGGTTCTTCTTGCGCTCTTGGTAGAAGGTCTTCGTCCCACCAGCAGGAGCGTGGGCTGAGGCATGCTTGCACGCGAGCCCCACTAGGCCGAAGGTGGTCAGGTGTTCGATGAACAGATCCATACGGGCCTGGGTCATGCCTCTCTTGGGCACATTCTTCATTGCGTCACTCATAGGGGTCGAACCTACGCTCGGCGAGTAGGAAACGCAAGAACAATGTTGGAAATCTGATCCCGGAGGGGTCAGGATTACATCGGAACTCGCGTATGGCTCCGTGAGTCGGCATTTGTTATCCTCCCCTTGAGGGCCCTAAGAGTGAAATAGAGACCGGGCAGAGCGAGATGAGGGACGAGTGCCCAAGGGAGCCACTCCTGGGGACCTATTTCTTATTACTACTCCTACCCTTTGAAAATATTAGACATTCTCCATATACACATACATGTATGTCATGTGTAGACGATCTGTTTGGAGGAGCGGGCAGAGGGATTTCTCTGCTTGGTGCCTGTATGTGGGCTTTCCCTCTTTTGGAATGAGGGAACGCAGGGTCTGACATGGGCACAGGGTCTGAGAGCAGCAGCCGTGGTCTAGCCTCTTGCGGTTCTTGGCCCCGGCTTGATGGTGGTGGACTCCAGTCTTGCTGGTCTTATTCTCGGTTGGAAATTACTGCTCGAGGTAGAGAGGCGAAGATCGTCCGACGCAGGACCGGATTCCTAGCAATCTCCTGTTAGGGTTCCGTTAGGGTTCTGTTAGTGGTCCGTTTCAGACCCAATACGGACCATTGTCGTCCGTTACGTCACCAATACGGACCATTCTGGTGGTCCCATCTGTTAGGTGTACTCTCCCTAGTGGTGGTGTCCAGGCTACCCCCTACCTGTAGTGGTACCCTATATAGCGCCCCCTTCCAGGTACCCCCTACCTGTAGTGGTACCCCATATAGGGCCCCCTTCCAGGCTACCCCCTACATAGGGTATGATCCGCCTTGGTGCCTAGAATCGGCTTTAGCCTAAATCGGAAAAATAAATCCGGAATAGCCTAAAGGCCGGATTCCTGAAAATAAATCCGGAATAGGCTAAAGTACGGGCGGCGAAAATAAATCCGGAATCGTCTAAAGTAGGGCCCCGGCCCCGGCCCCGAAAATAAATCCGGAATCGTCTAAAGGCGGAATTCTGAAAATAAATCCGGAATCGTCTAAAGATTCTTCGCGCCTGAAGCGGTCTTCGCTTAGGTCGTCTAGGGCCGGGGTACCCGTCCGTATTGGCCCCCTAACGGACCATGACCCCCGCCCTAGGCCCCCAAAACGACCATAGCCGTACGCAGGACCAGGATCGTCGCTAGGCCCCGTAGGCCCTACGGCCCCGGATCCGGATCCAAAGTCCGTACGCGATCCCCTAGGCCCACCCTTGGGCTACCCCCGCCCTAGGCCCCGTAGGCCCGGCCCCGCCGCCCCCTACCTTATATAGGCCCCCCGCGATTAGGCTACCCCCGCCCCTAAACTTGCGGCCCTAAACCCCTACCCCGCAAGGGGTTACGCCCGCCCGCTAAACTTCCGGTAGGTAAAGTAGCCCCGCCCTGGATCCGGGGGTAAAGTACCCCCATGAAGAAATCAACCCCCGGCCTACGCAAGTCCACCGAATCCGACCGCATGGGCCTACCCGGCCTGCCCGTAGGGGCCTGGATCCTGGAAACCCTGGAAATCCTGGTAATCGTGGACGACTTTACGGTCCGCGCCACGACCAACCCGGTCCACGACCCCCGTAGCTACGCCCGTACCTACCCTACCCGGGCCGCCGCCCGCCGCGTAGCCCGTAGCCTAGGGGCCTTCCCCCAGGCCGCCCCTTTCCTGGCCGCCTAAGTCCAGCCCTACCAGGGGGTTACGGCCCCCGGGTAAACTTCCGTCAAAGAAAGTAGCCCGCCCCCGATTTGGGGGGTATACCTACCCATGAAGAATCTAATCCGCGCCTGCCCGTCCTACCTACTTTTCCTGGTGCCCTTTACGGCTACCGTAGCCTACGGGGCGTACCGCGCCCTAGCCCTACTGGAATCGGTCCAGGGCTAGAATCCAAAATCCGCCCCCGGTAGGGGGCGCGTTTGGATCTGTGCCCGGCCCCCGGGGTAGGGCCCCCGTGGCCCCGCTACATTATAAAGGAATCATAAAGATCCGCCCGTACCCCGACCCCTGGACCCCCTGACCAACCGACCATCAGACGTCCAGACAGACCCACACAGTCGTCCTGGTCCGATCCAGGCCCTAGGGCCCGTCCGCGATCCAACGTCCACCTGGTCCTACACAGCGATCGCTACGCAGGACCAGACGGCGTCCGGATCGGAAAGGGGCCGTACCGTCCGCCTTGGATCCAAAGCGACTGAGCGATCCCCTGCAGCGTCTGATGGGGCCCGACCCCTGGACCCCTAGACGGACCATACCCAATATAAAGGCCCGGTAAAGGCCCCTACGCGGGCGTATTTAGCGGCAGCGGCAGCCATAAGCACCGGCAGAGCCTGGACTTACGACCGCCCCGAAAAGAAAACGAAACCAAAGTAGCCCCGGCCCCGGCCCCGGGGTATAGTACGGCATGAAGAAAACGATAACGACAGACGCCCGCCTACGCCCCTTTACCCAGGCCGACTGGGACGCCTACTCCGGATGCGACGCAAAGGTCCCGCTGATGTACCAGGCGGACGATTTCGCGGTCATCGTGGACGGCACCTGCGTGCTTTTCCAGCTTTTGAACAAAAATTGCGATTTCTGGACAGGATACTACGCCGACCTGCGTGACGCCCAGGCGGTCGGGGAAATCCTGGCCGCTAACCCCGAGGCCGGGCGGGCCCTGGTCATCCTGGACGGGATTCGGGGCTGCTAAACCCCTACCCTACAACGAGTTACGCACCCCCGGAAAAGAAACCGGAAGTAAAGTAGCCCAGGGGCCCCGTTCGGGGTACCCTACCCTGGGCCCCCTAAATCCGGGCACCCTCGTGTCCAGAAATAAATCCGACGGATCCGACCCCCTGTGGTCGCCCCGGACGGTACCCGCCTACGCCCCATCAGACCGCGCCACAGGCCCTACCGCTCGTTTAGGCCCCGTACCCCGCCCTACCCTTACCCCGCGATCCAACGTCCACCTGGTCCTGCCTATAGAGCCGCGCCGTAACTCCCTACCCCGCAACGACTTACAGCCCCGGAAAAGAAAACGAAACCAAAGTAGCCCCGGGTCGGAAACCGGGGTACACTGGGGCATGAAGAACAAAGACCACCAGGCCGCCGGGGCCCGCGCTGCCGTGCGCTCCGCCGCCGCTGAACTCGCCCGCTACCACCTCCAGGCCGCCGACACGACGGGCAGCGCGGAGTACCATGAGCACTCCGTGATCGTCGCTGAGATCGCCCTGGACGACCTCGAGGACGCCATCGCGACCCTGAAGGCCACCCTGACGGATCGCCGCTGAAGTCCACCTGGTCCTGCTCAGCGAGTCTGGGGAGACCCATCGTGGAGAGACCGTAACGGACCCCTAACAGGGCCCTAACACCCCCACAGGGGTGATGGCGCCCACGTACCCCACAGGGGCTCATATTCGCCGGCAGCGGCAGAGATCCACGGGCAGCCCCAGATCCAGCGGCAGCGGCAGCGGCAGCCCGAAAAGAAAACCGAAACAAAGTAGCCCCGACCACGAACACGAGGTAAGTTGAAGCCATGAAGAACCAACGACTGAACGAAGACGCCATGATGGCGCAAGTCAACGTCCACCAGGCGCTGAAGCAGGCCACAGAGGCCCACCAGGCACTGATGTTTGAGGGTACCGACGCCGGGGCCAGGGAGTACGCCCGGGCCTCCTTCGGGACCGCTGCAGCCGAGGTGCTGGGGCTCCTGCAGACGATGAACGATCAGGTCCGGACCCTGGGCCTACCACCCACCGAGCTCCGCACGTTCGGCAAGTGCGACTGGATGGCGTTCATGGGGTGCGACTCCGCCCAGCCCCTGATCGCCGAGAACGCCGACTACACCATGATCGTGGACGGCGACTACGTGTCCTTCATGACCTTCCTAGGTGACGAGCCGGGCCCCGCCTGGGGTGGGACGTTCCGGACCCCTGAGATCGCTGTGGCAGCCGCTGAGGCGATCATCGCCAACCCTAGCCGGGAGAAGGTCACGGGGCTCCTGGTCTGGGAGAACTGGACCATGCCCGACCACGGTAACTCCTTCTAGGCACTGGACTTACGACCGCCCCGAAAAGAAAACGATCAAAGAGTAGCCCCGCCCGGAAACGAGGGGTATACTGTAGCCATGAAGAAATCAATCGAAGCAGCGGAGAAGGCCCTGAACGAAGCCCAGGATGAGCTGGAACGCCTGATCGCCTGGGGCATCACGAGCGGGTCTGCCTACGACAAGGCCGATCGGGCCTACGACCTCGCGAGTGCCTACCTCTGCGCCGTCTCGGGGTGCGTCTGATGGGTGCTCACGAGTTCATGACCGTCGGGTACGGCAAGACCAAGAGCGAGGCCTACCGAGGTGCCTGCTGGGAAGCCCAAGCCGAGAACGGTCACCAGGACGGCTACAGCGGGGACATCCAGACGACCAGCGGGTCGTGGGCCATCCACCCTGACACGGTCAAGGGACTCCGCAGGGCGACGCGACTGCGGATCCTGGAGCTGGTCGCCTTCGGCCTGAAGCCGAGCAAGGGCGAGCTCTACGGACGATCCCTGGAGGCCTACAACGAGGTGAAGGGGTGGGCTGAGGCCGAGAAGTGGGGTCGCTGCTACGCGGTCCAGCTCCGTCACCGCGAGTGGGCCTTCGCCGGTATCGCCGCAAGCTGAGTCACCTCAGCGACTTACGCAAACCCGAAAAGAAAACGAGGTCAAAGTAGCCCCGGGTCCGATCCCGGGGTACACTGTACCCATGAAGAAACAAACCGCAGGCAACAACGACTACCTGAAAAGAGCCCGGGCCACCTGGAACGACCCGATCTACAAGGAGGTCCTGAGGATCTACAACGAGCGGGGCCACGACGCAGCCCAGCGATACACCCAGGCGTACACACGCATCCCGGTGTTCCTCCTGGACCCGACCCCGGCCGAGCGGGACATCCGGATGTACGGCTGCCCCCGGGAGACCCTGGACGCCGACGCGGAGTCGGCCCGAGCGGGCGTCCGCAGCCTCGTCCTGAGCCTTTTGAGCGATGCTCAGGAGCTGATCAGCCTGAGCGGGCCCGACTACGCCGAGGACGCCCGTCACCTGATCAACCGAGCCAAGTACATCACGCACACCTATCTCACTGGTGCGTAGGGACTTACGACGCCCCGAAAAGAAAAGCCAACCAAAGTAGCCCCGGGTCAGATCCCGGGGTACACTGTACCCATGAAGAAAACAACGATCGACCGTGCGCTGATGAGCGCTCTCCGCCCCGAAATCACCGACGCCCTTGCCGCCCTGGGCACCAAGTACGGGATCCAGATCTCAGTTGGCAACGGTCGCTACACGGCCGACCACGCTCAGTTCAAGATCCAGATGGACGCCATCGGTGAAGGAGGTACAGCGATCCGCAAGGAGGCCAAGGACTTCACCCGACAGGCGAACACGTCCTGGAGCGAGCTCCAGCCTGAATGGCTCGGCGCGACGTTCCAGAGTCGGGGTCAGACGTTCACGGTGGTCGGGTACCGTACCCGGGCCCCGAAGAACAACATCCTCTGCGCCAGCCAGGGCAAGGAATACGTCTTCACGACCCCGGCCCTGGTCCGCCTGATGAGTGCGTAAATCCCGCCACCGCAACGACTTACGCAACCACCAAAAGAAAACGAGGTCAAAGTAGCCCCGGGCTCCGGCCCGGGGTACCTTGAGGCATGAAGAAATCAATCAAGATGCTGACGCACTTCGCTCCTCCGCCCTTCTACTCGACCCAGGGAGGCGACTACTGGATCGCCTTCAACCTGGACCGCTGCGCGAACTGCGGAGCCACCACTCAGGCCCCGAACGCGATCAACTTCCACGAGTCCCGGGCCACGCTGGAGGGCCTGGGCTCCACGTTCCTCCCGGTCCTCCCGCCGGAAGCTAGTTGGGCGGACAACGACGCCGAAGAAGAGTGCGACGCCTGTCCCCAGTAGCCACCAAAAGAAAACGAGGAAAGAGTAGCCCCGGGCTCCGGCCCGGGGTATCTTGAAGGCATGAAGAAATCAATGACAGCCGACGACATCCGCTACTCCGACATGGTTGCTGACTACTGGCGCGAGCGCGAAGAGGTCATCCAGAGTGGGCGCATGGCCTTCCCGGAGAACATGCCCAGGTACGAGGCAGCCCACGTGGCCCTGCTGCAGGACTGGGGTCAGGACCGTGTGGACCTCGCCGCGAGCCGCTACGAGTCCACCACGGAGCAGGGCTGATGGAGCCCGAATACCGCTTCTTCCCTGACCACCTGAACCCGATGGAGCCGGTCTCCTACCGGATACCGGGGCCCGAGCCCAGGGACGACCGGCCCGGTGACGTCTACCTGATCACCTGGGACGAGGAGGGGAACTGGACTGAGTCCGTCGCCCGCTGGGACGGCACGCAAATCGTTACCCTGTAGGGACTTACGCAAACCCGAAAAGAAAACGAGGTCAAAGTAGCCCCGGCCCTAGTCGTCGGGTATACTGTAGCCATGAAGAACGAAATGACAGCCAGCGAAGCCAACGAAGTCGCCATGAACCTGGAAGAGATCCGGGACCAGATCAAGGACCTCGCCCAACAGGCGCTGGAGCTGGTCCGGGGGACGCCCGAAGCCGAGCGCTCCAGGGTCTACTGGTACGGTCACGTGATGTCCGCCATGGACGACCAGGAGTACCCCGGTGGCTCCTACACGCTGGCCGACACCGAGGCCTACTTCCGCAACGACGGGGAAGAGGCATGATGGAGCTACTGACCCCGGAAGGTCAGGCCCATGCCGAGCGGGTCGCAGACCGGGTTCCGCGCCACACCCTCCACCGACTGATCGCCCTCCTTCACGATGTGATAGAGGACACAGAGGCGACCCACCTGGACATCGAACGTCTGTATGGGGCAACCGTGGCTGACTCCGTCCGCGTCCTTACACGAGTCCCTGAGGAGACCTACAGGGAATACATCCTGCGCGTCCTCTACAGCGACGATCCATACGCCCGGGTCATCAAGGTAGCCGACCTAGAGGACCATCTGGACCAGGCAGCTACCCTGAAGCCGAGCCTGAAGTCCAGGTACATGAACGCTCTAAGTGTCCTGTCTCCAGGGACTTACGCACTTCGCGAAAAGAAAACGAGGTCAAAGTAGCCCCGGGTCTGAACTCGGGGTAGAGTACACCCATGAAGAAACTCACGAAACAAGAAATGAACGTCCTGATCTCCGCCCACGAAGCCACGGAGGACAACGGAGGCGACTTCGGGTTCAAGGACGAGATCATGCTTCCCGGTGACGGTACGGATCAGCTCACGATGATGGGGATCCTCCTGCGACTGGAGGAGCTGGGCCTGATTGAGAACGAGCGCTGCCGGATCAACGACTCGGGGGCCTGGGTCAACCAGTTCGAGCTGACGGCGGACGGCCTCTACCAGCTGAACCCCGAGCCGTCTGAGCAGGACCACCTGGACGCGGCGGCTCGGGAGAGGAAGGCCCCCGAGACGGACGGCCAAACGGCCTCACGGATCGCTCTGGCTCTTGCCGGGTTCCAGGCTGAGTTGGCCGTCCAGGCGACCAGCAACAAGCCGATGGCCATGGTCCGCGAGATCCTGGCCGTCGCCGAGTCGGCCCTCCAGGACCGCGCACGCAACGTCGTCTGAGCACTGGACTTACGACCGCCCGAAAAGAAAACCCGATCAAAGTAGCCTGACCACCAAACACGAGGTACAGTGAAGCCATGAAGAACAACGTCATCTACAGCGTCCATATCCCGAACACCCCGACCGTCACGACCGAATACGGTAGCCTCCTGACCAAGCAGAACGTCCGGGCCTTCGATGGCCTGATCAGGGTCGTGGAGGACGGAGACAACTACTTCGGGACCGGGGCAGCCTTCCGCGACTACGTCCTGGAGAACCCTACCTGGGGCTCCATGAAGGCCGCAGCGGGTCGCATGATCGCCACGACGGGTGATCAGCACCATCAGTTCCTGGAGGGGGCCCACCTCACCGGGGAGACCGAGCTCCGGAAGAAGGACGGTCGGGTCATCCGCATCGTCCGGCTCATGATGGGCTCCTGACCCTGAAAAGAAAACGAGGAAAAAGTAGCCCCGGGCCCCGGCCCGGGGTACTCTTACCCATGAAGAACGACAACGAAGCGCGCCCCCTGACCGACGACGAAGCCGAGCTCATCCTGGGCGAGTGGCCGACGGCCCAAGTAGACGAGGCAGTGACCTGGGCAGGACCCGAGGTACAGCTGGATCTCCACGACCACAAGGGACCCCTGAGCTGCGCCACCGCCACCCGAGCCGTGGAGGTGGAGGTCGGCCTCCGGTGCCTTCACATCTTCCTGGACGAGGCCCGTCTGGACCCGATCGTCGCGGTCTACGAAGTCTGATGCGGGCCCTCTACCCGGTCCTTGGAGGGGCCCTCGTGCTCGCCTTGGCGACCCCTGAGCACCCTTCCTTCAGGCCGAGGCACATGGCTCTGCCACAGATCGCTCAGGAGCCTCCGCTCCCGGATTGGGCTACGGGCCCGTCCTGGCAGGAACGTGAGGCACAGGCCCTGTCAGCGAGCCCCGCTGGGGTGGACATCCCGTGGCCTCGTACCGTCGTGGGGTGGGACGGCCCTGACCTGATCCTGGAGGACGCGACCGGGGCCCGATGGCGGGCCACGTTCAGCGACTACCCTCACCAGCCGCAAACTCTTACACCCGAGTGACTTACGACGCCACCAAAAGAAAACGATCAAAGAGTAGCCCCGGGTCAGATCGTGGGGTACACTGTAGCCATGAAGAACGCAATCGAACGCATCCAGGAAGCTCTGGAAGACATGATCGAAGAGGCCACCGACGGCCTGAACCACCTGATCGCCTGCCAGGAGCAGGCTGAGGACCAGCTGAAGTCCGACGGCAACGCCGACCCGGACTGGACGGAGGTGGACGACGTCGCCCACGAGCTCGTGGATCTGGAGCACCAGGTGAGCCGGATCCGCCACTGCCTTGCTACCGTCACACGGGACATCTAAAAGAAAACGAGGACAAAGTAGCCCCGGGTCAGATCCCGGGGTACAGTGAAACCATGAAGAACCAAGAAGAGCTTGAGACCATCCCCGTCTACATCCTCTATGTGGAGATGAACCAAACCGAGGAGTACGAGGTGACCTTCAAGGTCACGCTCTCAGAGGACGCCCCTGTCACCGACTTCGTTGACGAAGCCTGTGAGATGCTGGACACACACATCGCCAAGCACCATCCCACCTGGAGAGACTGGGAGATCCTGGACATCGCCTGATCACCAACCTGGCCCGGGCCCCTCAGGGGGTCCGGGCCTCTTCGTGTCCGTCGTGTACTCGCTCGCTCACAGCTCGCACCTGGACTTTGGATTCTGGATAGGCCCTAGGGCCCGCGTCCAAACAGGACGTCACCTGGTCCTGCTCACAGCCCCGAAAAGAAAGCGAGGAAAGAGTAGCCCCGGGTCAGATCGTAGGGTAGAGTGAGGCAATGAAGAAATCAGCCATAGTCAAACAGATCGTCAAAGAGGCTTGGGAAGGCGAGACCAACTTCCGGCCCTACGACACCCACGACCTGCTCGCTGCTCGGAAGTTCGTCTACAACCGACCTCTGGTTGGAAAGAGCTTGAAGACGGCACTCCATGCCGAGGACGCTCTCCTCTGTGAGATCCTGGAGATGCGCAACGACATCCATCCCGTCACTCAGCGGCAGCTCATCGAGCGGCACGAGTACATTCGCCGGCAGCTCCGCGACAAACAGAAACGATCAAAATGAACGTCTACATCGTCAAGGAGCTGATCGCGTGGGAGAGCGAGAGCATCGTCAGTGCCCATCTAGATCCAGCGGCAGCGGTGAAGGCCATGGCGGAGTACGCCGAGGCATCGGCCGAGCCCATGCTGGAGACGGGCATCCGGCCTGGTGATCAGTTCACCCGATGGATGGACACGGTCGAGTGTACCCTCCTCATCCAGACGGTGCCTCTGACCTAGGCTGGCCCGCTCGGGCCCATCCAGCCATCCTGGGTCCACTCACCGGCAGCCTCGTCTGACGTATCCATGACCAGGCCTCCGACCTCGGTCGGGTCGAACATCAGCATCGGGATGGAGACGCCCGCCAGCTGGTACCCACACTCAGCGAAGAGCTGGAGAGCGATCTCTTCAGCAGCTTCCCTGGTGGGTCCAGTGGCGATCACGATCTTCGACCCATACCGGGCTATGAGTCCGACAACCATCAGAAAGGGGTGTCGTCGTCGGTAGATCCACCGGCAGCGACAGCCTTCTTCTCGCCGACGAACTCCCAGTCCTGGGCATGGACCACGAGCTTGCTTCGCTTGTCCCCTGTCGTCTTGTCAGACCAGGTCTCGTACTTCAGGCTGGCACGAGGGAAGAGAGCGGCACTGCCCTTGCCATGGAACTTGGCGAAGGCCTCGGCACGCTTGCCGAAGAGCTTCACATCGACAAAGCAGGGCTCATCGACCCACTCGTCACCTTGCTTCCGGCGACCATTCACCGCCAGCCCGATGGAGGTGTAGGCCACCCCTCCTCCCGAGAACCGCAGGTCGACGTCACGGGTCAGATGACCTCCAAGGACGACGACGTTGACGTTGTTGCTCACAGGGTGGCCAGGTTGAGGAGGACGCCGGAGATGACGCCCACGAGACGAGAGTCAGCGGCAGAAGCGACCATCGTCGTGCTGACGCCAGCCTTGAGGGCGATGGCGTTGCGAGTGGCGATGAGGGCCTTGTCGAAGCCAGGCTCATTGGAAGCCAGGCTCAGACGAGCACCCTGCGCGATGGTGTACGCGACGAGTTCGTCGCTGGAGATTTTGAGTTCGGCCCCGGTCTCTTCGAGAGTGGAGCGGATGAGGTCTTCGGTGTTCATTGGGCGTAGGGGTTGGAGTAGGAGAGGGAGAGACGACGCTCAGCGACCCGCTGTTCCGCAGTCGGGAGACCGCGAGCTTGGGCCGAGAGGAAGGGTTTCTGGATCTGAAGCATGGCCTGGTTCATCTGGTTCAGCTGCTCGGTGAGCAGGAGGAATCCATTCGGGCCGATCGTACCCGCGTCCAGCTGGTTCTGGATACCGTCGGCACCGGCAGCGTTGAGAACGGCCCACGGCACCTGCCGAAGAAGAGCCTTGGACTCAGCCTCAATGGCTGCGTCCATGTCGCTGACGGCCTGCGTGGGAGGCGTGGTGGCCTCCATCACATCAGACCTGACAGCGGGCCAGGCGTTGACGATGGCCGGCACGAGGGTGGAGTCCTCCGCTCGGGAGGCGAGGCAGCTGCTGAGGAGTAGGACGAGGAGTAGATGCTTCATGAAGTCTTGGGTCCGATCTTGGAGATTCCGCGAGAGACAGAGTAGGCAGCGACTGCCCACTGGATGAGTTGAAGGCCCTCGTCCCGAAGAACAGGGTCGTGGGAATAGGAGCCGAGCGCGACCAGGCCCATGCCGGCAGCGAAGGCGATGGCCGTCAGCTTGAACTCAGAGGTGGTGGTGCCCCGACGAGGAGCAGTGGAGGCAGCACGCAGTTGGTCGGCGAGTGCCTGGATGGAGACGAGTTCAGGTTGGGTGGTCATGAGAAGATGCACCAGCAGAGGGCGTAGAAAGGGACAACGTAGAGAATGGCATACACCATCCCGACGAAGAAGGAAGAGGGTTCAGTAGCGGTGGATTGTGTCATTGAACGAGATCAGTCCTAGCTCTTTGGCGAACAGGGTTCCGCCATCGTTGTCAACGTCGAACGTCGGGATGTCCAGCTCAATGTACGACCGGCTATCTGCCGAGAAATCGTACCCTTCCCGGGTGATCCTGACTAGAGAACAATTGGCTTTCCCATAGGCAGCCACGAGTGACTCTGCCTCTTCCACGAACCCGCTGTCCGTGATGATGTGTGTCCACCTGGCTCTCATGTGCTGCTCATGCTTCCTGAGCTTCGCCACAAGGAGTTCTCCGAGGAAACCCTGGCCGTGGGTAGGCTTCATCCAGGATTCGCTCACGGCGATGTACGCGTCTCTGGGGGAGATACCGTGAAACTCCTCCAGGGGGTTGTCCTTGACCTGCTCGAAGTAGTCGTGACCGAGCGGATGCCCACCCTGGTCAAAGAGGAGGTAGAGGGCGTGGGTCCGCTCCTTCAGGATGGCCGACAGCTTGGCCATGTTGGTCAGACCAAGGTCCTTCCGTTGGGCCAGCACCATCCCGGCGAAGTCCTTCCCCGAGCGGGGAGGGCCGTTCACGAAGATCAGACGATGGTTCACAGCGTGTACCCTCTCTCCTTGCCTTCGGCGTTCATCTCAGACCTTGCTTGTACTTGTAGAGGACTTCAGCTGCGTCGGGCTTCTGCCAGCCTTCAGGCTTCAGAGGCTTGGATCGCGGGCCAGCAGCCACCTTCGCCATGTTCGCACGCTGTACATCACGCCAGAACGGCATGAGGGGTAGGCCCAGCGCGACGAGAGTACCCACCACAACGTAGATGACGTCGACGGCTTCCGAGGCGATCTTGGCCAGGTTGCGACCCATGATGGCCTCGCAGAGTTCCTCGCACTCCTCACGGATCAGCTCACACCGGAAGACCAGCATGCCATGGTAGGGAGTGTCATTGGGTGTCGTCGGGGCCGGGTGGCCAAACTTCAGATGGAAGTCACTGACGTCCTCGTAGATCCCGTGCTCCAGCCCCTCTGCCGCGTCGGCACACTCGTGGAGGAGCTGGGAGTTTGAGATGCGCTGCGAACTTCGACTCAGTTCGCGGAGAGTCTTGGATAGCTTCATCGGCTGGGTCATAGTTCTGCTTTCGTGCTGGGCACGGTACCGACTCCACCACTGGAGCCGCCACCTGAGTCTGCGACGACGGTGCCAATCTCATCGCCTTCTTTCTTCTCCGGAGCTTCCTTGAGCTTGCGCCACTTGCCTTTGGCGTTCTTCCCCTGGAGTTCTCCATGCTTGTTGACCCGGTAGGTGCCGCCCGTGGTGGGGTTGCCTTCGGGGTCCGTTCCGTGGGTTGTACCCTCGCCAGCGCTGGAGACACTGTTGCCTCCGCCGGGAGTACCTCCTACAGTCAGCGAGGTACCTGCCGAGTCGGAGTAGGTCACTAACGCGGTGTTCGTGGTATGGTGGACGGTGGTTGTGACGGTCACGATGCCGTGCGACTTGGTCAGGTACTGGGCACCGTTGCCCACGTTGGCTGAGGCGACGGCGGAGAGGAGAACAAGGGCGATCAGAGTTTTCATTGGGTGCTTTCGCAAGGGTTGATGTAGGTATCGGACTTCTCCAGCATACGCCATTCCTCCAGTTCCGCTAGTGCCCCTATCAGGGTGGCCAACCGCTCGGCTTCGAAGCCGATCTCACCATAGACTAGGTTGGTCGTCTTGGAGGCATCGGTAGCCTGGAACGAGCGATCCGTCACCAGATCGATATCCAGAGCGAGGTCATGCTCGTCTAGGTCGTTGGCGTACCGCATCCACCAGCGGTGCTCCGCTCGGGCCCTCTGGACGAGCTCGAACGCTCGCTGGACCTCTGGTCGGAGCCACTCGTCAGCGAGTACCAACCCGCTGTCACTCAGACACTCCAGAGGTCTGAAGTGCTTGATGAGGTTCGCCTCGGTGACGGCGAAGTCCTCAGATGCTGCTGCCCCTTCCCAGTCGTAGCGCAGGTCCCAGGAGAACTCGTCCATGGTGGAGGAGTTGTCGAAGGTGTAGAGCACGTACGACTCCAGGTCGCCCTGACCGTTCCACTTCGCGAAGGCTGCAGTCCGAGCGGTGTGGAGCTCCACCTTCGTGGTCAGAACTTCCTCCGTCATCCGCCAGCTCGCCTTGGGCGTCGCAGCGTTCCCACTAGTTGCCGTGTACATCAGAAAAGTGAGTGTGAGCCCAAGGGCGGCGACAAGGAGAATGAGGAACTTCATCGGTTGTTCTCCATGCTCGGGCGACCGGGAAGGGGTGACATCCAGAGCGGGGCCTTGATGATGTCCTCGCAACAGGCAGCCTCGGCAACCGCGAAGGCTGCTTGGTTCTTGATCTTGGCCGTGACGTAGGTGAGTGTGACAGCCTGGGAGAGGGTCACATAGTTGGCGTTCGAGGCTGCGATGCATGCCTCGTCGCCTTCACAGGCAGCGACAGCCTTCTGGTTGATGAAGAGGAGAGACTCCATCGACTCTGCGAGTGTCGTCGCAGCTTCGTTGTTGGCCTTCCGCTTGGCCGTGCTCGCGGTGAGCCAGCACTCCCAGTTCATGGTCTGACCATCGGCGCAGGGACCCAGGGGTTCCGGGTCGATCTCCCCCTGCTGCGGAGGCTGCTGCGCGCCGAGTACGAGTGCGGTGAAGGAGAGGGCGAGAAGGGCGATGTTGAGGTTCATATGGTGCTTTCAATGTTGAGTGTCATGACTTCATACTACCCCGGGAATGCTTCCGGGGCGGGTCGAACTTCTTCGCCACGGCAAATGGCTGGCTCACAGGCAGTTACAGCGTCCAGAAGCTTCTGAAGGTAGGAGACATCTCGGCGGAGACCCTCCCGAGCATTCCATGCGTTGGCCTCTGAGATGCCTCCGGTGCCTCGTAGATCGGCGTACCGTTCTTCGGCTGTCTCCAGGTTCGCCATCGCATACTCGTGCATGTTGGCGAGTGGCTTGCGGACCTTGATGTAGACCCGCTCCTCTTGGTTCCTGTACTTGGCCACTACGTCGTCTCCCAGAACTTGATCAGACGTTCCATGACCTCGGGCTCCAGGGTCACAGTCCTCTCCTGGGGCCAGCCTTTGTCTACCAAAAGGATGATGGCGTAGTCTGTCCGGGTGGCGATGACGCCGTCGCCAAGGTTCTCTGTAGGCATACCGTTTGTGCCGCTCATGATTGACCTCGGCAGGCGTTGCGGTTGGCTTGTTTCTTGCGGTTGGTGAACGAGCGGGCCCGACCCTTGGTGGTGCTGGCCAGGCCGGCACCGCGTCGTTTGGCTTGCTCGACTCCCATCGGCAACTTCTTCGTGTGATTCTTCATGCCTTCAACCTACCCCGACATCTGACCCGGGGCTACTTTGATCGGGATTTCCTTACAGCATGCCTTCCAGGTGCTGCTCGGATACACCTGAACGCTTCGGAACCTTGTACTCGAACCCGTGACCATAGTAGCCGTTCTGGGAGTTGAACAGGTGGAGGTACATCCGAGAGGAACCACCGTCGTTCCTACGCAAGCGGAAGATCGCGACACCACCATACTCAAGATGTTCGGGCTCGGCCTCTACCACTTTCCAGGTGGTGTCGAACTCCCAGTTCTCCCAGTCCAGCTCCTTGTCTGTGTCCTCATAGGCGTCGAACTCTAGCTTGGGCTCTGGGCTGAGAAACCAGTCAGCGTGCTCACAGCAGTCGTGTGTACTGTCGTAGCCAACGAACACGTTGTGCTCGTCTACGAAGTTGTGTTTCTCATGGTAGATACCGTTTGCTGATTCGAAGTATTTCATGATGCGTTGTGTACCGTGTGGGCGTTCCAGCCAGCGACGAAGGAGGTGATACTCGGTTCGCCCACTCCTTTGTAGTCCTTCACGAAGTTGAACCAGGCAGTTCGGATGACGGGAGAAGCCTGACGACTACAGACGACCTGTCGCGTGCGGGTCTCGTTGGCGTAGACCGAAGCCTCGTCACGATAGTACCCTTCCGTCTTGCTGACCCAGCAGCCAGCCTTGACCAGGCATTCGGCAGCCTGGGCAGCCTCGTGACAATCCAGACGCGCCCCGATGAGCTCCGCGTCCGACATCCGCTTGGCTTGGGCTTTCTTCGCGACCCAATCGATTTCCGTTGTTTGCTTCATGCCTTCAACCTACCCCGACATCTGACCCGGGGCTACTTTGATCGGGATTTCTTCTGATTGAACATGGAACGGTCCGCCATTTCCAGCGAGGAGCCCATGCCCACCGATGCGTTGACCCAGCAGTCGTTACTGTACCATTTCGAGATCACCTGGAAGATCCTGTGAGCCCCAGCAGAGGTCGAGCACCAGACAACGAACTCGTCGCCTCCCAGCCTACTGACCACGTGATCCGTGTGCTTCCTCACAGATCGCTGAAGGAACTCTGCAAACTCACGGAGGATACGGTCCCCGTAGAGGTGGCCGTCCGGGTGCGCGTCCTGAGCAGCCTTGAACTTGTTCAGGTCAGCCACAATGAACCAACCCTCCCGAGCATTGACTTTGCTCTCTAGACCTCGTCGGTTGGACAGGTCGGTCAGGGGGTCTGTTTCAGCGAGGTGCCGGAACTCGTCGCGCTGACGCTCCAACACATCGATGCGGTTCAGTAGCTGTGCGGTTGTTTCCATGCCTCACCCTACCCCCGGATCCGGCCCGGGGCTAATCTTTCTCTGACCAAATCTGGTCGATCAGGCCCCACTCCAGAGCCTGTTCGGCACCGAAGTATCGATCGGTGCTCGCCTTGCTGAGTCGCGACCAGTGCCTGTAGGGCATGTCAGTGTACTTGGCGAGTAGCCTGTCCATCCGCTCACACCGTCGCTTGATTGCCGCCATGGTGCCGTCCACGTTCGCCATCTGACCGTCGAGTTCTACGCTCGCTGTGTGCAGCATGAACTCGCAGTTCTCGCTGGCGTACCGCTCGCCGCGACTCCCACAGGCCACGAGGAAGGGAGCTGCCGACATGCACATCCCGAGCGCTGTGGTGCGGACCGGCACCCTGATGGTACGGGTCACATCGTGGAGGGCGAACGTCTCGTCGATATCCCCACCGTAGCTGGCGATGAAGAGGTCAATCGGTGAGTCACCATCGTCCGCCATGAGGTACATGCCTCGGATGGCCGTCGCGATGGTGTCAGACTCTACGTCACCCTGGAGGAAAATCCTCCGACCTCGGACGTCGATGCCGTACTCTAGAGCAGCCTCCAGGTTGACCTTGAACGCGTCGGTCATTTCGGGAGGTTGAGCCAGGCGTGTTGGTCAGACCCGGGACAGCGGTCCCGAGCGGTACCCTCCCTGGAGTGGCGGAAGGGCCTGACTGAACGAAAGACGTCGCCGAACTTCGTGGTCTCCCTGGCGCGGAACGGACGCCCACACACCCTGCAGAACACGGGCCTTTCGCCGGCAAGGGCCTCTTCGAACTGAATCGTGAGTTCCTTCTGGAGTTTTGCGTACTCGTCGCTGTTCATTTCTTCAGCACCTCGTGTACAGCATCAAGACCGAACGCTTCGATTAGACGATCGATGATCTGCTCCATATTCGCGATTCGCTTGTCCCGAGCCTCGATCTCGTCGGCCGCAATGTCGGTCAGCTCTTCGCCTTCCGCTCTCAGATGCTGGAGGATGTCGACAGTCTCCCAGCAATCGCGGGAGCAGAACTCGTAGAGCCAAGGCTTGTCGATGTCGTTGGAAGCCTCTATGGTCAGGGCATCACGGTCACAGTCGGGACCACAGCAGGGGAGGTTGGTCATAGTTTGAAGTCCGGTAGCCAGAGTTGTTGGGGGTCGGGCTCTCCGAGCCCTGGGTTTTCGTACACCTTGCCTTCAATCACACAGATCCCCTCGCTCGTGACGACAGGGTACTGATGGACCCGGCCTCCCGGGTGCACGAAGCATACCCCGAAACCTGTCTGCCAGCCTGTATTTCTCTTCTTGAACATGTAGCTCCGACCGGCCCGGGGCACACAGCCCATCGGAGTTGACATCCAGGATCGGGCTCCTCCGCGTTCTTCGGTGGCGAAGGCCATCCCGGCCCGGTGAACGTGGCCACTCTGTCCCGAGTAGCCGTGGTCCCGAAGCTCAGTCAGGGCCGGTGTCTGCCCAAGGGCATGGCCGTGGTAGATCAGGTAGAAGTCATGGAAGAGGGTACCCGGTAGATGGTCCTCAGTCCCCACAGGTGACGCGATGGTGCCACCTTGGGCCAACTTCACCCCATACTCCGCAACTCCCGCCAGGCGGTCGAAGCGGAGCTCCTCGACGTCGCCCACCTTGATGCCCAGCCCACTCAGGGAGCCGGACACTTGGCTGAGGTACATGGCGATGCGGTCCAGACCGTGGTTGCCACTGCCCCAGATGAGCTCTCCGTCGTAGACCTCCCTGATCTGACGCATCATCTCACGAGCGAAGGCGAACTCCATGCTCATGGGAACTGACCAGCCCGGGATCTTCGGGTGACGACTGATGGCCGCACCCTCCAGGATGTCTCCGTTCAGGTAGACATAGTCGGGCTCCAGCTCCTGGATGGTACGGAGGAAGCACCACCAGGTGAAGGGGTCCAGGAAGGTGGCGTGGGTATCTGAGATGCTGACGACACACTCGACGTCGCACAGTCCTCGCTCGTCTGGGTCGTACACGTGGGGATGCATGTACCGTTCCTGGTAACGACCACCATGCTCTCGCCTACTCTGTTGGGCCCTTGCTGCCTTGGCCGTCCGGGTTCCAGGCTGGTCAGCCAGGCCCGCTACCTGCTTGGCGTGTTCGAATTGGCCGAACTCCTGCTCCAGGAAGGAGATGTACCATCGGCCGAATCGCTTGTACCTCTTCCGACTGAGGGTCTTGTCCTTGTAGAAGGGGTTGGTCTGAGGGTCTGACGCCACCCTGCGCATGTCGGCGAGGAGGTCCTCGGTGGTGGGCGGTTCCTTGATCTTGGAGTTGCGCTCGCGCTCCTCCTCGGCAGCCTCTTCGGCCTTCCGGAGATGGTACTTCTTGAGTTCAGCCTCGTTCTTCCGAACACTGTCGGGAGCGGAGAGGAATGAACTGAGGTCGTGGGGTTCGTCTGTCATAGTTGCGTGAATCCAAGATGCATCCGGAGGTGGATGCGGAGTGTCTTCTCTGAGCCCATGCCCCACTTGGGGCCGAAGTAGCCGGACCAGATTGAATGGATGGTGTGGTGGATGGTGCCGTCCATCCGCCCTGCTGCGTACTCGGCCACCTCGGCGGCGAGCTTGGGATTCTTGCAGACGGAGCACATCGGGGAAACCCGAGTGCCAGGGGGAGGAGCCTCACCTTTGAGAAAGTCGCGGAATTCACTCATGACCATAGTCTACCCCGAACAGGGCCGGAAGGCTAGGAAAAGAGAGCCCGACTGGGAGTCGGACTCTCGCTAGATATTGTCACCTCCTTGTCAGCGGGGTGTGCCCCTACTCTACCGGAAGGCTGCAGGATGGGTAGGGGAAACCTTCAATCGTGCCTCCCGCATGGACTGGATGACGTCCCCGTACCTTGCTGCGGTGTAGACGTCCAGCAGCCGAGCGTACTCCTGACAGAACTCAGGCCCATGGGCAGCGAGATCCCAGGAGTCAGGACCCAGGTCCCGACGACGTCTCTGGATGGAGTGGGTGAGCTCGTGGAGCACATACCACGTTGTCTGGGTGACACGGTAGGAGCCCGACAACTTGATGAGGTGGCCCGTTGCGGTGCCCCTTCCTCGGTTGTTCATGACCCGAATCTTCGGGACCGAGCCGAGGTGAGCCCACTCCTGGGCCCAGACCTCGTTGACCAGCCGTTGGGCCCCAGCCTCTCCGAGCGGGGTGTTCTCTTTGTCGGTGACCAACCATGCCGAACCGAGTTCTGCGAGTTCCCATCCGTAGAGCTTGGATCTCTGACTGTCTCTTTGTTTCTTCATGCCTCAAGATACCCCGAGATCTGAGACGGGGCTACTTTACTCTCTAGATATGAAAAGGCCCGCACCCCCATGAAGAAATCAGGGTGCGGGCCGAGGCTCCGTCAGGAGAGGTGCCTCTAGACACTGGCGAGCGCGACCTTCATGGCCATGGCCTTGTCGCGGCTGCTCGCTCCGAAGATGTTGTTGCCGACCCGAGCATCAGACTCGTCGATGCCCCCGAAGTTGCCGCGATCGTGGTCGTGGAACTCGGTGACCGCATTGAGTGCCGCCCATGCGGTGCCCTGGATGCCGCGAATCTTCTGACGCTCGTTGCAGAGGTTGACTTCCCACTGCTCGATGAGGTTAGTACGCTTCAGCGTGAGACGCTCGAGGATCTCTGCCGAGACTTGGAGCGGTTCCGGGAGGGTACCGTAGGTTGCATCGTAGATGCTCTCGAGGAGCTTGTGAGTTCCCTCAGCGGTCAGCTTCTTGCCCACCAGGGCAGTGACCTTCTCCTGGAACTTCTCGGCCTGACCGATGGCGAGCCCAAGCACCGTCTGGGCTTGCTTGATCTTGTTCTCGAAGTTGCCGGTGTGCTGGAACTTGATGCCGCCAGCGTTCTGCTCAGACCACGCCAAGGTGTTCGCGCAGCAGACGCGGATGGCCGTGTCGTAGCAGGCTGCCGCAGCCGTGCCGCCGTGGCCGTTCTGGACCAGGATGTACTGCTCGAGCACATCGTCGGCCGAGGCCCGGATGATACCGGGCAGCTTGACCAGGACGAACACCCGACGGCTGTCGTAGAGCGAGCCAGCCGTCTCAACCGTGACCGCCGCATCCTGACCAGCGAGGGCGTCAGCGAAGGCAGCGACGTCCTTGTTCTGGAAGGGAGTGTAGCTCTCAGTGACGAGGCCGAGCAGCTGACTGGTGTCGCTGCGGAGGTGTGCCCGGTAGGGGTTCTTCCCGGCGAGCGGGACTTGGGTGCCGTTCGCCATGGTGGCGGTGAGCGGAGCGAGCTCGGTGTCCCAGTCAAGGCCGATGAAGGGGAATGCCTCCTGAGCGGAGAGACCTTCTTCGATCTCGCTACCCAGACCGTGCCATGCACGCTGCCCGTTCTTCCTGACTTCGCCGTACCTGTCCGTTCCCATGATCATGTGAGCCATTGTTCTTTTCTCCGTGAAAGGTGTTTGCTTCAGACGCAAACAGTGTACCCGGCCCTGCCCGAGAAGGCTACTTTATCTCAGATCTTTGTCTCAGCCACTGAACTGAGCGATCATCAGGTCGGAGATCATGAACCATGTGCCATCAGTGAGGCCAAACTGCCAGGAATGACCAACATGACTCTGGACAGCATCTGTGATGCTGTCAGGGTCGTGTCCGTAGAGGCGGGCAATCGTGGAGATGGTGTCCACCTGTTTCGCCGTGAATGTACCCGGCCAACCGCCACGATCATAGGTGCCCAACCCGTGGGGGTCGATGAACCCACAATGGTAGCACTTCGCATGGTTCTCCCCGGTGGTGGGGTTGACCACCATGTCATTCATATCGTGCTGGCCACTGAGCCACTTCTGACAGATGGAGGGAAGCACGGTGTTGAACTCGTCGATCGCGTGGGCGGTCTGCTGGGTAGAGCTCGTCAGCTTGTCCAAGGCAGTAGTGATGACGTCCTCTGCGAGCTTCTTCCCGAGCCTCTCCATGAGCTCCTTGTCTGGGGCGGGGAAGTGGTGGCCACCCTTCAGGGGTTCCTGCTCGGCGTCGCGCCCATACCCACTGACTTCGGCGGACCTCCGACACTCGTCACCATAGGTGGACATCTTCATGTCCCCTACAGTGAACGAGTAGGACTCTTCGGCTTTCAGCTTTCCGTCCTGGGCTAGGAGTACCTGGCCCATGGCGTCGCGCTCGCTCTCTGCCTGGATAGTCCCGGAGTCGATATGCTTCGACCCGCAGTAGATCTTCCACTTGATCTTCATCAGGTGGTCTCAGCCCCCGGGAGGAATCGGTGACTGCACTCGGGACACTCGAGGACGCCTGCCGGAGCAGCCGAGTGCTTCTGGATCTCATTGTTGATCACGATCAGCATGTAGCGGTCCTCCAGTTCCTCACCCTGGCAGATCATGAAATCCCCGCCCTGGAACTCCAGGGTAGCCACCTCTCGGAGGAAGTTCAGTGCCTCCCGCATACCATAGGTCTTCTCGGACCCGTTCCACCTGAGCCCATGCAGCTCCTCGGTCAACTCCAGGTCAAAGTGGTTGAACGGGAGCTCCACGCCCGGGACGCCCAAGGAGGGGTCCAGATCTCGCTTGTCCTTGCCCAGGTACTGGTTCAGGATGCGGACCCTCTCCAGGTTCAGGTTGCGGATGCGGATCGTACCGACGTACTCTGTGCTGTAGCCCATCAGAATTCCTCTACTTCCTTGACGGTCTCGACGTCGTACAGTTGATAGTCTCGCTCGTGTTCCGAGACGAAGGTGTCCCAGTTGTTCGGATCGTAGGGGTCGGCCTTGTCGTCCTCGATCTCAATCTCGAGCTCAACTTGGGCGCGGTACTCGGCAATGATGATGTAGCGTTTCATGAGAGGAGGCTCGTCATCTTCACGATGTAGGTCACGATGATGGCGCCAAGGACCAACGCCCAGAACAGGTCACGCTTCTTCACACTCAAACTCCGTGTAGGGTACTTCACCTTCAGAGGTGAGGACAATGACTTCGCTCGTGTACCACCAGTCCAGGACTTCCACCTGCTCTCTAGGGTAGTCTTCCGTGGCCCTGAGCCACAGCTTGGTGCCCACCTCGGGGCCTACCGGATCGGGAAAGAGAGCCGAGTGCATCTCCTTCGTGTGTCTGTCGCAGAGGTCCACCCCCTCCTCGGGCACGATCCATTTCGTGGACCCAAGGGTGTAGTGGGTGGTTCCCTCGTCTTTGCATCGGGGCCACTGACAGATATACCCGTCAGCCTCCCGCCACCTCGGTTGCTTCACAGGCTCCGAAGCTCGTCTTCGAGTTCCTCGTCGACTTCGATCAGGTCGCTGATCTTCGAGCGAAGACCGTAGAGATAAACCTCCACATCCATCCCGGTGGGGATGGCGTAGCTCTTGATGAACCCGAGCTTCTTGAGCTCCATCAGGTCCTCGATCATCGCGTCGATGTCGCAGTGTGCCGTGCGGCCCAGGGGGATGTTGATTCCATCATCGTTGTCTGTTTGATTCTTCATGGCTTCACTCTACCTCACTCACACGGGAAGGCTACTCTGTCTGGAATCTTTGTGTCTACTCGTCGATGCGGTCGCCCACTGTGATGTCGCCATCGCCATCGGTGGAGGTGTCGAACTGGGCACCACAGATGCTGCAGGTACAGGTGTCACTGTAGGGGCCGTCGCTGTGTAGATCCATGGCGTGACAGATGGGGCATTCTTCGAACATCATCAGATTGAATCCCAGTATTTTTGGGTTGCGGCGTCGGCGATCTCATCTTCCCACTCGGTTTCGATCTTCTGTATGATGATGGGCGGCAGCTCGCCAGTGTACTTGTGACAGGCTCGGATCATTCTCTCCGTGTTCACTTCCTCGACCTCCAGAGCCTCGATCACCTCGTCGATGTCGCCCACCTCCCAGGTGAAGGACTCACACCCACCGGGGTCCGCAGGGTAGCCGGGGTCTCCGTTGGAGTATGTATGTACCCCCGGGTCTCCTGGGTCAATCTCCGCCTCAATGTTGAGGCCACGGTACTCCAGATCGATGGTATGCATCAGTTCTCCAGGTGGTTTCGGATCAGTTCTTCCAGGTCCGGCACGGGCCGTGCCTGCTCTTCACTCAACAATACCCCGGCCCAGCGGGCGAAGCGGCATTCAATTGCGGAACCCGCCATTTGCCTCTCTTCGCGCTCACCGTTCGGGAATTCGATGCTCACAGTGATGACCCCTTTGCCGGCAGCTTTGGCCTCGGCTCGGAGTTCCTTCGGGTAGCTCGTGCGCAGTTTCAGCTTCGGTTCTGCCATCAGAATGCGTCCTTGTCACTTGGGGGTGCGATGGGTTCCTTCTCCCACTCGGTAGCGCTGCCACTGTATCGGTCATACGCTTCGCGCATCTCCCTGAGGAAGGGTAGCGCGAACACGTAGGGGCGGGCGGAGTGGGTGGTCTTTTCCTGACCGCTGGAGGGGTGGACGTTCCGGCCCTGGATGTTGTGGATGCCGGTGCCGTCAATCTGCTGCTTGGTGTCCCGACCGATGACCTTCTTCAGGAAGGTTGCCATCTCACCGATTCGGATGCGACTGGCTGCCGAGTTGTAGTCCCAGCACACCATGCCGGTCTGCACCAAGGCACCGTTGGTCAGGATGACGTCATCCAGCACACCCTCCTGGAGGATGGAGACCCACCAGCGCTCCAGGCTGTTGCCTGACAGGTTCTTCTGCTCACTTAGAGCAAGGGTCTTGGGCCTACTGGCTTCGGCGTGGAAGTCGCCCACATCCCGGGCCATGAGCATGTAGAGCAGGGCCTCCCGGCCACCGTTGTCCAGCTCGGCATTCACCGCGTCGAAGTACTCGCGATCCTGGACTCGGCTGCTGTTGACGTCAAGCACCACAAACCGACGATCACCCTTGGAGATCCTCACCGCCAGCTCTTCGTTCGACGCCATGATGATCCGGAGGTAGCTGGCCCTCTGACCGGCAGCCTTGAACTTGGCGTTGATCGCGATCGTTTCCTCCGTCACCAGGGCCTTGACGATGGACTCACCCTTCTTGTCCATGTTCGCCCCCACAGCCTCGTCAGCGAAGAGCGTGACGCAGTGCTCCAGGTGGCCGTTGAAGCTACCAACCAGGAGGGAGGGGTCTGTGATGGTCATCCCGTGGCTCCCGAAGAGCTCCGTGAAGGGTTTCGCGAACGTACCCTTGCCCGTGCCTGGTGCTCCCCTGAGAACCAGGGCCGTACCAATCTTCCGGTGAGGCTGCTGCACGGACTTCGCCATCCAATTGAGCAGGTACTCGTAGATGGTCGTGTCCCCACTCGCGACCACGTTCAGGATGTGGGCGAGGTAGAGGTCACATGACCCACCCGGCAGCGGCTCAACAGCAAACCCCTCCCACGTGTTCAGTTCGTCCTCGGCCACGGATACCCCGGGAGGAGCGAACTTGTCACGGGCGTAGGACCGGCGATCCTTGTGCTCCCACCAGTGCTTCCCGAGCGGCACCTGCCGAGGGTCGCCCTTGTCGTTGACGATAGTCACGAACTGATTGGCGTAGAAGGCAATGAACTCGTTGGGCTTGTGGGCCTCCCCCGTCACAAGGTTGACCACCCTCTGGCCCACCCCGTCGTAGGCGAGGACCGCAGCGAACTCGTCATTGATGTCCATGAACCCGGAGCTGATCTTGACCAACTCCCTGGCCCGTTGGATCTGACGCTTGGCGTAGCCGTCCGTCCTGCCATTGGACCCGTCTATGACAGAGTCGCTGACCGCGAAGTCCGGGTCAGTGATAACCGAGTAGATGACGTCGTCGGAATAGTCCCCGCGCACCAACTCGCAGCACACGAAGTGCAGCACTGACGAGCGGTCGACGCCACCGCCTTCCTTGGCCCACCGGGTGGGGTCGTCGGGGTCGCAGCCCTGCACGATGGCCACCTTGGCCAGGTCGCTGGCTGCCTTGAGCTCCACCATGACGTCCTGGATACGCGGCAGGTTGCCGGAGATCACGATGGACTTGCCCCTGTCGGCGGTGGCGATGTCAGACTTCGCCGCCACGGAGGGGGCCTTGATGAACCGGGTCAGAGGGTACTCGGCATCAGTGGTGGAGATCACCACGGCAGGAGCTATCTTCCTCCCCTTGCTGACCTTGCGCTGGTCAGGGTAGTTGGTGGTGCCCGGCAACCGGGCGATCCGGTCGACGTTGTGGCAGTGGTCAGCACCGAAGAGGAGTTCAAGCTGGAGGTTGTACAGCTTGGCCTCGTCGTACCTCTTCTCGTTGGCATTGATCGCGAACGGGTCAGTCAGTCGCCAGAACGCCCAGTACCCGCCACCGCTGTCGGTGATTGCGCTGGGAGCTGGCATGTCCTTGGGGAGCCCTGTGGTGAGGAGACTGAGAATCCTTGCTCGCTCCTCATCAGGGTCCTCCCCGGCTCGGGGGTCCAGGTCCACATGGAGGAAGGCGAGTTCCTTGATGTCCAGTCGAGTAGCCTTCTTCTCCATGTCCCGGTTGGGCGGGTTGACGCTGAAGTAGAAGTTGAATTCTCCATTGTCGAGATCTGTAAGCCAGGTGCCAACAAGAGATGCGTCCTTGGGGTAGAAAGTTCGGGAGTTGGTAGGGAGGCCTGACTTGCGCTCTACAGGGATCGCCGTGAGTAGCCACGGGCCCTGCGGGTACATGTACGTCAGGAATTCAACAGCAGCAGCAGACGCCACGGATCAGCCCCAAAACTCGACGAGACGCTTCGGATTGACCCGTCCTCGCTCCATCTGCGTCAACCACCAGCACGAGACTCCGATCTGCTTGGCCAGTTCGGTTCTCTTGAAACCCCAGCGACGGCGCATTGTGACCGCTGCCTCGTGGGGCTTCAGCTTGCCGATCCTAATACGTGGGCAGCTGCGTGACCGTTTGCCCGCCTCCAGCATCCGATAGTGCCACTCGGAAAATCCCCAAGCCTCCGCAGCCTGTTCTTGAGTGAGTCCTCGTCTCCGGCGGTCGATGAGGAGACGCTCCGAGGAGGTCAACTGAGATGATGTAAGCATGGGACGAGTTCTTTGCGGAGGGTTGCGGCGGAGGTCCAAACAACGATTGAGGCTTCCTTGAGTTCAGCTTGCGTTGCTTCACCAATAAGTCTAGCGGCCACCCCACCAGAAAGCAACAAGTAGTCCCGTGAAACCTGAAGAAGAACCAGGGCAACTCCGCCCTTTTCCTCCCTACGAGTCAGCCAGATCCGTTGTTCAATTGTGAGGTCGTGCCCGAGCACGAGCGGTGTCTCCGGCTTTTTGGGCCAGCTGTCATGCTGTTTGAGTTCAATCCAGCCCCCGGTGTAATTGACATCGGGAGTGCCTCGGCCACAGCCATTTTCAACCCGAACCCCATCAAGTGGCTTGAGTGCTTTCATGACATGACCGGCGAGTGCTTTCTCACTCATCGGATGAGCACATCCACACCGGCAGAGTCGAACATCTGACTGGCGGTGTCGTGGGCCACCTTCCACTTTGCACTCGTGGGGGCGTAGGTCACCACTCGGGCAATCCCCGACTGGATGATGGCCTTGGCGCACTCGTTGCAGGGGTAGAGGGAGGAGTAGAGGGTGGCACCTTCCAGGGAGGTAGGCACCCCGGTGTTCAGGATGGCGTTCATCTCAGCGTGTACCGTCATGCTGAGCTTGGCGTCCCGCTTCGCCAGGGTGGCCGGGTCATCCGGGAGTCCCCGTGGGAAGCCATTGTAGCCTACAGAAAGGACCCTACGCTTCGCGTCGACAATGACTGACCCTACCTTGGTGGAGGGGTCCTTGGACCAGGTAGCGACGAGCTGAGCGAGCTCGAGGAACCGCCCATCCCAGTCCACAGCTCGGGGTCCGGGGTGGAGTTCGTAGGGGAGGAAGGGGTGGCATGCCCGGAAGTGGTTTTCCACAGGGCTGCCGCATATCTTGCACACGATCATATGTTCACTCGTCTCACACTGATGTCCGGTCGGTCCTTCATGCGGTTGAACACTGTGTCCCTCCGCTCCTCGGCCTGACTGTAGCTGCGGAACAGTGACCACTGTTCCCCCGGGAGGCCGCATCACGGGGACTCCGGAGTCCCCGGTTGGTAGAATCCAGGCTTCTGTCGCCAGAAGATCGCGTAGGTCATCGGGATCTGATGCTGGCTCGCCCAGTCCGACAGCTGCTGCATCTGCTTCTTGGCCTTGCGGCTCTTCTTCCTTTTGCTCATCGTACCATTGCCAGTATTCGCTCATCTCTTTGCCCAATCCGGTTCGGCTATGTCGCCCCAATTGGGGCCAGTCTCAATGTCCACCTTGGCCGGGACACTCATCGGCAACGCTGCTTCCATGATCTCACGGCAGAGCAGTGATTCTTCGGGGCTCCAGATCGTGTGGGTCAACTCGTCATGAACCTGGAGCTGGAGCCGGATGCCTGCCTCGTCGGCATTCACCATAGCCTCCCGGGTCTGGTCGCCCGAGCTACCCTGGACCGCACGGTTGCCAGCCTTGTGGGCATCCTCGTACTCCCATCGTCGCTTCTCCGCGTTCCAGATCTTCTTGAACCGGCAGCGCCGACCACCTTTGGTGATGATGTAGCCCCGCTGCTTGGCCTTCTTCTCGGCAGCCTTCATCAGTAGCTTCACGAACGGGACGCCGGTCCGGAACCTGTCCAGCAGGGCCTGGGCTTCCTCCCCTGCCCCGAGATACTTGATCAGCTCGCCATCGTCGTTGGTGAACTCTTTCCATGCCGTCGGGAGGCCCAGGGAACGAGCCAGCTTGCCGGGGCCCATGCCGTAGGACAAACCGAGGAAGATCACCTTGGCTGCACCTCGCTCCTCCTTGGCTATCTTCCCCTTCAGGTTGGGCCAGTTCGGGTTGATCAGGGTGGCCATCATGTCGTGGTTGTCCGCTGTAGGATCGTTCCTGTAGCGTTCCGCCATCTCGAAGGCCCGGGGTAGGCGAAGCTGTTCCGCATAGGCTACAGCGCACCGTGGCTCCTGTTGGGAGTAGTCATGGACCGCCATCTGCCCACCCTCGTCAGCGATGTAGATGGAGCGCCACATAGGGCCGATCTCCGGGTCCCGAGCGGGTTGCTGCTGGAGGTTCGGATCCTTGCATGCCAGCCGCCCGTACCGTGCGCCGGAGTCATCGCCGTCAGCACTGTCAGACTCTCCGATCATCTGCTTGAAGGTGCAGTGGATGCGGTCGCCAATCGCGTGGGTCCTGATGGACTTGACGAAGGTGTTCCGCAGCTTGTTGAACTTCTTGGCCACCAGGATCTCCCGGGCAACATCGTTGTCCAGGGTACGGAGCCAGTCATTCTTGACTGAGTTCTGACCGCTCGGGAACTTGGTGGTGGGTGCAGTCTGGGGGATGGTCAACCCCTGGGCGAGTAGCAGTGGAACCAGGGCTGCAGTCTTCGTGGTATCTGACAGGTCCAGACCGATGCCAGTCATGTGGGTCAGCTTGGCCAGGGCGGAGGTCTCCCGACCGATGGACCATTCCTCGATCTCGGCGAGCCGTTCGAAGTCGACGCGGATACCCCGGCGTCGCATCTTCAGCAGGACAGGGAGCAGCCGGGACTCCATGTCCCAGACAGCCTCCAGCCCTTGGTCGTAGATCTCACGCTCTTGGCGGCGAAGCAGCTGCATGGGCAATCGGCAGTCCTGCTCCGCATAGGCCCCCACGTGCTCAGGAGGCAGCTCCCACATCCCCTTCTTCGGGTCTACTCCCCAGGCTGCCGCAGCGGCACGCATGTGGGTCTCGTCCTTGCCCGGGATACCTCTCCGCTCGGCAATAGCGTCCAGACCGTAGCTGTATTGAAGCTCGTCAAGGAGGGGCTCCGCTACTCCGATGTCCTTGTGCCGTCGGGGCCGGAAGGAGACTCCGTTCTCCTCGCAGTAGTCCAGATCGTACGGAAGGTTGGCCCCGCAGAGGTCTCCTTTGAACACCTTCGCCTGGTCCCGGATGTAGTTCCACACCTGAACAGGGTCTAGGTTGACACCGTTGGCGTGGCGGATAGGGAGGTAGGCAGCGGGCCCGTCCTCAATCGCGAAGCCCACACCAATGACGTAGCCGTCACGGCGGACCCCGGGGCCGAGCTTCGTGAGTTGCGGGTCCCGGGTTTCCAGGTCCACACATACTCTCTTGGCCTCAGCCCAGGAGGGGAGACTTCCAAGCTGGGGAGGGGTCCAGCCTGATCGCGGGGTGAAGGGCGGAAGGTTCACTCGGAGGGTTCGTCGTAGCAGGTGCCGAGGAAATTGGTCGAACTACGCTGGGACTCCTGCTGGTGGATCTCGCCCTCCACCAGCAGGAGGTAGCGGCGCATGTCACCGATGTCGTCGAGGATACCTTCTTCTCGACCATCCAGCACCGCTCGTTTGATGATGTCGTACTTGTCGATGGCGGGGTATCCCTCCGCGCTCTTGTCCTCCATCACTCGCTCCATCGCCGTCTCCAGGCGATCCCACTTGCGGGCGAGCATCATGAATGCGCCCACCCCACCACGCTTGAGCCAGCTGCCTCCGTACTCCATGTCCTTCAGGTGAAGGACAGCGACGTCATGGTTGGCGATGTTTTCGATTCGGCCGATGTAACTCATTTCGGGAGGACGTCAGGCGTCCGTGTCCATTCGTGGGTGGTGATGAAGTCCTGAACAGGCTTCGGGATGCGGTTGATGTTGGCCTTGAACCAGGCCAGAAGGTTGCCGAGGCAGGTTGCCACGTTCTGGTTTCCCATCGCGAGCTGGTCCTTTGCCCAGAGAAGGAGTTCCAGCTTGTCGCAAGCGTCGAGCCACTCCCAGTTTTCAGAACTGAGGATCATGTCGTAGCCCAGGTGGGCTAGGCACTGCTTCTCCATCGCTCCGATGCGTTTCGCGAACTCACCGTCAGACCACTTGGTCGGGGCAGGAACGTCACCACACCAGCGCTCGCCAAGGTCGTGAGTCATCATGGCCTTGACCAGGTTCATGCTGGGGTCAGGGTGTAGAGTGAACAGCAACATGGTGGCTGCGTACTGGTGGGCTCCGTTGGAGTAGGACCCGTGGTGGGGCAGGGTATGGGCCCGCTCCACAGCGGCACCCTCCCTGAGTTTCGTTACGAGGTCGACGATGTCGCGCATTTGGCTTGTCTCCGAAGCAGCCACTCCTGACATGCGATGGCCCAGTCATGGGAGGCACACTGGCCCACATGCTGGAAGGCGCGGTCGAAGCGGTCAGGGGTCTTGCTCTTGAAGGCCCCATAGGCCAGATAGAGCGGGACCGCGACTTGGGTGAAGAAGGGGTCAACGTATGTCCCTGCGTCGCGGAGCAGGAAGAACGTGTCCAGTTCCCGGTCCCAGCGACCCCGAGGGATCGACATGAGCGGGACGATGTTGCCGATGTCACCCGTGGAGTAGGGGCACGTGTACTGCTCGGGAGGCTGCGGAGCCTTGTCCGCCAGGGTCTCCACGAGCTTCTGGTGCGGCTCGGTGTAGAAGTGCGTGTTGAAGGAGGTCTGATAGTACATCCCCACCTCCCGGCCAAGGCCGAGGGCGATGTACTCCTGGAGGAAGCTGAAGTGAACAGCATTCGCACCGTAGGCCCCCCAGATCAGGTCGTTGCTCCGGTTGGTGACCATCATCTGCAGCTTGCCGTCCAGGTCAACCTGGAAGTAGGCTTGCGTGTTGCAGGGGAGGTCTCGGCTCTGGAGGCCGAGGTCGTGGCGCGGATCCCACATCCCTAGCACTTGGCGGCGACACTCGGGATTCGCATCCAGAGCCTTGATGATGACATCAAGCTGATCGGTGCCGAAGTGCCTACGCCAGCGGTTGCCATAGGCAGCGTTGAAGGTCTGGCTGTCGTCGCTGTAGTTGTGCATCCCGGAGTTGAAGAAGCTGACGAACTCCACATCGTTGTCGCCGTGGAGCATCCACAGCGACTCGAACAGGTGGAAGAACGGGTTGGCGTCCCGCTCGGGATGGAAGATGACCCGCTCCGTCGGCCGCATGTACGCCGTGGTCAGGGGTACGGGAAGCACCTTGACCGGGCCGTTTCGGCTGGCGGTCTCCACACCAAAGTTGAGCAGCTGGAAGCAGCCTTCGGGAAGGGCCTGGTGCACGTTTCGGACGACGATTGTTCTCATGACGGAAAATACCTTCTCTTCAGACGTTGGCCACCCTGGGCACGACGCCACTTGTCGTACTCGCAGAGGGAGTGCTCGGCTTCGCGCATCTCCCAGGGCCGGTCAGGGTATGCCCACAGACCGTGCTTGGGTGTGGACAGTTGGACGAGTTGCTGCATGGTGGACATGGAGAGGGCGACGCCCTTGGCTGAACCATACCCCACCCTGTCACGGCAGCCGTGATGGAGCCAGGAAGTTCCCCGGGCAGCACCGGGCCCGGGGGAGGCCCAGGTGTTGATGTCCACAGCATTCTCAAGGATGTGCGTGTGGCGCAGGTCAGTGACGATTTCGTAGGCCAGGAACGGTCCCAGGAGCCATGTCTCGCACACGATCCTGTGAGCCTGCTCAAGGAACTTTGTTTCCTCTTCGGCCCCGTAGTCGGCCAGGTTCTCCGCAGTCTGCCTGGCTCCTTCGACGAGCTCGAGCACTCCCGTGAGCTTGTCCTTCCCAGCGGGGGTGCGAATCATGTAGGCCCCGGTGCATGTTCGGCCTCCTGCGTTCACGTGCGGTCTGAGAGTTTTCTCCGCCCACGCGCTGTCCCACTCCCCGGTCCGCATCATGGGCAGCAGGAGTTCGCCAACCTCGATACGGTTGAACCAGCGGAAGGCGAGGGTCATGAGGGCCACGGAGCGCTCGTCTCGGAGCGGGTCCCGCACGTTCTCCCGGAACCAACGAGTGGTCTTGTCGTCCTCCCGGAAGACGTTGCAGAAGCGGAACTCGCTCAGGACAGGGTCTTTGGTCCAGGGGCCCGGGGCTCCGGACTCCTTCTTGATGCGGGTGGCTTCGCGCTCGTTGACGAACCCGAAGAACTGTTCAGTCTCGATCATGCGGGGATCCTCTTGACAAGCTGGAGGTAGAAAGGGCCGATCCGGAAGACGGCAGCATCGTACGTCAGGTCGTCAGTTTCATAGGCGATGCCCACGTACCAACGGCGAAGTCCACATCCTACGATTGCCTGGAAGTCCTCCGAGTCGTAGAGGACCTTCATCGTCCACCCGCGTTCCGGACCTCAGCCACCGTGGGCCGCAGGATGGTGCTGACCTTGGGCCGAATGACGAGGACGCTGACATCGGTCATGGCCGGGACAGGTTCCTTGGACTCGATCATGAGAGCGGTATGGAGGCCGGTGAACGAGCGCTGGAGCGGATCGTGACACATCTCCAGGAGTAGGGCGGGAACGTGACCGAGGGGCCCACCCCACTTGTCCAGCACTTCGGCGAAGGTGATGTCCTGGCCGTTGCGGTCCACGAGCTTGATCTCCTCGCCGGGTCCACCTTCCGAGGTCTTCACCTCCTTGGCGGTCTCGATACCGGAGACGACGAGCGTGACATTGTTGCCAACCAAGTTGACGGGATTGTTGATCGTGAAGGTTCTCATGTGGTAGCCCAGTCGAAGGTGGGGCGAACTTCGCCCGGGGATATGTTGAGTTGAATCGGACCGCTCTTGGTGGACATACAGCCCTGGTCTGTCCACCTGCGGATGCAGGAGTAGCCAACGAACAGGTCCACTTGGTTAGGGTAGAGGCCCAACGCTAGAAAGTCTGCCCTAGATTGCACGAGAAAGCAAGTGGGACATTGGAATTTCCACTGATTGGGATCCTTCCCGAACAGGGCAATCGCTCGGTCCTGCCAATGCGCGAGTGCGGTCACGAGGTGAGACCCAGCCACATGATGTAGATCAGGTAGAGGACGAGCGAGATGCGGAGCACCTTGATCCCGAACCGCCATCGTTTCCGCACACGGGCGATCCTTTGCTGTTGGGCCCGCATGTTTTCCCATCCGTCACCAAACTGCTTCACAGCTTTTCTACCCCGACTTGTCCTGAGGACGTAACAGTGATGCGGACATCATGACCGAAGACGGAGTGCATGACATCGTTAGGGATGGACCTGAAGTCATAGATCGCACAGTCGTAGGTCCGGCGATGATCGGCGGACAGCTGGTCAGGCTTGGCCCAGCCCATGCCCAGGGTACCAACCATCTTGGCGGCGAACGCTTCGGTCTGTCGGTGGGCTATGGTGTCTCGCTCGACCATAACCAAGGGCTGGCGGTGTAGGCTGACGAAGCACCCCCCAATCATCTCCTGAGTCCAGCTGAGTCCCATGATCCCCGAGTGCCGAGCGAACATGGGCTGGAGGACTTCCTGGACAGCAGTCTGCCCAACCCGAGCGAGCCGGATCTGGGCCTGGGCCTGGGTGTTCAGGAAGGCAGTGATAGCCGGGTGCATCATCTGAGCACGAACTCCCAGCTGGTCGTCATGGTGTCGCCTTCGCGAATCACGGTCTCGACCAGCTTGTACTTGCTGGCCTCCTCAGACCCTGTCTCCATCAGGAAGGCCCCGGCGAACATCTCGATGTACTGCGCCCGCTCCTGCTTCAGCTTGTCCAGGTGGGCCCGCATCTCGGGACTCCCGGGAGCCTGGGCCGGGTTGGGCGAAACGTGAAGGTCGTCGGGATTCATGACAGGATCTTCTTGGTACAGTACTCGAGGCCGACAGTGACGGTCGTGATGATCGCCATGGCAAGAGGTGCCCAGAGCGGGGCGGTCACCCAGATCCAGTTCCAGTTGATCACGCCGGTCAGCTTCAGGACGAGGAAGGTGAGGAACAGGAATGCGTTGAGCTTGTTGTCTGTGTCTTTCATGACTTCACCTGCGAGGAGGCGAACGCCTTCTTCCAGTAGACCGTGACCTCGGTACGAGTACCGAACTCGCCACCGGCCTTGTTCTCCTTCTGGCGGAGACGGACGAACTCGGGGTGAAGCTCATGCAGCTTCTTCGCCGCACGCTCGTGGTTCTCGTGGGTCCGGTAGTCCGAGCAGCCACCAGCCATCTGGGTCTGGACCTGCCCTTGGGCCCAACGGGTGAGGATACCGCTGGGCAGTCCTCGCTCGAGGAGCTGGAGCGCCACATCGAAGTCCTCCATCACCTGGACCCGGGTGAAGTCAACGTCAGCCGGAACCATGTCCGCGTTGATCCCGAGTGCCCGGATGTACCGCTGGTTCTCGAGGATGTCACCCAACCCCTTGAACCTGTTGAAACCTTCACGAGCAGCGATGCCCACGTGGGCGTAGTCGTCCAGAGCATCCTCGACGGCCTCAAGGAGGTTGACCATGTCCCGCTCACTGGCGTTGACCAGCTTGCCCTCGTCGTCTTCCCGACGAGTGTAGAACCAGAGGTCGTCGTCGAGCATCAGGATCTTGCCGCCGACATCGCGAACGCAGTACTCCCGGACACCAGCGATGCCACACACGCCCTCAGGGAGCACGTGAAGGTCCGCGTCAGGGTAGGCCGCACGGTAGTCCGCCGCCTGGCTGTAGTCCACAAGGAGTGTGGCGTTCGGGAGGTCACGGAAGATCCGGACTTTGCCGGCACGACTGAGGGTGGGTACGAGAATCTTCATCAGGGGTCTAGCCTTGCGGGTAGGTGTCAGGATTGACAGGTTGGCGATCTTCGACGAATGGCTTGGCAGCCTGGACGTTCCACGTGTTGGCACTGTGACGCCCAAAGAATGTTACCTCACCGTTGGGGAGGCCGTTGTGTTTCAGCTCGAATCCTGTTCCTGGTGCGTGGAGGAACATGAACGCTCGGTCGCCGTTCTTGATGTTCAACTTCTCCACAGAGTTGAACGCACACACGGGACGATCACCGTTGGGGAAGATGCCGATGTTCTCCTTCCAGATCATGCGGGACACCGCGAAGCCTTCAGTGTTCAGGAACCCCGGGCCTTCCACGATCCATGGCTTGTAGTTCTTGGTCGTCTGGTGCTGCTTGACGTCCCGGTACACCACAGACAGGCCGGTCGCATACTCGGACTCGCCGTAGTTGCGCGCCATGCGCACGAACCCATTGGGCCAGCCAGCGACCGTGTAATTGTAGGCCCCGTCCTGGCCACAGTTGTAGGCCGAGTTGCCTTCGATGATCAAGTTGCCTGTCGCCGCCTGGGGGTTCAGCATGTTCCCGGACCACCATCGTGTGACCACCTGGGTATGCGTCCGCTTCCACTTGGCCGCACGATTGTTCAGGATGTATGCGTTCTGCTTCGGGTTGTTGATGTAGATGAAGTGCTCTTGCCCGCCACCCATTCCGGAGCAGCCATCGAACACGATCTCCTCTGTCTGACCATGGATGCGGTAGCCCCACTTGGTCCTGGCATCGGACAGCATCCGGACGTTGTGGAACTCCAGGACACCGAGGTAGTTGTCCATATAGCCCAGGACACCTACCTGGCTGCCTCGTGCATCGATAGTGACATCGGTGAATACGACCCGACCAATGCCTCCCCCTTCGCTGGAGATGCCAATCGAGCCGAGGACCGAGTGGTCGTCTGCGCCAGTGATCGCTACATCAAAGGGAGCGGTCCGCACGGCCTGGTTCTTGCCAGCACCGTTGCCTACCGAGAGGTCCAGATGCGGCATCCTGCCGTGTACCTGGATGATGTCCCCAGGGTGGCTGCGAATCAGAGCGAACGCCAGAGGGTTCTTTTGCCCTGTCTGATGTGTCTGTCCCGAAGCATGCTCGATAGCTTGCCCCGGGAAGACGTCCCAGTCGGGTTGGGATTGTTGCGGCAGAATTGCCAGTAGAAGAATCGCGAAGAAGTCCATGAGGGAGAGTAGCTCGTGGAGAGAGGAAAGGAGTTGGGGGCCCGAAGGCCCCCAGGTGAATCAGTCGGTGAGGCGGATGACCCCATCGGCGTCGGTGGTGAGCCCGTAGCCCGTCCACCAGTTGAGGATGCGCAGTGTCTTGTGCAGCACGCCCTCCTCATTGAACCCTACCTCAGTGTTGGCGAGAAGGGCATCGAAAGTGGAACCTTCGTTGAGAAGCAGCGTGATCAGGCGACCCCGACGACTGTTGGGGCGGAAGGTGCGGATGAGCTCCTTGCGCTCCAGGTTGTAGATGCCGCGCACCTTGGGCTCCCTCGTCTTGGGAGCATTGCTCTCGTTGGGCTGGGAGGCATCCACCCGGCTCGTCTCGGTGGGCTCCCCGCCATTCAGCATGTTGATCAGCGTGGGCGGTGCCGGGTTCTTCGGATCGCCGGACCGGAAGAGGTCCCCCTCTTCAGCGTAGCCGGAGGTGGCGAAAGCGAGGATGCGCTTGACGCCCGTCTCGCGGTTGCGGAATCGCTTGACCTGGTCAACGCCGTCGAGGGCGTTGAAGATGGCGACGAGTTCCGGGCCGGACTTGGTTTCGAGTTCTGATTGCGTGAACATGGTTGGCTTCCTTGAGTTCGTGGTTGTGTTTTCCGTTACGCCTTCACCATACTCAACCCCCCGAGTCCGAGCGTTGTTTTTCCGGGGATGTTTACAGCAAGCGTCGTAAGTCATTCACAGTCGCGACGCCCCGAGGAATCAATCGTGCAGGAAAGGCCCTCTTCGGCCGAGTCGTCCTTCAGAATGCCCATCCGCTGGCCGCCCGCATTGAAGGTGGTGCACCCCTTTGCTCCGCCCTCCCAGGCTTTCATGTAGATGGCCTTGAAGTCTTCCCAGTCCATGCTGGGGCTGACGTTGCAAGTCTTGCTCACCGAACTGTCCACCAGGGCCTGTGCCGTGGTCAGGACGTCAAGGTGCTCCTGCGCTGAGATCGCTGACGACTCCGTGGGCACGATGCCGAGGTTGGCATAGGCGTAGTCCTCGATCACGTGCTCCTCCGGTCCGTCCCACATCTGAACCGTGCGGCGGATGGAGTTGCTGAAGGTCGGCTCGATTCCCGAGCTGATATTGTCGGCGCACAGGCTGATCGTGCCGGTCGGAGCGATGCTGGTCAGGTGACTGTTGCGCATGCCATGCTGTGAGATCAGGCTGCGTATATCTGCCGGCAGGTCCAGAGTTGACAGGCTCTCCAGATACTTGTCCCGATCGAACAGCGGAAAGGGGCCCCGCTCCTTGGCGAGCATGGCGCTGGCCCGGTAGGACTCATCCCGGAGGATGGTGAGTACCCTGGTCTCAAACTCCAGGAACTGCTCCCGTCCGTACCGGAACCCGAGAGCTTCTCCGGCGTTGGCCAGCCCAGTGATGCCCAACCCCATCCTTCGCTTGTTGTGGGCTTCCTGCTCCTGCTCGAAGAGAGGATAGGTGGCGACGTCCACAACCCTGTCCATGGCACCAACCACAGGAGCGATGTCAGCGGCGAACCCATCCCAGTCGAACTCCCAGGAAGCATACCCCGGGGCGTCCCGAAGGTACTTGGTCAGGTTGAAGCTGCCCAGGAGGCAAGCACCGTAGGGCGGCAGCGGCTGCTCGCCACAGGGGTTGGTCGCTGCGATGTCCTCACAGTACCAGAGATTGTTGCGGGTGTTGATCGTGTCGATGAAGATCACACCGGGTTCGGCCCACTCCCAGGTGGAGCGCATGATCTTCTCCCAGAGGGCCCGGGCATCGATGGTGGAGTAGGTTCGACCATGGAATCGCAGGTCGAACGTATCGCCTACTTTTACAGCCCGCATGAACTCATCCGTGATACCGATTGAGATGTTGAATCCCGTCAGGTTGTCGTCGTTCTGCTTGCAGTGAACGAACTCCACGATGTCGGGGTGATCTACCCGAAGGACGCCCATCTGAGCACCACGGCGGTGGCCACTGCTGGCGATGCACTTGCAGAGCGCATCGTAGATCTGCATGAAGGACACGGGGCCGGAAGCCTGGCTGCCGAGCTTCTTGATCTCTGCGCCCCGTGGTCGTAGGCCGGAGAAGTCGTAGCCGATGCCACCACCCATGCGCATGGTCTGAGCAGCCTCGGTGGCACGAGCCATGATGGAGCCGTGGCCGTCGATGAAGCTGTCGTGGATCTCGCCACTGACGAAGCAGTTGTAGGGGGTCACTCGTCTCGGGGAGCCCACGGCAGCCTGGATGCGACCTCCGGCCATGAACTTCATGGAGCGGATGATGTCCCGGTAGGCCATGAACTGCTCACGGCCATCCGTCAGCGCCCCGGCCTGACGGTTCATCGCCTCGTCAAAGGACTCGCCCTGCGCACGGTACTTGGTAGCGTGCATGAATTCTGCGAAGGGTGTTTGGGGACCGTTCATCGGATGATTGTCACTTCTTTGGCGGCACGAGTGATGCCGGTGTAGAGCCAGGATCGGCGTTGGTGGGCAGGGAAACGGTGGGACTCGTCAATGACACAGACCGTGTCGAACTGAGAACCCTGGGACTTGTGGACGGTCATGGCATAGGCGAACTCGAAGCACTGCGAGTCACGCATGGACCAGTAGGGAATCTCCTCGCCTCGGAAGGGCTGAGGGTGGGCGTCTACGTTGAGGAAGGTGTCGGGCTCCTCCACGCTCTGGATGGTCATGGAGAGGGAGTCCGTGTTGCTGTCGTAGAATATATCCTTCACCACCCACTGGCTGCCGTTGAGGAGTCCGGTCTCGCCATCGTTCCTGGTGCAGATGAGTCGGTCGCCATTCACCGGCAGCTGGTCGTCGTATCCCAGATGCTCTCGCATCCGGGTGTTGATCACTCGTCTGGACTTGTTCGTGCCCACCAGGATCTGATCGAACTCGGCGAGATCCGCGATGTCCAGTACACCCTTGGCGATGTGGTCCTCTGCGTTCAGACCTCGACCCTCCCGCACCTGGGTGGCGATGCGGAGTACTCGGCTACCGGCAGCCTGACGATGGATGTTCTCTAGCATGACGTCAGGCTTCTGGTTGGTGAAGTAGCCTCCACCTTTGACGGGCGGCAGCTGGGCATCATCGCCCAACACCAGGATGGGGATGCCGAAGGATTCTAGGTCCTCGCCAACTATCTGGTCAACCTGAGATACCTCGTCAACGATGAGGAGGCTGGCCTGGTCGAGCGGCGAGGATGCGTTCAGGCTGAACATCGGACGCTTGAGGTTCTCCTGCTCAATCGCGATCTCAGCCTGGAGGGAGTCGAGGATTCGCTGTGAGACGTCCCCGTCAGCTTGCTTGACATACTCCTTCTGGAGATCCCGCAGTCGCTGAGCGCTCTTAGACTTGGGCAGGTAGATCAGTGAGTGGATTGTGCCCGCCCCCTCGCAGCCCTTGGAGCGTAGGACGTAGGCAGCCTTGCCCGTGTATGCCGCGAATATCACCTTGCCAGCGACCATCTTGGCGAACTCTTGGGCGAGCGTGGTCTTGCCCGTGCCCGCGTAGCCGAACACTCGGAACACCGAGGACTCGAGCGGGATGCACGCATCAAACCACTTCTTGGCCTTCGCGAGGGCCTTCTCTTGTTCGGGGGTGAGCTTCATGTGTAGAAAGGGTTGTGGGCCTTCCATCCACTCGGAGGCTACCGAACCTCATGCCGATCCGGAATCAGCTGCTCTAAAGGAGGTCGGGGTGGGTGGCTCCGCCATCAGGTTGCCGGCTACACTGGTGATCAAACCAGCTCCCGGTCCTCGGCCTTCCCCACCCCTACCAGCTGGTTCTCTAGAAGACCTTGTCGGTGTCGACCGGGGCGTCGCCAGCGTTGCTGCCGTGGTTCGGCTTCGCCTCGCCAGAGCCGACGTTCTCGAGGAACGCCTGGGCACCCTCCAGAATCGGGGCACCCTTCTTCGGGTCGATCAGGCTGGCCACGACGTCACCATCCACAGCGGGATTGAGCTCGCAGTTGGCGTAGGGCTGCCCAGCTGCGTTCTTCTCCTTGGTCGCCGTCATGCGGATCTGGTGCGCGAAGAGCGGGATCTGCTTCGAACCCTTCATCGTGCGGAGACGCGTCATGATCGCCTTGTACCTCTTGATCTTGGTCTTCGTGAAGGCCATGACCACCAGGTCGGACACCTCGGTAGCTCCTGCCGACTCGAGGATGGCAGCGTAGATGTAGAAGGTTTCGACCAGGTCGTTGCCCTCCTCGGACTTCAGGTTGTTGCGCTCGCCCGACTGGACGGCGGCAACCCGGGCCTCCCTGACGATGTCGCTGTCGAGAGCATGCACGCCCACGAAGCCACCACCGTTGTCACGGGGAACCCACTCGACGAACACGTGCTGGGTGGTGCACGGAACGAAGACGATCTCCTTGTGGAGTTCGCGGGTCACGGAGTTGATAAACATGCCACTCATGGCACCATCGACGTAGGTGTCCTCGCCCTGCTGGACCTCCGGGCTGAGAGCCTGGAGCTGGTTCAGGAATGGGACGGAGAAGTCGTCTTCGTCGGTGTTCTCCCATCCGGCGCCAGCGGTGGCCCCGTAGTCATGGGTGACGAGTGCGCCTCCTTTGGCGCGGACTTCGACAGCGGTCTCGGATTTCGGTTTGGCTTGCGCCATGATGTAGGTTCCCTGTAGGGTAGTGCCACGGGTTGTTTATCGTCCCCCGGAGCGATTGGACGCAGGCAGAATGCCCGATTGTTCTAGTCGCCGAAGATGGTTGCGGGCTTGCTCTTGATGGAGGCTTTGCGGAACTGGGAAGCACCGAAGAGGTCCATGGGGACTTCCGCGCCATCTTCCAGCAGATCACCAACGAACTTGCGGAGGGTGGAGGACTCCACCTTCTTCTCGTCCTTGACGTTGAGACCCTTCGCCTGTAGGGTGGCGATGGTTTCGGCAGCCTTCTCGCCCTCCGCACGGCCAAACGCAATGCTGACGTTGTGCTTGATGAGGTCTCCGTGGCCGCGCTCGCTCATCCACTTGTAGGCTTCCTCGCGGCGGATCTTCGGGATGCTGGCGCGGATGACATCCTTGGTGACCAACTTGATGCCGGACTTCGTCTCGAAGCTGGCCATCCCGAGCTCGTCCATGAGTTCGGGGATCTGCTGCTCGGCGATGTCGCGCACACCCTCCTGGGCTTCGCGCACCTTTTCCTGAGCCTCCAGGAGCTTCAGCTCGGCGAGGAACAGGTCGTTGGCCAGGTCACTCAGTTGGGCAAGTCCGCCCGAGTCAGGGGCCTCGGTGGTGAACTCTTCGTAAGGGTTTTCGGTCATGGCTTCATTGTACGCTTTTCGCGGAGGGGGTAAAGGGAATTCATGCCCAAGTTGGTAGGTCGTCGCCAGTTACAGCTGCGGCGAGATTTCTCTTGTTCCGAAGAGCATCAAGGACGTACTCGTCAATTGTGCCCCTGGCGAGCAGGTCGATGTAGAGCACCGGATCGCCGTCCATCCCCGCTCGGTGCGCACGGTCTTCGGACTGGACTCGCTCGCGTAGGGAGAACGAGTTGCTGTAGTAGATGACACACTTGGCGGTGTGTAGTGTGAGCCCCTCACCGGCAGCGCTGGGCTTCGCAACGAAGAACTGCTTGGTCCGATCCTTCTGGAACTGCTGTTTCGCCCGGGCCCTGTCGTGGTCGTTGGTTCGACCGTCGAAGGTGACGCACTTGTCGCCCACCAACCCCGCGATGTCGTCGATCTCCTGGCTGTACTTGGCGAAGATGAGGGTGGGTGTATCTCCGAGATCTTCCAGGACCTCCTGTAAGGACGCAAGGCGCGTCTTGGTTCCCAGGGGTACTAGGTTGTCGTCATCATTGCCAACGAAGCCTGAGGTGATCTGCTGCATCCTCAGCATCCGGGTCAGGGCCAAGTCCGCTGTGACTACGTCCCCACCTTCCAGGAATGTTCGGTACTGCTTCTCCAGCTCCTTGTACGCCTTGGACTGGGCAGGGTCCAGATCGAAGTACCTCTTCTCATATAGCTTTGCCGGCAGGTCCAGAACATCGCACTTCAGTAGGCGAGAGCCCACGGAGTCGACGATGTCCTTCAGCTGGGCGAGGTTCCTGTAGCGGACCAGCACTTCAAACTGTCGGCCCTGCTGCTGGTTTACTCGGCGTTCCCAGATCCCGAAGTGCTGCTTGAAGCTGGCGAAGGTACGGAGACCGAGGTTGACCCAGATGTCCGGTCGTACTGCCTTGACGCCAGTGAATACATCGAAGGGCGAGTTGTCCACGGGCGTGCCCGTCAGCACTCGGGCGTACAGAGCATAGGTGCAGGAGGCCATCACTCGCTTCGTGCGCTTGGCTCCCGGGTTCTTGAACCGGCCCGACTCGTCGAAGACGTAGATGCACTTCCGCTTCTGGAG
>Ga0255047_10000054_pt1 | contig 69067 bp, 73 predicted proteins | sample JV7_2_1_MG_FD_183640 | JGI IMG/M metagenome (GOLD analysis project Ga0255047, IMG submission 183640) | Seawater microbial communities from Jervis Inlet, British Columbia, Canada - JV7_2_1 | ecosystem: Environmental > Aquatic > Marine > Inlet | place: Canada: British Columbia | collected 2016-10-06
GGCATCGATGCCCACGGACGCGACATCGACGATGCGGGCCCCCGTGGGTCCGATGACCACACCGTGTTCTCCGTTCTTGCCGAACACGATGGGCTTGCCATGCTCGAGGTAGATCCTGTTGTCCTCACGCTCCTCGCGGCCGGTCAGGATGGCAAATGCCTTGTCGTTGAAGACGTTGCAGTTCTGGTAGATCTCGACGAACGCGGCCCCTTCGTGCCGATAGGCGGCATCGATGATCTCCGCCGAGTGCTTGCGGTCCATGTCGATGGTTCTGGCGACGAACGTGGCTTCTGCGCCGAGCGCCAGGCTCACCGGATTGAATGGGTAGTCGAGTGAACCGAATGGGCTGCTCTTGGTGCGCTTCCCCACCTCGGATGTCGGAGAGTATTGGCCCTTCGTCAAGCCGTAGATCTGGTTGTTGAACATCAGGATCTTGATGTTGATATTGCGGCGCAGTGCATGGATCAGGTGGTTGCCGCCGATCGAGAGAGCGTCTCCGTCGCCGGTCACCACCCAGACGGTGAGGTCCGGGTTGGCCGCGGCCACTCCGGAAGCAACTGCTGGTGCGCGGCCGTGGATCGAGTGCATCCCGTACGTATTCATGTAGTACGGGAACCGGGAGGAGCACCCGATTCCAGAGATGAACACGTGCTTCTCGCGGTCGGCGCCGAGCGCAGCGAGGTAGTTCTGCACCGTCGCCAGGATCGTGTAGTCGCCACAGCCGGGGCACCAGCGAACCTCCTGGTCCGTCTGGAAGTCCGCGCGTTCGAAGCGGGCGGTGTCGGTCATCAGCGGTCACTCCTGAGCAACTCGTGAATCTTGGTTTCGATCTCGTTGGCCTTGAATGGGGTGCCCTGGATCTTCGGATAGCTGATGGCGTCGATCAGGAAGTCGGCGCGGAGCAGCTTGGAGAGTTGGCCGCGGTTGAGTTCCGGCACCAGAACCAGCTCGTGGCTCCTGAGGACGTCCTCGAGGTTGGCCGGGAACGGGTGGAGATGCCGCAGGTGGATGTGAGCGGCCTTCAAGCCGGCACCGTTGGCACGATTCACCCCGGCGCGCAGAGCACCGTAGGTCGAGCCCCAGCCGATGACGAGCAGATCAGCGCCGTCTGCACCATGGGTCTCGAGGTCGGGGATGTCGCGGGCGATCCGATTGACCTTGTCTTCGCGAACGATCGTCATCCGTTCGTGGTTGACGGGGTCGTACGAGACGTTGCCGGTCAGTTCCTCCTTCTCCAGACCACCCAGCCGGTGCTCGAGCCCTGGCGTTCCTGGGACGGCCCACGGCCGCGCCAGAGTCTCGGGATCCCGCAGGTACGGGAGGAATCCGTCACCGTTGTTGGCCGTCATGGCAAACGGGACGCTGAGGTCTCCGATGGCGTCGACGTCCGGCAGCAGCCATGGCTCCGAGCTGTTGGCGATGTATCCGTCTGACATGAGGATCACCGGTGTCATGTACTTCACGGCGATCCGCGTCGCCTCGATGGCAGTGGCGAAGGCATCGGAGGGAGTCGCCGCGGCGACAACGGGGAGTGGAGACTCGCCATGACGGCCGAAGAGTGCCATGAGCAAGTCGGCTTGCTCCACCTTGGTGGGCATTCCGGTCGAGGGACCGGCTCGCTGGACGTTGACGATCACCATGGGCAGCTCGGTCATGAGGGCCAGGGAGATCGTTTCGCTCTTGAGCGCAATGCCGGGACCGGAGGTGCCGGTGACGCCGAGGTGCCCGGCGAATGATGCGCCAAGGGCAATCCCTGCGGCGGCGATCTCGTCCTCGGCCTGGAACGTGCGGACTCCGAAGTTCTTGTGCCTCGCCAGCTCTTCGAGAATCGAGGACGCGGGCGTGATCGGGTATGAGCCGTAGAACAGCGGCAGCTTCACCGCCTGAGCACCGACGATCAGGCCCCAGGCGAGGGCCTGGTTGCCCGTCACATTGGTGTACTCGCCTGCCGGAAGGGGAGCCGGCTGGATTTCGAAGCGGTGGTGGAATTCTTCGGTCGTGATCCCGAAGTTGTATCCGGCGTGGAGGGCGGCGACGTTGGCTGCGGCAACCGGGCTTTCTGCGCCGAACTTGTCGGTCAGCCACGCCGCAACGGGCTCGAGCGAGCGGCCGTACATCCAGCTCACCAGCCCCAGGGCGAAGAAGTTCTTCGAGCGGAGCACCAATCGTCCCTTGACGCCGGTGTCCTTCACTGCTTCTTTGGTGAGGTCCTCCATCGGGGCCGCCATCACGTGGTAGGCCGCGAGACTGTCGTCATCGAGCGGGCTGATGTCGTACCCGGCCTTGGCTAGGTTCCGCTCCTCGAAAGCGTCGCTGTTGATGATCACCAGCCCGCCCTTTTCGACGTCACCGAGGTTGGCACGCAGGGCCGCCGGGTTCATGGCGATGAGACAGTCGGGGTTGTCGCCGGGCGTGAGGATGTCCCAGTCGGCGATGTGCACCTGGAACGAAGAGACGCCTGGCAGGGTCCCAGCGGGAGCGCGAATCTCCGCGGGGAAGTTGGGAAGGGTGGCCAGATCGTTGCCGAACAACGCGGAGCTGGCAGTGAATTGGTTCCCAGCCAACTGCATGCCGTCGCCGCTGTCTCCGGCGAAGCGGATCACGACGCGATCCACCTTTTCCGGCGCGGGCAGGTCCTGGGTCGCAGTGTCTTCAGACACGAGTTGGTGCTCCTGAGTCAGATCGAATGGGATCCCCAGCGCGGGGTCGGGTTCAGCGCCTCGCGGCGCTGTGTGGGCATCTGCTCCATGGTAAGCACCGGCACGCGTCAGTTGATCGTCATTCGAACCAGATCGGCGGGTGGGGGGCGTAGGCGAGGTCCGCGTCTTCGAGACCCATCGCAACGCCGAGGAGCGTGGCCTCACCGTGGTCGTGTGCGATGAGCTGGAGGGACGCTGGTGGGGTGGCTGCACCGGGCACCGGCAGCGCGAGTGCCGGAACACCGAGCCGATTGACCGGGGCCGTCCACGGGGCGAGGACGGCCCTGTGGTGGTGGCGGCCACCGTCGAATTCAACGGCTTGATCTCCAATGATCTTGCGGGTCGCCCCGACAGTCGGGGTTGCCAGGACGTGGTGATCGGCGAGGATCTCGGTGAGCCGGCGGCGCACCCCGACCGCCCACACTGCAGTTGCCTCGGCGGTTCCCGGAGGGGTTGCCAATGCGGCTTCCAGGCGGACGGCCACGTCGTGTCCGTAGCGCTCGGGCGCCCGCTGCCACCGGTCGCGGTGCACAGCTGCGATTTCCGGAGACGCCGCAGCCAGGAGGTCCGGAGGCACTGCAAACTCTGGCTCATCGAGGTGCACGACCGAGGCACCTGCTGCCACCGCCGCAGCGAAGAATCTGTCCAGCGCCGTGCGGATGTGGGGATCCATTGGATGCTCCAGCCACTGCACGACGACTGCGATCCGGAGACGATCGACCGGCACGGGCACGACCCGCTCCGAGACGCCTGCCATCACATCGAGCGCGATCGCCAGGTCGGTGGCCGATCGAGCAATGGGTCCGACGGTGTCGAGCGACGGTGCCAACGGGAAGACGCCGCCCAGCGGGATCATGCCGTGGGTGACCTTGAGTCCGTAGACGCCGCACAGCGCTGCGGGAACGCGAACCGATCCTCCGGTGTCGGTTCCCACCGCCATGGGAACGACGCCTGCGGCAACGGCAGCCCCGCTGCCCCCAGAAGAACCGCCGGGAGACAGGGCAGGATCCCACGGGTTGCGGACCGGACCGAAGTGCTCGTTCTCCGACGTGAAGCCGTAGGCGAACTCATGAAGTCCTGTTCGTCCGATGATCACTGCGCCTGCGGCTTCGAGGCGTGAGACGACGACCGCGTCCTGCTCAGGGATGAGCGGGTCGAAGCCCGAGCCGAGCGTGTTGGGCAGCCCTGCTTGATCGATGAGGTCCTTGAGCGCGATGGGGACACCGTGGAGTGCTCCAGAGGCGTGCCCTGCTGCCGTGGCTTCGTCGAGTGCCGCCGCCCGCGCCAGGGCCCCCTCCCGATCGATCGAGGTGAACGCGTTGAGCGCGGGCTGGGAGCGTTCGGCGGCGTCGAGGGCTGCCGCGACGACCTCGGTGATCAGTACGGAGCCGGAGCGTATTGCGGCTACGAGGGGCGGTATGGAGCCGGTCACGTGGCGACCCTACCGATCGGCACTACTTCCAGGCGACGGTGCGGTTGTCAGGGAAGAAAGACACCCACAGCTTGCCGGGCGGCAGCACGATCTCGTCGCCGTCGAGGTCGAAGAGCCGGATCATCTCGGCGTCGCTTCCCCGTTCCCAGGTGCCGCCCAGGACTCCGCCGTTGTGGAAGACGAGAGCATCGCCTGAGCCCACCGTCTCCAGCGCCGGCACCGAGGAGCAGCACACTCCGGGGGGAGGGCTGGCTGTGTACTTGTGGGCTTTGATCACGACGACGGTGTCGGTGCGCACCTGACCCTTGTTGCCGTCCACATTGATCCAGGTGTGCGGCTCTGCGCCGTTGAACCGCAGATACTCGCGACCGGTCCAATACCAGGTCACCGTCTCGCCGACCGACCAATCCAGCTCGATCCTGCCGGCGGTCCCATCGAAGGGTGTTGGCTCTGCGCCGTACAAGAAGAGCTGAGGGGCGTGATCGTCTTGCCAGCTCCGATCGTCTGCCCACGCCCGGATCGCCGGTGTCGACGAGTACAGGTTCTGCGGTGCCGACCGGCTGGAGATGCGGTAGGTGGTGGCCCCGGTGTCGTAGACGACGTTCACGTCCTTCGCCCGGAAGGTCGCCTGCACCCACGGCTGGGCACCGGATACCTGGAGGGCTCCTTCGAGGGGGCGCATCACGGCCGCGTCTGTCGGTCGGCCGGACCGGTTGGGGCCGAGATAGTCGATATCCGATTGGTGGTAGAGCGCGATGAACCGGGTCCGCCCGGCCTCGACGAGAATTTCGTACACGGCGTCAGCCTCGACCAGTCCGGACTGTGGTCGCGCCTTCGGATGGTTGTCGATCTTGACGCCGATCACCCGCCTCGTCTCGAGCGCCTGATCGTCTGCCGGCAGGCCGTTGATCGTGTTCCCGATGATCAGCGGGGGCTCTGTGGTGGTGGTGGTCGTCGGCGCTGTGGTGGTGGTCGGGGCAGTCGTAGTCGTGGTGGCAGTCGTAGTCGTCGTGGTGGTTGCCGTGGTGGAATTCGGCTCTGCCGCTTTCCCGATCGAGCACGCGGCCGCGGTGAGAGCGCACGCGACGAGGAGCACCAACGTTCCTAAGGGGAGCCTCATGATGCGCGGAGTGTAGGGAGAGGTCTGCGGAATCGGCCTCATCTCCTGCCCAGAGCCACCCCCAGCCCGAGAATGAGCAGGGCGGCGATCTCGCCTGCCGCGAAGCCGACCGCGACCCGCAGCACGGGGTCGCTCGCTGCCGTGAAGGCGATGGCCCCCGCAGCGATCGCCAGGGCGGCCAGCCAGCCAGCTGCCAATGATCGGGTGCTGCCTGCCGCGACGTAGATCTGTTGCACGAACAGGACGGCGAGGCCCGCCCCAACGCCGGCGCCGCCCAGTGCAGCGACGAGGGATGTGGGAGTGAACTCGCTGCCGTAGATCGCTCCCACGATGTCGGCTCCGAGGATGCCTGCCGCCGCAGCGCTCAAGGCGGCCAGCGCGAGCCCGCCCGTGAGGAGCCGCCACGCCCACCGATGCAGTTCGGCGGTACGGCCCTGTGCCGCCATCGCCGTGAAGTCGGGGAGGACCCGAGCAACGAGGTTGTACGCGGACGTGATCGGTCCTCGAAACAGCGTGAAGGTGACGAAGAACACGCTGACGGCCGCCGAGCTACCACCGATGAGACCGACAACGATCGGCCCCCCGGCCAGCACGAGCTGCGCAGACGCCGTGGCCACGAGGAGCCACCCCAAGAATGCAGAGGCCGAGACGCCCTCGCTGTGAACCGGTCCGCTCCACGCGGCCGGACGGAACGGGCGGAGCACGAAGACGGTGAGCGGAGCGACGGCCATCGCCCACCCATACGAGGTTGCTCCCAGGTCGGCGAGTGCCGCACCCGCGGCGAGGACGACGAGCGTGAGCCCTTCCATCGCGACCGCCGCTCCGTATGCCGCGAACCGGCGGCGTCCCGCAAGGAATCCCCTGGCGCTCGCCAGGGCGGCTCTCGTGATCATGATCGTCAGCACGATCCACACCCAGGTCGGGTTCCCGGCGAAGAACTGGTCGACCGAGAGCCAAGCGAACGCCACGCCGACAACGACTGCTCCGCCGAGGACGAGGACGATCAGGCGAGACCGTGCGGCAACGGCTCCTGCGGCGCCGCCGGCGAGCACCAGCAGGCGCGTGATGAACTGCTCCACCGGGAGCATGAGGACCGTGAACACCATGAATCCGATGGTCCAGAGCACGCCGATCGGGGCGAATCCTTCGGCACCCAGGGAACGGCCGGCAATGGCCTCGTACACCAACACCGACATGGCGCTGACCGCCGTGCCGACGATGATGACGATCGTTCCCCTTCGGTCGGCTGCGCTGCGATCGATCGTGTTGTCGGTCATCGACGTGGCGACGATAGAGGTACGGTTTGCTGGTGCTCGATCTCGATGCGCTCACTGGCGAGGTCGCTCGAAGCCTCGAGGCGGCTGCCGACCCCCGCAAGGCGGAGGAGATGGCGGCGTATCTCAAGAGCGACATGCCATTTCGCGGGGTGCAGAAGCCGGCGCGGAAGCCGATTCTGCGGGCGGTCGTGGACCGCCATCCCCCCGCCACGGCCGGTGAGTACCGCGACGCGGTCAACGCCCTGTGGAGGATGCCCCACCGCGAGGAGAAGTACCTGGCCCTCGGGTATGCGAGGCACTTCGACCGGTACGTCGGTGTCGGCCGTGTGTCGCTGTTCCGCCGGCTCGTTCGCGAGGGCGCCTGGTGGGATCTCGTGGACGAGACGGCCATCCACCTGATTGGGAGAGCGCTGGCGAAGCAGCGCGTCGCGGTCACGCCGACGGTGGAGACCATGATGGAAGCCCCATCGCTGTGGGAGCGTCGCACCGCCATCATCTGTCAGATCGGCCATCGTGAGGCCACCGATTGCGGTCTGCTGTTTGCTGCGTGCACCACGCACCTCGATGAGGGCGACTTCTTCATACGCAAAGCGATCGGATGGGCGTTGCGGGAGTACGCCAAGACGGATGAGGACGCCGTGCGCTTCTATGTCGCAGAGCACAGGGAGCGGATGAGCGCGCTCAGCATCCGCGAGGCGACGAAGCACTTCGTCCCGGCGAGCTGACCGCTCCCGTCGCTGCCTGGCGGCCGGCCGCCTCCTCCGCGGCGGAACTGCTCGCCTGGTCCAGGGCGAACATCGGGCAGGGCGAGAAGAGGCAAGCGGCGTGTCCATGGAGGTCCCCCAGGGCTCTGCCGCACCAACTGCACGCGATCATGGGAGGGTTTCTACTCCGCGTAATCACAAATGCCGAGGACTCGACATACCACAATGCCGCTATGACCGATGATCGCACCGCCGCATGGAACCAGCGATACACCGAGAAGGGCTATCTGTGGGGGATCGAGCCCAACACCTTCCTCGTGGAGGTTGCAGCGGAGTACCCGCCAGGGCGGGTCCTCGACCTGGGATGTGGGCAAGGCCGCAACAGCGTGTGGCTCGCCACCCTCGGCCACGAGGTGACCGGCCTCGATCTGTCTCCGGTCGCCATCGACCAGGCACGCCGGCTCGCCGCTGAGGCGGGTGTCGACGTCGAGTTCGCGGCGACGGACCTCACGCAGTGGGAACCGGCTGGCGAGCAGTGGGACCTCGTGGTGCTCTCCTATCTCCAGGTCACGGAGGGCGATCGCGCTCGCATCCATGCCAAAGCGATCGAAGCGATGGCCCCGGGTGCCCGGTTGTTCGTCATCGCCCATCACCTCGACAACCTCGACAAGGGCGTAGGAGGTCCGCAGTATCCCGAGGTGCTGTTCACCGAGGACCAGCTGCGCGCGGACTTCTCCGAGCTCGAGATCCTGGCGTGCGAGCAAGTGATCCGCCGGGTCGACAAGGACGGCGTTGCTGGTGACGCCATCGACGTCTTGTTGATCGCAACGCGATAGATGAGCGACTCGGCGACCCTGCTGCGGTACCTGGCGCGGCTAGCGCCGGATCGTGACCCGAAGGCACCCCGAGCGGTCGCCAGGCGGAGCGATCTCGCACCTCTGGGCTGGCTCCACCCCCGGTCGGTGCTCGGCTTCAGTGACGAGGCGCCCCCTGCGCTCGAGCGATCGCCACGCCTCGACCGTCTGTACGCCCTGGATCGGCTGCACTCGTCGGAGCACCTGTTGCGCATCGGCTGGTTGTGGCTGGCAGGGAGCGACGAGCGTGCCGATGAGCGGTTCCTGGCCCCTGTGCTGTCGGTCCCTGTTCGCCTCGACCGCAAGATCGGTAGCTACGCGCTCGCGGTGCTCGGCGATCCGGGAATCATGCCGGGCCTGATTCCCAACGGTGCGGTGCGCGACGTGTTGGACGATGCCCAGGCCACGGCGTTCACGCTGGCGGGGCCGGTTCCTCCCGAGGGGCCCGTTCTGGCGAGGTACACTCAGTTCAAGGCCTGGCTGCGCCAGGTGACCGAGGAAATCGGCGTACTGACCCCGGACGTGGTGCCCCCCACGATCGATCCGTGGGAGTTGCGGGAGCGATCGGCGCTGGCGCTCGGCCTCGCAGTCTGCGTGTACCTGGGGCGAGACGTCGATGCTCCGACGGTCCGCACCGATCTCGCGAATTGGGCGGGACGAAACACGTCCCGTACCGCCTTCGCTGCCGTGTTCGCGTCGTCCCCGCCGGAGGACACCCCGGCGAATGGGGACGACGTTGTCGATTCCCCGTTCCCGCTCAACGGAGCCCAGCGTGCTGCGATCCTCCGATCCCGGAGCGAAGCGGTCACCGTGGTCTCCGGCCCTCCAGGCACTGGCAAGAGCCACCTCGCCGCCGCGCTTGCCGTCGACGAGGTGGCGCGGGGGCACTCCGTGTTGTTGGCAACGCAGTCGGATCACGCCGCAGACGTGCTTGCCGCTCTCCTCGATCGTCACGCCGGTCCCCAATACGTGCGGTTCGGCAGCAGGGAACGCCGCCGGCGCATGGCCGACGAGCTGGCCGGGGGATTGGCGGTCCCCTACGACGATTCGGATGTGGACCGGCTCGTCGATGATGGCGACGCTGCCGCTGATCGGGTTCGTTCAGCGCGGAGCCGCATCGTTCGCCTGCTCCGGCGCGAGATCGATTTCGAGCGCGGCCTTGCCGACCGGTCCCGGCTGGCGCCGGCGATCGCTCTTGCTCCCGGTGTCGCCGACGGGGGCGTGGATGTCGCCAAAGCCACCGAGTTGCATCGCACGGCAGGAAGCGCCGCGGGGCTGCTCGCCGAGCGTCGCCGGGCGAGGGCGGACGCCAAGCTGCGCGAGCTGGTTCGCGCCGTGCCCGAGGCAACACTCGCTGATCTCGAAGATGCCATCGCTGCCGCTCGAGCCGAAGAACTGGTACGCGCAGGTATGGTCGGTGGCGGCCTCGTGCTGCGTACCGATTGGGAGGAACTCGAGGCCGCCGAGGCTGCCTGGCGAGAAGCGACCGGACGGGTCATCGAGGCTCGCCGCAGAAGCCGCGAAAACCGGAAGCGGACCTCCTCACGTGCGGTGTCGGGGCTGGCAACTGCCTTGCGGGCAGGACGGTCGAAGCGCCGATCGTTGTTGCGCGATCTCCAGTCCGAGGACTTCCTCGACGTGCTCCCGCTCTGGCTGGGCTCGCTGCGCGACATCGACGAGACGCTTCCGGCGGACCCGGCCGTGTTCGATGTCGTGATTCTCGACGAGGCCTCACAGATCGACCTGATGCGGTCTGCTCCTGCGCTGTGCCGGGCGAGGCGGGCCGTCGTGTTTGGTGACCCGGCTCAGCTCCGCCACGTGTCGTTCGTCAGTGACGAAGCCATGACGGAGGCGGCCGCCGCGGAGGGCATCGATGGTTCTCACGCTCGCCAACTCGATGCCCGCCGCAATTCGCTGTTCGACGCCGCGGCCGCCGTGACCCCGGTCACCGACCTGGTCGAGCACTTCCGCTCGGTCCCCCACATCATCGAGTTCTCCGACCGGCGCTTCTACGGCGACCGCTTGCGCCTGATGACCCAGCATCCTGGCACAGAGCAAATGGATGCCATCCGCGTCGTCAACGTGACAGGAGCGAGGAACGACGACGGGTGGATCGAGGCGGAAGTGGCCGCTGCAGGCGACGAGGTTCGCTCCATCCTCGACGCCGGAGGCCGCTCAGTGGGGGTGTTGTGCCCCTTCCGCAGTCAGGCCGATGCCCTCGAAGCGATGCTGCTGGAACGGTTCACCGACCACGAGCTCGAGACAGGCGATCTCCGCGTCGGCACGGTGCATGCCTTCCAGGGCAGCGAACGGGACATGATCGTGGCAACGCTGGGACTGGGAGCTGCCGACGTGACGCGGAGCCTGTCGTTCGTCGAAAACCCCCATCTGTTCAATGTCATGGTGACCCGTGCTCGCAAGGAGATGGTGGTGGTGACGTCCCTGCCCGCAGACGTGGTGCCGCCCGGCCTGCTCACCGACTACCTCAGATGGTCGGAGCAAGCGCCACGGCCGTCGCGATCCGCCGACCCGGCGTCCGGATGGATCGCAGACCTCGCGGCCTCGATGGCGGCATATCAGGTGCCGGTTGTTGCCGGCTACCCGGTGGCCGGGTACGAAGTCGATCTCGCCGTCGGGGATGATGCGCAGGCCCTGGGGGTGGAGTGCGCCGTGTTCCGGGATGATCCGGACGCCCACATCGAGCGGCACCAGGCACTCGCCAGAGCATCGTGGCACCTCCGTGACGCCTACCGCAGCCGCTGGCTGGCAAACCAGCACGGCGCCGTCGCCGACCTCGTCGCCGAGGTGCTCTCTTCGAGAGTTCAGGAAACCAACCCGGAGCGCGCGGCCGGCCAGTAGCGGGCGACCACCTTCCATCCCACGTCGGCTACGGGTATGGCGCCGAGTGTGCGCGAGTCTCCCCCGGCAGCCATCCGATGGTCACCCAGCACCCACACGGCGTCATGGGGGACGTCCCAGGATCCGTCCGGCTGCGTGAACCCGCTTGCCCACGGCTCGGCGAGCACGAGGCCATCGATGTGGACCTGGCCGGCCCCGATCTCGACGTGTTCGCCCGGCACGCCGATCACACGCTTGACGAGCGACAGGCCGGGCCGGTCCTCGTGGTTGAAGACGACGATGTCGCCGCGAGCGGGCGTGCGCCTGGTCCGCTGGGCGATCACCCAGTCATCGGGCTCCAGGGTCGGCTGCATCGACTGGTTCACGATGGCGAACCGTCTGGGGACTCCCCGTGCCGCGGCGGCGACGAGCACGGCGATACCGACTCCCGCCGCCACGAATCCCCGTCTGCGCACCACGGCAGCGTACCGGGCTGCCGCCGGCGGGCGAGACGCACTCGGCAGGCTCAGAACGCGGCCGCGGGGTCCCCTCCGTGTGTCCTCTAGGGTTGAGTCTCCGTCGACGGAGGTGACCACAATGCGACTTGGAGAACGATTCCTGCGTCCGCAACACGAGGCCCACGCCCACTGCGACCTGTTCTGTGGGGTCTACGACCCCGCCCAGGCGATGATCGAGGCGATGTCGTGCCTCAAGACTGCCCAGAAGTACCACGACTCGAACGACGACGTCTTCCGCGCTCGCTGCATCTCGATCAAGGAGGAGCGAGCTGAGCTGGCCAAGCACCACCTGTGGGTGTTGTGGACGGACTTTTTCGAGCCGAAGCACGTCGAGCAGTTCCCCGGTCTCCACGACCTCTTCTGGCGGGCCAGCAAGGCAGCAGGCGCTGCGAAGAAGTCGATGGACGTGGCGGCGAGCCAGGAGCTGGTTGATCTCGTTGCAGAGGTGAGCGAGGTGTTCTGGGCGACCGAGAAGGCACAAACGGCTGGCGTCTACCCCCCGATCTGAGCCCTGGGTTCTCTGCTCTGGGTTCTGTGCATCAGAGCAGTTCCAGGACGTCCTGGTGGTCTGTGGTGGTCGGTGGCCGCGGTTCGCGGCGCACTGCTCGATGCAACAGGTCGTAGAGATACGACCCGAGCAGCACCGCAGCCCCGAGGAAGGCGATCCCTCCGGCGACGACGGCAAGGGCGTTGACCAGCGTCGTCTGGCCGGGGACCTGATCGGCGATCACCCATGACACCACGAATCCGGCGGCACCGCCTACCACGGCGAGGGGGACGGCACGGCCGGCCCAGTCGAGCACTCGGGTGAATCGCTGGCGTCCGTCGACCCCGCGATACCAGACCACTGCGAGCGTGATCGTGTAGAAGCTCAGGATGAGGGTCGAGGCGAGGGCAACGCCCTCGATGCCGAATCGGTCGGCCAGCAGGTTGAACAGCGGGATCGCGACAACGGTGGCGATCGTTCCGACGATGACGGGGGTCCACATCTGGCGCCTGGCGTAGAACGCCCTGGTGATGATCTGGAGGCCGCCCCAGACGGGGATGGCAAATGCGTAGAAGAACAGCGCAGCGGCTGCGGCGGCGCTGTCCGTTTCCCCGAACGCATACCGCTCGAAGAGGGTGCGGATCACCGGCACCGACATGGCCACGAGGAGGCCTGTGGCCGCGATCGACAGGCCGAGAACCCAGCGCAAGGACCGATCGACGGTGGCGTTCAACTCGTCGGTCCGACCCTCGGCAAACAACCGGGCCATGAAGGGAAACGCGGCAACGGCTGCCGCCTGGGCGATGATTCCCACCGGCACGAGCATCGTCCTTCTGGCGAACTGGAGTTGGGTCTGGACACCGTCTCCCACGAGGTCGCCGAAGACGCTCATGAACGTCTCGTCGAGTGCGACGATCGACTGCCCGATCATGAGCGGAATGGCCAAGAGGAGGTACTGCTTCACCGCAGGGTGGAGCCAACGGGCCGCCCAGTGGAATGTCAGGCCGGCGCGTTTCGCTCCCCACCACTGCAGGGCGAAATTGCCGGCGAACGCGCCGACCAGGGCACCCCAGATGAATCCCTCGGGGTCGGCATCGCCCGTCGCCAGAGCAAAGCCGACCCCACCTGCGATGATCCCGAGGTTGTAGACGACGGGCGCTGCGGCCGGGATGACGAAGATCCCCTTGGCGTACTGCACCGCCACGAACATCGCGCCGACTACGAACGCGAATTGGGCCGGCAGGATGATCCGGGTGAGTCGAGTGGTGTTCCCAAGCTGTTCGGTCGTGAACTCGGGGTAGAGCCAGGCGAGCACGGAAGGCGCCAGCAGCCACCCGACCACGATGAGCCCTGAGATACCGATGGCGAGCCACCGAATGATCGCCGTGAAGCTGGTCCACCCTTCGCCTTCGCGATCGTCCGCCAGGTACTTCGAGAAGATCGGAATGAACGTGATCGTCAGGAACCCGCCGGCCAGGAGGTAATTGGCGTAGTCAGGGATGCGGAACGCCGCCACGTACTCGTCGGTGATCGCATCCGCGCCGAGCATGGCGGCGAAGATGATCTCCCTGAGGATGCCGAGCAGCCGTGAGAGCAAGATCCCGCCACCGACGATCAGGGCCGCGACCCCGATCCGGCCGGTGCGCAGACGGTCGGTCATAGATGGGCCAGGCTACGGAGTTCGCGGGGAACAGCCCGGGATTCAGGTGAGGTCGCGGTGGCGCACCAGCCAGGTCGTCGCGGCAATCGTCAGAGCCAAGACTGCCACGGTCTTGATGAGCGCTCCGCCGGCTCCGGCAGTCACGTTCCCCAAGGCGAAGCTGGGCACGAGCTGGACGGTCGTTGCAGGGAGGAGTCCGGCGAACGCGCTGAAACCGATTCGCCACGGAGACAGGCTCGCCATCCCGGGCAGCGTGGCCGCTACACCGTTCTCGAACACGGCCACGAAGATGAGTCCGACGACCACGGCACGGTCGGTCAAGAACCCGAACGGCACGAAGATCGCCGCGTAGACGGTCGAGGCCAGGGCGGCGCCGACGAGGAACGGAAGCAGCAGCTCGCTCGATCCAGTGGTGATCGCGTGGGCTCCACCGAGGGCGACGGCGCCAATGGTGTTCACCGCGACGGCTGCCAGCACCGCACCCGCGATCTTGGCAGCCGCGATTGTCGAGCGGTTGACCGGCTTCAGCAAGAGGAACGACAGGGTGCTGTCACGGCGCTCGCCTCCGAGAGCTCCGGACGCGAGCACCATGGCCACGATCGGGACGACGATCGGGAAGTACAGGGTGATGGCGAAATCGAGAGCGCGCTCTGTGGCCAACGCGGTGGTGACCCGAGCCGAGGACAGCAAGAAGATGAGTGCAGGGCCCAGTTCGAGAGCACCGAACAGGAGAACTCGCCGGAAACCGAGCAGCGAGCGTGCCGTGCGGGTCGTGATCGCGGTTGCCGCTGTCATCGCCTGCCTCGCACGAGGTAGCGAAAGACGCTCTCCAGCGATGCGTCCTCCGGCCGGAACACTGTGACCCTGGCATCCACCGACCGGGCAACACCGGGGAGATCGGCGCCGAGCCGCGCCAGATCCTCGGTTTCGACGACGAGTCCTGAGTCGGCGATGCGCACACCATGAACGACCGAGTCCTTCAACAACGCGGCCGCAAGCTCACGTCGATGATCCGTTTCGACACGCACGCGGTACGGGATGTCGGCCATTGCCGCGCGAATCGCCGTGATGTCTCCTGCCGCGGCGAGCTTTCCGTCGAGAATGGCGATCACGCGATCGCTCATTCGCTCGACCTCTTCGAGGACGTGCGAGGACACGATGACCGTTCGGCCTTCGTCCCCGAGCCTGCGGAACACCTCGATCAGCTTGGCCCGCTGGATGGGATCGGTGCCGTTCAGCGGCTCGTCGAGGACCAGCACGCCGGGATCGTGCACGAGCGCTGCCGCGACCTTGGCGCGTTGCCGCATTCCCTTGGAGAACCCACCGAGTGCACGATCGGCTTCGCTCCTGAGATCGACGATGGCCAGGGCCCGGTCGGCGGCCGCGGCCGGGTTGGCGACCCGGGACAGCGTGGCCGCGTAACGCACGTAGGCCGTCGCCGTCATCTCGGCATAGACGGCGTTCTCTTCAGGCACCAGACCGATGTCGCGGTAGATCGCCGGCTTGGCCCTGGGCCAGTCGCCCTTCACCGCAATCGAACCCTCAGAAGGGCTGATCAGGCCGGTCAGCATGCGTAGGAGGGTGGTCTTGCCGGCACCGTTGGGGCCGAGCAGGCCGGTGACGCCAGGCCCGAAGCTGCAGGAGACGTCGGAAACCGCGACCTTGGTGCCAAACCACTTCGTGACGCCGTCAATGGCGACGGTGGGCTCCGGGACGAACGCTGGATCGAGGGTCACATCAGCCTCCGGTAGCGGAAGACGACGATTCCCAGTGAGACGACTGCGACGCCGAGGATCACCGCCAGGGACACCCACGGGTCGAATCCTGCGAGGGCCGGAGTGAGATCGCGGCCGGTCCCTCGTCCGAAGATCCAGTCGCGGACGTGGGACGGATGCTCGGCGAGCGCGAGCAGTCCGCCGTAGCGGTGCCCCGGAACGTCCGTGGCTTCGATGAGCGCTCCTCCGATGCCGGACAGGATGGGAATTCCTGCGAGGAAGATCCCCGCTGCGATGGCCTTGCGCTTCGCAAATGCGGCGATCAGCAGGGCGGGCGGTGCATAGGCCGCGATATAGCCGGCGGCGGCGGCCAGAATCTTTGGGATCTTGTCGAGATCGTCGATCAGGCTGTCAGCGAAGCCCGAGCTCGACAGGCCGGCGAATCCCAGGTACATCAGGGCGTGGGGGATGAGGAGGAACACCAGCATGACCAGGACAAGGCCGCCGGCCCGTGCCCAGATGTAGTCATCTGCGCGCAGTGGCCGTGAGGAGTAGATCGACAGTACGCCCTCGGTGCGGTCGGTAATGAGCAGCTCGGGCGCAGCCAGGGCCACGAAGAGGAACACGACCGTCCCGACGAGCGTGAAGTAGTCGGCGTGGCTGGCGAACGGTGATTCCACATCAGGACTGAAGTTCGACGAGAGGAACGCAAAGCCGACGAAGACGATCGCCGGCGTTATCGCGAGGGCGATGAGGACCCACGGCAGAATCTTCTTGCGGGGTCGCCGGCGAATCCCGAGCACACGTTGCACACCGTCACGTACCGTCGCCTGGATCGCGCCGCGCCGACCGGTGCGCGGCCCGTCGTACGGGACGTACCCCAGGTCGTAGACGGCGCCTGTGGGCTCGGTCACAGGCCGCTGCCTTCGAGGAACACGTCTTCGAGCGTGGTTTCGTGGGGCCCCAGCCGGAGCACGCCGATACCGAGGTCGGCGAGGGCATCGCGCACCAGCACGAAGGCGTCATGGTCGGCGCTCCGCACCAGGAGGCGCCTGCCGGCGTGCTCGACGGTTGCCCCCCATTGGCGCAGGGTCGCCTCGAGGTCAGCATGGCGACCGGCAGGCTCGACGGAGACGACGTCGTGGTCGACGAGGCTCGCCAGCGGACCCGACCGGATCGCCTTGCCACCCTCCAGCATCACCACCCAGTCGCACGTACGCTCGATGTCGCCGAGGACGTGTGACGACACGAGCACGTCGATTCCGAATCCGGCGAGCCTCGTGATCAGGTCCAGCATCTCCTCGCGGCCCTCGGGGTCGAGCCCTGCCGTTGGCTCGTCGAGGAAGACGAGATCGGGATCGTGAACGATGGCCTGAGCCAGCTTCGTGCGCTGCTTCATGCCCGTCGAGAAGCCGCCGATCGGCCGGAACCGCTCCTCCTGCAACCCGACCAGGCCGAGCATGTCAGACGATCGCTGGCGGGCCGCCTTCGTAGGGAGGCCGGCGAGGGTGGCGGCGTGATACAGGAATTCCGATGCGCTCAGATCGAGCGGCAGACAGTCGGTCTCTGGCATGTAGCCAACTCGTGAACGGATCTGGAGTTGGCGCTTGTGGGTGTCGAGCTCGAAGACGGTGGCATCACCGACCGTCGGCTGCAGGATCCCGAGGAGGATGCGGATGAGCGTTGACTTGCCTGCACCGTTGGCACCGACCAGGCCGATGCTCCCCGCAGGCACCTCCAGATCGAGGCTGTGGAGTGCGACGACACTGCCGTAGGCGTGGCCGAGGCCTGTTGTCGAAATGACGCTGTCTCCCACGATCCGGCAGGCTAGGGCGGATTGCCCCCGTTGCAATCGGCGGCGGGCGATCTTGTGGTTCGTCCGGTGCCACCTTCTAGGCTGCGGTCCGCCGAGCCGGAGGCCCGATGGCGCTGCAGCGCCCAGCCGAGAAGACCCTGGTCCAGAAGTACTTCCCAATCAGCGAGTGGCTCCCCGATTACGAATGGAGCGACTCGTTTCGGTGGGACATCGTCGCCGGCCTGACCGTCTGGGCCTTGCTCGTTCCGGAGGCCATGGCCTATGCCAGCATCGCGGGGGTTCCACCGGAGGCCGGGCTCTACACCGCTCCACTCGCCCTGCTCGGATACGCCGTCTTCGGGACGTCGCGGCAGCTCTTCGTGGGACCGAGCTCGACCGTGGCCATCGTGTCCGCTTCCGTCGTCGGGGGGTTGGTGGCCTCTGGATCGGCGGACTTCTGGTCGGCCACGTCCTGGTTGGCCATCATCGTCGGAATCGTCTTCGTGGTCCTCGGCCTCGTGCGCATGGGCTGGGTGGCCAACTTCATGGCCCAACCCGTGCTGGACGGATTCATCCTCGGCCTCGCCATCACGATCGCCGTGGGCCAGCTCGACAAGATGTTCGGGATCGATGCGGAGGGTGAGAACACGGTCCGCGAGTTCTGGGACATCGTCACCAGCGTCTCCGATTGGCACTGGGCCACCATCGTTGTTGGCTTCACGTCGCTGGCGCTCCTGTTCCTCATGCATCGGTTCACGCCGAAGATTCCTGCGGCCCTAGCTGTGGTGGTGTTGGCCATCGTGGTGTCGGCCGTCCTCAACTTCGACGAGCACGGCATTCACGTGGTCGGTGAGATCCCTGCGGGGCTGCCGCCGGTCGGGTTCCCGAGCTGGCCGGAGGGGGTCGTGCTCGGGGATCTCCTGATCGGTGCGCTCGCCGTCATCCTGGTGGCGTACGCCGAATCGTTGGCGGCAGCCAAGGAGTACGCCAGGAAGTACGGCTACGAGGTGGATGCCAACCAAGAGATGATCGGGTTGGGGGTCGCCAACTTCGGAGCGGGCATCTCGGCGGGGTTCGTGGTAGACGGATCCCTCTCGAAGACGGCAGCAGGAGACGGCGCAGGCCAGAAGACACAAATGACGGGGGTCGTGGCCGCGATCCTCACGATCGTCACGATCCTGTTCCTCACCGGGCTGTTCTTCAACCTGCCTGAGGCGACGCTCGGTGCAATCGTCGTGCACGCTGTGTGGAAGCTCATCAACTTCGACAAGATGAAGCGGATGTGGCGGGTGCGCAAGTGGGACTTCTACGCCGCGCTCGTGGCGTTCATGGGAGTGCTGGTTCTCGATGTGCTCGCAGGGATCGTGGTCGGCGTGGCGCTCTCCCTTGTCGTCCTCATCTACCGGGCCAGCTTCCCCACGGCCGTTGAGCTGGGCAGCATGCGGGTCGGGGAGCGGTCGGCGTTCGTCTCGCTCCGCGAGTTCGATGCGGCGGAGCGGGTACCAGGGGTTGTAGTCCACCGGTTTGATTCCGATCTGATCTTCTCGAACGCCGACGGCTTCTCAGCGTCGGTCAAGGAGCTGCTCTACGAGGCCGATCCGCCGGCAGGCCATGTGGTGATCGACTGCGAGCAGATGGCCGACATGGACATGACGGGCGCCGCCGCGTTGCGCGATCTCGTCTCCGAGGTGCGCGACGCCGGGGTCGACCTCCGGCTTGCCCGGCTCCACGGTGCGGCCCGAACGACGGCAGACCGAATGGGAGTGCTCGACCTCGTCGGGGCCGACCATGTCCACACCACCGTGGACGAGGCGGTCACAGCCACCGGCGTACGTGGCTGAGCGGGCGCCTGCGGGCGCCTACGACGACGCCGCAGCCCGGAACTTCGACTTCCATCACTCGATGCTCGTCGACCGCTTCCGGACCGAGTCGTTCCTCAAGGCGATCCTGGCGACGGTTCGGCCCGGTGACGTCGTCGTCGAGATCGGCTCTGGGACCGGGGTTCTGGCGCTGTTCGCCGTACTCGCCGGGGCGGCCAGGGTCTATGCCATCGAGCGCGGGCCGATCATCGATCTGGCACGCGAGGTCGCCGAACGAAATGGGGCGAGTGACCGGATCACCTTCATACCCGGAGCGTCGCCTGAGGCGGAACTGCCTGAGCGCGCCGACGTGTTGGTGACGGAGACGATCGGCAACCTCGGCCTCGACGAAGGCATCGTCGCTTGGGTGCGCGACGCCCAGGTACGGCTGCTGAGACCGGATGCCCGGCTTGTTCCCCGGTGCCTCATGATCGAGGTCTGTCTCGCCGATGTGCCCAGGGACCATGCCGACCTCAGCCGCTGGTCCCGACCCCTCATGGCGCTCGACTTCGCTCCCCTCCACCGGGTCGCGATGAACAATCTCGTCTGGACCGATCTGAATCCGGCTGCGCTGTTGAGCGAGCCGGCGACGATGTTCACGGTCGATCTCGCCGACCCGCCGAAGGAGCTCGAAGGTACGATCCGACTCCAAGCGCGCCGCGCCGGCACCGCTCACGGCATCGGAGTTTGGTTCCGTGCGATGCTCGCCCCCGGGATCGAGATCTCCAACCGTCCGCCCAACGAGGTTCCGTCGTGGGAGCAGGGCCTGCTGCCCTTCTGCGAACCGGTCGACGTGGTAGCTGGGGAGACGGTCGAGATCTCCGTGGCCATTTCCGGCGGTGGAGGCGATTGGATGTGGCAGGCTGGGCACGGTCGGCGCCAGTCGACCGACATCGGGCGGCTTGCCCGTGACGACGAACGAGGGAGATGACATGCCACGCAGGGGACGTGCGGTCCGGCGGACACGCCGGAGGCGGAGGAGAGTCAGGCGTAGACGCGTCATGCTCGTCGGTGGACTGGTTGCCTTCGGCGCATACAAGATGTCGTCGCGCGACGCGCAGCGCATCGAAGAGCACACCGGCGTTGCGCCCGAGGAGCTCGAAGATGCCGAACTCGACCAGGCCATGGGTGAGCTCGGCATCGAGAAGCAGACGGTGACCTCGGCAGATCAGGAGCAGGGCTCAGGCGGGTCGGCCGCTCCGGCACCTGCCGCTGCTGCGGAGAGCGGGGCCTCGGGTGATTTGGACCAGCTGGAGAAGCTGGGACAACTCCATGCCGAAGGCGTCCTCACCGACGAGGAGTTCGCCGCCAAGAAGAAGCAGATCCTCGGGCTCTGACGCCACTGTTCTTGCGTAAGAATCCGGCGTACTACGCCGTCTTCTTACGCAAGAAGAGGGAGGGCGGGTGACGATGCAGGTGGCGGTCGCGGCTATTGCCGCGTTGGCGGCGACGGGGTTCGCCGTCGACCTCTTCGCCGGCTGGCGGCGGCGCCCCCGTCCCCAAGCTGCGGCGTGGACGATGGCGATGGCCGCCTACGCCCTGGCAACGTGGTCGCTTGTGCTCGGCCTGGCCACCGGGTGGGCGGGCGGAACCTTCGGCATCTTCTACCTGCTCGGTGCCGTGGCCAACACGATGCTCCTGGCAACCGGGTCCGTGTACCTGGTGTTCGGGCCGAGAGCCGGCAAGGCCTTCGTCACGTTCACCCTGGTCCTCGTCGGTCTCGGTGCAGTGCTTGTCCTGGGGACGCCGTTCGTCGGCGAGGTCGCCGAGGGCACGATGCCGTCTGGTCGCGAGATGTTCACGGCGCCGGGACCGCGCATCATCGCGGCGGTCAGCAACATCATCGGAACGACGGTTGTTGTTGGCCTGGCGCTCTACTCGGCTGCCCGGTACTGGCGTTCCAGCCGACACCTGGCAGTGGGGAACGCCCTGATCGCCTTGGGCATGCTGATCCCTGCATTCGGAGGGACGCTCACCGCATTCGGCGAGGTGGGCGGGTTCGCGGTCTCTCTGCTGGCCGGTGCGGTCCTCTTGTGGGCGGGCTACCGCATCGCGACGGCAGCGCGATTCTCAGCGGCGGCTGCGCCATCCGCGATAGATGTACCGGATGAAGCTGATGCGGTCTGACGCGGTGTCGTCGTCCGCAACGGCCTCTGCTGACGCTGGGCTCCGACCGGACTCTGCCGGGTCGGCCCCCGAGGCGGCTGCGGGTGTCTGGTCTGCCGATGACGGTTCTGCCGGTACCGAGGCCGCGCGTTGGTCGCGCAACTGCTGACGGAGGAACGTGGCCTCGGTCTCGGCGCGGGCCGCGCGTTCGCGCGCCTCGGCCAGTTGTTGTCCGGCCTCGTGGAGGTTGCCCAGTTGGAGCAGCATCTTGTTCCAGGCGTCGATGGGCACGATCATCGTCTCGGCCTGTCCGTCATCCGGCTCGGGCGTGACGTCCGTCTCGATCGCCGCGGCAGCGTCCTCGGGACCCCCCAGTGCTGCCTCGCGGATATCGACGACGATGTCGCCTGAGCGGCCCAACCGCTCAGCTCTGCGGTGCACGGCGTCCAGGTCGACCATGCGCAGCACGGTCTCACCGTCCGATTCCAAGTAGGTCGCGACCTCCTCGGTCTTCGCCCAGGCCCGGATCGTGCCGACGGGCACTCCGGTCGCCACGGCGGCCTCCCTGAGGGTCGCCCACGGTCGTCCCGGCGCCCGCTTCTGTGACACCTGGGGCCTGCGCGACTCCCGCACCGCCTCCGTCTCCCACCGCGTCGCTGCATCCATGTCCAGATCGTACCTTCCTCGGCGGCCCCGGTCTCAGCGCATCGCCTAGCATTGCCCGGCCCCATGCCGAGCGAGCACGACACCACCGAACTCGAGGTCCGCGCCTTGGTGCGGCGCGTCATCGACGGCCTCCTCGACGAGCCGGTCGTGGCGCAGCCGCCGCCCGCGAACATCGCCACGGAGGCGACGGTCGTGACTCGCGACACCGCCGACCGCTGGTCCATCGCCATCGGCGCCGACCACGGCGGGTTCCCCCTCAAGGAGCGCCTGGCGTTCCGGCTGCGCGAAGCAGGTCACGATGTCCACGATTGCGGTACAGACTCCACCGAATCGGTGGACTACCCGGACCTGGCCCTCGCCGTAGCGACCCTCGTTGCGGAAGGAACCTGCACCTACGGCATCGTCGTGGACGGCGCAGGTATCGGCTCGGCGATGGCGGCCAACAAGGTTCCTGGCGTGCGAGCTGCGCTCTGCTACGACCTGTCGACGGCACGCAACAGCCGTGAGCACAACCACGCCAACGTGCTGACGCTCGGCGCAGGGCTGATCGGCGATGGGCTCGCCTGGCAGATCGTTCAAGAGTGGCTGTCCACGCCGTGGGGTGGCGGAAGGCACCAGCGCCGCGTCGACAAGATCGACGCGATCGCGGCCGTCCACGTGGGGACGGCGCCATGACGGATGATGCGATCGACCGCGAGGTCCTCGTCGAGTTGGTCACCCGTGAAGTACTCACCGCCCTCGCCGAGCAACGCGATGCGGCCATCACGCCCGACAAGGTGCGCGCCGTCGTGGCGAACGGGGCCGACCGGGTGGCCTTCCATGGTGCCGGCGAGGATGTGCCCCTCGATCTCGCCCGCTACATCGATCACACACTCCTGGCGCCCGACACGACCGCTGACGACATCGACCGCATCACGGCAGAGGCCAGGGACTACAGCTTCGCATCGGTGTGCGTCAATCCCACGTGGGTCAAGCGGGCCGCCGAGGCGCTCAGGGGCACCGATGTGCGCGTGACCTCCGTCGTGGGTTTTCCTCTCGGGGCATCGACTCCGGAGATCAAGGCCATGGAGACCCGAAAGGCAATCCGCGACGGGGCCCGCGAGATCGACATGGTGATCAACATCGGAGCGCTGAAGTCCGGCGACCACGACCTGGTTCGACGCGACATCGAAAGGGTCGTCGACTCGGCACACGAAGCGGGCGCCGTCGTCAAGGTGATCCTCGAGACGGGGCTCCTCACCGACGAGGAGAAGGTCGTCGCTTCGGCGATCGCCAAACAGGCCAAGGCGGACTTCGTCAAGACCTCGACCGGGTTCGGTCACGGCGGGGCGACCGTCTACGACGTCGCCTTGATGCGCGAAACCGTCGGACCGAGCATGGGCGTCAAGGCCTCTGGCGGCGTCAGCACCGCTGAGGATGTCGCCGACATGATCGCCGCGGGGGCCACCCGCATCGGCGCGTCGGCAGGAGTACAGATCGTGACGGAAGGAGACAGTGGTGGCGACGGGTATTGAGCTGCGGTCGTACGCGTTCTTGGACAGCCTGCAACCCCAGTACGCAGCCTTTCTCGGGACCATCGCCCAGGGGTTTCTCCCGCTGGCAGGGGAGGCCTCGTTGTTCGTCGAGGTCGCTCCCGGAATCGAAATCAACCGGCTGACCGACGTGGCGCTGAAGGCGACCCAGGTGAAGCCGGGCATGCAGATCATCGAGCGGTACTACGGCCTGCTCGAGGTTCACTCCCCCCATCAGGCGGACACCAGGGCTGCCGGCGAAGCGATCCTGGATGCGATCGGCGTCGACATCACTGGCCGCATCAAGCCGACGGTGCTGTCGAGTCAGATCATCAGGCGCATCGACGACCATCACGCCCAGCTGATCAATCGCACCAGGCACGGCCAGATGATCATCCCGGGCCAGACCCTCTACGTGCTGGAATGTGAGCCGGCTGCGTACGCCGCGCTGGCCGCCAACGAGGCGGAGAAGTCCGCGGACATCAACGTGTTGGAGGTACGCGCCTTCGGCTCGATGGGCCGGGTCTACCTCGGCGGCGAGGAGCGCGACATCGATGTCGGCTGGCAGGCGGCCGTTGCCGCGCTCGAAGGCCTCGAAGGCAGAGAGAAGTAGCCCTGTACGGTGTACCCAATCCCGAGTGACCCAATCCCGAGCGAACGGAGAGAGTGAAGATGGCTGAAGCCCTCGGAATGATCGAGACGCGCAGCTTTGCGGCCGTGGTCGAGGCCGCAGACGCGATGGTCAAGGCGGCCAAGGTCGAGCTCGTCTCGTACGAGGAGACCGGTGGCGGCTACATCACCGCCGTCGTGCGCGGAGACGTGGCAGCGGTCAAGGCCGCTGTCGATGCCGGCGTGCGCGGGGCGGAGAAGGTCGGAGAGGTCATCGCAACGCACGTGATCGCCAGGCCGCACCTCAACATCGATCTGGTGCTGCCGCTGGGCCGCAAGGACGACGCCGAGTCCGAGCTGGGCTGATCGCGGCGCGGAGGTGAAGCCGTGAATCTGGGAATGGTCACCGGCACGTTGGTGGCGAGCAGAAAGGATCCTCTCATGGAGGGGATGGCCTTTCTCGTGGTTCGCCAACTCGACATCGACAACACCGAGACCGGTGGCTATGTCGTCGCCGTGGACGCGGTCGGCGCCGGCGTCGGCGAGGTGGTGATGTACGCGTCAGGCAGTTCGGCCAGACAGACGACGCTGACGAGAGACCGCCCGACCGACGCGGTCATCATGGCGATCGTCGACACGTGGGACGTGGACGGCGACACCGTCTACACGAAATGACCGGCATGCTCGGTGAGCACGAGATCCAGGCGATCATCGATCGGGTGAAGGGTCGAGTCGCAGCCGCAGACACGGCAGGGAAGACCGGAGCAACGCTGCGGGCAGCCCACGATCTCGAGGCCAGTGTCAAGTTGGGCGACGGTATCTACCCGACGATCGACGACGCCGTTCGGGCGGCACGTGCGGCGTTCGACCGATTCCGGGACATGGGACTCGAGGCGCGCAAGACGATCGTCGAGTCGATGCGGGCCGCGATGCATCGCGAGGGGGAGCGGCTCGCCTACATGGCCCGCGAGGAGACCGGGCTGGGCAGAGCCGAGGACAAGGTCGCCAAGAACTACCTGGTCACGACGAAGACGGCCGGTCCCGAGGACCTCGAGCCCAGGGTCGTTACGGGCGATCAGGGCATGATGGTGACGGAGTTCGCCCCGTATGGGGTGATCGGCTCCATCTCCCCGACGACGAACCCCACGTCCACGATCATCAACAACTCGATCGCGATGATCTCCGCCGGCAACGCCGTGACGTTCAACGTCCACCCCAGCGCCAAGAACGTCTCGGTGGAGAACATCCAGATCCTCAACCGTGCCATCGTCGCCGCCGGGGGACCGCTCGACCTGATCACGGCGATTCCGGAACCCACCTTGGAGTCGGCAAAGGCGCTGATGGACCATCCAGACGTCATCGTGCTGCTCGTGACCGGGGGCCCCGGGGTCGTGCGCGAGGCGCTGCGAACGCCGAAGAAGGCCATCACCGCAGGCCCAGGGAATCCGCCGTCCGTCGTCGATCAGACCGCGGACATCGAGCAGGCGGGCCGCGACATCGTCAGGGGAGGGTCCTTCGACAACAACGTGATCTGCACCGATGAGAAGACGACGATCGTCGTCGACAGCGTGGCCGATCGACTGGTCCAGGGCATGGTTGCCTGCGGGGCCTACCGACTGAAGGAACACGAACTGAAGCGGCTCGAGCGGGTGATCTTCTCCGAGTTGGGGCCGCCCAACAAGCCTGCCGCGATCAATCCTGCGTGGATCGGCAAGGACGCCGGGCGCATTCTCTCAGAGATCGGTGTGCAGGCAGATGGCGACATCCGACTCCTGGTCGCCGAAGTCCCCCGGGAGCACAACCTGGTGTGGACCGAGCAGATGATGCCCGTCATGCCGGTCGTGCGGGTCAAGGACGTGGACAGTGCGATCGATCTCGCCGTCCGCTCCGAGCACGGCTTCCGCCACACGGCCTCGATCCACTCGACGAACGTGGCGACCATCACCCGCATGGCCCGTGCCATGAACTGCTCGATCTTCGTGGCAAACGGGCCCAACTACGCAGGGCTCGGACAGGGAGGGGAGGGCTTCACGTCGTTCTCGATCGCAAGCCCGACCGGAGAAGGCCTGACCCGGCCTCGGACCTTTTCCCGGATTCGCCGGGTGACGGTGGTCGGAGCGCTGCGCATTGTCTGAGCGCGATCCCGCCGTCGGTCTCCTCGAATTCACTTCGATCGCTTCAGGCATCGTAGCAGGCGACGCCATGGTCAAAGCCTCGCCACTCGGATCGATCTACGCCGGAACCGTGCATCCCGGCCGCTATCTCGTCTTGGTTTCCGGGGACACCGCGTCGGTCGAGGTCGCGCTGGAGGCCGGATCGCATGGTGCAACCGCGACCGTCTTTCTGCCAGATGTCGATCCGCAGGTCCCGGATGCAATGGTCGGGAGCAACACCGCTGCCGTCGTCGGCGAGGCACTCGCGGTGGTCGAAACGGCTTCGATTCCTCCGGTGATTGCGGCTGCCGATGCGGGCGTGAAGGCGGCCGCGGTCGCTCTTCCGACGGTCCGCATGGCCGACGGGCTCGGCGGCAAGGGCTATGCCCTGTTCTCGGGGTCTGTCGCGGAGGTCGAGGCTGCCCATGATGCGGCCATCGCAGCTTGCCCCAGTGAGCTGCTCATCGGAACGGCGCTGATCCCTCAGCTCGACGAAGCCATGGCAGTCAACCTTGCTGCCGATCTGCGTTTCCTGCGCAGGGTGCGCCGCAGGCCCGAGGAGCGCTGATGCAGCTCGGCCGCGTTCGCGGGTCGGTGGTCGCGACCGTGAAGGCCACCGGGCTCGAAGGGGTGCGCTTCCTGATTGTGCAGCCCCTCGACAAGACCCAACAACCTATCGGGAGACCCGTTGTGGCTGCAGACGCGGTGGCGATGGCCGGCCCCGGTGAGCTCGTCTACTTCGTGGCTTCGCGGGAAGCGGCCGAGGCGCTCGAGGAGCGTTTTGTGCCGGTGGACCATGCCATCGTGGGCATCGTCGACGCCGTCACGCTCGGGGACCGGCCATGAAGGTGGACCGGCCATGAAGGTGGACCGACCATGAAGGTGGGACGGGTCGTGGGCAACGTCGTGTCGACGATCAACCATGAGTTCTTCGACGAGAAGCGGCTGTTGCTGTGCGACGTCGTGGACCCGGACGGTGGGGTGAGCGGGTACGTCATCGCAGTGGACCGCGTCGCCGCGGGTCCGGGCGACGACGTGCTGATCCTCGACGAGGGCAGCTCGGCGCGACAGCTCTTCGAGGTGCCGACTGGCCCGATCCGGGCAACCATCGTCGGCATCGTCGACGACTCCTGATCGCTTCCACCGATCGCGGCCGGCGGGCCGTAGGCTGCGAAGCCGTGCGCACCTTGGTCGCCTTCGCCATCATGGTCTCTCTGCTCGCCGTGGCGTGTGGCGGTGACGCCGCGGATTGCGACGAGCTGGCCGACGAGGCAATCGGCCTGATTCAGCAGCTCATCGACGACGTCGAGGATGAATTCGGCGACGAGGATCTCGACACGGTCCTCGCCCAGGGCACCGCGGACCTCCCCTCGGTGGAGGCCTACCAGGAACAGGCCGACCGTCTCGACGAGCGCGCCGACGTGCTGCAGTGCACCAACGACCAGATGCGTTCGCTGGTCGCCCAGCGGGCGGGAAGCCTGGAGGCCGATACCCCGGTTGGCCGCTTCCTCATCGAAGTCTTCGCCAGCGAAAGCCTCTGAGGAAGATCGCTCGGGACTGGGGCCCTCGCCGAAAGAGGCACGACCGCGCGCAAGGCTCGCCGGGAGACGCCAGACTCCGGCGCTTGCGTCTCGCTTCTTGCTCCCACCCTCACAATGCCGCGGCTGCTGCTCGGTCCAGGATCCAGGTCACGCCGGTGGCGCCTTCGGCCACCAGACGTGCCGGGAGCGGTTCGGCATCGCGCAGGACGCGGGCAACGATCGGGGCCTTGGCGGTGCCGGTGACGAGGAACGCGATCGTGTGGGCCTGCTGCAACAGGGGCATCGTTGCGGTGAGACGCCAGGACTCCTTGCTCGCCACCCAGGTTGCCACGTAGCCGGCTGTTTCGAGGGCGAGCGCATCGGTTCCCGAGAAGAGGGATGCCGTGTGACCGTCACTGCCCATGCCGAGCATGACGACGCTGGCGCGGCTCTGCGTGAGGACATCTGCGAGGGCCATGTCATAGCCGGCGGCGATCGCGCTCGGAACCTCGAGCGTCATGTCGGGGGCAACGAGCCGCGCCGGCACGTGATCGACGAGTTCCATGCGTGCCATCCCGGTATTGGATTCGGGATGATCAGAAGGAACCAGCCGCTCATCGGGGAGCCAGCACGTCACCCGGTCCCAGGCGAGGTCGAGGTGGCGAAGCACGAAGTACGCGGGGGCCGGGGTCGATCCACCGGCGAGCCCGAGCGTGCCGCCCCGGCGCAGCTTGCGCGCCACGAGCAGGGCAGCATCACGGGCGGCGCCTGCAGCGGTCTCGGCGATCTGAACGTCCATCAGCTCAGCGTACGGCCGTCAGGAGAGCTGATACACCCGGAACTGCTCGTGGTCGATCGGGGCAACCGTCACTGTGGTGAACCCGGCCTCGGTGGCGAAGGATTCGAGCGTGGAGCGGCGCATCACGGTGCCGGTGCCGACGCTCGGTGCATGGCTGAGGCCGTCCGGCAGGCACGTGGTGATGGAGAACCCGTAGAAGAAGCGCTCCATGTCGCCGGCCTGTGGATCAAAGACGTCCGCTGTGCGCTCGTCGATCACCAGGACGGTGCCGCCGTCCTTGACCATCGCCCTCATGGCGGCCAACACCGGCACGGGGTCTGCCATGTCGTGGATGCACTCGACGGCAAACACGAGGTCGTACGCCTCAGCGGACGGGTCCTGTGAGGGGTCGACGGCGCGGAACTCGGTACGGTCCGCGACGCCGAGGTCCGCGGCGTTTGCTGCCGCCGCTACCACCGAAGGCGGGTCGATGTCGTAGCCCACGACGGTCACCTCCGGATAGGTCCGGGCGACGCCGATGGCACCCCAGCCCACCCCGGCGCCGATCTCGGCGGCGCGGGCGCCAGGGACACGCAATGCCGTGTCGACATCAGAGAGCGAGGCCAGCCACTCTGGACCGAGGACGTGCAGAAGGAGCGGACGGTTGATGTCTCCCTGGCCGCGGCGCATGTCTTCCCCGAACACGTCCCAGCCGACACCTCCACCGTTGGCGAAGGCTCCCATGACACTGGGAAGGGTCGCGGCCGCAGCGGCGGTCATCGATGCCGCCGGTCCGAGATACGCCAGGCTGTCTTCGTCGAGGAGCACCTCGGCGTATGCCGGATCGAGCGAGAACCGGCGATGGCCGCTGGGGAGGTTTGGCGTGTCGACGTCGAGGATTCCGGTCACGGTTTGTTGCTCGAGCCATTCTCGGACATAGCGCTCGTCGGCTGCAGTCGCGGCTGCGAGCTCCGGCGACGTCATTGGGCCAGACGCCGCGAGAGCGGCGTAGAAGCCGAGCTTGCGTCCGATGTGGATGGTGAGCACGTCCCAGGTCGCGTTGCAGGCCTCGAAGATGCGGTCGGCGAGCTCGTCCTGCGTGCGTGGCGTCATGTCTGCTCCTTGGGTGGCGGTGCCGGTACGTTACGCAACGACGACCGGATTCGGCTAGAAACACCTGATGTCCACGCGCACGCTCAAGGTGGTCTCGGATGCCGGGCCGGTACCCGCCAAGCTGACCGGCGACCCCGGTGCGATCGGCGTTCTGCTCGCCCACGGAGCGGGAGCCGGGCAGCTCCATCCGTGGATGGTGACGATGCGCCGCCTCCTTGGTGCTCGTCATCCCACCATGACGTTCGACTATGCCTATGCCGCTGCCGGGAGAACGGCTCCCGACCGCCAGGAGCGATTGCTCGCGGTCCACCGCGCTGCTGCAGACCGGCTTCAGGAATACACCGACGCCGTGATCCTGGGCGGCAAGTCGATGGGCGGCCGGATCGGTTCCCATCTCGCCGGCGACGAGGGATGGCCGGCTGCCGGCCTCGTCTACTTCGGCTATCCGCTGGTTCCCCTGGGGAAGAACCCGCCGCGTGACACCAGCCACCTGGACAAGATCGGGGCACCGCAGCTCTTCTTTGCCGGCACGCGCGACCAACTGAGTCCCTCCGATATCGTCGCACCGCTCGCCCGAAGGCTCGGGGCCGAACTCGTGGTGATCGACGACGGCGATCACTCCTTCAACGTTCCCAAGCGGTCCGGGACCACCCAGGACGCTGTGCTCGCCGAGATGGCGGCAACAACCGCACGCTGGGTGGAGGCGACCGTGACCGGCTGACCGGGAACTGCCGTCCGGCGGTGGCTACCAGGTGCCGAGCCAATCGCCGTCGGTGCGGAGTCGCTCAGACCGGGGGAATGTAGCGGCCCTGCGTGACTCGGCCCTTGTTGGTGTCGAGGACCCACACCGATCCCTTGCGCCACTCCATGGGGCCATCCATGGGGATGCCCTCGGCGGCGAGCTTGCCGATCACGTCCCCGATGACCTTGCCGTGACTGCACATCGCGACGGATTCGCCCTCGAGGTCGCGCAGCATGGCGAGCACGCCGTCGACGTCCCCTTTGGCGCCGAGACCCTTGTTCTTCTCGATCGGCAGACCTTGGGCAGTGGCCAACGGCCGGACGCTGTCGACACCCCGCTTGTAGTGGCTGGTCAGGACTCGCGTCAGCGGCACGGTCTCGAGCCGCAGGTGGAGGTACTGGGCCTGGCGCAGACCCTGGCGGTCGAGGGGCCGCAGCCAATCTTGTTTCTGCCAGAGCTTCTTGTCCCCGGCCCACGCATGCCTGACCAGGTTCACGATGCCGCTGCGTCTCGCCTCGGCAAGCGCAGCGGCCCGGCGCACGACCCGGCGCTCACCGAGGTACGTGAGGCGCTTGGCGGCCTCGCTCTCCGTGAACCACGCGGCTTCGGCGACTTCCTCGTTGGGGACGAACGAACCCTTGCCCGGCTGAAACAGCCACCAGCGGACGACCTTGTCCTTGCCTCGGGGAGTCCGATATCCGGTGGTCCCGAGCGGACGCGAGCCCTTCGGGATGATCCCGGTTTCCTCGCGGATCTCGCGCCTGGCGGCGTCGAAGAAGGCCTCTCCGCGGTCGAGCTTTCCCTTGGGAATGGACCAATCGGCGTACCGGAGGCGGTGGACGAGCAGGAAGCGGGTTGCGTCGTCGTCCTGGCGATAGAGCACGCCACCCGCAGCCCAGATGGACTTCTTCGGGGGTGTGGTCACTGTTGCGCCACGAACCGGGTCTCTTGTCCTCTCGCTCGGTCCAGCGCGAGGCGTTGCAGCTCGCGGTGGGCGTCGAGGTCACGATCGCCGGTGACCTTGCGCCACGAGCCGTCACGCTCCATCGTCCATGCCAGGCGGTCGTCGGCGAGGAGCACCTCGAGGACCTGCTCGAGCCGCAGCTCGAGTCGCTCGTCGGTGATCGGGACCATCGCCTCGACCCGCTTGTCGAGGTTGCGGGGCATCAGGTCGGCCGATCCGAGGTAGTACACCGCCCCTTCGGCCGGCTTGCCGAATCGGTAGATCCGGGAATGCTCGAGCCACCGTCCGACGATCGACCGGATCGTGATGTTCTCGGACAGTCCGGGGAGTCCGGCGCGGATCCCGCAGACGCCGCGCACGATGAGGTCGATGGGGCACCCGCGCTGCGAGGCCGCGTACAGCTCGTCGATGATCTCCTGGTCGACGATGTGGTTGACCTTGAACAGGATGCGGCCGTCTCTGCCGAGCCGTGCCTGCTCCCGGATCCGTTCGACGACCCGCGTGCGCAGCGCATGAGGTGCAACCACCAACTTGCGGTAGTTGGTCGGCATGGCGTACCCGGTCAGGTGGTTGAACAGCTCCGACAGGTCGGCGCCGATGTCGGGGTCTGCGGTGAGCAGGGCAAGGTCCTCGTACAGGCGAGCGGTCTTCGGGTTGTAGTTCCCTGTGCCGATGTGGGAGTAGCGCCGCAGCGCCTCGCCTTCCTTGCGGACCACGAGCAGCGTCTTGGTGTGCGTCTTCAGGCCGGTCACGCCGTAGACCACGTGGACGCCTGCCGCCTCGAGCATTCTCGCCCAGTTGATGTTCGCCGCTTCGTCGAACCGGGCCTTGAGCTCCACGAGCACCACGACCTGTTTGCCGGCTTCGGCGGCGTCGATGAGATGGCGGACTACCGCTTCCTCACCGCCGATCGCCGGGTCGTCTGGGATCGACGTGCGGTACAGGGTCTGTTTCATGGCGAGGACATCGGGGTCTGCCGCGGCCTGCGCCACGAAGGCACCGGTCGACGTCGAGAAGGACTCGTAGGGGTGGTGCACGAGGAGGTCGCCGTGCGCCAGCTCGGCGAAGAAGTCCGTGTCCCCACCGGTGGGTGCAACGACCCGGGGTTGGGTCACCGGGACCCAGGGCTCGTCCTTCAACTCTTGCCGGTCGACGTTGTAGAGCGCCCACAGCCCGCTCAACCCGAGTGGTGAGTCGCGGTAGTGGACCTGGTCCCTGGTCAGCATCAGCCCCCGGAGCAGAAGTTCCAAGACATGCTCATCGATCTCCGATTCGACCTCGATGCGAATGGCACGTGCCGATCGCTGGCGGAACCGCAGCACGCTCTCCATCGCTTCCAGCAGATCGTCTGCTTCTTCCTCTTCGACGCGAATATCCGCGGAACGCGTCACCCGGAAGACGTAGCTGTCGACGATCTCGAGACCGCCAAACAGGCGGTCGAGGTGGTGGGCGACGAGCTGTTCGAGCGGGATGAACCGGTCGGACCCGGCGATCCGCACGAACCGTGGCACGTTCTGCGGGATCTTGACGCGGGCGAAGCGGATCGCACTGCGATCGGCCTCGCGAACGAGCACGGCCAGGTTGATCGACAGATCGGAGATGTACGGGAAGGGATGTGAGGTGTCGACGGCGAGAGGAGTGAGCACCGGGAAGATCTCGCGCTCGAACACCTCGCTCATCGCGGCACGCTCGCCATCGCTCAGGTCGTTGATGTCTGTGATCTCGATCGACTGTTCTCGCAGGAGCGGCACCAGCTCCTTGGTGAACAGGGCATCCACTCTGCTCTCGATCTCACGAGACTTGATGCCGATCCGATCGAGTTGTTCTCCCGGGGTCGCCCCATCGAGCGACCGGGCGTCGACCGCTGACTCCGACTGCTCCTGGAGTCCGGCGATGCGGACCTGGAAGAACTCATCGAGGTTCGACGAGACGATGGCGACGAACTTCACGCGCTCCAGCAACGGGCGCGTCTGATCCTCGGCCAGCGCCAGGACGCGGTCCTGGAATGCGAGGAGCGACTCCTCGCGATTGAAGTATCGGGGTTCGATGGTGAACTCCACGTGGGCTCCCCGGGCTGAAGCAACAGAATCCTACAAGAGTCGTATCGGTCAACCCCGGGGGAAATTCAGCGCCTTGCCCTGTCGAGCTCGTTCACCTTGCCCAGGCGACGGATGTGGCGCTCTTCGCCGGAGAAGGTCGCCCCGAGGAAGCGGGCCACGATCTCCTCCGCCGCCGCCACCCCGATGACCCTGGCGCCGAGGGCCAGCACGTTCATGTCGTCGTGTTCGACCGCCTGATGGGCCGTGTAGGCATCGTGGACCGTGGCCGCGCGAATGCCTTCGATCTTGTTGGCGGCGATCGAGGCCCCCGCTCCGGAGCCGCAGACGATGATCCCGCGCTCCGCATTGCCGGAGGCAACCTCGCGAGCTACCGCTGCGGCATAGTCGGGATAGTCGACCGGATCGGTGGAGTCGGTGCCGACGTCTGTCACGTCGTGACCGGCGCCTATCAGCAGCGCAGCGAGCTCTTCTTTCAATCCATACCCGGCGTGGTCTGCACCGATGACAACCTGCACATGGCCTCCAGCGTCGGGACCTCCCGACTGTGGGGGGTTCCAGTGAGCGTAGCGGTCGCCCCATGGCAGCTGGGCCGCCGTCGGGCCTCCCGACCGCTGTCGGTACCCTCGCCGCGTGCGTTGGTGGATCGCCCTCGGCGTGGTGCTCGCCGCCTGTGGCGGCGCCGGCCCTGTTGCGCCTGCGCCGGGGTCGCCGGACGTGGCGTGCACCGAAACGTTCTGCGTCACCTACCCATCGGACTGGTCGGCACTCGTTGGTGACGGGTTCGTGTCGTTCACCCACCCGACTGATCCGGACCGGGTGCTCGGAACCGCGTCTGAGACCAACATGGAAGGTGTTGTCCGCAACGCTGGAGGCACGTGGCCTGCGTCGGTCGAGGTGGCAGCAGCTTCGTTCTGGGCTCTGCTCGAGGAGGCGGGCGTTGCCGAGTTGGCGACTGTGGAGCGGCTCGCCGGGGGCTCCGTGGCCTCGTTCGGGGCATACCAAGATGGTCGGTTGTGGACGCTGCTGGTTCCAGTGGACTCGACCGTCGCGGTGGGGATCGAGGTCCGCGCCCCCAACCGCACCTGGCAGTCCCACGTGGACGTCTTCTTCTCCGATGTGGTCGTGTTCTCGGGGTGAAGAGGCGGACGGAAGCAGGGTGTTCCCGGTGGGGCGCCGTATCCTCACTCGTTCATGGATGCCATCCGCGTCATGGGTGGGCGACCGCTCGAGGGCGAGGTCTCGGTGCTGGGTGCCAAGAACGCTGCTCTCAAGCTCATGGTGGCCACCCTCCTTGCTCCAGGGACACACCGGCTCAGCAATGTGCCAGGGATCCTGGACGTCGACATCATGGGTCGTGTCTTACGGCACGTCGGTGCCCAGTGCACTCGCGACGGTACGACACTCACCATCGACGTACCGGAACAACCGATTCCTGAGGCGCCGCTCGAGCTGGTTCGCCAGATGCGTGCCTCGATCCTCGTGCTCGGTGCGCTCCTCGCCAGAACCGGCGAAGCGCACGTTGCCCTCCCCGGCGGAGACGACTTCGGTGCTCGCCCGATCGACTTCCACCTCGAGGGATTCCGGCAGATGGGGGCCACGCTCGAATTGGAGCACGGCGTGCTCAATGCGTCTGCACCAGACGGCCTGCGCGGCGCCGACGTGTATCTCGAGTTCCCGTCGGTTGGAGCCACAGAGAACCTCCTGCTCGCTGCCGTGCTCGCCGCGGGCACGACGACGATCGGCAACGCAGCACGCGAGCCGGAGCTCGTCGATCTCGCTGCCTACCTCGGGAAGCTCGGCGCCAAGATCGAAGGGGCGGGGACGTCGACGATCGACGTTCACGGCGTCCCAGCACTCGAACCGGCTGACCACGAGGTCGTTCCCGATCGTCTCGAGGCGGGGACCTATGCGATTGCCGCCGCGATCACGGGCGGCAGCGTCGTCGTGCGCCGCTGCGTTCCGGCGCATCTGCGGATGGAGCTCCAGAAGCTGGAAGCTGCCGGCTGCACGATCGAGGCCGGCTCCGACGAGTTCGCGGTGCAGGGTCCGCGACGACCCGAACCGATCGACTTCGCCACCCTTCCGTACCCGGGCTTCCACACCGACATGCATCCGCAGATGGTCGCCTTTCTCGCCGTGGCCGGAGGGACGTCGATCATCACGGAGAACGTCTACGCCTCCCGCTTTCGTTACATCGGGGAACTGAACCGTATGGGCGCCGACATCCACGCAGACGGCCAACACGTCGTGGTCCGCGGCGTCGAGCGACTCAGTGGATGCGAGGTCGACGGCTGTGACATCCGGGCTGCAGCAGCACTGACGCTTGCCGGCCTCCGTGCCGACGGGGAGACGGTCGTGACCGAGGCCTCTCACATCGATCGCGGCTATCAGGGTTTCGTGGCGAATCTGCACGGACTCGGGGCGCGGATCGAACGAATCGGATTCTGAGCCGTGTCTCGTCTGGCCGCGGTCGCGATCGGCCTCCTCCTGGTTGGGTTCTTCGTGATCGCCCCGGTAGCCGCGGCACCGGCTCCTGACGCCCAGATCGTGTCGGTCGACCTGGTTCCGATCGGCGATACCGTCTTCACCGTCGACGAGCACGCCTACGGAGGGGTCATCAGGGTCCGCTCCGGCTCCGACGGCCTCATCCTCACCGAGCGGGTCACGCTCGACCGGTACCTGGCCGGGATCCGCGAGGTGCCCTTCGCCTGGCCCGAGGAGAGCCTCGAGGCGCAGGTCGTCGCGGCTCGCACGTACCTCGCCTATACGTTGCTGGGAGGGCGTCGCGGGAACGGAGCGGCGTACGGCTACGACATCTGCGCCACGTCGGCCTGCCAGGTCTACGCCGGAACTGGCCTCGAGGCGCTCGACGGCGGCGACCGGTGGGTGGCTGCTGTGGATGACACGGCTCGCCAGATTCTGTTGTACCGCGGTCGACCGGCGCAGACCGTGTATTCGTCTTCGGCCGGATCACGGACGCGCGCCAATCAGGATGTCTGGGGAGGGCCCCCGCTGCCGTACCTGCAGCCGGTCGACTCGCCGGAAGACGGGGTCAGCCCGTATGCGACCTGGCGCATCGAAGTGCCACCGGCCATCTTCATCGCGATTCTGCGGCGGGACGGGCACGAAGTGGCCGGCGACCTCGAATCGGTCCTGGTCAGGGACCCCGGTGAAGCCGAAGGGGAGGTGACCCTGTGGATCGACTCAGAGGGAGGCACCGTCAGCGTGGCACAGACCGACCTGAAGGGCGCGTTCAATCGGCAAGGCCGCGACCTGGCACCAGGCCTGCTTCCGTCGCGTGGCGAGAGCGGGGCCCGGCTGCCCCAGGCGCTCCCGTCCTACACCTACGACATCGCCTTCGACGTGACCGAGGGCAGCATCGGCAGGCTGCTGCCGAGCGATGACCTCCCGGCGGCAGGAATGGTCGTCATCACAGGGGAAGGCTGGGGCCACGGTGTGGGCTTGAGCCAGTACGGGGCCAAGGCGATGGCGGATGCCGGGGCCAGCTCCGGAGAGATCCTGGCGCACTACTACGGCGGTCTCGAACCGGTCGACGGGGGCGGCTTCGTTCCAGATGATCTCGTGGTCGGTCTCGGCTGGCGGCTGGACGAGGTCGAGGTCTCCGCTTCCGGGCCGTTCGAGCTCCGCATCAACGGCGTCACTGCAGCAACCTTCGGCGGTGGTGGCTGGGTGCTCCGGCCCTCTGCAGACGGCGTTGCGGTGGTCGCACCTGACGACCAGGCAGCCACGGTGCGCGACACGATCGGCGGCAGGCCCTGGCCGCGGTGACGGTTTCGTCGGATAACGAGCGACGAGTTCCTACCATCTCCGCATGAGCGAAGACCAAGGCAGCGTCATCGAGATCGCCAGCCCGACCGACGCCGATCGGTCGTTCGACGATGGTGGCGACATCGACACCGCACTCCTCGAGGAGACCCTCGAGTACATCCGGCCCGCACTTCAGGCGGACGGCGGCGACCTGATCCTGCTCGGGACCCAGAACGGCAAGGTCACACTGCAGCTCGTTGGGGCCTGCGGCGGCTGCCCATTGTCGACGATGACGCTCACTGCGGGTATCGAGCGGATCCTCATCGATCGCGTGCCTGGCGTCACCGCCGTCGAGGCCGTCTAGGTCCCTCCGGTCGATCACCGATTCCTCTACCTTGGCCATCGTGGATGACGTCCGGGACACGATCGAAGCAGCTCGTGCCGGAGACCGGCGCGCCCTCGCCCGACTGGTGAGCGCGGTCGAAGACGAGTCTCCGCTGGGGAACGCGGCTCTCGCCGAGCTGTTCCCGGTCGGGGGGGCAGCGTGGACCGTGGGGGTGACCGGGGCTCCCGGGGCGGGGAAATCGACGATCGTCGACGGGTTCGTCGCCGAACGGCGGAGGACCGGGAGCACCATCGCCATCGTCGCCGTTGACCCATCGAGCCCGTTCACCGGTGGTGCCATCCTGGGAGACCGGGTGCGGATGCAGCGCCACACCGACGATCCCGGGGTGTACGTCCGGTCGATGGCGAACCGCGGCCACCTCGGAGGGATCGCCGAGTCGACCCCCAGGGCACTCACCGTGCTCGCCGGTCTCGGCTGGCCTGAGATCATCGTCGAGACCGTCGGAGTTGGCCAGGCCGAGGTCGACGTCGCCGCCGCCGTCGATACCACCGTCGTCGTCGTCAACCCCGGGTGGGGGGACGCCGTGCAGGCGGCCAAGGCCGGAATCCTGGAGATCGCAGACATCTTCGTCGTGAACAAGGCGGATCGCCCGGATACGGATCGGACGGTTGCCGAATTGCACGGAATGCTCGAAGTGGCACCTCCTACCGAACGAATCCCTCCCGTCCTCACGGCTGCAGCCATCGACGGCACCGGGATTCCGGCACTCATCCAGGCGGTCGACGAACACCGGGCGTGGCTGGTTGCCACAGGGACGCTCGACGTTGCCAGGCGGACCCATGCGGCCGCTGCCCTGCGTTCTGCCGTGGCCGGCCTGTTGCGGGCCTCGGCCGCGGGCGGCGATGCCGATCTGGTGGGACGGATCGCCCGCCGCGAGATCGATCCCTGGTCGGCAGCGCGAGCCCTCGTCGCAGAGGGGTAGCCTCGCGCACCCGACATCTGAGGAGGAGCCGTGGGTCTTGCTGACTTCACCATTGAGGGGGCCGTCGCCACGATCACATTGAATCGTCCGCCGGTGAATGCGCTCAACACGGACCTGATCGGAGACATTGCTGCGGCAGTGGACCGAGCAGCTGATCCAGCAATTCGCGCCGTGGTGATCACCGGCGCTCCGCACTTCGCCGCAGGCGCCGACATCACGGGATTCCAGGCCACCTGGGACTCCGGTTCGGACGAGCGCCAGGCGAGCGGATTGCTCGATGCCATCGCCATGCTCGAGGGCCTCGCCAAACCGACGATCGCAGCCGTGCACGGGTATGCCCTCGGTGGCGGCCTCGAGCTGTCGATGGGTGCCGACTTTCGCTACCTGGCCGAAGACGCCAAGGTGGGTCAGCCGGAGATCCTGCTCGGCATCATCCCGGGAGCCGGTGGTACCCAGCGGCTGTCTCGGATCGTCGGGACCCAACGGGCCAAGGAGATGTGTATGAGCGGGCGCCATATCGGTGCCGAAGCGGCGCTGGCGGTGGGTCTGGCCGATCGCGTGTTCCCGTCCGACGAGCTCCAGGCCGCAGCGCACGAGGATGCTGTGCGCTTTGCCGCAGGGCCGACGCAGGCATATGCCGCAGTGAAACGAGCGATCCGCGATGGCTTCGACACCGACCTTGCCACGGGCCTCGCCATCGAGGCCGAGGAGTTCGCCACGGTGTTCGCAACCGGCGACGCCAAGATCGGCGTGCGCGCCTTCCTCGACAAAGACAAGCCGACCTTCACCGGCTCCTGAAGGTCGGTCGCTGAGGCCCGCCCCTACCCTCGCGGACATGGTTCGGGTCAAGCTCCCCCCGTGGTCCGGGCGCGTTGTCGCCGCGGTGGCCGCGGTCGTGGTGCTCGTGGTGTTCGGCGCCTCGTGGATCGCCTCCAATCAGATCAGGAACGACCTCCTCGTGCCCCGACCGCACCAGGACGGGTACGACCTGGAGGTGCTCGACATTGCCGGCGGCCGCATCGTGCTCCCGCGCACCGAGACCTCAGCCAAGGACGGCCTCTGGGGCGTGGAGTCGGCTGAGGCGTACGGCCAGGCAGGGGCGATCGTCCGCATCGGTGAAGACGATGTCGAACGCACCATCACCACCCTCGAAGGCGAGCTGTCCCCTGGCGATCGCGTTCGGCTCGACGTCGATGCCTATCCCGGCGATCCGAAATCTGCCCACGGGATCGGATTCGAGGACGTGCGCGTCCCGGGCGAGCGAGGACCGCAACCCGCCTGGCTCATCGAGGGTCGTCGCACGACATGGTTCGTCTTTGCACACGGCAGCGGCGTGGACCGCCGCTCCGAGGCCTTGCGGCTGATCCCGACCCTCGTCGAGCAAGGATTCCCGGTAGTCGTGGCGACCTATCGCAACGATGTTGCCGCACCGACTTCCACCGACGGGCTGCGCCGCTGGGGGCTCGAGGAGTGGCGCGACCTCGAAGCCGCAATGGTCACGGCCGAGCGGAAGGGTGCGGAGGACTTCGTGATCGTCGGTCACGGTCTCGGTGCCGAAGTCGTTGCGATGCTGCTCCATGAGTCCGACTTCTCCGGCAGGGTCCGCGGGGTAGTGCTTGACAGCCCGGTGCTCGACTTCGAAGAGCTCGCCGGCACGACCAGCTCGTGGCCGGAGCCCATCGGCTGGCTCGGACGAAGGCTCGCCGCGATCAGATTCGGGGTGGAGTGGTCGTACCTCGACCAGGTGGCACGTGCAGACGAGTTCGACGTTCCGATCCTGATCCTCCACGGTGGTGATGACCTGGTTGCCGCATACGCCTCGTCTGCGGCCTTCGCCGCGGCGCTTCCCGGCCTCGTCGAGCTGGTGCGCGTCGAACAGGGCGGGCACACGGACCTGTGGAACACCGATTCGCCTCGCTACGAGGACCAGGTACTCGAGTCGGTTGCTCGCTGGGTGGAGTCCGAGTGAAGCCCCTGTCGGTGCCAGCCGCTGCCGTCCGCCTCTAGCCTGCACAGCCATGCTCTACCTCGATCACGCCGCGACCACACCGATGCGGCCGGAGGCGCGCGCTGCCATGGCCCCGTTCCTCGCCGACGTGTTCGGCAACCCGTCTGGTCTCCATGGCGTGGCGCGCACGGCGAAGAACGCCCTCGAGGACGCGCGCGAGCGGGCCGCCGGCATCCTCGGGGCCGCCCACCCCCTCGAGATCGTCTTCACGGGCGGTGGAACCGAGGCGGACAACCTGGCGGTTGTCGGGGCGGCCCTTGCCGAGGGCGGCGGCGTCGTGACCGCGGCGACCGAGCACGAGGCCGTGCTCGAATCCGCCGCTTTCCTGACCAGGATCGGACGTGACACACGCGTCGTCGGCGTCGACGGAGCCGGTCGCGTCGATGTGCAGAACGTCATCGATTCGGTCGACGACGCCACCGCGGTGGTGTCCGTCATGGCGGCGAACAACGAGACGGGTGTGGTGCAGCCGGTCGCCAAGCTGGCGACCGCAGTCCACGGCGAGCGGCCAGGCGTCGTCGTCCACACCGATGCTGTTCAGGCGTTCGTTTCGGAGGATGTCACGGTTGGAGACCTCGGCGTCGACCTTCTGTCGCTGGCCGCGCACAAGTTCGGTGGTCCGAAGGGGATCGGCCTGCTGTACGTCCGCAACGGCGTGGACCTGGAGCCGGTGATCCACGGAGGGGGACAGGAGCTGGGCCGCCGGTCCGGGACCCAGAACGTGGCGGGCATCGTCGGCATGGTTGCCGCGATGGAAGCGGCTACTGAGGGCCGCGACGAGTTCCGTAGTCGTGTTCGTGCCGAGAGAGATGTCTTCGAGTCGAGGCTGACCGGCGCGATTCCCGACGTCGTGGTCAACGCTCCTTCCGACGCCAGGCTGGTCCAGCACAGCCACGTGCGCATCCCCGGGGTGCCTGCCGAAACGCTCCTCATCCGTCTCGACCAGAGAGGCGTTGCGGCTTCTGCAGGATCGGCATGTCAGAGCGGGGCCATCGAACCGAGCCATGTGCTGACGGCGATGGGGATCGGTTCTGAAGATGCCAGGCATTGCGTGCGGTTCAGCTTTGGCTGGACGACGCCCAGAGGCGCTGGCAGTGATGCTGCGGGCGCCGTGATCGAGACGGTCGGCGCTCTGCGATGAGAGCGCTCGTGGCGATGTCGGGCGGGGTCGACAGCTCCGTGGCCGCTGCCTTGATGCTGGACCAGGGGTACGACGTCGTCGGGGTGACCCTGAAGCAATGGGAGGGTCCCGGGGGAGCCCTCCCCACGGCGGGCTGCTGCACCGTCGGGGATGCGGAAGACGCCAGGCGAGTGGCGGCGCAACTCGACGTCCCGTACTACGTGCTGGACTATACGGCGGAGTTTCGCGAAGCGGTCGTGGACCACTTCGGCGCCGAGTACCTGGCGGGCCGAACTCCCAACCCCTGCATCGAATGCAACCGCAACGTGCGGTTCACGGCGCTTCTGGAGCGCACGGCGGCGCTCGGTTGCGACGTGCTGGTGACCGGCCACCACGCTCGAATCGCCTACGAGGACCGTCGCTGGAAGCTGCTGCGCGCCGTCGACACGACCAAGGACCAGTCCTACGTGTTGCACATGCTGACGGCGGCACAACTGCCGCTGATCCGGATGCCGGTCGGGGAGATGACCAAAGCCGAAGTGCGACGGCGTGCCGAAGTGCTCGGCTTGCGTACCGCGTCCAAGCCTGATTCTCAAGATCTGTGCTTCGTCGGACGCCGCGATTACCGGGCGTTTCTGCGCGAACAGTTCCCCGAGTCCGACGCTCCAGGGCCCATCGTCGATCTCGACGGAAACGTCGTCGGGTCTCACGACGGAACGGCAGGGTTCACGATTGGCCAGCGCCGTGGGCTCGGCCTCGCCATGGGCGAGCCCAGATACGTCGTGGATATCGCCGCTGCCGAGCGCACGGTGACCGTCGGTCGCAGGGACGATCTGGCGGTCGGAACGTGCACGGTCGGCGCGGTGTCCTTCGTGACCGGGTCGTTTCCCGAGGATCCTTCGGTCGCCATCAAGGTCCGCTACCGGGCCGAGCCGCTCATGGGATCAGTCGTTGCGGACGAAGACGGAGTGGTGGTGCGCTTCGCCACCCCCCAGGTCGGTGTTGCGCCGGGACAGGCCGCCGTGTTCTATGCCGGGGACGAGGTGCTCGGCGGAGGCACGATCGAGGCCACGTTCGCGGCGTCCGCAGCCTTGGCCCTGGAGGGTGCCGGTGGGTGACGCGGCTCGCGTCGTCGAGCTCCGCGAGCAGATCAACCGCCACAACCACCGGTATTACGTGCTGGATGATCCCGAGATCGCCGACGCCGAGTACGACGCCCTGGTGCGCGAGCTGGTGGCCCTCGAGGAGGCCCATGCCGAACTGGTGACGTCGGATTCGCCGACCCAGCGCGTGGGAGCCCCCGTTTCCGACCTGTTCTCATCGATCACGCATCGCGAGCCGATGTTCAGCCTCGACAACGTCGAGCACGTCGCTGGGCTGATCGCGTGGCGAGATCGGCTTGCCCGCGCCCTCGGAGCCGAGCCATCTGGCTACGCCTGCGAGCTCAAGATCGACGGTCTTGCGGTCTCGCTCACCTACGAGGGCGGCAGCCTCACCCGTGCCGCGACGCGTGGCGACGGCCTCACGGGTGAAGACGTGACGGCCAACGTGCGGACCATCGATGCCGTCCCGCTTGTCTTGCTGGGCGATCCCCCGGACGTCGTTGAGGTCCGCGGTGAGATCTACATGCCACTCGAGGCGTTTGCCGACCTCAATCGGCGCCAAGCCGAGCGTGGAGAGCGACCGTACGTCAACCCTCGTAACACCGCAGCAGGGTCGGTCCGGCAGAAGGATCCCGCGGTCACAGCGTCGCGCCGGCTCTCGATCTGGGTCTACCAGTTGGGGTTCCTCTCCGGGGGGCCCGACTTCGACTCCCACTCCGGGCAGATGGACTGGTTGGCGGGTCTGGGCTTGCGGGTGAACCCGGCGACCGAGATGGTGGCAACGATCGATGAGGTTGCGCGGTACGTCGCGCGTGCCGAGGCCGCTCGCCACGCCCGCGACTACGAGACCGACGGCATCGTGGTCAAGGTGGACCCTCTCGCTGAGCAGGCAGCTGCCGGGTTCACGGCGAAGAGCCCGCGCTGGGCCGTTGCGTTCAAGCTCCCGCCTGAGGAGAAGACGACGACACTGCGAGCGATCGAGATCAACGTCGGCAGAACCGGTGCGGTCACCCCGTATGCCGTCCTCGAACCGGTGTTCGTCGGCGGGGTGACCGTCACCACCGCAACCCTGCACAACGAAGCCGAGGTGCACCGCAAGGACGTGCGTCCCGGCGACACCGTCATCGTGCGCCGGGCCGGAGATGTCATCCCCGAAGTCGTCGGTCCCGTGCTGTCGGCGCGTCCCCGAGGCCTTCAACCATGGCACATGCCAGGGTTGTGCCCCTTCTGCGGTACCCCGATCGTCACTCCCGAAGGGGAGGCGAAAGCCCGCTGCACCGGTGGGTACGAATGCCCCGGCAGGCTGCGCGAATACCTCGCGCACTTCGTTGCGCGTGGGGCGATGGACATCGAAGGCCTGGGATACAAGACGGTCGATCTGCTCCTCTCGGAGGGGCTCATCACCGATCCCGCGGACATCTTCACGCTGGAGGCCGATGCGCTCCTCGATCGGGAGGGGTGGGGCGAGACCTCGGTGTCCAATCTCTTGTCGTCTATCGAGGCGGCGGGCGACCGTCCGATCGCCAGGTTGCTCTCCGGTTTCGGCATCGATCACGTCGGGGGGACCGTTGCCCTGGCGCTGGCCAGCAGGTTCCGATCGATCGGTGCCATCGCCAGGGCCTCCGCGGAGGACATCAGCGCCATCGAGGGGATCGGCCCCGAGATCGCCCGGTCGGTCTCCGAATGGTTCGGTCGTGAGGAGAACATCCGGCTCGTGGACAAGCTCCGTTCGGCCGGGGTGCGGCTGTCAGATCCCGAAGACGAATCCGAGGGATCTGCGCTTCTCGACGGGGTCACGATCGTCGTGACGGGCACGCTCACCGGCTTCACGAGAGACGCGGCGAAGGCGGCTATCGAGGCGCGAGGAGGCAAGGTCGCCGGGTCCGTTTCGGGGAAGACGATGTACGTGGTTGCCGGCACGTCCGCCGGCTCCAAACGGGCGAAGGCCGAGGCGCTCGGGGTGACCGTCCTCGACGAGGCAGCGTTCCTGCGGCTCCTCACCGATGGGCCTGCTGCGGTTGACGTCAGCCTGCGGCAAAGACCCCGAGGGCGATCCCGATCGCGATGAGGAGTGGAAGCGCGGCTACCCAGCGGGGGATGACCACCGCTGCGAGTGGCGGTGTCAGCAGCCCAACGGTGAGGAAGATCACGACGGCCACGGGAACCGCGTACTGGAACGTGTCTTCCAAGACGAAGAAGTCGGTGATCGCGAGCGCGGTGAGCGCGGCGACTGCGCCGAGTCCAATGGCAATCCAATAGTCGCGCTGAGCGCTTCTTCCAGCCCGCAGCCGCCGCCACAGCAGCCCGGAGAAGACTCCGATGACCAGGGCGACGACGGTGATCGTGAGGGCGTTCCCGATGGTGTCGTTGGGGCTCGTCAGCGGCAGGGACAGCAGCGACGCCGCGATGGCGCCGATGGCACCTGCGACGACGCCGGCGAGGATCGGGTTCCAGGCATCGGGGTTGTACTCGTACACGATGGCGGAACCCTAGAGGGACGACGCGATGTGGCGTCAAGCAACGCGGAAGGTCCACGTGAGGGCCCCGCGGTCGGGGAGCCCGGTCAACGTGTTCCATGAGGCCACCGCAATGTGAAAGCCGGGCGTCCACGATTCGATCACCTTTCCGGGGCCTGGCTCGAAGACGTGGAGACCGGTCTCGGGGGTGAACACGACCTGATCTTCGGGGAGCATCGTTCCGTCGATTTCGATCGTGGCGGCATACCCCGGTTGCAGGTGGACGATGAGGCGGGTCTGCCTCAGCACCAGTTCCCCGTCGTCTGGGGACACTCGCTGCACGGCGTCGGGAAGCATCCCTCCGGAACCGGACGGTGCAATGAGCACGGCAGCCACGACGACGGCGATGAACGCCACAGCCAGCAGCAGCAGCGTCACGCGATACCTGGTCTGGCCGGGTGCCATGGCACCGAGGCTAGGGCTGGTTCGACCGGCGTCGATCTCGGCTCTTTCTGCAACACGGTTGCGACTTCGGTCCTGCACCGAACACTCCTACGGTTCCCTCATGGCCTCCTCACGGCACTCCCAGCCGCCGCGGGCGAGTTCGCGTCTCGCCAGCCTGCGTGACCGGGTCGGCCACCTGTTCGCCCATGATCACGACCACGCCGGATCTGGAGGTTCCGTGCTCGACTCGGGAGCGACCGGAATCCGGGCCACGAAGATTTCCCTGATCGGGCTCGGGATCACCGCAGCCTTCCAGATGCTGATCGTGGTGTTCAGCGGGTCCGTTGCCCTGCTCTCCGACACGATCCACAACGTCGCAGATGCGCTGACCGCGATTCCGTTGTGGATCGCGTTTGCCCTCGGTCGGCGCCGTCCCACTCGGAGGTACACCTACGGCCTGAACAGGCTCGAGGACATCGCGGGGCTGGTCATCGTCGCGGCCATCGCAGCTTCAGCACTCTTCGTGATCATCGAGTCCTTGCGCAGATTGACCGCCCCGCGACTCGTCGATCACATCCCGTGGGTGTTTGCGGCGGGATTCGTCGGTGCCTTCGGCAATGAGTTCGTCGCCCGGTACCGGATTCGGGTCGGTCGCGCCATTGGCTCCGAGGCCCTGATCACCGACGGCCAGCATGCGCGGACCGACGCACTGACGTCGCTTGCGGTGGTGTTTGCCGCGGTCGGTGCGGCCTTCGGAGCCGCGTGGGTGGATCCGGTCGCCGGCCTCGTCGTTGCGGCTGCCATCGTCTGGGTGCTGGCGCGCTCGTCCCGGCGGATGGTGCGGCGCCTCCTGGATGGTGTCGAGCCTGAGCTGGTCGACGACGTCGCAGCCACCGCACGAGGAGTCGCCGGAGTCGAGGACCTCAGCGATCTGCGAGTTCGCTGGCATGGGCACGAGCTGCGGGTAGCCGTCTCGATCGCCGTCGACCCTGCGATCAGTGTCAAGCTGGGCCACGACATCGCGCTCCAGGTCGAACATGCCCTCCATCATCGCTTCACCTTCCCGGTGACGGCTCTCGTCCACGTCGACCCCCACGAGCAGCCGGACAGTCATGACGCGACCGCCCACCATCGCCGCTGACCGTCGTGGTGCTCCGCCCGACGCATTCGGCATGGCGGCACGCGTAGCCTGGGCGCATGAGGCTCAACCCTGTGCTGTCGGAACTCGGTGAGTACCCGATCGCCACGATCCAGATGCGGGCGAGGAGCCGTCGCGAGGCCGGGCTCCCGGTGATCGACTTCTCGATCGGGGATCCGAGAGAGCCGACCCCACCGTTCATCCCGGAGCGGCTGCGTTCGGCGGTTCCCGACGTGTCCCAGTATCCGACGGCCGCCGGACTCGCCGACCTGCGGGACGCGATCGCCGGCTACGTGCGCCGCCGGTTCGATGTCGCGATCGACCCGGAGACGCAGGTGGTTCCGACGAGCGGGGCGAAGGAGGGGATCTTCTCGACCCCGCTGGCCTTCGTCGATCGGAGCGTCGGAGATGCCGTGGCCTATCCGACACCCGGGTACCCGGTCTACGAGCGCGGGGCCCGGTTCGCCGGGGCCACGCTCGCCCCCCTGATCCTGGACGGCGACTTCGTCGTCCGTGCAGGAGACATCGGCGAAGACGTGTGGGAACGTGCCAGGCTGTTGTGGGTCTGCACCCCGCACAATCCAGCAGGCTCGGTCATGAGCAGCGAAGAGCTCGCCCTGCTCGTCGATCGGGCGAGGGCCACTGGCACCCTGCTGTGCTCGGACGAGTGCTACGCCGACATCTACGACGAGGCCGTCTTTCCTCGCGGCCCGGCCTCGGTGCTGCAGGTGGCAGGATCAGGGGCAGAGGGCGTGCTCGCCTACTTCAGCCTGAGCAAGCGCTCGGGGATGACCGGCTATCGATCGGGGGCGATCGTCGGCGACGCTGCGGCGATCGCGGCGCTCACGGCGTTGCGGACCACGACGGGCACCGCCTCTCCCGAGTTCGTCCAGGAGGCCGCGGTGGCGGCATGGTCCGATGACACCCACGCGGCCGAGCGCAGGGCGATCTTCTCCGAGAAGCGGATCATCCTCCGGAAGGCCTTCGACGACCTGGGGCTGGACGTCGTGGCTTCGTCCGCCGGGCTCTACCTGTGGGTCCGTGTGGCAGACGATCTCGACGTCACGGATCGTCTCCTCGAGCACGGTGTCGTCGTGTCGCCCGGCCGGTTCTTCGGCGCCGGAGGAGCGGGCTACCTTCGCCTCGCCCTCGTGCCGACGGTCGGAGAGTGCCAAGATGCCGCAGACCAGCTGCGGAGGATCCTGGCGCCGTGAGCACGGACGATCGCACCCTCATCGAGGCCGCCTACGGCGACCTCTCGCTGCTCGGCGATGCCGCGGCCGCCGTCGCGCGCACGATCGAGCGTCTCGACCGCGGCGAGGTCCGTGTGGCCGAACCATCAGCAGAAGGCTGGGCGGTCAACGCTTGGGTCAAAGAAGCGATCATCCTCTACTTCCGAATCTCCGAGGTCGTGACGATGGGAGCGGGGCCGTTCGAGTACCACGACAAGATCCCGACGAAGCGGGGGCTCGCCGAGCAGGGGATCCGGGTCGTTCCCCCAGGGACCATCCGCTTCGGGGCGTTCTGCGAACCGGGCGTCGTTGTCATGCCCGGGTACATCAACATCGGGGCCCACGTCGGGGCCGGAACCATGGTCGACACGTGGGCGACCGTCGGGTCCTGTGCCCAGATCGGCCGCAACGTCCACCTCTCCGGCGGTGTCGGCATCGGGGGAGTCCTGGAGCCGCCTGGCGCTCGTCCCGTCATCATCGAGGACGGCGCGTTCATCGGGAGCCGGTCGATCGTCGTCGAGGGCGTCATCGTCGAACACGGCGCCGTGCTCGGAGCGAACACCACGATCTCGGCATCGATCCCGATCATCGATGTCACAGGCGACGAGCCTGTCGAGATCAGGGGCCGGGTGCCCGCCAACGCCGTGGTCGTGCCCGGGGCACGAGCCCGCAGGTTCCCTGCTGGTGACTATCACCTGCAGACTCCGCTGCTCATCGGCTACCGCACCGAGGCGACCGACGAGAAGACGAGCCTGAACGAGGCCCTGCGTACGTTCGAGGTGCAGGTGTGAGCCTCGCGAACACGCTGGCTGAGCTCATCGACACCCCATCGGTGACCGGGGACGAGGAGGCCATCGCAACCGCGATCGAACGCCGCCTGTCCGCTCTGGTGGCCGTCGAGCGCATCGGGAATTCGGTGGTTGCCGGATCGCGGGAGTCCCGCCAGCTCGTGGTCTTGTACGGTCACACCGACACCGTGCCCGAGCAGGGCAACGGACGCCACCGCGTCGAGGGCAATCGAATGTTCGGACTCGGCGCGTCCGACATGAAGGCTGGTCTTGCCGTGATGCTGCGGCTGCTCGAAGAGGATCATGCCGTGGATCTTGCCGGCGTCTTCTACGACCGGGAGGAGGGTCCTGCCGCCGAGAACGGTCTCGAAGCCGTGCTCGACGGTGTTCCCTGGCTGGGGGATGCCGCGTTGTCCATCGTTCTCGAGCCGACCGATCTTCGTCTCGAGTTGGGATGCAACGGGGTCCTGAACGCCGAGGTCCTGTTCTCCGGCCACGCCGCACACAGCGCTCGTCCCTGGCTCGGCGAGAACGCCGTCACGAAGGCAGGCTCGTGGCTTGAGACCCTGCATCGGCGCGAGCCCGAAGCCTTCACCGTCGCGGATCTGGAATTCTTCGAGGTGTTCTCGGTGACCAGGGCCACAGGAGGTATCGCCAACAACGTCGTCCCGGGGACCTTCACGATCAACCTCAACTACCGGTTCCCTCCGGTCTTCGACCTCGACGAAGCGGAGGCCCGGCTCCGATCGGTCGCCGCTGCGGCAGATGACGTCGTCATCAAGGACCGTGCTCCGGCCGCGGGGATCCCGGCGGGCAACGCCTCTCTCGATCGGCTGAAGATGCTGGTTTCCGGTGCGGTGGGCCCCAAGCAAGGGTGGACCGACGTGGCTCGCCTCAGCGCACGAGGGATCCCGGCAGTCAATTACGGGCCAGGCGAGGTCGCCCAGGCCCACCAGGCAGGGGAGTCGGTCGCGCTGGCCAATCTCGACGTTGCCCACGGCGTGCTCGCTGCGTTTCTCGGAGACCACTGATCCTCCCTGCGGGAAGGAGCGCCGCCGTCGGTAGCATCGCCTCCCGATGCCCATCGAGATCGACATCGCCCGTGTTGCCCACCTTGCTCGGATCGCATTGACCGATGAAGAGCTCGAGGCCTACGGACGTCAGCTCGGAGACATCCTCGATCACGCCGCTCGCGTGCAGGCGTTGCCGACCGAGGGCATCGAGCCGACGTCCCATCCGCTCCCGATGGTCAACGCGTTTCGACCGGACGAGATCACTGGAACGCTCGACCGCGACGAGGTGCTCGACCAGGCCCCGGATGCCGCAGACGGGTACTTCCGCGTCCCGCGAATCCTGGACCAGCCGTGAGCTCGCTCGCCGACCTCTCGATCGCGGCTGCAGCCGCGGGCCTGCGTGCCGGCGAGTTCACCGCTCGCGAGCTGACCGCAGCTGTGCACCGCAGGGCCGCGATGACCGAGGCCCACCTCCACGCCTACCTGGCGATCGATCACGAGGGAGCGCTGGCGGCAGCCGATGCTGCAGACGAGGAGCTGGCAGACGGCCGGGATCGGGGCCCCCTCCACGGGATCCCGATCGCGGTGAAGGACAACATGTGCACCCGCGGTCTGACGACGACGGCGGCGTCGCAGATCCTTGCCGGCTACCGCCCCCCGTATGATGCAACGGCGGTCGCCAGACTGCGCACGGCCGGTGCGGTGATCATCGGCAAGACCAACCTCGACGAATTTGCCATGGGCTCATCGACTGAGAATTCGGCCTACGGACCCACCCGCAATCCATGGAACACGGACACCGTGCCTGGCGGATCGTCCGGTGGTTCGGCGGCCGCCGTTGCTGCCGGCTCGGCGTTCGGAGCGTTCGGATCCGACACGGGCGGCTCGATCAGGCAGCCGGCCGCGCTGACCGGCACCGTTGGCGTCAAGCCGACGTATGGCCGGGTCAGTCGGTACGGCTTGATCGCGTTCGCCTCTTCGCTGGATCAGATCGGGCCCATGGCCCGGTCAGTAGAGGATGCAGCCGATCTGCTGACGGCGGTTGCCGGCTGGGACCGTCTCGATGCCACCAGCTATCGGGAGGAGGCTCCCGATGTGCGCCGGTCGCTCGCCACCGGTGTCTTCGGGCTGCGCATCGGAATCGTGACCGAGATGATGGGGGAGGGCATCGAACCCGAGGTTGCCGGTGCCGTGCGCTCGATGGCGGATCGCCTCGCCGGTGCCGGCGCGGAACTGAGCGAAGTATCCCTGCCCGCTTCCGAGTACGCCCTGTCTGCGTACTACCTCATCGCCCCGGCCGAGTGCTCTGCGAACCTGGCGCGGTTCGACGGCGTGCGGTACGGCCCACGGGTCGAGGGCGCCACGACTGAGGAAATGATGGCCAGGACGCGGGCCGCCGGATTCGGGCCTGAGGTCATCAGGCGCGTGCTGCTCGGGACGTATGCGCTGAGCGCCGGCTACTACGACGCGTTCTACGGCCAGGCCCAGAAGGTGCGCACCCTCGTCCGCGGCGACTTCGCCGCCGCCTATCAGCACGTCGATGTCCTCGTCTCCCCGACGTCGCCGACAACCGCGTTCCCGGTCGGAGCCAAGGTCGATGACCCGATCGCCATGTACTACAACGACGTGTGCACGATCCCGTCGAACCTGTCGGGTGATCCGGCCATGTCGGTTCCGATCGGTCTGGACGGGGCGGGTCTCCCCGTCGGCTTCCACATCATGGCGCCGGCCCTCGCCGAGGACCGGATGTTCCAGGTGGCGGCAGAGGTCGAGCGCCTCGCCGACTTCACCGTCAGGCCGGCGCTGGCGACGGACGAGGTGAGGTTGCCGTGACCTGGGAATCGGTGATCGGGCTGGAGACCCACGTCGAGCTGCAGACGGCGTCGAAGATGTTCTGCGGCTGTCCGGTGGATTTCGGCGACGACCCGAACACGGCGACCTGTCCGGTGTGTCTGGCGCTTCCCGGTGCGCTGCCAGTTGTCAACGAGGCGGCGATCGAGGGGATCCTGAGCATCGGCGCCGCCTTGCAGTGCACGCTGACCGAGTCGTCGCTCTTCTACCGAAAGAACTACTTCTATCCCGACCTGCCGAAGAACTACCAAATCTCGCAGTACACGTTCCCGCTGTGCCTGGGCGGCCATCTCGATGTGGACGTGAACGGCACTCAGACCACGGTCGGCATCACCAGGGTCCACATGGAAGAGGACACGGGGAAGAGCCTCCACGTGGGCGCGAGCGGGCGCATCGATGCTGCCGAGCACACCCTGCTCGACTTCAATCGGGCCGGGGTTCCGCTCGTCGAGATCGTGACGGAGCCGGATATTCGATCTGCTGATCAAGCACGGGCCTACGGCATCGAGCTCCAGCGCGTCATTCGCTCGCTCGGAGTCTCGGACGCTCGGCTCGAAGAAGGATCGATGCGCTTCGACGCCAACATCTCGATCCGGCCGACCGGCTCTTCCGAACTCGGCACGCGTACCGAGGTGAAGAACGTCAACTCGCTGCGGTCCCTGCAACGCGCCATCGCCTTCGAGATCGAACGCCAGATCGGGGTGCTCGAGGACGGAGGATCGGTGAACCAGGAAACCCGGCACTGGGACGAAGACCAGGGCGCCACGGTCGCGATGCGCTCGAAGGAGGAGTCGGAGGACTACCGGTACTTCCAAGAACCTGACCTCCTACCCCTCCGTGTGGACGCGGAGTGGCAGGAGCGGGTGCACGCGGCGCTCCCTGAACTCCCTTCGGCTGCACGCGCCCGGTTCGTGGCGACCGGGGTCGATGTCCGCACCGCCGATCTGCTCATCGACTCGGAGGGCCTTGGCGCTCTGTTCGACGCGGCCGTCGCTGCCGGTGCGGACGCCCGCACCGCCGGAATCTGGCTCACCGGAGAGGTCGTCGCCTACCTCAGGCGGGAGGACGTTGCTGCCGCCGAAACCGGGCTCACCGCGAACGACCTCGCCGAACTGTCTGCGATGACAGGCGACGGTCGGCTCTCGGCGACGGCGGCCAAGGAGGTCCTCGGCGCCGTACTCGCCGGTGAGGGTTCTCCAGAGGCAGTGGCGGAGGTCAGAGACCTGATCCAGGTTTCTGACCACGGAGCGATCGAGGACGCGGTGGCTGCCGTGATCACCGAGCATCCCGACGCCTTTGCCAAGCTCGCCGACGGTGACATGAAGCCGATTGGATTCCTCGTCGGTCAGGTCATGCGCTCGACCGGAGGCAAAGCAGACCCCAGGGTCGTCCAAGAGGTACTGCGACACAAAGCCGGGTTGTGACCGATCTCGTCGTCCGCGCAGAACGCACCTTCGGATGCTCGCCGTCTCTGGTCTGGACGACGGTCGGTGACCTCACACGCCTCTCCACGTGGTTCCCCATCCATCAGGTTGGAGACATGACGACGGCGGCCCCCGCCGTGGGCAACGTCGTCTACGTTTCCTTTCGCCGGCGCGTGGATCCTGCTCGGGCGGTTCGGCTCGAAGTATGCGAGTGGAATGCTGGGGAGAGCTATGTGCTGGCAATGTCGGGACTCGATGGTGTCAGTGAGGCTCGCCTCGCGGTACGGGTGGCGGGTCTTCCCCAGGAACGGCTCGCGACGGTGACGCTTCGCCTCTCAGGAGACGTCGAACCGCGACGGCGCTGGCTCATCGCCCGGATTGCTCGCCGCAGGTTCGCCGAGGCACTGCGTCGCTTGGAGAAAGCCGCACCATGCCCGCCGTGATCTTCGACTGCGACGGGGTGCTCGTCGACACCGAGTCGATGTCGGCACGCGCCTGGCGCGAGGTCACGGGCCGGTACGGGTACCCATGGAGCGACGAAGACACCACGGCTGCGCTTGGTCGTTCGGAGATGGACACGTACCTGCTCGTGGCCGGTCGCGTCCGGGATGGCCGGTCCGTCGATGGCCGCCTCGTTGATGCCCGCCACGAGTTCCCGGCTGCGGCCGACTTCTTGCCGGAGCTCGAGGAGCTCAGAGCGGAGTTGATTCGCCAGGATCTGCCGGTCTTCCCTGACGCGGTTGCCGCGGTTCGCGGGCTTGTCATGAACGGCGTTCCGCTCGGCGTCGCCAGTTCGTCTTCCTCCGCTTCGCTTCGGTTGAAGCTCGGTGAGTCCGGCCTTGCTCCCTTCTTCGATGCCGTCGCGGCTGGTGACGAGGTGGCCGCTGCCAAGCCGGCTCCCGATGTCTACCTGCTGGTCGCGGGCCGTCTCGGCGTCGACCCGGCCACGTGTCTCGCGGTGGAGGACACCGAGGTCGGTGCCACCGCGGCCGACGCTGCCGGAATGCGTGTGGCGATCGTGGTTCGCGATGGTGGCCTGGTCCCGGGTCGGACGACGGTCTCCTCGCTCGATTCGGATCTGCTCGCCGCCTGGTTGTGATCGGTCAGTACGCCCCGTCGCTGAGGGCTCTGACGTGCCGCTCGGCGGCGACCCAGATCGTTCGGGAGAACGGGTGGGTGACGAGCGGGGCCACGACCGTGATGGCGACGGTGGCGATCCACACGGCCGTCCAGGGAACATCCGGCCAGAGCAGGACCAGCGACCCGACCAGCGTTCCCATGAAGAGGGCCATCGTGATGCCCAGGTTGAGCGTCATCGATCCCAGCCAGTAGCCGTCTTCTCGCTCGAAGTGCAGCCTGCAGCGCGGGCAGTCTGGCACCATCACCAGCCACCACCGGAAGAGCCGGCCGGACCCGCACCGGGGACAGCGCAACAGTGCGGCGCGCATCATCGCTTTCGTGAAGGTCGGCTGATCCACGACGGCAAGGCTACGGGCGGCCCGAGCTGCGCTGTGCATGGCGACGACCCCGCACCGTGAAGCGCGAGAACAGGCGTTGCGGGGTGCCATCATGCGTCTGTGCCGCAACCTCGAGTGGTCATTGCCGAAGCCATCGCCGACGCCGGAGTTGCCCGGCTGGCAGAGGACTTCGTGGTCGACGTGGCGGTCGGAGTGGACCGCGCGACCTTGCTCGAGCGGTTGGGTGAGGCCTCCGGTCTCATCGTGCGCTCGGCGACTCAGGTCGATCGGGAGCTGATCGAGGCTGCCCCGAAGCTCGAGGTCGTCGGTCGCGCAGGGATCGGCGTCGACAACATCGATGTCGACGCCGCAACCGACCATGGCGTTCTCGTGGTGAACGCGCCGAACGCCAACACGATCTCGGCCGCCGAGCACACCATGGCGCTGCTGCTCGCCCAGGCGCGGCGGGTCCCCGAGGCCGACTCGACGCTCCGTCAGGGCACGTGGGATCGATCCCGGTTCCAGGGCATCGAACTCCACGGCAAGACCCTTGGTGTGCTTGGTCTGGGCAAGATCGGGACGCTCGTCGCCCAGCGAGCCTCGGCGTTCGGCATGCGCATCGTTGGGTACGACCCGTACGTCAGTGTCGAGCGCGCCCGCCGGCTCGGTGTCGAGCTTGCCGATCTCGATGCCGTGTTCGCCGCAGCAGACGTCATCACCATTCATCTGCCCCGAACCAGGGAGACGGAGAATCTGATCGATGCAGCCGCGCTCGCCAAGATGCGGGACGGCGTGCGGATCGTCAACGTGGCGAGGGGCGGCATCCTCGACGAGCATGCCCTCGTGGACGCGATCGCGTCTGGAAAGGTCGCGGGAGCTGCGATCGACGTGTTCGAGGAGGAGCCCGCGACGTCGAGCCCGCTGTTCGGTCTCCCCGAGGTCGTGGTCACCCCGCATCTCGGCGGAGCAACCCGCGAGGCCCAGGACAAGGCAGGAATCGCAGTCGCCGAGGCAGTGGCGACGGCACTTGCAGGTGAATTGGTTCTGTCCGCCGTCAATCTGGACCTGGGGCCCACGGTCTCGGACGATGTCCGTCCCTACCTGCGTCTCGCCGAGCAGCTGGGGACCATCTTCTGCGTGTTCTCCCGCGGGTTGCCGTCCGAACTGACGGTGTGCGCCCTGGGGCGCCTCTCCGATGAGCCGGTTCGCCCCCTGGCGCTCGCTGCGCTGCGTGGGGCGCTCGACGCGGTGTCCGATGCCACCGTCTCCTACGTCAATGCCCCGGTCATCGCCGAGCGGCGCGGGATGGTCGTGGTGGAGGAGTCCCAGCCGGATACGCCCGACTACCAATCGGTGATCCGGCTGAGCGGAGTCGTCGACGGTGTCGCCCGCACGGTTGCCGGCACCTTCATGGAGCGCAAGGGGCCGATCCTCATCGACGTTGACGGCTATGAGATCGAGGTCCCGATCGCGGAACACCTTCTCCTGATCCGCAACGAAGACACGCCGGGGACGATCGGTCGTCTCGGCACGTACCTCGGCGAGCAGAAGGTCAACATCACCGACATGGTCGTGGGCCGAGACCCCCAGGGGAACGCCGCGATGATGGGCCTGGCGATCGACCAGGACGTCAACGAATCGCAGCTTGCCGGGCTCCTCGCGCTCGAGGGGATCAACGCCGCGCGCTACATCGCCCTGCCGAACGGGCCTACAGCAGCCACCACGTGAGCCACCCGGCGCCGAGGCCGTAGAGCCCCGCAACCACGTCGTCCATCGTGATCCCGACCGCACCGGGGAGACGCTCAGCCGGGCCCACTCCCGGGAGAACCTTGAAGATGTCAGCAGCGCGGGCGACCACGATGGCAACCAACCACGGCCAACCCGTGAGCCCAATCACGGCGATCAACGTACCGGCTACCTCGTCGATGCAGATCCATCCCGGGTCACCGTCTGCGGCGAACGGAGCCGCCGACCACAGCGACAGCCCCAGAACCGCCAGGAAGATGAGCACCTGCGCCCACCACGGAGCCGACCACAGTGCAGCAGAGACGAGCCAGGCCACGGCGGCGCCAAAGGTCCCTGCGCCGACATCTGACCCCCAGAGCCGACGTGGAATGAACCCGACGTACGCGGTGGAGGCGACGAACCGGTGCATGTGGGCACTTTCTAGTCTGCAATCGAGCGAATGAGGAGAACCATGCGACCGGACCAGCTCGGCGACTACTCGACCCCTTCCGACGTGCGCCTCCATCCCGATGGTAAGCAGGCCGCATTTGTCGTAACCACGATGGACCTCGAAGAGGACCGGTACGTGCGTCGCGTGTGGTTGTGGGACGGATCGGAGGCGCGGCCGGTGACCACGGGACCTTCCGACACGACGCCGCGCTGGGTCCCCGACGGATCGCGCCTCGCGTTCCTGCGCAAGGGCGAAGCGGAAGACGACCGCCCGCAAGTGGCGGTCCTTCCCCTGCGCGGCGGGGAAGCGCGCGTGCTCACCAGCTTCGACCTCGGGGTCACGGAGCTGGCATGGTCCCCGGACGGCGATTCGATCGCGGTTGTCGCCTGGGAGTACACGCCGGAGTGGGCCGACCTCGAGCGAGACGCGCGCGCGGCGCAGCCACGCCGCATCACCCGGCTCCCGTTCCGATTCGACAATGTCGGCTGGCTCGACGATCGCAGGCATCACGTGTGGCTGGTGGATCCCGAAGGCGACGAAGCCCCTCGCTGCCTGACGCCCGGCGACGACGACGAATCGGCGATTGTGTGGCACCCCGAGGGCGAGCGGCTCGCCTTCACCTCGGCTCGCCACGGTACCCGCGGGTTGGATGCCGGCACCCAGGTGTGGGAGGTCGATGGGGATGGAGGCGACCCCGCGGCAAGGACGGATCCGGGACTCTGGAGCCAGCCCCAGTACGACCGCGCCGGGCGCCTCCACGTGATCGGTCGCCCCGGCTTATCGGACCACCCGAGCGTGTATCCGTTGTGGCGGATCGAAGAGGATGGGGCGATGACCGACCTCACCGGCGATCTCGATCGCAGTCTCGTGACGTTCGCCCCGGCGCTCGATCCCGGCGGCCCTCGGTGGCTCGAAGACGGGTCCTTCTTCACGACGCTGGAAGACGAGGGTCGAATCCGCGTGATCCACCGGACCACCGAATCCGTCACCAGCGACGTGATCGGAGGCGACCGGGCGATCACCGGCTTTGATCCCCGGCCAGACGGCTCGGCTGCGGCGTTCATCGCGGTCGCTCCCACCGATCCGGGAGAGGTCTGGTGGTGGGATGAGACCGGCGAACGGCAACTGACGGAACTCAACACCGCGTTCCGGGAGCAGACGGCGCTGTCGACCCCGGAGCGGTTCACGATCGAGCACGAGGACGCAGTCGTCGAGGGGTGGGCATATCTCCCCGAGGGTGAGGATCGGGTCCCGCTGCTCCTCAACATCCATGGGGGACCGGCGACCCAGTACGGCTACACCTTCTTCGACGAGTTCCAGGTGTATACCGGAGCCGGGTATGGGGTCGTGGCCATCAACCCCAGAGGCTCATCGGGATACGGCCAGGACCACGTCAGGGCAGTCGTCGGGACGTGGGCCGACGAAACCCCGCCCGATCTGCGCGACCTGCTGGCGGCGCCGGATGCCGCCGCATCCCGGTTCGCTCGTCTCGACACCGGGCGGATGGGCGTGATGGGCGGTTCCTATGGTGGGTTCGCGACCGTCCGAGTGCTGGCGTCCGATCATCGCTACGCGTCTGCAGTCGCGGAGCGCGGCCTATACACATGGACTTCGTTCACCGGCACCTCCGACATCGGACCGTGGTTCGACGGGTCCTACCTCGGCGTGCAGCCACCAGAAGGGTGGTCCACACTGTGGGAAGCAAGCCCGCTGGCCTGTGCCCACCACATCGAGACGCCGACGTTGGTGCTCCACTCCGAGCGCGATTGGCGCTGCCCCATCGAACAGGCGGAGCAGCTCTTCACCTTGCTGCTGCGCAACGGGGTGGACACCGAGCTTGTGCGCTTTCCCGACGAGGGACATGAGATGTCGCGAGGAGGCAAGCCCCAGCACCGGCAGACGCGATTCGAGATGGTTCTCGCCTGGCACGGCCCCCGGCTCGGTGTCGACGTGGAGGCCTGACCCCTCGACAGAACCGGACCTGGCCCATTCGTCGGTCGGGGATGGCAGAATCCCCCCATGGAACCCACCGAACTCATCTGGGTGGACGGGACCCTCGTGCCGTGGGGCGAAGCCACCGTTCACGTGCTCAGCCATGGTCTGCACTACGGCACTGGAGCCTTCGAGGGAATCCGGGCCTACGAGACCGAGCGCGGTCCCGCCGTGTTCCGCTTGACCGACCACATGGACCGGCTCGTTCGGTCCTGCAAGGCGCTGGGAATCCCGGTCGAATGGTCGGTCGTCGACCTGGTCAAGGCTGGCAAGGAAGTCCTCTCGGTCAACTCGCTTCGTTCCGGCTACATCCGGCCCCTCGTTTTCTACGGAACCGGCAGTATGGGCCTCAACCCGGCAGGGGCGACCGTCCACACAGTCATGGCGGCCTGGGAGTGGGGCGCCTACCTCGGTGAGGACGGGGTGCGTGACGGAATCCGGGTTGCGACTTCTTCATGGCGGCGGATCGACCACCAGTCGCTCATGCCGAACGCCAAGCTCACGGGCGGGTACATCAATTCGGTGCTCGCCAAACAGGAAGCCTTGCGCGCTGGTTACGACGAGGCGCTGATGCTCAACCCCAAGGGCTTGATCGCAGAGGGAAGCGGAGAGAACCTCTTCCTGGTGCGGTCCGACGTGGTGTATACCCCGCCGATCACGGCAGGAGTGCTCGACGGCATCACCCGGGACTCGGTTGCGACGCTGCTCACAGACGACGGCTTCGCGGTCCGCGAGACTGCGCTGGAGCGCTCTGACCTGTACTACGCCGACGAGGCCTTCTTCACCGGCACGGCCGCCGAGGTGACCCCGATCCGCGAGGTCGATGGGCGACCCGTCGGCGAGGGGAGGCCGGGTGCGGTGACGAGACGTGCCCAGGAGTTGTTCATGGGCACGGCCACCGGTGTGCTCGACACCCACCCGGAGTGGCTCGAACTCGTCTGACCCTCGGTGAGATCGTGGGGTGCCGGCGCGTCCTAGCATGCCGGTGCGATGGGACAGCAACCCAACCTCGAGATCGGGATCTCCGATCGTCCGCGACCCACCCCCCAGCCGGCGGCGGCGCGCCGGTGGAAGCCGGACCGACCGGGCGATTTCGCAGGTCCCGAAGATGTCCCTTGGGGTGGCGCTTTCGGCACCACAGGACCCGATGCCGGGTATGCCCTGCGTTTGATCGCCGGACATGAGCTGTCCTTGGCGCCCGGCGAGGATCAGCACGCTGCCGAGCAGGTACTTGCCGCCCTCGCAGCAGCCAGAGCATCGCACTTCGGTCGCGCCCCCGTTGTCGGGGACGTCGCCGCAGCGTGCACGCTGCTGGGACTCGACGACGCGCTGTCTGCGGAGACCAGCTCCGACCTCTTCGGAGTCCGCGCCGGACTCCTGGCGGGTGCCGGCCACGATCCGCGCAGGGTTCGGCAGGCGGTCGCGGCGATTCCGCGCGACCTGTTGATCGACCAGCCTGATGTGATCCGCATCCGGCTGGAGTCTGGCGAGCGATTTCGGTGATCGACGAGCCGTACCGCTACATCACAGGCGCCGCCGTTCCGTTCCCGGAGGGTGGAGCTACTCTTCCCCCTTTCCATTTCCCGTGGTGCTTCGGGTGCGGACCCGAGAACGATGCCGCCCTCGGAGTGGTGCCCCGTGTCGAGGGAGCCAAGGTCGTTGCCGACCTGTCGTTCGCCCCGCGCTTCCACGGGGGACCCGGTCTCGTTCACGGAGGGGCGATCTCGGCGCTCATGGATGATCTTTTGGGATTCGTGCCGTTCGCCCACGGCTACCCATCGGTCACGGCCAAGCTCGAGGTGAACTACCGGACACACATTCCGCTCGGAACCACCGTGCGCGGTGAGGCGTGGCTGACCGCGATCCAGGGCAGAAAGCTGTGGGTGGAAGGGGCCGCTGAGGATGCGACGACCCGCTACATGGAGGCGCGCGGCCTGTTCCTGCTCATCGACGCCGGCCACTTCGCCAGGGAGCTCGAGCACCTCAGCCCAGCTGAACGCGAGTACCTGTCTGGTGTCGAATGGGGACAGTACCCGTGAAGATCGTCCGGGTGGACACCGAGGGCGACGACATCACCTACGGGGCCGTTGAGCCTGAGGGCATCCGGCTGCACCGGGGGACGCCGTTCGTCGCCTGGGAGCCGACCGAGACGGTGGCTTCGTGGGAACAGGCCCGCCTGCTCGCCCCGGTCATTCCCACGAAGATCGTTGCCGTCGGCAAGAACTACGAAGACCACGCTGAGGAGATGGGCTCGGATGTGCCGACGACGCCCATCATCTTCCTCAAGCCGCCGACCACGGTGATTGGACCACTCCAGGCCATCCGGCTCCCTGCGCTGTCCGACGAGGTGCATCACGAGGCCGAGCTGGCGGTCGTGATGGGGAAGGTGGCCAGGAACGTCCCGATCGAGGATGCCGGCAGCTACATCCTCGGGTACACCGCGGCCAACGACGTCACGGCCCGCGACCTGCAACGCGCAGACGGCCAGTGGACCCGTGCCAAGGGTTTCGACACGTTCTGCCCGCTGGGCCCGGCCATCGACACCGATCTCGACCCGCTCGAGGGGTTGTCGGTGGTCGCGCGGGTGAACGACGAAGTGCGCCAGGTCGGGTCTACAGCCGACCTCGTGTTCGGTGTCGGCGAGCTTGTTGCCTTCGTCTCATCGGTGATGACGCTGCTTCCCGGGGATGTGATCCTGACCGGGACGCCCCCGGGAGTGGGTCCGATCGTCGGTGGTGATCGCGTCGAGGTCGAAATCGAGGGTGTCGGCGTCCTCGTCAATCCCGTGGTGGCGGCGTGACGGTACGCGTCCGATTCGCCCCGTCTCCGACGGGGTACCTCCACGTCGGTGGCGCCCGCACCGCGCTGTACAACTGGCTGTTCGCCCGTTCCTCTGGCGGAACGCTCATCGTGCGCAGCGACGACACCGACCGCGAGCGCAGCTCGTCTGAGTACGCAGAGGACATCCTCGCCAGCCTGCGCTGGCTCGGGCTCGACTGGGACGAAGGCATCGCGGCTGGAGGCCCCCACGGCGACTACCGGCAGAGCAGCCGCTTCGCCCGCTACCGCCAGGTTGCAGAGGACTTGGTAGCGCGCGGTTTGGCCTATCACAGCTTCGTGTCTCCTGACCAGCTGGACCACTTGCGGGCCGAGGCCCGGGCCTCCGGATCTTCCCCGGCATACGACGGGCGGTACGAACCGGAGACGGGCGAGGCCTGGTCGCGGCTTGCCGCCGGCGAAACGGCACCCATTCGCTTCCGGATCCCGCGGCCGGGGACCACGGTATTCGCAGACGCGGTTCGGGGAACCGTCACGTTCGACAACACGCAGGTCGACGACTTCGTCGTCATGCGCTCAGACGGTTCACCGACGTATCACCTGGCGTCGACCGTCGACGACGTGGACTACGGCGTCAGTCACGTCGTGCGCGGCGAAGACCTGCTGGCGTCGACGCCGAAGCACATTGCGCTGACCGAGGCGATGGGAGCGGAACAAGCGACGTATGCCCACCTCTCCCTGCTCATGGGGCCGGACGGCAAGAAACTCTCGAAGCGCCACGGCCATACCGCCATTCAGGCGTACCGCGACGAGGGATACCTACCCGAAGCGATGGTCAACTACCTCGCGCTGCTCGGTTGGTCGCCTGGCGAGGACGAGACGGTGGTGTCGCTCGCCGACATGATCCAACGATTCGACCTGGACGACGTCTCCAAGAACCCGGCGATCTTCGACACCGACAAGCTGCAATGGATGAGCGGGGTGTACCTGCGGGCGATGGATCCTGAGGCCTTTGCTGCGGCGGTCCTGCCCTGGGTGGAGGCCGACCTCGGCAGGTCGTTGGATGGGGACGAGCGGGCTGTGCTCAACGGGATCGCCCCGCATGTGCAAGAGCGCGCCAAGCTGCTCGCTGAGGTTGCCGACCAGGTCCAGTTCCTCTTCGTGGACCCGGTTACATATGACGAGGCGTCGTGGGAGAAGGTGATGGCAACGGACGAGGCGTCCGTTGCCCTCGATGGAGCCGTCTCCTCGCTCGACGGGCTCGAGCCGTGGACGATCCTCGCGATCGAATCGGCGCTTCGAGGGGTGCTTGCCGAACACGAGTTGTCGGCACGGAAGGGTCTGCAACCCATCCGGGTGGCGTTGTCAGGGTCGACGGTGAGCCCACCGCTGTTCGAGTCGATCGCGGCCCTGGGTAGGGGCCGCACCATGGAGCGGCTGGCCGCGGCGCGCAGCCGGATGGGATGACGATCGACCAGCAGATCACGTTCCTCCCGACGGCCGATCTCGACCGGGCAACCGCGTTCTACCAAGACGTCCTCGAGTTGGTGCTGGTGCGGGACCAGGGAACCTGTCGGATTTTTCGAGTCACGGAGTCGGCATTCGTCGGCTTGTGCGCTCACCTCGATGCCGCCGGCGGTGTCATCACCACATTCGTCGTCGCCGACGTCGCGGGGTGGTGCCGGCGTCTCGCTATCGGCGGCGTTTCCTGCGAGGGGCCCACCCACAGTGACCGGTATGCGATCACCCACGCGTTCTTCTCCGACCCCGACGGCAACCGCCTCGAGATCCAGCGGTTCGACGAGCCGCTCTGAGCTACGGTCGTCGATGGCGTATCCTTCCGGCGCCTTTCGGGGGTGGTGTAATTGGCAACACACCGGGTTCTGGTCCCGTCATTGGGGGTTCGAGTCCTCCCCCCCGAGCCGGTGGCACGTGCCGCCGCAGCGGCCCCGTCGTCTAGCGGCCTAGGACGCTGGCCTCTCAAGCCAGTAACGCCGGTTCGAATCCGGTCGGGGCTACCGCGTCTGCCTCGTGAGTTCCTGTTGGAGCGGGTGCCGTCCCGGGAGCGGTCCTTGAGCTGGCGGGAGGGATCGATCGTCACCTGCTGATAGGTGAGCGGGCGGTACCGTGCGGTCAGACCAGGCCCGGGCTGGTGGTTGCTCCTCTGGACTGCCAGAACTGGTTGATCGCGTTCTGGATTCCGACGTACCAGATGATCTGACCGAGCAGGGGCAGCAAGAACCACAGGCCCCACAAAGTGGTGATCCGCGGCTGCTCATTCGCCTCCCGGTACATCTTCTCGACCTCGTTGGCCATGAGGAACATGGTCACTGGCACGATGAAGATCGTGAGCACCAGGTAGGCGACTCCGCCGAGTCCGTCGCGCCGGTAGGTCTTGAGCTCTTCGCCGTTCCAATACGACCACAGCCAGGTCCAGAGACCGAACGTCACGATGGTGACGAGGATCGTGAGGCCGACCGAACGAGGCTTGCCGATCGGACCGCCGGCCCCTTCGATGCTTGGTTCTCCCGACTGTGTCGGGACGGATGCGTCTGTCATGTCTCCAGTATCGCACTCGGCTTCGTTCGTCGCACGGGCCGTGGCTATCGACCCCAGCGTGGTCAGCGCCCCGGGGTCAGCCAGGGTCGGAAGATCCTGGTGAGGAAGGGCATCGCCACCCAGGTCATCAAGGTGACGAGGATCATCGCCGTCACGAGCGTTCGCATGAAGAACTCCGGACCGATGCTGATGGGTACGCCGAGGTAGGGAACATCCGTGAAGAGCGTTCCCATCAGCGGCACGACGATCAACAACAGTGGGTAGATGGCGAGCACGATGAGCAGCGCCATCTTCCACTTCGGAGGCGGCACGACCACGCGATGGCCCGGCAACTGAAACCACGCCTCCAGCCCGGTTTCGGTGCGGTACGTCGACTCCTCAGCCAGGAGCGGCGGGAGCCGGAGGAGCCACTCGGCTCGCTCCTCGGACGTCTCCCAGCGGCGCAGATCCGGATACGCGGCGAAGCGGACCACGAGCACGTATTCCGTGTCCCCCTTGGTCCCCGGGCGCAGCACGGTCACGCCTTGGTGTCCGGGGAAGCCGGAGACGGCATCGATGATGCCACCGGCCCACGTCTCGAAGTCGGCTCTGCGCTCGGCGCGGATCTGATGGGTGATCACCCACGTGACCGACGGGTCGGACGCGGCATCGGGGGTCGACATGAGATCTCCTCGGTGAAGAGCTCTGAACCTACCCGCGAACGGGGCCTCAGAGGCCCTTGCCGGTCACCGGGATCGTGGCGCCGTTGATGACCTTGGAGCGCGCACTGGCGAGGAAGTCGATCACAGACGCGATCTCCGCCGGCTTCGGCCAGTTGACGTAGTCGGCGTAGGGGAGGGCGGCCCGGGTGGCTGCCGTGTCGATCACCGAGGGCAACAGGATGTTGCATGTGACCTCGGTATCGCTCAACTCCACGGCGATCGACTGTCCCAGGGCGATCACGCCGGCCTTGGAGGCGTTGTAGGCCGCTTGGCCTGACGGCGCGAACACGGCATGCTGGGAGCCCATCAGGATGATGCGGCCCCAGGCCGCTTGACGGATGTGCGGGATCGCCGCCCGTGCCGTGTTGAACGCCGTCCTGAGGTTGAGGTCGATCATGCGGTCGAACCGCACGTCGTCTGTCTCGGCGACGTCTCTGCCGCCGGCCCAACCGCCGACCAGGGCGGCCGCGACGTTGATCTGGCCGAAGGTGTCCATCGCTTCCTGCATGAACTTGTCGACGGCCTGGGCGTCGCTGGCGTCGACGCGGCGCAAGAGCAGCTCGTCGTCGTCGAGATCCAGCTCCTCTTCGAGTGCAGCGGCTTCTTCAGGAACGAGGTAGGTGGCCCCGATACGGAAGCCTCTGCTGATCAGCGTCGGGATCAGGGCTCTGCCGACCGATCCCGTTCCCCCGGCGAGTACCGCTACGTCGTTCATCAGTCGTCACACTACTGCCGGCGCACGGCTTGGCCCGAGCTTGGTACGATCAGCGGCGGAAGGAGCACCACACATGGCGAAGATCACTCTTGAGGACCTGGGGAAGATCTATCCGGACGGAACCCGGGCGGTCGGCGAGGTGACCCTGGAGATCGAGGACGGGGAGTTCCTCGTGCTCGTCGGTCCCTCGGGATGCGGCAAGTCGACGGTGTTGCGGATGGTCGCCGGCCTCGAGGAGATCTCAGAGGGCAAGTTGTACATCGGCGACGATCTCGTCAACGACGTGCCACCCAAGGACCGCGACATCGCGATGGTGTTCCAGAATTACGCCCTGTACCCGCACATGTCGGTGTACGACAACATGGCGTTCGGGCTCAAGCTCCGCAAGGAGTCGAAGAGCGAGATCACCCGCAGAGTGTCTGAGGCCGCCGAGATCCTCGAGATCACCGACTTCCTCGAGCGCAAACCGAAAGCCCTGTCCGGCGGCCAGCGCCAGCGAGTCGCAATGGGGAGGGCCATCGTGCGCGAGCCGAAGGCATTCCTGATGGACGAGCCGCTGTCCAACCTGGACGCCAAGCTCAGGGTGCAGATGCGTACGGAGCTCGAGCGCCTCCATCACCGGCTTGGAACCACCACCGTGTACGTGACCCATGATCAGGTCGAGGCAATGACGCTCGGCACGCGGGTTGCGGTGCTGCGGGCCGTGTCTGCCAAGCGACCGTACAACCTGCAACAGGTCGCGCCGCCGACCGAGCTCTTCAACAATCCGGTCAACCTCTTTGTCGCCGGGTTCATCGGAAGCCCTGCGATGAACGTCGTGTACGGCACGCTGAGCAGCGAGGACGGCCGGGTCTTCGTGTCCTTCGCAGGGAACACGATGGCGATCGACCAGCGTGCCCTCGACCGCCACCCTGGAATGGAGAATCACCTGAACGAACGGATCGTCGTCGGGATCCGGCCATCCGACTTCGAAGCGACGTCACTCGTGCCAGGGAGCGAAGAGCGGTCGATCGAAGGCAACATCGATGTCGCGGAGATGCTGGGGTCCGAGACGTTCGTGCACTTCAGCCTTCCCGAGCACCCGGTCATCACGCCGGATGTCGAGGAACTGCTCGCCGACAGCGGCAGCGATGCGACCAGCCTCGGCGACGTCACGGAGTTCACCGCCCGCGTCAGCTCTGATGTGCGGGTCCGCGCTGGAGATCGCGTGCAGATGGCCCTGGACACCGGGAAGTTCCACTTCTTCGAACCGGAGAGCGGCGCTCGTCTCGGCGCCGGGTCCTAGCTCCGTTCGAACCTGATCCCAACCGACTCCAGCTCTGCGAGCAGGGGCGCGGATGCGACCGCCTCGTTCATCGTGACGAGGTCCCAGACTGCCGCGGATCCGACGCCGCCTGCGCCGAGCACGATCGTCCTCGGTGCGTCCATGGTCAATCCTCCATCTACGGCGTGAGACGCTTGAAGACTTCTGCGTTGCCGACCCCGAACGGCGCCCCGGCCCGGGACGCCTCGGCCTCGATGCGGGCGGCAAACGCAGCCCGTTCCTGTGGCTTGGACGAGGCAGCGCCCATCGTGGTCTCGGCCTGGGAGCTGTGGCAGAGCAGCGCCGCCACCTTCGTGTCCAACGCAGCCGCAGTGGTCGGCTCGACGTGGTCTGGCTCGTCTGCCGACCACAGCAGGAGGGCGTCTGGTCGATGGTGGTCCAGGCCGTGGTCCGGGAAGAAGAGGGGATCGCGTGCGGCGACGACCCCGTCGACGACGGCGAGGCCGGTCGTTCGGTGGTCGGGGTGCAGCTGGTAGCGCTGCCACGGATCGTGCGTGATCACGACCGAGGCGCGGTGGCGTCGCACCAGGGCTGCCATGACAGAGCGCAGCTCCATGGAGTACTCGAGTTCGCCGTCGACGTGGTCCAGATGCTCGACGGTTCGAGCGCCGATGATGCCTGCGGCCGCGGCCTGCTCTTCCCGCCGCTGGGTCGCCAGGTCAGCGGGGTCACGCGTTGGATCCCAGGTGCCCTTGGATCCATCGGTCACGATGACGAAGGCGACGGCGGTGCCGGCAGTGACCCAGCGAGCCAGGGTGGCTCCTGCTCCGAACTCGATGTCGTCTGGGTGCGCCCCGATCGCCAGGACGCTGTTCGGGATCTCGAGCTGAGGGTCCGGATCGCGGAGGTCGTTATGGAGATCTGATGTCATCAGGATTGAGTCTTCCGCGCCTGCTGGATTGCGCCAAGTCTGGCGAGGACCGATAGATCGCGTGGACGGTCGACATCGACCGCCAGGCCCCTGCGGGTGACGACCCGGCAGCGACCGCCGACGGCCGCACAATGGCGGTGGAACGAGCGAGGACCGAATCGGAACGGAAAGGCGGAAGTGATGCCTGCCACCGCGCTCGTTCCCCCATCGGTCGATGGTGCCAATGCTGGGAGTGGACCCGATGCGAGGGCGGTGAGATCGGCGGGTTCGATGAGCGGCAGGTCACCGTGAACCACAGCCCAGACCCGACCAGCAGCGGCGCGCACAGCAGCGGTTGCTGCCGCGTCGAGGCCGCCACCGGGGTCTGCGATGGCTGCGGCGCCGAGCTGCCCAGCCCATGCGCTCACCTCGTCATCTGCCGTGACGACGGCGATGTCGGCACCACAAGTGACTGCTGCGGTGAGGACGCCGGTCCCGAGCGTGCGGATCAGTGCGGAGCGGGTGCCGGCGTCGACATCGCCGGCGAGGCGCTCCATCGCCGCGAACGAGCGAATCGGCACGGCAACGAAGAGGTTCATTGCCCCTCGGCGAGTGCGTCGTCGAGCGTTCGGGTCGTCGATCGCCAGCCATCGGTGAACTCGGCGAGCTGGATGAGCACTCCGTGGGCGCTCGCCGGGTGGACGAAGGCTTCCTTCCACCCCGTCAGGTCGTCGCTCTGGCCGACGACGTCGAACCCGAGATCCCGAGCGGCGCCGACCGCTGCGGCGAGGTTGGGCACTTTGAACGTCAGATGGTGGGGGCCTTCCCCGCGCGAGCTCAGAAACGCCGTGAGGAAGGTGTCTGCATCGCGGTCGACCGGAGCGATCATCTCCAACTTCCCAGACGGAAGGTCCCACTGAGCCCAGTGGAACTCCCCGTCGAAGCTGAGACCTCCGTCGCGGAACGTACCGCCCATCAGTTCGGCGAGGGGCGCAGACGCCCTGATGTCCCAGACCGCGACCGATATGTGGTCGAGGCGTTCCACGATGTCGGTCAGGTCGCCCATCGTCTCAGTGGCCCGGGATCCGAATGCGCCCCTCGTACCAGCGCAGTACCAGGCTGAGGCTGAGGGTCAGGACGAGGTAGAAGCCGGTCAGGACCAGGTAGCCCTCCATGAACTGGAAGCTCGATCCCGTGTAGAGCTTCGCCATCTGGGTGAGCTCGCGGACCGCCAGGATCGATACGAGGGAGGAATCCTTCAGAAGGGCGATCAGGTCGTTGCCCAGTGCCGGCATGATGTTGCGGATCGCTTGCGGGAGCACGATGTGGCGCATGATCCGCCGATTCGAGAGTCCCACCGACAGGCCTGCCTCCCGCTGGCCGCTCGGGACGGACTCGATCCCGGCCCGGAACACTTCGGCGATGAACGCGGCGTAGATGAGGCCGAGCGCAATCGTCGTCCGCCAGAAGTTGGTCGGCTTGGGGACGCCGATCGCGCCGAGCCACTGACCCCACACGACGAGAGAGAAGAAGAAGATGGTCACGATGACCGGGACGCCGCGGATGAACTCGATGTAGTACATGGCGAGCTGGCGGAGGACCGTCTTCTTGGAGAGCCGGGCGAGGCCGACCAAGAGACCCAGTGCCATCGCGATCACGAAG